>Ga0207686_10000032_pt1 | contig 150341 bp, 155 predicted proteins | sample KBSM24metaG_FD_184396 | JGI IMG/M metagenome (GOLD analysis project Ga0207686, IMG submission 184396) | Miscanthus rhizosphere microbial communities from Kellogg Biological Station, Michigan, USA - KBS M2-4 metaG (SPAdes) (version 2) | ecosystem: Host-associated > Plants > Roots > Rhizosphere... | reverse complement strand
TCGGAATGTTTCATCAGCTGCTCGTAGAGCACGTGCATGATCGCCTGGCCGGTGATGTCGGCGACGTAGTACGTGCGGGCGGCGGAGGCGCCGCCGAAGGCGCGGGTGCCGAGCTTGCCTTCCTCGTTGCGGTGGAAGGTGACGCCGAGGTGCTCGAGGTGGAGGATCTCCTCCGGCGCCTCGCGGGTCATGATTTCGATCGCGTCCTGGTCGCCGAGGTAGTCGGAGCCCTTGATCGTGTCGAAAGCGTGCGACTCCCAGGAGTCGCCCGGGTTCAGCGCGGCGTTGATCCCGCCCTGCGCTGCATTGGAGTGGGAGCGGACCGGGTGGACCTTGCTGATGATCCCTACCGATACGCCTTCCTCGGCGGCCGCGAGGGCGGCGCGCTGTCCGGCGAGGCCAGCGCCAATTACGAGAACGTCATGAGTAGGCACGAGCGCGGATGCTATAGAGCCGAAATCCGACTCCGCAGTCGGATTTAAAGCCAGCGCTCGCCGAGGCGGCGGATTGCCGCCTCGCTGAGGCGAATGCCGTCTGAGACGGTTTCGAAGTCGACGTTCTCGGCGAGGTCGTGGCCCCAGTGGTAGTTGGCCGGCTGCTTGAGGTCGGTGCAGCTGCAGATCACGACCGTCTCGTAGCCGGCCGCCAGCGACTCGAGCCCGTCGGTGCCGCTGCGCAGGCGCAGGTTCGGGAACAGCCAGATGCCCATCTCCTCGGCCAGGCCGTCGACCAGGGCGAGCGCTCGCGGCGAGTACTCGCGCATCTTCAGGAAGCCCTCGCCGCGCAGGGTCAGCAGGTGCGGCGAGCCGGTCGACTCGAGGCAGAGGAAGACCGTGCTCTCCCGCGGCAGGGTCGGGAAGTGGCGCTCGCCGAACGCTTTGATTCCCTCACTGAACGACTCCTCGGCGCCGACCGAGAGCAGGATCACCTTGACTCCCTGCGGCGGCTCCTCGAGGAAGCGCTGGGCGAGAGCGAGCTCGGAGACGACGGCGGTGCCGTTGTCGTTGGCGCCGGGGACCACCTTGCGCAGGCCGATGTCGGTCATCGCGGCGACCGAACCGAGCCCGAGGAAGAGACCCAGCTTCGCCAGCAGGCGCTTGCCGCTCAGCGCTCCGAGCGCGGCGACGGCCGGCCCCGCGACGACCGGCGCCATCAGCATCGGGCTGGTGTCGGTCTTCTCGATCAGGCCGAGGCGGTCGGCGATCAGCGGGATCTGGGGATGGAAGACGAGCCCGGAGTGGGCGGAATCGTGATGGGAGATGACGACGACGGTGCGCTCGGCCTCGGGGTCGCCGAGCTCGCAGACGACGTTGTAGGTGGTGCGCCTGCGCAGGACGCGGCGCAGGCGGCGCTGGCCGGGCGGGAAGTCGTCGGCGATGCCGGCCGCGCCGATCGCCCCCAGGGCGGCGCCCAGCAGGCGACGGCCACGCAGCCCGGCGATCGCGGCGAGTGCCCCCAGTGCGGCTCCGAGTCCGAGCGGCCACCAGTAGGTCCCGTGCGCCGGCTCGGCCTCGATCCGCGCTTCGGCCCCGAGCTCGGCGTAGCGGCCGACCAGCCACTCGGCCGCCCGGCGCTCGCCCTCGGAGGCCGACGGGCGCTCGATCTTCTCCAGTTCCTCGAGCCGCTCACGCAGCCATTTCTCGTCCGCAGCCATGGAGGCGGAGAAGCTACCCACATACCATGGGTGGATGCTCGGTGGCCGCTCCTTCACGCTCTTCCACGTCCGCGGGATCCGGATCTCGGTCGACTGGTCCTGGTTCCTGATCCTCTTCATCCTGATCCTCTACATGACGGACTTCTACGAACGCCTGCTCGGCGAGTCGAGTTCCGCGACCACCCCGTTCCTGCTGGCGGTCCTGAGCGCGGCCGGCTTCTTCGGTTCGATCCTGCTGCACGAGCTCGGCCACGCCGTCGCCGCCAGGCGCAACGGGATCGGGATCAGCGGCATCCAGCTCTGGATCTTCGGCGGCATGGCGCGGATGGATCGCGAAGCCGACAGCCCCAGCACCGAACTCAAGGTGGCGCTCTCCGGGCCGCTGGTGACGCTGGCGATTGTCGCCGCGCTGACGGTGGGCGGCATCGTCGCGGTCGGCTGGGACGGGTTCCGCAACGCGGCCGTGCTCGAATCGACGGCCGGGGTCTCGGGGGTGGTGGCGATGATCGCCTGGCTCGCCTTCATCAACGCCCTGGTCCTGGTCTTCAACCTGCTGCCCGCGTTTCCGATGGACGGCGGTCGCGTCGCCCGGGCGCTGGCCTGGTGGAAGACCGGCGACCGCACCTCCGCGACCCGCTTCGCCGCCAACCTCGGTCGCGTCTTCGGCTACCTCTTCATGGCCGGCGGCCTGGCTCTCATCTTCACCGGCGACATCTTCTCCGGCGTCTGGCTGGCCCTGATCGGGACCGTCGTCAACGGCTCCGCTCGCGGCGCCGCGATGCAGACCGAGATCAGCAGCAGGATCGACAGCATTCTCGTCGCCGACGTGATGGATCGCGAACCGGTAGCGATCCCCGGCGACATCAGCATCGAGCGGGCGCTGGACGAGTACTTCCTGCGCTACCGCTGGCCCTGGTTCCCGGTCGTCGACGCCGCCCACCGCTTCCTCGGCCTGCTCGAACGCGACCGCGCCGACGAGGTGCCGGAGGTCTCGCGCGCCAACTCCAACGTCTCCGACCTGATCGATCCCGACCAGGGACTTTTCGTTCGCGACGACACTCCGCTGGACTCGTTGCTGGCGAACCAGAACCTGCGCCGGTTGGGCGCCCTGATGGCGGTCGACGCCGACGGGCGCCTCAGCGGCGTGATCACCGTGGAGCAGGTCGGCCGGGCATTACGTGACGCGACCGCGGGGCCCGGGTAGGGCTTTCACGTACAAGATGTTTCAGCCCTACCCGGGCCCCGCGGTCGAGCCCCAGGCTTCGTCGACTAGATGGTCGCGCGGTGGCGGTCGATGATGCCGCTGAAGTCGAGGCCGGGAGGGAGGGTGCCGAAGGCCTGGCCCCAGTCACCGGAGAGGCGGGAGGCGCAGAAGGCGTCGGCGACCGCGTCGTCGCCGTAGCGGACCAGCAGCGAGGCCTGGAGCGCGAGCGCCATCCTCTCGACCACCCGGCGGGCGCGCAGCTCGATCGTCTCGACGTCGCCGGGGAACTCCTCGCGGAGCGAAGCGGCGAAAGCCTCCAGCCGGGGCTCGTGAACCGCCCCCTCGCCGACCTCGGCGAAGAAGGCCTCGAGCGAGGCGGGGGACTTGATCGTCGCCCGCAGGACGTCGAGGCACTGGACGTTGCCCGAGCCCTCCCAGATCGAGTTGAGCGGGCTCTCGCGGAAGAGGCGCGGCATCCCCGACTCCTCGACGTAGCCGTTGCCGCCGAGGCACTCCAGCGACTCGCCGGCGTGCATCGGCGCCCGCTTGCAGATCCAGTACTTCAGCACCGCGTTGGCGATCCGCTTCAGGTTCGCCGCCTCCTCGTCGCCGCCGATTGCTTCGTCGTAGGCGCGGGCCAGGCGCATCGCCGCGATCGTCGCCGCCTCGGACTCGACCGCGAGGTCGGCGAGGACGTTCTGCATCAGCGGCTGCTCGACCAGCTCGCGGCCGAAGACGGAGCGGTGGGCGGCGTGGTGGATCGCCTGGGCGACCCCGGCCCGCATCCCCGTCGCCCCACCCATCACGCAGTCGAGCCGGGTGTGGTTGACCATCTCGATGATCGTGCGGACGCCGGCGCCCTCCTCGCCGACCAGCCAGGCCGAGGCCGCGTCGAACTCGATCTCGCTGGAGGCGTTGGAGCGGTTGCCGAGCTTGTCCTTGAGCCGCTGCAGGCGGAAGCGGTTACGGGCCCCGTCCGGGGTCCAGCGGGGGAAGAGGAAGCAGGAGATGCCGCCGTCGGCCTGGGCGAGGACGAGGAAGGCGTCGCACATCGGCGCCGACATGAACCACTTGTGGCCGCTCAGCTCGTACTCGGCGCCGGCGCCGCCGCCGTTGACCGGGCGGGCGACGGTGGTGTTGGCGCGGACGTCGGTGCCGCCCTGCTTCTCGGTCATCCCCATGCCGGCGAGCGCGCCGGACTTCTCCGGCGCCGGCGCGTTGCGCGGGTCGTAGACAGAGGAGGTGAAGCGCGGCTCCCACTCGGCGGCCAGCTCCGGCTGGGTGCGTAGGGCCGGGATCACCGAGTAGGTCATCGAGATCGGGCAGCCGACCCCGGCCTCGGCCTGGGAGAAGCACATGAAGGCGGCGCCGCGGGCGACGTGGGCGCCCGGCCGCGGGTCCTGCCAGGGGGAGGAGTGCAGCTCGAACTCGACCGCCTTGCCCAGCAGCTCGTGCCAGGCGGGGTGGAACTCAGTCTCGTCGACGCGGTGGCCGTAGCGGTCGTGGGTGCGCAGCTTCGGCCCGTTCTCGTTGGCGAGCCGGCCCAGGGTCTGAGCGTGCTCGCCGCCGGCGTACTCGCCGACCGCGGAGATCCGCTCCTCGGCCCACTCGGCGCCCTCGCGGCGGACCGCCTCGACCAGCGGCCGGTCGGCCGCGAAGATGTTGTAGTCGACCAGCGGCGGCGGCTGGTTCGCCACCTCGTGGTTACCGGTAGTCGGTCGCTCCGCCGTTGCCATCCGCTGCCGATTGTGGCAGTTCCGGCGCTTTCCGCGCCGGTGACGCGACCGACGCTGCCAGGTAGATAGCATCGCCCGCCGGTGGCGAAGATCCAGGTCAAGAACCCGGTTGTCGAGCTCGACGGCGACGAGATGACCCGCATCATCTGGTCGTTCATCAAAGAGCAGCTGATCCTGCCCTACCTCGACGTCGAGCTCGAGTACTACGACCTCGGGATCGAGAGCCGCGACGCGAGCGAGGACCAGATCACGGTCGACGCCGCCAACGCGATCAAGCGCCACGGCGTCGGCGTCAAGTGCGCGACGATCACCCCGGACGAGGCGCGGGTCGAGGAGTTCGGCCTGAAGGAGATGTACCGCTCACCGAACGGGACGATCCGCAACATCCTCGGCGGCGTCATCTTCCGCGAGCCGATCGTGATCTCCAACGTGCCGCGCCTGGTCCCGGGTTGGACCAAGCCGATCGTGATCGGCCGCCACGCCTTCGGCGACCAGTACCGGGCCACCGACATGCTGGTGCCGGGGGAGGGGACGCTGACCCTCACCTACACGCCAAAGGATGGCTCCGAGCCGGTCGAGCTCGACGTCTACGACTTTCCCAGCAGCGGCATCGCGCTGGCGATGTACAACCTCGACGACTCGATCCGCGATTTCGCCCAGGCCTCGCTGCGCTACGGCCTCAACCGCGGCTACCCGGTCTACATGTCGACCAAGAACACCATCCTCAAGCGCTACGACGGCCGCTTCAAGGACATCTTCGCCGAGGTCTACGAGACCGAATTCAAGGCCGACTTCGAGGCTGCCGGGATCACCTACGAACACCGTCTGATCGACGACATGGTGGCGGCGGCGATGAAGTGGGAGGGCGGCTATGTGTGGGCCTGCAAGAACTACGACGGCGACGTGCAGTCCGACACCGTTGCCCAGGGGTTCGGCTCACTCGGCCTGATGACCAGCGTCCTGATGAGCGCCGACGGCAAGACGGTCGAGGCCGAGGCCGCGCACGGCACGGTCACCCGCCACTACCGTCAGCACCAGGAGGGCAAGCCGACTTCTACCAACCCGATCGCCTCGATCTTCGCCTGGACGCGTGGCCTTGCCGCCCGCGGCCGGATGGACGAGACGCCGGAGGTGACCGCGTTCGCCGAGACCCTGGAGCGGGTCTGCGTGGAGACGGTCGAGAGCGGCAAGATGACCAAGGACTTGGCGCTGCTCGTCGGCGCGGAGCAGGGATTCCAGACCACGCAGGAGTTCCTGGCCTCGATCGACGAGAACCTGCAGCGCGCGATGGCTTAGCGGTTCCCAATCCCCAACTCCGAGGAGACGATTTCGTGAGCACCCCTGTAAAGGTCACTGTTACCGGCGCCGCCGGCCAGATCGGCTACGCGCTGCTGTTCCGCATCGCCAGCGGCCAGATGCTCGGCCCCGACACCCCGGTCGAGCTCAGCCTGCTGGAGATCACCCCCGCGCTCAAAGCGGCGGAGGGCACGGCGATGGAGCTCGACGACTGCGCATTTCCGCTGCTCAGCCGGATCGACATCACTGACGATCCCAAGCAGGCATTCGACGGCGCCAACATCGGCCTCTTGGTCGGCGCCCGTCCGCGTGGCCCCGGCATGGAGCGCGCGGATCTGCTCGAGGCCAATGGCGGCATCTTCAAGCCGCAGGGTGAAGCGATCAACGCCGGCGCCGCCGACGACATCAAGGTGCTGGTGGTGGGAAACCCGGCCAACACCAACGCCCTGATCGCGATGTCCAACGCGCCAGACGTGCCGCGCGAGCGCTTCACGGCGATGATGCGGCTCGACCACAACCGCGCGATCTCCCAGCTCGCCAACAAGCTCGGCAAGCCGGTCTCCGCGGTCACCAACATGACCGCCTGGGGCAACCACTCGGCCACCCAGTACCCCGACTTGGTCAACGCCAAGGTCGACGGCGCCGGCGCCTGGGACGCGGTTGACGACGAGGCCTGGATCGCCGACGAGTACATCCCGCGCGTCGCCAAGCGGGGGGCGGAGATCATCGATGCCCGCGGCGCCTCCAGCGCTGCCTCGGCGGCAAACGCGGCCATCGACCACATCCACGACTGGGTGCTCGGCACCCCGGAGGGCGACTGGGTCTCGATGGGCGTGCCCACCGACGGCTCTTACGGGATCGGCGAGGGCATCATCTGCGGCCAGCCCTGCACCTGCAGCGGCGGCGAGTGGTCGGTTGTGCAGGGCCTCGACGTTCCTGACTTCTCACGCGAGCGCATCGACGCCAACGTCATGGAGCTCCAGGAGGAGCGCGACGCCGTCAGTCAGCTCGGCCTGATCTAAGCGTCAGGGCAAAAAAAGAGGCCGGCCACACGGGCCGGCCTCTCGAAGTAACGGTGAGCCGAGCTCAGCCGCCGGGGTAGTACTGGCGGCCGTCCTTTTTGACCCGGCCCTCTTTCTCGAGGTCGCCGAGCACCCGGTAGAGGTAGTTCGGCTTGATCTTCATCGTCTTGGCGACGTCCGAGGCACTGATCCCGGGCTGGCTCTCGATCAGGCTCACGGCCTGGTCGGCACGGGTGCCGCCGCGGCGTTTGCGGCGTTTGCGCGGTGCCGCGGTGGTAGCGCTGCTGGAACTGGCGGTGCTAGTTTTTTTGCTGCCACGCGGGCGACCCGGCGAGCGTTTGGCCGCTTTCCCGCCGAGCTCGGCCAGGGCGCGCTCGAGGCGGGTACGCTCCTCATCGAGGTCGGCGAGACGCTTCTGAACCAGCTCTCGGGCCTCGTCGAGTACGTTCGTCGTACTGGGCATCGGTTTCCTTTCCATCAAGAAGCAGTTGAATCGTGAGTGGAGAGTGTGGCACAGCGAAACTGACTGTGACTCTTTATTTAGTCAGGATCAATACGACCGCTGGCCGTTTAGTGGATCCGGCCAGTAAGTATGAGCGGCGCTGGGCGCCGGGCTAGCGGTTGCGCTTGCGCGGCAGGGTGCGGAAGACCGCATCCCAGAGCGGCGAGGAAACGCCGTAGCCAAAGCGGTGATCCTGGAAGTGGTGGCGCATGTGCTGCTCGCGCAGTGCCTTGCCGAGGTCTGACTTGGGCACGAAGTGGTGCACGTAATAGTGCGTGTAGTCGTACACGAGGTAGCCGAAGATGAAGCCGCCGAAGAGGGGGAAGGCGGCCGGGCTGCCGAAGATCAGCCAGAAGGCGCCGAAGAAGAGGGCCGCCAGGGGGATCGAGACCGACGGCGGCATCACCAGCCGCATCTTGTCGTTGGGGTGGTCGTGGTGGATGCCGTGGATGATGAAGTGCATGCGGCGGCCGAAGGCGTTGTCGGGCTGCCAGTGGAAGACGAGGCGGTGCAGCCAGTACTCGGTCAGCGTCCAGATCCCAACCCCGGCCAAGGTCAGGGCGATCAGCGAGAGAGCGCCGTAGCCACGATCGATGCCCAGCCACTCCATCGCGACGACCACGGGCACGAAGACGACTGCCGGCACGGCCGGGTGCACGCGGGAGAAGAAGTTGAGGAATTCGCTCTTGAAGAGCGGCGGGGATGCCGAGAGCTTCTCGGTGCGGTCGTGAGCCTCCATCGAGGACGAATGTTAGCGGCGGCCCCCGGTGCCCCCGCAAGACGCGGGGAAGATGTGACGACTCTGTGTCAAAGAGATGGCGATTTGCGGAATTGCCCCTGACGGAAGCGTCACGAGCTTGCCACTATGCCGCCCGTGCCGCGCAAGCCAAAACCGCCGACCTGCGAGGACTGCTACTTCCACAAGAACCTCCTCTGCGCCCTCGATCTGAACGAGCCCTGCGCAACCTTCCGGCCGAACCGGCCCGAGGGCTTGGTGCCGCCGCGGCAGCCGGTCCTGCTCATGCGCGCTCCGCGCTGGGCCTCTCGGCCTGCGTAGGTCTTTCTCAGCTTCCGTCGCGTTGGGGCGGGAGAAGTGGGTGTCCCTTTCGCTTGCTGGGATTTTCGGCGTTAAGTGCTCCGCCACTCGCTGACAGCTCCCAGCGAAAATCAGGACGCCGCGCGCTTCAGGGACACCCACCTCTCCCGCTCGAACCGCCGACCGACTTCAATTCCCGAATCTCTCGAGCCGGGGGCGGGCTCGGTCAATCTGCTCTCCGGATGTGCTGCTGGCGTCTCGTGAGGCGGTGTTGGGCGTCCCTGGAGAGCGCGGCGTCCTGATTTTCGCCGGCAACCTTGGCGAGAGACGGGGCGTCAACGGCGAAAATCCCAGCAACCGGAAGGGACACCCAACGCCGCCCCGCCAAACCCTCCCGGACCACTCCGTAGCTATCTTTTTGCCCGTGCCGCAACGAGACCTGTTTGCCGACTTCGCGAGGATGCGCCGAGAGATGGATCAGATGATGGGCGACGCCTGGGGACGCAGTAGGTATGTGACGCGGCGGACCAGTGGGTTCTCGCCCAACATCGACGTCTATTACTGCGGGGATCCGCAGCGGGCCGTGGTCAAGGTGGATCTGGCCGGGGTCGAGTTGAGCGAGGTCGGGATCGAGGTCAGCGGGCGGCACCTGGCGATCGTCGGGGAGCGGCCGGTGCAGGAGACCGAGGGCCGGGTCTACCAGCAGGTCGAGATCCCCTCGGGCCCGTTCCGCCGCGTGGTCGAGCTCCAGGTCGAGGTCGACGCCGACCGTGCCCAGGCCACCTACGAGGACGGGGTGCTGCGGATCGAGCTGCCGCTGCGCGATCCCGGCGAGACCACTCGCCGGGTGCCGATCGGGCGCAAGTGATGGAGGGCTCACCGGTCCTCGAAGTGGTCGACTCGCCGCTCGACCCGGAGGACCTGATCCGGGCCAACGAGCCGCTGCCGGAAGCGCTGCCGGTGCTGCCGCTGCGCGACACGGTCACCTTCCCGGAGACGCTGACCCCGCTGGCGGTCGGGCAGGAGCGCTCGATCGGGCTCGTCAACGACGTGCTCGGCGGCAACCGGATGCTGGCGATGGTCGCCTCGCGCGACCCCGAGAACGAGACGCCGGGCCCTAACGACCTCTACGACATCGGCGTGGTCGGCGTCGTCGCCCGCATGATCAAGGTGCCCGACGGCTCGCTGCGGATCCTCGTCCAGGGCACCCAGCGGGTCCGGCTCGACTCCTACGTGACCGAGCAGCCCTACCTGGTGGCGAAGATCACCGAGCTGCCCGACGTCAGCGAGCCCAGCGCCGAGCTGGAGGCCCTGACCCGCAACGTCCAGCGCACCTTCTCCGAGATCGTCGAGCAGATCCCCTACCTGCCGGAGGAGCTGCAGATGGCGGTCGCCAACATCGACGACCCCGCCGCGCTCGGCCACCTGATCGCCGGCGCCCTGCGGGTGGGGACGGAGGAGAAGCAGAAGCTGCTGGAGGAGATCGACGTCGCCAAGCGGCTGCGCCACCTCTCGCGCATCCTCGCCCGCGAGCTCGAGGTCGTGCAGCTGGGGACCCAGATCCAGACCCAGGTGCAGTCGGAGATCGACAAAGGCCAGCGCGAGTTCTTCCTGCGCCAGCAGCTGAAAGCGATCCAGGACGAGCTCGGGGAGGAGGACGAGCAGCAGGCCGAAGTGAACGAACTGCGCGAGCGGATCGACGAGGCCGAACTGCCCGAGCATGCGCTCAAAGCCGCCGAGCGCGAGCTCTCGCGGCTGCAGAAACTGCCGCCGGCCGCGGCCGAGCACGGCGTCATCCGCACCTACCTGGAGTGGCTGGTCGAGCTGCCCTGGTCGGAGGAAACCGAGGACAACCTCGACATCAAGCACGCCCGCAAGGTGCTCGACGCCGACCACTACGACCTCGAAAAGGTCAAGGACCGGATCCTCGAGTACCTGGCCGTGCGCAAGCTCAACCCCGACTCGCCGGGCCCGATCCTCTGCTTCGTCGGCCCGCCCGGGGTCGGCAAGACCAGCCTCGGCCGCTCGATCGCGAAGGCGCTGGGGCGCGAGTTCGAGCGGATCTCGGTCGGCGGCGTCCGCGACGAGGCGGAGATCCGCGGCCACCGCCGCACCTACATAGGGGCGCTGCCGGGCACGATCATCCGTGCCCTCCGCGACGCCGGCTCGCGCAACCCCGTCTTCATGATCGACGAGATCGACAAGATGGGCGCCGACTTCCGCGGCGACCCCGCCTCGGCGATGCTGGAGGTGCTGGACCCGGCCCAGAACGACTCCTTCCGCGATCACTATCTCGACCTCGAGTTCGACCTCTCCGACGTCGTCTTCATCGCCACCGCCAACGTCCTCGACACGATCCCGGGGCCGCTGCTCGACCGCATGGAGACGATCGAACTGGCGGGCTACACGGTCGAAGAGAAGCGCCACATCGCCCGCCGCTACCTGGTGCCGCGCCAGATTGCGGCCAATGGCCTCAAGCCCTCCCAGATCGAGTTCGCCGACGTCGCCCTGACTGCCGTGATCGAGGAGTACACGCGCGAGGCCGGAGTCCGCAACCTCGAGCGCCAGATCGGCACGATCTGCCGCAAAGTCGCCCGCGACGTCGCCGAGGGCAAGGCGAAGGGCAAGGTCCGCGTCTCCGGCAAGAAAGCCCGTGAGCTGCTGGGTCGCCGCCGCGTCTTCGCCGAGCAGCGCCGCCGCACCAAACACCCCGGGGTCGCCACCGGCCTCGCCTGGACCCCGACCGGGGGCGACGTCCTCTTCATCGAGGCGACGGCGATGCCCGGCTCGGGCAAGTTGACGATCACCGGCCAGCTCGGCGAGGTGATGAAGGAGTCGGCGCAGGCGGCGTTGTCCTGGGTTCGCGGCCACTGGGTGGAGATCGAGCCGAAGCTCGGCGAAAGCTGGTTTGCCGAGCATGACATCCACATCCACGTCCCGGCCGGGGCGGTGCCCAAGGACGGGCCCTCGGCCGGGGTGGCGATGACCGTCGCCCTCTCTTCCCTGGTCAGCGGCCGGGCCGTTCGCAACGATGTGGCGATGACCGGCGAGGTGACGTTGACGGGCCAGGTGCTGCCGATCGGCGGTCTCAAGGAGAAGTCGCTGGCGGCGCAGCGGGCGGGGATCAAGCGGGTGATCGTGCCGGCGCGCAACGAGGGAGACGTCGAGGAGATCCCCGAGCACGAGCTCGGCGGGCTGGAGTTCGTCTTCGTCGACGAAGTCTCAAAAGCGCTCGACGTCGCCCTGTCGTAACCACGATGGAGGCGGCGACTCTCGGCAGGGGCGGCCCTGCGGCATACGCGCAGTCCCTGCGCGAGTCGGCGCGCTCGCGCTCGCGCGCCTTCTGGATCGTCGCCGGCCTCACCCTGGGAGCGGCGGTCCTGCGCTTCGCCACGCTCGGCGTCCAGGCCTACCACCACGACGAGATCGTCACCGCCAGCCGCATCCTCCGCGGCGGCTTCGGCCACGCGATGGACGCGGTCGGCTTCAGCGAGTCGGCGCCGCCGCTCTACTACGCCCTGGCCTGGATCTGGACCCAGCTGACGGGGACGGGCGAGTTCGGCCTGCGCTCGCTCTCGGCCCTGGCCGGGGTGGCGACGGTCCCGGTCGCTTACCTGATCGCGACCGAGCTGCGCGGCCGCCGCGCCGGGCTGATGGCGGCGGCGCTGGTCGCCGTCAACCCGATGCTGCTCTGGTACTCACAGGAGGCGCGCGCTTACGCGCTCCTGGTCCTGCTCTGCGCGGTCTCGCTGCTCTACTGCGTGCGGGCGCTGCGGAGCGGGGGTCGCCGCGACTTCGTGCTCTGGGGGGTCGCCTCCGGCCTGGCGCTGGCGACCCACTACTTCGCGATCTTCCCGATCGCCGCCGAGGCGGTCTGGCTGCTGCGCCGGCGCTCCCGCGCCAGCATCCCGGGCCTCGGCATCGTCGCCCTCTTCGGCTTGGCGCTGACGCCCCTGGTGATCCACCAGATGTCGTTCGGGCACGCGGAATGGATCGGCAACTTCACGCTCGGGCACCGACTCTGGGAAACCGCCGCCACCTTCGTCAGCGGCGAGACCAGCGACATCATCGCCAGGCCCGAGCGCCCCGTCCTCTCGCTGCTGCCACTGGCCCTGGGGGTGGCGGCGCTTACCCTGATCGGGCTTCGCGGCCGCCGCGCCGAACGTCGCGCCGCGGCGCTGCCGCTCTCGCTCGCGGCCGCGGCGATCGGGATCCCGCTGCTGCTCGCCCTGCTGTCCTCGGGCAAGGACTTCGTTCTCGCCCGCAACCTGATCCCGGCGCTGCTGCCGCTGCTGCTCACGGTCGCGATCGGGCTGACCCTGCCGGCGGCGCGCCGGGCCGGCGCCGCGATCGCCGCCGTGCTGCTGGCCTACTCGCTGGCCTTCTGTGTCTGGGCGAGCTTCTCCCCCGACCTCCAGCGCCCCGACTGGGACACGGTCGCGGCCACGATCGGCGAACCGGCGGCGCCGCGGGCGACGGTCACCTGGGTCCTCGGCGAGGCGCCGCTGCGCTACTACCTCTCGACCGGCGCGATCCAGGTCACCGCCGCCGACGGCTACGACTGGCTGGTCCACGAAGTCGACTTCGTCTCCGACGGCGAGACGCCGCCACCGCCGGTCGCGCTGCTCGGCCCCGGCTTCCGCGAAACCTCGCGTGAGGAAGCCGGCCGGCTCTTCGTCAGGCACTACGAGCTCCCCGGACCGGGCCTGGCACCCCTGCGACTGCGCAAGCTGCGTGGCGTCGATCTCAACTTCCGCAACGTCGGCGTTCTCCTCGACGGCGTCGGCCCAGGGTGAGCGTGGCCTGCGCATTTCGGCGTCCTCGGTCACTTGCGTGCAGAGCACGCGGCGTTCCCTGCGTCCTTGAACTGCTTGACCACGCTCACCCTGGGTATGGGGTTATCCTGCGTTGACGCCCCGGAATCCAGGAGGAGAAGGCATGAGCAAGGCTACGGCCACCCGCGCCACCGATATTTACGAGACCGCCCGCGAGAATCCCTACGTGCAGCGCTTGGTCGAGGACGACGAGCTGCGCGACAGCCTCCGCGACGCCTTCGAGGCCGCCAAGGGCGCCTACGGCCGTGCCACCGGCAACAGCAAGGGACCGGTCAAGGCCGTGACCAGCGACAAGAAGGTCCAGAAGGAGCTGCGGGAGGCAGCCGAGAGCCTGAAGGAGGCCTCCGAGCGCCTGCGCAAGCCGCCGAAGAAGAAGAGCGGACTCGGCCGCCTGATCCTGGTCGCGCTAATCGGCGCCGTGATCGCCCTGGCTGTCAGCGAGGGCGCCCGCAAGGCCGTGCTCGACGCTCTCTTCGGAGCCGAAGAGGAGTTCGAGTACACCAGCACGACCTCCATCAACGGTTCTTAGCGCGCGGTTGCGTCGGGCTCTGCCGCCAGGCCCGGGACTAGACTGACTCTCATATGGAGGCGGCGATCAAAGAGCGGCAGCTGAGCGGCGACAAGGCGCAGCGCATCGTCGACGCGATGCGCGACAGCGTCGCCCGGCGCGGCGCCGCCGGCTCGACCTTCGAGCACGTCGCCCGCGAGGCCGGGGTCAGCCGCGGCCTCCTCCACTACTACTTCGGGACCAAGGAGCGGCTGCTGGTCGAGGTGGTCCGCCGCGACGCCGAGATCCGCATCGCCCGGCTCGACGAGCGGCTCGAGAAGGCGAAATCGGTGGACGACGTCCTCGACGTGCTCGTCGCCAGCCTGACCGACATGATCGAGAACGAACCCGGCTTCTTCCTGCTCCTCTACGAGCTCTTCAGCGCCGGTCGCCGCAACCCCGACATCCAGCACGAGGTCGGCCAGCTCTTCGAGCGCACCCGTTCCCACGTCGCCGCGGTGCTGGACGCCAAGCAGCGCGAGGGCGTGCTCAAACTCCGCTTCGAGGCGGAGGCGATCGTCTCCTACCTGTTCGCGGTCGGCGACGGCTTCGCTCTGCAGGCCCTCTCCGATCCCGAGCGCGACAACAGCGCCGCGCTCGCCGCCGGGGCCGCCTCGGCCCGGTACCTGCTCGTCGCCGAGTAGCGCCGCGGCAAAAAAGGTTTCCGAGTGATGGCACTCACAGACCGGGCCCCGCCGTTGCGAAAAGCTGGCCAACCAGCCAATGCGCAACTCCATGAACCGACTCGCGGCAGTACTCGGCCGGCGCCGCCGCTGGGTCGTCGCGATCTGGGTCGCGATCGTTGTTTGCGCGCTGCCCTTCGCCCAACACCAGACGGACCACCTCACCGGCGGCGGCTTCGACGTCCCCGGCAGCCAGTCGCTGGCGGTCAGCGAGGCGCTGCAGAAGGACTTCGGCGCCAAGGCGGACGGGATCATGGTCGCGCTCAAGGCCGCGCCCGACTCGACCCGGGCAGAGCGCGCCGCCGCGGTCGGCCGCATCCGCCGCGAGGTCGCGACGATCGACGAGGTGACGCTGCCGCCGGTCGCCGCCGCACAGGGGCGCCGCCAGCTCCAGCGCACCGGCTTCGCGATGCTGCCGCTGCGCAGCGACCAGTCCTCGGACGAGCTGATCGACTCGGCGGCGACGCTGCGCGAAGACCTCGACCTCGGCTCCGCTGAAGCGGGAGTCACTCCCTACCTGATCGGCCAGCCGACGATCTGGGCGGGGATGCAGGAGATCTCCAAGCGCGACCTCTCGCGGGCCGAGGGGACGGGCTTCCCAATCGTCGCGATCATCCTCCTGATCGTCTTCGGCTCGCTCGCCGCGGCGGCGTTGCCGCTGGCGCTCGGCTTCGTCAGCGTGCTCGTCACCGGCGCTCTCATCTACTTCATCTCGCTGCAGATGACGATGTCGGTCTTCGTCACCAACATGGCCTCGATGATCGGCATCGGGGTGGCGATCGACTACTCGCTGTTCATCCTCGCCCGCTACCGCGAGGAGCGCGAAGCGGGTCGCGACCAGAGCGAAGCCCGGGCCGAGGCGCTCTCGACCTCGGGCCTGGCGGTCACCTTCTCCGGCCTCGCCGTGATCATCTCGCTGGCCGGCCTCTGGATGGTCGACAACCAGGCGCTGCGCTCGATGGCGCTGGGGGCGATGACCGTGGTCGCGGTCTCGATCCTGACCGCGACGACGCTGCTGCCGGCCTTGATCGCGATGCTCGGCGACCGCGTCCTGCCGGGCGGGATCGTCGGCCGGGTCGAGCGTTTCCTCAAGCACCGGGTGCTGCGCCGCCCTGTCGCCGAGTCCGCCGTCGCGGCCACCGCCACCGGCGCCAGTCGCTTCTGGGAAGGCTGGACGCGCCGGGTGATGGCCCGCCCCTGGACCGCCATCGTCGCCGTCTCGGCGGTGCTCCTGACCCTGGCGATCCCGGTTCTCTCGCTCGAAACCGGGACCGAGGCCCTGGCCCAGTTCCCCAAGGGCAGCGACGTCCGGGTCGGCAACGAACTCGCCTCGGCCGAGCTCGGCGGCGGCACCGACCCGATGCAGATCGTCGCCGCCTTCGGCGGTCCGCCGAGCCGGGCCGATCGCGTCGCGGTCGCCGGTTTCGTGCGCAGGCTCGGCACCACCCCCGGCGTCAGCGCGGTCGCGCCGCCCGCCTACTCCGGCGACGCCGTCCTGATCCAGGCGACCCCCAGCGCCGGCAGCGAGAGCGACGCCGCCGCGGCGCTGGTCGACCGCCTGCGCGACAGCGTCGTCCCTGCCACTGCCCTGGGCAAGGCGGCCGCCGTCGACGTCGGCGGCGAGACCGCCCGCAGCCACGACGTCCGCCTCCAGATCAGCGGCTCGATGTGGAAGATCGTCCTCTTCGTCCTCGCCCTCAGCTTCCTCGTGCTGATGGTGATGCTGCGCTCGCTGATCCTGCCGCTGAAGGCGGTGCTGATGAACCTGCTCTCGATCGGGGCCGCGTTCGGGGTCCTGGTCGCGATCTTCCAGTGGGGCTGGCTCGACGGCTTCCTCGGCTTCGAAAGCCAGGGAGCGCTGGACACGATCAACGTGCCGCTGATCTTCGCCGTCGTCTTCGGCCTCTCGATGGACTACGAGGTCTTCCTGATGTCGCGGATCCGCGAGCGCTACCTGCGCCACGGCGACAACGAACGGGCGGTCGCCGAGGGCCTCTCCTCCAGTGCCCGCACGATCTCCTCGGCGGCGCTGATCATGACCTGCGTCTTCGCCGTCTTCGTGCTCACCGGCGTGCCCTCGATCAAGGAGCTCGGCCTCGGCTGCGCGGTCGCGATCGCCCTCGACGCCACCCTGGTGCGGCTGATCCTGGTTCCGGCGGCGATGAAGCTGATGGGCGCCTGGAACTGGTGGATGCCCTCCTGGCTCGACCGCTTCCTGCCCGACCTCAGCTTCGAGGGCGGCAGCGATCCCGAGCCGGCCGAGGCCTGAGCCGTAAGATCGGCCTGTGGCCGATCACGACATTGCTTTTGCCGGAGCGGCTCGCCAGGCTGAGATGGTGCGGGCGGGGGAGGTTTCGCCGACCGAGCTGGTGAAGCTGCATCTGGAGCGGATCGAGCGGATCGATCCGCGGCTGAACTCGTTTCGGGTGGTGCTTGCGGAGCGGGCGCTGTTGGAAGCGGAGCAGGCGGAGGCGCGGCTGAACGGGGGCGACGAGCGGCCGTTGCTGGGGGTGCCGATCGCGCTCAAGGACTCGACCGACCTGGCCGGAGAGCTGACCACGCTCGGCACCGACGGCTTCTCCGAGCCCGCCGCGGCCGACTCGGAGATGGTGCGCAGGCTGCGCGAGGCCGGCGCGATCGTGGTCGGCAAGACGCTGCTGCCGGAGCTGGCGATCTGCGGCTTCACCGAGTCGGCGACCTACGGGGTGACCCGCAACCCCTGGAACGACCAGCGCACCCCGGCCGGTTCCAGTGGCGGCAGCGCCGCGGCGGTTGCCGCCGGCCTGGTCCCGATCGCCTCGGCCTCCGACGGCGCCGGCTCGATCCGCATTCCCGCCGCCTCCTGCGGTCTCTTCGGCCTGAAGCCGCAGCGCGGCCGGATCTCGCTGGCGCCCCACCGCGAGCACTGGAACGGCCTCTCGGTCGACGGCTGCCTCAGCCGCACGGTGATCGACACGGCGCTCTGGCTCGACGTCACCAGCGGCGGCTCCGAGGAGCCCGGCGCGCCGGGGCCGCCGGAGCGCCCGTTCGTCGAGGCGGCGAGGACGCCGCCGGGCAAGCTGCGCATCGCCTACTCGACCGTCCCCCCGCGTGCGGCAGCGCCGCCGACCGTCTCCGACGTCGTCAAGAACGCCGTTGCCGAGACCGCCGAGCTGCTGCGCTCGCTCGGCCACGAGACCGCCCAACGGGATCCCGAGTGGGGGATGATCGGCAACAACTCGGTCCCGCGCTACCTGCGCGGCGCCGCCGAAGACGTCGCCAACGTGCCCCACCCCGAGCGCCTCGAACGCCGCACCCGCGGCTTTGGCCGGCTCGGCCGCCTGATCCCGGACAAGATCTTCGAGCAGGCTCGCCGCGGCGCCGCGGCCGACGCGGCCCGGGTCAACGCGATCTTCGACAGCCACGACGTCTTGATGACCCCGGTGATGGGAGGGACGGCGTTGCCGGTGCGTCGCTGGGAGGGGCGCAGCGCCCTTTACACGGTGCTGGGGATGAGTCGCTTCTATCCCTACTGCATCCCCTGGAACCACCTCGGCAACCCGTCGATGGCGGTTCCGGCCGGCTTCGCCGCCGACGGCATGCCGCTCTCGGTTCAGATCGTCGGCCGCCCCGGTGACGAGGCGACCCTGCTCTCGCTCGCCGCTCAGCTCGAGGCGGAGCGCCCCTGGGCGGACGCCCGCCCGCCGATCTCCTGAGCGAGGAAGTCGCCGAGCCGGTCTCGGGACAGCGACTCGCTCAGCCGAGGACCTTGCGCAGCCGCGCGATCTCGCGCAGGCTGCCGCGCGGCCGGATGCGGCGTTGCAGCACCATCTTCAGGTGGTTGGCGTCCGGCCTGCCGGAAGCGATCCAGTCGGCCCAGGTGGACTCGATCACCAGGTCGGGGCTGGCGGCCTCGCCCGGCTCGACCCGGGTCGAGCCGTTGTCGATCGTCAGGTGCCAGGGGTCGGCGTCGCTGAAGCGCCACTGGTAGACAAGCGGCGAGCCGTTGGCCATCTTCGGGTTGACGACGCGGCTGACCACGTCGAAGTAGAGGCTCTGCATCTCCGGCGAAGCGTCCGGCTTGCGGCCGTTGGGCGGGCCGAGGATGCCGGCCATCATCATCTTCACCTGGTTCTCGGCGATCTGCCGCTCGTCCTGGTCGGGGTCGAAGGGGAAGACGCCGGGTGGCATCTCCTCGGTCGGGTAGCCGATCGTGCGCCAGCGCTGGCGGATCAGTTTGAGGCCGAAGGCGTAGATGTCCTCGAGGCTGAAGCCATAGCACTCGGTGTACTCGCGGTTCATCTCCGGCGGCTGGAAGACGGCGGGGCCGTAGGGGAGGACTTCGCGCAGCAGGTCGGTCACCGCGGCGCGGTTCTCCTCCCAGCCCGGGCTGCCCTCGCCCAGTAGTTCCGAGAGGACCTTGACGCCGAAGCCGATGTGGCGCTGCTCGTCGCGGGAGACGTTCGCCATGCCGGCGCTGAACCCGGGCATGCTGTCTTCGGAGGCGAAGAAGTCCTCGATGAAGTGCTGGCCGGGCTGGGCCAGGCTGCCCTCGACGATCAGGTGGTAGAGCGTGATCGCCTGCGCGTACTTGGGCAGCGAGCGGTCCTTGCGCAGTTCCTCGGCCATCACGTCAAGGCGGTCGAAGATGCCGCGGTAGCCCCAGTTGAGCTGGGGCAGGGTGGAGGCGAGCGTCGACTGGATCGACTCGCCGCCGACGCCGATCACCTCCTTGAAGAAGCGGTGGAAGAAGATCGAGTGGCGGACCTCGTCGACCTGCTGGGTGGCGAGGAAGTAGGACTGCTCCTCGGTCGGGGCGGCGGTGATGTAGGGGGCGAGGGTGTCGGCGACCCGGTCCTCGCCGTAGAAGAACATCGAGTAGATCCACATCGCCGAGCGCCGCTGCATGTCGCTCAGCCCCTGCCAGCCCTCACGGTCCTGGGAGAAGTCGATCTCGTAGGCGCTCCAGTTCCCCCCCTCCCAGCGGCGGTAGAGGTCCTCGTAGGTGATGTTGTCCATCAAGCTCTGGGAAGCGACGCTCATCCTCTGCTCCTTCTCGTGTGGCCCGGCCCGTTGGGCTGAGCGTAGCGCGATTCCTGGCTGCCTGGCCAGTCACGGCCGGGGCGGTGTCTCAGGCGGGGGCGGGAGGCTCGATCTCGCGCTTGAGGATCTTGCCGGTGGGGCCTTTCGGCAGTTCCTCGATGAACCAGACGAGGCGCGGGTACTTGTAGGCGGCGATCCTCTCCTTGACGTAGGCGCTGACCTCGTCCGGCTCGAGCTCCTCGCCCTCGTGGAGGACGATGGCGGCGCCGATCTCCTCGCCCCACTGGTCGTGGGGGACGCCGATCACCGCCGCTTCGCGGATCTTCGGGTGCTCGTAGAGCACCTCCTCGACCTCGCGCGGGTAGACGTTGTAGCCGCCGCGGATGATCAGGTCCTTCTTGCGATCGACGATGTAGAAGTAACCCTCCTCGTCGACCTTGGCCATGTCGCCGGAGTGGAACCAGCCGCCGCGCATCGCCTCCGCGGTGGCGTCGGGGCGCTGCCAGTAGCCCTTCATGATGTTGTGGCCGCGGATCACGATCTCGCCGACCTCGCCCTGGGCGACCTCGTTGTCGTCCTCGTCGAAGACCTTCATCTCGACCCCCTCCAGCGGGGTCCCGATCGAGCCCGGCTTGCGCTCGCGGTCGGGGTGGTTGGAGGAGGAGACCGGCGAGGTCTCCGAGAGGCCGTAGCCCTCGAGCACGATCGCCCCGAACGCGTCCTCGAAGCCGCGCAGGACCTCGACCGGCATCGAGGCGCCGCCGGTGATGCAGGTGCGCAGCGCGGAGGTGTCGTAGCTCTCGCGCTCGGGATGGTGCAGCAGCGCCCCGTACATCGTCGGCACGCCGTAGAAGTGGGTGACGCGGTCGCGCTGCATCGTCTCCAGCGCCTCGCCGGGGTCGAATTTGGGCACCAGGGTGAGGCAGGCGCCGACCATCAGCGAGGCGTTCATGCTGACCGTCTGACCGAAGGAGTGGAAGAGGGGCAGGCCGCCGAAGACGACGTCGCCGGCGGCGATTTCGGAGGTGGTGCGGGAGGAGACGTCGGCGTTGCGGAGCAGGTTGGCGTGGGTCAGCTCGGCGCCCTTCGGTTTGCCGGTGGTGCCGGAGGTGTAGAGGATCACGGCGGTGTCGTCCGCGGCGGTGTCGGCCAGGCCGGGGGTCGGCTCGCGCTCCGCCAGCAGCGCCGCGAAGCTCTCCGGCTCGACCTCGATCAGGTCGACGCCCGCGTCGGCGGCGCCACCCTCGGCCTCGGCCATGAACCCGTGCCAGGCCAGCAGCAGCTTCGACCCGGAGTCCTCCAGGTAGAAGGCGATCTCGCGCCGCTTCAGCAGCACGTTCATCGGCACCACCACGCCGCCCGCGCGCAGGACGCCGTAGTAGGCGATCGGGAACTGGGGCACGTTGGGCAGCATCACTCCCACCCGGTCGCCGGCCTCCAGCCCCTTCTCGGTCAGCAGCGTCGCCATGCGGGCGCTGAGATCGTCGAGCGCGGCGTAGCTCAGCTCGGCGTCGCCGAGGCGGATCGCGGGCAGGTCCGGCACCTTGGCGGCGCTCTCGGTGACTATCGATGCGAGGTTCAGTCCCGTTCCCATGCTTCCCGTGCGCAGTGTAAGCGCTGGGTGCGTCCGCTAGGCTCGGCCGATGGACGACCTGGGGGAGCCGAGCTCCTACCTCGCGGTGAGCAAGGGCGTGCCGGTCTACTCGAGCGACGGCGAGAATCTTGGCCGGGTCGTGCGGGTGATGTCGGCGCCCAACCTCGACATGTTCGACGGCGTCGTCTTCGACACCACCACCGGCCCCGGCGGCCACCGCTTCGTCGACGCGCCCGAGGTCGGGCAGATCTACGAGCGCGGCGTCGTCCTCAAGATCGACGCCGCCGAGGCCGCGAAGCTGGGGGCGCCGGAGGCCAACCCCGGCTCGCTCAAGGTCAACCCGGCCGATCTGACCGGCTCCAAGCGGGGCGGCCTCGGCCGCTTCTGGGACCGCCTCTCCGGCAAGGGCTGAGCGGTCGGGCAGGTCTTTGCGGCGATGGGTAGGATGGCCGCCGTGAGCAGGGGACGACTTCTGATCTTCGCGCTGTGCGCGGCGCTGGCATTGGCCGTGGCCGGTTGCGGCAGCAGCGGCGACGACTCTTCCTCGACCCAGGCATCGAGCGAAGCGACCACCGCCGAAGGGTCGGGAGGGGACACGAACTTGAACGCCAAGCCGAAGGTGACCGTGCCCGACGGCGAACCGCCGCAGGAACTGGAAGAGATCGAAATCGTCGAAGGCGAAGGCGCCGAAGCCAAGTCCGGCGACAAAGTGACCGTCCAGTACGTCGGCGTCGGCTACGACTCCGAAGAAGAATTCGACTCCTCCTGGAGCCGGAACGAACCGTTCAGCTTCACGCTCGGTGCCGGCGAAGTCATCAAAGGCTGGGATCAGGGCGTCGCCGGCATGAAGGTCGGCGGCCGTCGCGAGCTGATCATCCCGGCGAACCTTGGTTACGGTCCGACCGGCTCGCCGCCGGTGATCGGGCAGAACGAAACGCTGATCTTCGTGATCGACCTGCTCGCGGTCAAATAGCGGCCTTCCTCCGCGGCGTCTGATCTTCCGCGAGCGCCGATCGGCCATCATCGGGTCCGTGACGCGTTCGCCGATCGCGGAGAGACTGACCGCCCAGGCGCTCTCGGGGCCTCAGTTGAAGCGCCCGGTAGACGTCGCCGAGCGGCTGCTGGCGGTGCAGGGCCAGGATCCGCGCGGGGCCCGGCTCGCGGTCCGGGCGCGGACGACCGGGCTCTCCGCCTCCGACGTCGACCGCGAACTGAGCGAGGAGCGCTCGCTGCTGATCACCTGGCTCAATCGCGGCACCCTGCACCTGATCCGCAGCGAGGACTACCCGTTGCTGCAGGCGCTGACGACGCCACCGCTGCTGACCAGCTGCACCCGGCGCCTGCGGCAGGAGGGTGTCTCCGAGCAGGCGGCCGAGCGGGGGATGGAGACGATCGAGCGTGCGCTCGCGGACGAGGGGCCACTGACCGGCCCGCGGCTGAAGGAGCACCTCGAGACGGCGCAGGTGCCGATCGCGGGCCAGGCCTTCATCCACCTGATGTTCCTCTCAGCCCTACGGGGGGTCTCCGTGCGCGGGCCGATGGTCGGCAAGCAGCACGCCTACGCGCTTGTGCGCGACTGGCTCGGACTGCAGGCGCCACCGCCGGATCGCGACGCCGCTTTGGCCGAGCTTGCTCGCCGCTACCTCGCCGGCCATGGCCCCGCTGACGATCGCGACCTCGCCCGCTGGGCCGGCCTGCCGCTGCGCGACTCCCGCGCCGGCCTTGCCGCGATCGCCGCGGAGCTGGTCGAGCGCGAGGACGGCCTCGTCGACCTTGCCAAGCGCCAGGGCGCCGAGCCGCACCCGGAGCCGCGACTGCTCGGCGCCTTCGACCCGCTGCTGCTCGGCTGGACCTCGCGCGAGGAAGTCGTCGGCCCGCACAAGAGGCTGGTGACGACCAACGGCATCTTCCGTCCCTTCGCCCTGGTCGACGGCCGCGCCGTCGCCACCTGGGGCTACGCCGGCGGCAAGGTCACGATCGAGCATCTCGGCAAGGTGACGAAGAAAGCGGCGGCGGCGCTGGAGGCAGATGCGCGCGCGGTGGAGCACTACCTCGCCGGCTGAAACGTCAGGCCCGTCCGCCTTCGCCCTGTGGCAACGGCGGACCTTGGCCAGCGGGGACGACGACCAGGCAGGGGCTGCCCTCGAACTCGGAGATCGCGATCGAGGTCTCCCCCTTCAGCGTCTCGTAGGGCGATTCGACTTCGAAGCTGACGATGTCGGATTCCGCCGTTATCTCCGAGCTGTTGACGACACCGATCCGCTTGCCCTCGTAGATGACCGGCATCCCGGTGCTGATCTGGCTCGAGTAGCTGGCCGGGAAGGAGACCTTGAATTCGTGCGTGGGCGGCGCCGGCCCGAGGATCGCGCCGATCACAGCCGCGGCCAGGGCGAGCGTGCCGATCGCCAGGCCGATCCGCACGATCCAGGACTTGCGGCGCGGGCGCCGCTCGACGTAGGCCAGCTCGTCCGGGAAGCCGACGGTGCCGTCGCGGTAGAGAGCGACCACGAAGGCCTGGGCGGTGGTTGCGGTCAAGACCACGATGGCGAGAAGGGCGACGGCGCCAATCGCGATCGCGAGGGTGCCGGATCCCGGTTCGCGGTGGTTGTAGTGGGCTCCGAGGCCGAGCAGGATGCCCGGGACGATCGAGGCGAGAACGGCGATGGCGCCGATTCCGAACATGCCGGCGAACTCCTCACCCCAGCGCCGGCGCAGGAGCTCGGGGGCCTCGCGCAGGGCCTCGAGCGGCGACAGCAGCTCCAAGGCCAGCATCGGAACGACGAAGACGGTGCAGAAGCTCCAGCCGAAGGAGACGATCGAGATCAGCATCCCGAAGCGGCTCGAGAGGTTCAGCAGCAGGCCGAAGAGGAGCTGGATGGCGATGGCGATCAGGGCCCAGGCGAGGAGCGGGCCGAGCCGGTCGCGGGCGTCGGCGAGCGCCTCGCGGGCGGTGATCCGGTCTCCGTCGAGCGCCTCGTCGGCGGCGAAGGCGATGCCGGCCTGGAAGCAGACCGTAACCGCGGCCGCGGTCAGGCTGAGGGCGACGAGGACGAGGATCGCGGCGCCGTGCGCTCGCGGTAGGGACAGGGTGGCGGCGCCGATCCCGAGCCCGCAGAGGGCGTAGACGAACCCCAGCGCGAGCATGCTCCGGTTCGTGCGGACCACTCGCCACGACTGCTTGGCCAGTCGCCAGCCGCTGTCCATCCGGGTCTCCACCGGCATCCTCAGTTCTGTGCTCCCGGTCTGCGGAGGGCCCCGCCGTTGCGGGGCCCTCGACGCTTCGAGCTGGTCCTACTGGTCGTCCGGCAGGCGCGGCGGCATCGAGTCCGAGACCGGCGGCGCCTCGTGCCCGGGAAGGGCTTCGGCCTCCTGCTCCCAGACGTGGTTCAGCGAGACCTGCAGGTAGGCGAACATGCCCGGCGAGATGAAGAGGTAGAGCAGCAACGCGATCCAGCCGTTGACCGGCTCCTTGCCGCCCAGTTTCGCCGCTCCCATCACGCGCTTGGTGCCGCGCCAGTAGGAGACCAGCGGCGGGATGATGATGATGAAGCCGGGGATCAGGGCGAGCAGCGAGTTGGTCGGGTTCTGACCGAGGTCGTAGCCCTTCGCCTCGCCGTAGGCCTTCAGCTCCTTGTTGATCTTGTACCACCAGACGAAGTGGTAGATGCCGAAGGTGATGAACGGCAGCAGGGCCACGGCCCACGGGCTGCGCACCTTCACCTCATGCTCGGTGCCGCGGATTTTCATCTCGTAGGCCATGGTCTCCTTCGTACTCGGTCGAGGACAGTCGCGTACTGCTTCGACCGCGAGGACGCTCCCCCTTTAGGGATGGGACGTCGCGACCGTGGCGCGGGCGGGGCTCAGGCGCCGAGCTTGGGGCTGCGCCAGGGAGCTTCCAGGCGGCCGACGAGCTCGTCGCCGAGGCCCTCGATCGGGACCCGGGTCTGCTCGAGTGAGTCGCGGTCGCGGAGGGTGACGGTGTCGTCTTCCATCGTCTGGTGGTCGACGGTGATGCCCCAGGGGGTGCCGATCTCGTCCTGGCGGCGGTAGCGCTTGCCGATCGAGCCACCCTCGTCGAACTCGGCGGGGAGCCGGCGGCGCAGATCGCTGAAGATCGCGCGTGCCTTCTCCGGCATCCCCTCCTTGGAGACGAGGGGGAGGACGGCGACCTTGACCGGGGCCAGGCGCGGGTGCAGGCGCAGCACGGTGCGCTGGCGTCCCTCGACCTCCTCGACTTCGTAGGCGTCGACGAGGAAGGCGAGGGTGGCGCGGTCGGCGCCGGCGGCCGGCTCGATCACGTGCGGGACGTAGCGCTCTTTCGTCTGCTGGTCGAAGTACTCGAGCTTCTCGCCACTGAACTTGGCGTGCTGCTTGAGGTCGAAGTCGCCGCGGTTGGCGATCCCCTCCAGCTCCGACCAGCCGATCGGGAAGAGGTACTCGACGTCGCTGGTCCCGGACGAGTAGTGGGAGAGCTCGTCGGCGTCGTGGGGGCGGACCCGCAGGTATTCGGGGCGTAGGCCGAGGTCGATGTACCAGCGCTCGCGCTCCTCGATCCAGGTCCGGTACCACTGCTCGGCCTGGTCGGGCGGGACGAAGAACTCCATCTCCATCTGCTCGAACTCGCGGGTGCGGAAGATGAAGTTGCCGGGGGTGATCTCGTTGCGGAAGGACTTGCCGATCTGGGCGATCCCGAACGGCGGCTTCTTGCGGGCGAAGCCGAGCACGTTCTTGAAGTTGATGAAGATCCCCTGCGCGGTCTCCGGCCGCAGGTAGACCTCGGAGCCCTCGCCGGCGACGGGGCCGACGTGGGTCTCGAACATCAGGTTGAACTGGCGCGGCTCGGAGAGGTCGCCGCCGCACTCCGGGCACTTCAGCTCGGCGCTGGGATCGCCGCCTTCGGCTTCGACCGCCTCGCGCAGATGGTCCTCGCGCCAGCGCCGCTTGCACTTGCCGAGGCACTGGACCAGCGGGTCGGTGAAGCCCTCGAGGTGGCCCGAGGCCTCCCAGACACGGGGGTGCTGGAGGATCGCCGAGTCGATCGCGACGATGTCGTCGCGCTCCTGCAGCATCGAGCGCCACCACTCGGCTTTGACGTTTCCCTTGAGCAGGACGCCGTAGTGGCCGTAGTCGTAGGTCGAGCCGAGGCCGCCGTAGATCTCCGAGGAGGGAAAGACGAAGCCCCGCCGTTTGCAGAGGGCGACGATCTCCTCCATCGTGACGTCGGTCGGGCGCGTCTCGGGCTCGGTCGTGGACATGCCGGAACCGTAGCGGCTGCGATAATCCCGCACCCCGTGCCTATCTACGAGTACAAATGCGAGAACGGCCACGTCTTCGACGTGATCCAGAAGATGGTCGACGATCCGCTCACCGAGTGCCAGGAGTGCGGCGCCCCCGCGGTGCGCGTCCTGCACTCGCCCGCGGTCCACTTCAAGGGGTCGGGCTTCTACAACACCGACTACGGAAAAAAGAAGAAGGGGTCGTCGGGCGGCTCCGACGGTTCCAAGGAGTCCTCGGATTCGAAGTCCTCGGACTCGAGCTCCGACTCCGGCTCCTCGGACTCGAAGTCTTCGGAGTCGAAGTCGAGCGACTCCAAGCCCAAAGCCGCCGCCGCGGACTGACGCGTTCCCAGGGTTCGGGCCCTCATAGGGGCCTCAATCCTGGTCTCGGACTAGCCGTTGAGGAACTTGTTGACGGCCTTGCGCCGGGTCGACTCGGACACTTCGAGGCTGCCGTCGGAGCGGAGGGTGCACCCCGGTTCGGCGTTGCCGCAGAGGACGTGGGCGGGGGCGCTGCCGCCGATTGCGGCGGAGAGGACCAGCTGCGGCATCGTCAGGAAGCCCATGTCGCTGACGAAGGCCTTGGGCGCCTCCCAGCCGATGATCGGGCCCTTTATGAAGTTGTAGGGGGCGCGCAGCGGGTCGGTGAGGCGATCTTTGATCCCGTTGACCACGGACTGCTGGGCCTTCTCTCGGTCGTAATCGTTGTAGCCGAGCGTGTAGGCGCTCTTGCCGGGGCCGGGGCATTCGCTGGGCTCGCGGATGCGGGAGTAGGCGAGGGCTTTTTCGCCGTCGAGGGTGTTCTCGCCCTTCTTCAGGTGCAGGGTGACGCCGCCCTGACCACCGCCGGAGCCGCCGGCGATGTCGGCACAGAGCTTGTGTGGGAGGTCGACTTCGACCCCGCCGACCGCGTCGATCAGGTCTTCGAAGCCGGTGAAGTCGACGATCGCGACGTGGTCGATCTGCAGGTTGAGGAACTGTTCGATCGTCTTGATCTGCAGGGCGGCGCCGCCGAACGAGTAGGCCGCGTTGATTTTGGTCGTTTCGTGGCCGGGGATCTCGGCGTAGGTGTCGCGCGGGATCGAGAGTTTGCGGAAGGCGCCGCCGCCGGCCCGGATCAGCATCAGCGTGTCGGCCCGGTATTCGCCGGCTTCGCAGCCGTCGTGGGGGGCGTCGCCGTGGGACTGCTGGTCGAAGCACTTCTGCGAGTGGGGGGCGCCGGGCTCCTTGGTGTCGGGCGGGCGGGCGTCGGTGCCGAGGACGAGGATCGTCTGGGCGCTCGGCAGCAGCAGCGGGTTGCCGTGCAGCGCGTCCCTCGCTTCGCCGGAGAGCTTGAACGACTGCAGTTGGGCGGAGACCGCGAAGGCCAGGAAGCTGAGCAAGATCCATCCCAAAGCGGCGATCCCGACCCATTTGAGAACTCGCTTGACGCCGCCGCTGGGGCCCCGCAGATGGCGCCCCTCGCGCGGCTCACGATCCTTGCCAGGCCGCTTCCCAGGCAGCTTTGCGCGCTCTCGCAGGCTGCCGAGGTCGGCCGAGCGCAGGCGCGAGAAGAGGTCCTTGCGGGACCGGTAGACCTTGTAATCGGGCGGTCCTGAAGGCCGCTGCTCTCCACTGTCGGGCATAAAAGGGCTAGAAATCATGGCGATGTCTTCGGTCGACCGCCTCCCAGCCCCCGAACGCCCGTGAGCGCGATGGAGACGATCGGGGTCGATCTGGGGGGGACGAAGGCGCTGGTCGGCGTCCTCGACGGCACCGATGTCCTCTACGAGAGCCGCGAGGCCTCGACCGGGCAGAGCGAGGAGGAGCTGGTTGAGCTGCTGGTCCGCGAGGTCAGTGAGGCCCGCGACGCGCGCCCCGGGGCGAAGGCGGTCGGGCTGGGGATCCCGGCGACGATGGACCACGATCGCGGCATCGCGGTCTCGGCCGTCAACCTGCCGCTCTCGGACCTGCCGATCCGCGACCTGATCAGCGACCGGGTGGGGCTGCCGGTCTTCGTCGACAACGACGGCAACGTCGCCGCCCTGGCCGAGTACCTCTACGGCGCCGCCCAGGGCAAGCCGAACACGGTGATGCTGACCGTCGGTACCGGGATCGGCGGCGGCCTCGTGCTCGGCGGCGAGATCTACCGCGGCGCGACCGGCGCCGGCGCCGAGCTCGGCCACACCGTGATCCAGGCCGACGGCCCTCCCTGCCAGGGCAACTGCCCCAACCACGGCTGCGTCGAGGCGCTCGCCTCCGGCACGGCGCTGGGACGGGAGGGGCACGCCGCGGCCGAAAGCGCTCCGGACTCGGCCCTCGGCAAGCTGCTGGCGGCGGGGGAGAAGGTCGATGGGACCGCGGTGACCGAGGCCGCGATCGCCGGCGACGAGACCGCGGTCGGCGTCTTCGAGCTGATCGGCGGCCGCCTCGGCGTCGCCTGCTCGAGCTTTGCCAACATCTTCCAGCCCGACGCGATCGTCGTCGGCGGCGGCGTCATCGCCGCGGGCGACCTGCTGCTGGAGCCGGCGCGCCGAGAGCTGCGCGCCCGCGCGCTCAACCCGATGAACAAGACCCCGATCCTCGAAGCGACCCTCGGCAACAACGCCGGGATGATCGGCGCCGCGGCGCTGGCCCGGGTCGACCTCGAACGGGGCGAGGGCTGATGCCGGGCAGGCTGGTCGTCTGCCCGACGCCGATCGGCAACCTCGACGACGTCACCGCCCGGGTCCGCGAGGCACTGGTGACCGCCGACTACATCGCCTGCGAGGACACCCGCCGCACCGGCTCGCTGCTCGACAAGCTCGGCATCCGGCCGGCGCCGCGGATGATCTCCAACCACGAGGGCAACGAAACCGCGCGGGCGACCGAGCTGGCGCAACGGATCGAGCGCGGCGACGTCGTCGCGCTCGTCTCCGACGCCGGCATGCCGGCGATCTCCGACCCCGGTTACAAGCTGATCCACCGCTGCATCGAACGCGACCTCGAGGTGACGGTCCTGCCGGGCCCCTCGGTCGTGCCGGTGGCCCTGGTCGCCTCCGGGCTGCCGACCGACCGCTGGCGCTTCGAGGGCTTCCTGCCACGCCGGGCGGGGGAGATGGAGCGGGTGCTGCGCTCGACCGAGACCGTGGTCGCCTTCGAGTCGCCGCGCCGGGTGGGGGAGTCGCTGGCGGCCCTGGCCTCGCTCGCGCCCGACCGCCAGGCGGCTGTCTGCCGTGAGCTCTCGAAGATGCACGAGGAGGTCGCCCGCGGCAGCCTCGGCGAGCTGGCGCGCCGCTTCCGCGGCGACGTCAAGGGCGAGATCGTCCTCGTGATCGGCCCCGCCGCCTCCGACTCGCACGACAAAGACGTCGGCTTCGCCGTCGATGCCCTGCGCCACCTGGTTCAGTCCGGCGCCCGCCCCCGCGCCGCTGCCAGCGTCGTCGCGGCGCTGACGGGGACCCGCGCCAACGACCTCTACAAAGCGCTGACCGGGCGCGAGGCGCGGCGCTAGGCGGGCTTCGGGAGCTTCACCCGGCCGAGCAGGACTTCGGCGCCGAGGCGGAGGCTGCGGAGGACTCCCAGCTGCCCGATCAGCGACAGCGTGTCGGCGTGGCCGAAGTCCTCCCGGACCTGGCCCCTGTCGTCCACGGTGCTGATCGTCACTCCGGCCAGCTCCACCGTGCGCCCGCGGCACCGGCCCCGGAGCACCCACCGGGAGGCGACCCGATCGCCTTCGGTCAGCTGGTCGACCACCTCGAAACGCCAGCCGCCGTCGAAGACGGACCTGTAGAACCTGTAGGACTCCATCAAGCCGTCGTGGCCCAAGAGGACCTTGTCGTTCACGTGGTCGACGAGGTCTGCCGAGTAGAACTCGCCGAGCCGCTCGACGTTGCCGCTGCAGACGATCTCGAGTGCCCCTCGGGCTCGGCTGGTCGGGTCACGCCCTACGCTTTGTTCGCTCATGGCGCGACCTTATACTACAACGGCGTAGTAGATCAAGTCGATGGCGACAACCGAGAAAAGCGGCGGCAACTTCGGGCCCTTGGAGGCCGCTGTCATGGACGCCGTCTGGAGTGCGGGCGAGCCGATCACCGTGCGCGCGGTTGTCGATGGCCTCAACTCCCGGAGGGACGAGCCTCTCGCCTACACGACGGTCATGACCGTGATGGGGCGCCTGGCCGAGAAGGGCGTCCTTCGGCGCCGGAAGCAAGGGCGGGGGTTTCTCTACGAGGCGAGCGCACCCGATGCGGCCGGCCTCGCCGTAAAAGAGGTTCTGGGCACCTACGGGGATGCGGCGGTCGTCCACTTTCTGGACGAGGCCCGCGCGGACCCGAAGGTCATGGAGCGGCTTCGCGGGATCCTGGGGGAGACCGATGGATAGGGCGGGCCGGAACTTCCTGGCACTCACGACGGTCGCCCTCGTCTTCGGCGCCTACGGACTCTGCGCCCTGATCGCCTACGGAGTCCTGCCCCTGGTGGAGGGCCGGAGCCAGAACAGCGGCCTTGAGTCTTTCGCGGTGGCTGGACTCGCGACGCTCCTCGTCGTGTCGGCCTCCCTCGCCGCCAGAACGCTTTGGCGGGAGGCAGTGGCGGCGCGGGCTCTCTCGCGGCGCGTCGAAGCGGACGCGATCCCGATCCCGTCGATGCTCGCGCTGGCCGCGGGAGAAGTCGGCCTCGCCGGTCGGGTCCAGGTGGTGGACTCCGCGAGGTCATGCTCGTTCGTCTACGGAGCCCTGGCGCCTAGGGTCGTACTCAGTGGAGGTCTCCTCTCGCGCCTCTCGGAGGTGGAGCTGCGAGCGGCCCTCGAGCACGAGCGCTACCACCTCCTCAACCTCGATCCGCTGCGCGACGCCCTCGCGCGGGCCGTGGTCGACGGCCTCTTCTTTCTCCCTGCGCTGAAGTCAATTCAGCGGCGCTACGAGGCGGCGCGTGAGCTTGCCGCCGATCGACGGGCCGTGGCCTTGGTCGGCAGCCAACCGCTCGCCGCCGCGCTGTTGAAGGCGATGGAAAGCGCAGGCGAGGCCCCACCCGCGACCGTCGCACTGGCTGGGCCGCGTGTGATGGAGGCGCGCCTCACCCAGCTCGAGACAGGCCGCGAGCCGGGCCTGGCCGCGGTCGACGGCCGCAGCCTCGCCACCACCGCTCTCGGGGCACTTGCCTTTCTGATCCTCCTTGCCGGCGTCCCGCTTGCGGCCGGCGGCAGTCGAGAACTCGCCCGCGAGCTTGGACCGGCGGCCCTCTTGGAAGGAGCGATTCTCTGCCTGCTGCCTCTTGCCGTGGCGGCCGCGCTGATCTATCGACGTCTCTGGACTCGCTCGACCCTCAATAGGCCACGTGGCCGGGAGGGGTCGTGTCCTTCATCGCCGGATCGACCTCGCGCGCCCGGTCCCTGAGAACCGGGTCGCCGAGGAGGGCGTCGATCAGCGACCTGGAACCCCCGATGCACGTCCAATCGTCGTCCCAGAGGGTCGAGACGAGCCACGAGCGGTCGGCCGGAAATGACAAATCCGGCAAGGATTCGTAGATCTCTCCCTCGCGCCAACTCGCGGCCTGGTCCGGACCCGCCTCCACCAGCACGTAGTCCCAGCCGGCATACAGCGTCACTCTCGGTGCGTCGTTGAAGACGACCTCCGAGCTGCCGGTCTCCAGGTAGCCCAGCCACCAAGGCTGCTCCTCCGTCCGCTCGGTGAGGATGGCGAGCAGGGCTGTCTCGTGACGCTCCCAGGCATCGATGACCAGCGTCTGACCATCTTGCTCGGCCTCCCACTTCGTCAGGCGGTCACCGGTGAGCGGTTGCTCCAGAGTTGCGTACGCCTCGAACACGGGAGGGATCGCGGAGGTGATTCGCACGCCGCCGGGCGTCCTCTCCTCGATCCAACGAACCTCTTCCGCGGACCCGATGCGCCAGTCCCGTCCGTTCTTCGTCCGCGTGGCTCCGTTTCGGTCGCTCGCCATCACGCCAATCAAGCTATCGGCGTGGTCCGATCAGCGTTGTAGCTAGGCTCGGCGCCGATGGCAAAAGGCGCAAACAGCTTCTTCATCACGACCCCGATCTACTACGTCAACGCGGAGCCGCATCTCGGCCACGCGTACTCGACGATGGCGGCCGACGTCCTCGCCCGGCACAGGCGCCAGCGCGGGGAGGACGTGTTCTTCCTCACCGGCACCGACGAGCACGGCGAGCCGATCGAGCAGGCGGCCGAGCGCGAGGGGATCTCGCCGCAGGAGCTGGCCGACCGCAACGCCGCCAAGTTCGAGGCCCTGCTGCCGATCATCGACGCCTCCAACGACTTCTTCATCCGCACCTCCGACCCGCGCCACGAAGCGAAGGTGGCCGAGATCATCCAGCGGGTCTACGACAACGGCTGGGTCGACAAGGGGGTCTACGAAGGCTGGTACTGCCCGCGCTGCGCCGACTTCAAAACCGAGCGCGAGCTCGGGCCCGGCAACACCTGCCCGATCCACGAGATCCCGCTCGAGAAGGTGCGAGAGGAGAACTGGTTCTTCCGCCTCTCCGCCTTCCAGGAGCGGCTGGAAGCGCTGTACGAGGAGCAGCCGGACTTCGTCGTCCCCGACTTCCGCCGCAACGAGGCGGTCGCCTTCATCAAGGGCGGGCTGGAAGACGTCTCGCTCTCGCGGCCGACCCTGAAGTGGGGGCTGCCGCTGCCCTGGGACCCCGAGCAGCGGATGTACGTCTGGTTCGACGCGCTGCTCAACTACGTCACCGCGCTGACCTTCGCCCGCGAGGGGGAGGACCTGAGCGAGCGCTTCTGGCCCGCCAGCCTGCACGTCCTGGCCAAGGACATCCTCAAGTTCCACGCGGTGATCTGGCCTGCCCTCTGCATGGCGGCCGGGCTGGAGCCGCCGCGGCGGATGACGATCCACGGGTATCTGCTGATGGGCGAGAAAAAGATGTCGAAGAGCCTCGGCAACGTGCTCGACCCGTTCGAGGTGATCGAGCGCTTCGGCGCCGACGCGCTGCGCTTCTACCTCTTCCGCGAGGTCAGCTTCGGCCAGGACGGCTCGATCTCGACCGCCGGCTTCGAGTCCCGTTACGAGACCGAGCTCGCCAACGACTACGGCAACCTCGCCAGCCGGGTGCTGGCGATGGTCGAGCGCTACCGCGACGGCACCGTGCCGGTGGCCGCGGTCGACGCGGTCTTGGCCGAGGACTTCGAGGGCGTCGTCGCCCGCTTCAGCGAGTTGCTCGACCGGGCCGAGCTGACCCAGGCGCTGGAGGAGGCCTGGAAGCTGGTGCGCCGGCTCAACCGCTTCGTCGAGGAGACGCAGCCGTGGGTGCTGGCCAAGGACGAGGCCGACCCCGAGCGCCTCGACGAAGTCCTCTACAACTTGGTCGAGGGGATCCGGGTGACGACGCTGCTGCTTGTCCCCTTCCTGCCGCGCAGCACCGAGACCCTGCTGGCGGCGCTCGGCGAAGAGGGCCGCGGGCTGGCCGAGCTCGGCTCGCGCCCCGGCGGCCAGGGCGTCGAGCGGATTCCGGCCCTGTTCCCGAAGATCGAGCCTCCCAGCTGATGGCGGGGCCGGTGCTCGCGGTCTCCGGCCTGCGCAAGAGCTACCGGGGGCAGGAGGCGCTGGCGGGGGTCGACCTCGAGATCCGGGCCGGTGAGCTGGTCGGGCTGCTGGGCCCCAACGGGGCCGGCAAGTCGACCCTGACGAAGATCGCCTGCGGCCTGGTCCGGCCCAGCGGCGGCACCGTCGACGTTCTCGGCCGGCCCGCCGGGTCGCCGCCGGCGCGAGCGGCGCTCGGCTACCTGGCGGAGCTCTTCCGCTTCCCGGGCTGGTGCTCGGCGGACGAGCTGCTGGCCCTGCACCAGCGGCTCGCCGGCTCGAGCGGGGGCGCGGCGGAGCGGTCGGAGCTGCTCGACCTCGTCGGGCTCGGCGAGGCGCGGGACAAGCGGATCGAGGCGATGTCGAAGGGGATGCAGCAGCGGCTGGGGATCGCCCAGGCGCTGGTCGGCGGCCCGCGCCTGCTGCTGCTCGACGAGCCGACCAGCGCTCTCGACCCGGTCGGGCGGCGGATCGTCCGCGGCCTGCTCGAGGAGCTGCGCGGGCGCGGCGTCGCCGTCCTGCTCAACTCGCACCTGCTGAGTGAGGTCGAGCTGGTCTGCGACCGGGTCGCGATCATCGCCCGCGGGCGCCTGGTCAAGGCCGGGACGCCGGGCGAGCTCGCCGGCCCCGATGGGGTGGAGGTGGAGACCGCGGACGGGGTGCGCGTCTTTGCCGGGAAAGGCCGCGAGGAGGCGCCGCGGATCGTCGCCGAGCTGGTCGCCGCGGGCGAGCGCGTCTACCGGGTCGAGGTGCGCCACAGCTCGCTGGAAGACGTCTACCTGGAGGCGGTCGGGGGGCAGACGGGATGACGCCCTCGCCCTGGCGTTCGGCCGCCGTCGTGATCGCACACTCGGTGCGGGAAGGCGTCCGCCGCCGCGTCTTCTTCGCGGTGCTCGTGCTCACCGTCGCCTTCCTCTCCCTCTACGCGCTCGGCGCTCACTTCGTCTTCCGGGACGTCCGCAACTTCGCCGGCGCCGAAGCGGGCATCCTCGACGACCAGGCCTTCGCCGGCGCCACCATCTTCGGCCTGGCGATGTTCGCGATCCTCTTCCTCGGTGCCGTGCTCGCCGTCTTCCTCACCCTCGGCGCGGTGCGGGGAGATGCCGAGAGCGGGTTGCTGCAGCCGCTGGTGGTGCGCCCGATCGGCCGCACGACGATGCTGATGGCGCGCTTCGCCGGGGCCGCAACGCTCTCCGGTGCCTACGTCGTGGTCGTCTACCTCGCCGCCTACGCGATCACCGACCTCACCGGGCACTGGTCCCCTGACCACCTGCTCGGACCAGCGCTGGGGCTGGCTCTGGCGGTGGCGATCATCGCCGCCATCTCGCTCCTGCTCTCGGTGCTGCTGCCGGTCACCGCGCAGGGGATCGTCGTCTTCATGGTCTTCGGGGCCGGCCTCACCGCCGGCCTGCTGGCCCAGATCGGGAACGCGATCAACAGCGACTCGCTGCACACGATCGGGCGCGTCGCGAGCTGGGCGCTGCCCTTCGAGGGCCTCTACGCGGCGGGCCTGCATGCGCTGATCTCGGGCACCTCCGGCCTGACTGGGGTGGTGCTCCAGCTCGGACCCTTCGGCGGCTCCGAGGCGGCCGGCCCGGAGCTGATCGCCTGGGCCTTCGCCTACATGCTCGGGGTGCTGGCCCTGGCGGCGCTGGCCTTTTCGCGCCGCGACCTCTGAGCTGCTCGTTCCCGATTGAATTTTCTGTCCACCGGGTAGGACCGGGAGGCGATGGGTAACGCGGCGCTCTTGGGAAGAGCTCGATCGATCAGGCTGGCGGCGGTCGCCGTGACCGCGCTGCTGGCGATCGCGCTCATCCTGGCCTATGCGAGCCAGCCCGCCGACGCGTCCTCTCTGGCCGGCAGGGACGGCATGATCCACGCCTGCTTCAAGGCGAAGGGGAAGGGGAAGGGCACGCTGCGGGTGGTGCGCAGCGCCAAGGCCAAGTGCCCGCGCGGCTGGAAGAAAGCCGCCTGGAGCGCCAGGGGGCCCGCCGCGACCGGCGGCAGCGGCGAAGAAGGCTCGGCCGGCGGCAACGGCGAAGGCGGGGCGCCGGGAACGACGGGAGCGAACGGGGCAACGGGGGCGAAAGGCACCGTCGCCTCGCTCGAAAAACAGGTGACCGAACTGCTGACGAAAGTCAAAAGCCTGGAAAGCATCCTCAGCGGCATCAACAACACCCAGCTGAAAGAAGCGATCGGAGCGGTGCCGGTGGTGCAGACGCTCTGCTCGCAGGCCGGCAAACTGAACGAACAGAGCGGCAAACTCGGCGACTCGGTGCAGGCGCTCAACGGCGTCCTCGGGCCGCTGCTCATCGCCTTCGCCCCGGTCAGCGTGCCGACGGCGCTGCCGGCCTTCGCCTGTCCGGCGATCTAGGGCTCCAGCTCCAGCACCACCTCGAACTTCTCCACGCCGGCGCGCTCGCCCATGCTGTCCTCTCCGCCGGGAGGGGACATCGAGTTCAAGGTTGCGTCCCCTTGACGGTAGTCCTCCTCGGTCTCGAAGAAGGCAATGGCAAGGCTCTTCTGGCTCGAAGCGTCGTTGAGGATCAGGAGCTTCTTGGCGGGAAGTCCGGGCGGCGGTCCGCCCTGGGCCTCCTCCTGGCTCCTGATTGCGGCCGCGGCCCTCGCTCCATCGCCGCCTTCGAACGTTGCCACTCGCGCGTACATGTAGTCCTCCTCTGTTGGGAACCCAGGGGGCGAAGCTCCCATGCGGCGAGTGGCGCGTCAAGGAGAGTCGGCGGCGCTCAGCCCGAGCGCCGGAGTTAACGATTACAAGGTCCGAGGACCGCGATCAAGTGTGCGCGAGCACGTCCGGGCCGAGCTGGTCCGGCTCGGTGAGGCCGCAGAGGGCCATCGTCAGATCGAGCTCGGCCAGGGTCATCTTCAGCACCGCTTCGACGCCGGCCTGGCCCTCGAGCGCCAGGCCCCAGACGTAGGGACGACCGAGGCAGACGGCGTCGGCGCCGAGGGCCAGCGCCTTGAGCACGTCGGTGCCGGTGCGGACGCCGCTGTCGAAGAGGACCGCCAGCTCGTCGCCGGCCGCGGCCGCGATCGGCGCCAGCGCGTCGAGCGCGGCGATCGCGCCGTCGACCTGGCGGCCGCCGTGGTTGGAGACGACGATGCCGTCGACGCCGCGGCTGGCCGCCTCGCGGGCGTCGTCGACGTGCTGGATGCCCTTGATCACGATCGGCAGCGAGGTGCGCTCGCGCAGCCAGGCGAGGTCGCCCCAGTTCAGTGCCGGGTTGGCCTGGACGCCGAGGAAGTGGCCGGTGGCGGCACCGGCGTCCTCCTCCGGGGGCTTCTCCAGACCGGCGCGGAAGACCGGGTCCTGGAAGTAGTTGGCGATGCCCATGCCGTTGAGGAAGGGCAGCCAGGCCTGCTGCAGGTCGCGCGGCTTCCAGCCGGGGACGAAGGTGTCGACGGTGACGACGATGGCGCCGTAGCCGGCCCGCTCGGCGCGGCCGACGAAGCTCTCGACCAGCTCGCGGTCGTTGGCCCAGTAGAGCTGGAACCAGCGCGGTGCCTCGGCGCCGCCCGCGGCGGCGATCTCCTCGAGGCTGAAGTGGGAGGCGGTGCTGGCGATCATCGGCACCCCGACCGCGGCGGCGGCGCGGGCGGTGGCCAGCTCGCCCTCGTCGTGGACGACCTTCTGCACCCCGATCGGCGCCAGCAGCAGCGGCGCCGGCATCGCCGTGCCGAGGACGGTGGTCGAGAGGTCGCGGGCGGAGACGTCGCGCAGCATCCGCGGCACGATCCGGTGGCGGCGGAAGGCTTCGGCGTTGGCGCGGATCGTGTCCTCGCTGCCGGCGCCGGCGCCGACGTAGTTGGCCGCTTTCGGCTCCATCGCCGCGATCGCCCGGCCCTCCAGCTCGGCGATCGAGACCGGGACCGCCGGCGTCTCGCCACCGAGCCCACGCAGGTAGATCTCGCGGTAGTAGTCGGCTGGGTCGGCCATCTGGCAAGGATAGGCTGAGAGCACCGATGATCGACTCCCACACCCACCTCGTCCTCTGCGACGGCGACGAGGCCGAGGTGGTCGCCGCGGCGACCGCGGCCGGGGTCGAGCGGATGCTCACGGTGGGGATGGACGCGGAGACCAATCCGGCGGCGATCGCCGCGGCCGAGCGCCACGGCGAGGTCTTCGCCGCGGTCGGCCGTCACCCCAACGAGGCCGACGGCTTCGACGACTCGACGGTCGCGGAAATCGCCCGCCTCGGCGCCCACGAGAAGGTGCGGGCGATCGGCGAGACCGGGCTCGACTACTACCGCGACGGCGCCGACCGGGCCGACCAGCGGCGCGCCTTCGCGGCCCAGATCGAGATCGCGATCGAGCTCGATCTGCCGATCGTGATCCACGCCCGCGACCCCGAGGACGGGACCGAGGCGGTCGACGAGATCTTCGCCACGCTCGACGCCCGCGCCGCCGGCCACCCGGTGATCCTGCACTGCTTCTCGGCCCCGGCTCGGGTCGCCGACGCCGCCGAGCGCGGCTGGCACTGCTCGTTCGCCGGCAACGTCACCTACCCGAGCGCCAAGGAGCTCCGCTTCGCGGCCGGCAAGGTCCCCGACGATCTCCTCCTGGTCGAGACCGACGCCCCTTACCTCTCGCCGCAGCCGCTGCGCGGCAAGCGCAACCAGCCGGCCAACGTGGTCGAGACGGCGAAGGTCGTCGCCGCCGAGCGCGGCGTTTCCTACGAGCAGCTCGAGCGCACGGTCGAGGCCAACGCCGCCGCGCTCTTCGGCTGGTAGCGGATCTTGGTCCGCCTCGGCCAGAACTTCCTCGCCGATCCCAACCTGCTCGACGCGATCGTCCGCGACGCGGCGCTCGCCCCGGACGACGTCGCGCTCGAGGTCGGCGCCGGCGAAGGGGTGCTGACCGGACGCCTGGCGGCGGTCGCCGCTCACGTCCACACGGTCGAGATCGACCGCGGCCTGGAGCCGGCGCTGGCGCCGCTGGCGGCGCTTCCCAACGTCAGCCTGCACTGGGGCGACGCGATGAAGTTCGACTTCACCGCGCTCGATCCGGCGCCGACGGCGATGGTCGCCAACCTGCCCTACGCGGTGGCGACGCCGGTGCTGCTGCGGACGATCGAGCTGCTGCCCTCGCTTGCCGGCTGGACGGTGATGGTGCAGAAGGAGATCGCCGACCGCCTGCGGGCCGCGCCCGGCAGCCGCACCTACGGCTCGCCCAGCGTCGTCGCCCAGCTTGCCTGCGAGGTCGAGCTGGTGCGCAAAGTCGACCCGGCCGTGTTCAAGCCGCGGCCGCGGGTCGACTCGGCGATCCTGCGCCTGCGCCGCACCGGCCCGGGAGCCGACCCGGCGACGCGCCGGCTGATCCGCGCCGCTTTCGCCCACCGCCGCAAGTCCCTGGCCCGCTCCCTGGAGCACGGCGCCAAGGGCTCGCTGGCGCCCGCCCGGGCGGCGCTGGCCGAGCTCGGGCTGGCCGAGGACTCGCGGGCCGAGGCGCTCTCGCCCCCGCAGTTCGCCGCCCTGTCCGCGAAGCTCCAGTCCCACGCCTGACCCGGGTCACACCGCGATGCTCGTCCACGCTCCAGCCAAGCTCAACCTCTGCCTCTACCTCGGGCCGCGCCGCGACGACGGCCTGCACGAGCTCTGCTCGCTGTTCGAGCCGCTTGCCCTGGCCGACCTGATCGCGGTCAGCGAGGCCGAGCGCGACGAGGTGATCTGCCCCGGGGTCGAGGGCGAGAACCTCGCCGCCAGGGCGCTGGCCGGGCTGCGCGAGCGCGGCTGGGAACGGGCACCGCTGCGGATCGAGATCGAGAAGCGGGTGCCGGTGGCGGCGGGGCTGGGAGGGGGGAGCGGCGACGCCGCCGCGATCCTGCGCCTCGCCGCCGGCGAGATCGACGACCTGCCGGGGCTGGCGGCCGAGCTCGGCGCCGACGTGCCGTCCCAGCTCAGCCCCGCCCTGGCCCTGGTCCAGGGGGCCGGCGAGCGGGTCGAGCCGCTGCCGGAGCCGGCTCCGCACGCGGCCGTGCTGCTGCCCGACGGCGGTGGCCTCAGCACCGCCGCCGTCTTCGCCGAGGCCGACCGGCTCGGGGCCGGCCGCGGGGCGGACGAGCTGGCGGAGCTCGCCGCTCGCCTGCGCGGGGCGGCCGGCGCCGGCGCCTCGCCGCTCGCCTACCCCGAGCTGCTGGTCAACGACCTCGAGGCGCCGGCCCGCTCGCTGCGCCCGGGGATCGGCGACGCCCTCGACGAGCTGCGCGAAGCCGGCGCCCCCGTCGCCATCCTCAGCGGCTCCGGACCGACCGCGGTCGGGCTCTTCGCCGACCTCGCCGCGGCCGCCGCCGCGGCCGAGGCGATCGACCGCGACGACGCGATCGTCTGCGCCGCGGGGAGCGCGCCATGAAGCTGCCGGGCGAGGGCGGGGGAGGCGGCAACCGCAAAAAACTGCTGCTGGCGCTGGTCGCCGCCGGGGTCGCCTTCGGCTACTACCTGATCAGCCAGGAACTCGGGCACCTCGATCTGCAGGGGCTGCTGGAAGACGTCTCCAACACGCTCGGGGCATGGACCTACCTGCTGGTCGGCGCCTTCGCCTTCGCCGAGACCGGCGCCTTCGTCGGCCTCGTCGTCCCCGGCGAGACGGTGATGCTGCTCGGCGGCGCCGTCGCCGGCCAGGGCGCGATCGACATCTACCTGCTGATCGCGATCGCCTGGTTCTCCGCCTGGGCCGGGGACACGACCAGCTTCTTCCTCGGCCGCCGGCTCGGCCGCGAGTTCGTGATGCGCCACGGCCCCCGGGTCGGGATCAGCCACGAGCGCTTCGAGAAAGTCGAGGACTACTTCTCCCGCCACGGCGGCAAGACGATCTTCATCGGCCGCTTCATCAGCCTGGTCCGCGCCTTCGCGCCCTTCATCGCCGGCAGCTCCGGCATGCGCTACCGCAATTTCGTCCCGTACAGCATCCTCGGCACCGGGCTCTGGGCCAGCGCCCACATCCTCGTCGGCTACTTCTTCTCGCGCAGCATCGAGACCGCCGCCAAGTACGCCGGCAAAGGCGCCTTCCTGCTGGCGACGCTGATCGTGGTCGTGGCCGGCGTGGTCATCGTCTACCGCTTCTTCCGCGAGGTGGAGAACCGAGCCGCGGCGGTGCGCTGGATGGAGGATCACGCCGCCACCCGCTGGCTGGTCGACCTCGCGCGGCGGCCGCAACTGCGCTTCCTCTGGGACCGGGTCACTCCCGGCGGCACCTTCGGGCTCGAGTTCACCTCGCTGATGGCAGTGCTCGCCGTCTCCCTCTTCGTCCTCGTCGCCTACATCGTCGTCGTCGGTCGCGAGCCCGGCCCGACCCCCGGCGACATGACCGCGACGGACGTCGCCGAACACCTGCGCGCCGGCTGGTTCACCGACTTCACCAAGGTCTTCACCTTCCTCGGCTCCGGAATCTTCACCTGGGGCCTGACGGCGGTCTGCGCCGGCCTGCTCGCCGCCCGCCGCCGCTGGGCCGAGTTCGGTGTTCTGCTGGCCGGGATGACGCTGACCCAGATCGGCATCCACGAGATCAAGGACGCGGTCGACCGGCCTCGCCCGGAGGGGGCGCTGGCCTCCGCTTCCGGCTCCTCGTTCCCGAGTGGCCACGCCGCCCACTCGGTCCTCTACATCTGGCTGGCGGTGACGATCGTGCTGCGCCTGCGCCCGGGGATGGCGCGGGGGGCCGCCCTGGTCACGGCCGGGTTCGCGCTGACGGTCCTGGTCGGGCTCTCCCGCGTCTATCTCAACCTCCACTACCTCAGCGACGTCAGCGCCGGCTGGGCCCTGGGGGCCGCCGCCTTCTCGCTCTGCGCCGCCGTCGGCCTCGTCATCTCCCAGGTGCGGCAGAATCCCCGGCAATGACGCTTTTCGCCCTGGCCAAAATCGGCCACCAGTACATCCTCTTCGGAGCCGCCGGGCTGGTCTGCCTCGTCGCCTTCGTGACCCTGATCCTGGCCCCGGCGCTGAGCTCGCAGGGACGGATCTGGGAGAAGGCCGCGGCCGGCTTCCTCTCGATCTTCGTGCTCGCCGCGCTGCTCGTCTGCGGCGTCGTGGTCGGGCTGCTGATCGTCTACTACTACACCGACATCTCGAATTTCGTCAACGGCAACTAGCCGGTCAGCAGAGCGCTCGGGCTGCCCGATTGGCGCTGGGCCGGGGATAATGAGCACATGCCGGCAACGTCGAAGGGGCCTGAAAGCCCTGCAAAAGCTGGAGATCCAGGCCTGCTCGATGCGCTCTCCGAAGCGGTCGAAGCGGGCGCCGGACTGCCCGCCGTGGCGCGCGCGGCGGCGCGCGTGCTCGACGCCAGCGTCGCTCTGATCGACCGCTCCAGCGCCGTCCTCGCCGTCGCTGGCGCCTCGCCGGACCAGGAGCAGAAGCTGCTTTCCGGGGGCGATGGCGTGGTCACGGTGGAGTTGCGGGTCGCCGACTCCGCCGTCGGCGAGCTGCGCTACCGGGCGAAGGCGCCGCCGGAACCGATGATCGCCCGCATGGTGACGACGCTGCTGGCCCTGGAGCTGGAGCGCTCGCGCTCGCCCGAGTGGGAGAGCGAGGAGGTCGCGAGCGCCTTCGTCGCCGCCGTGCTCGCCCGCCAGGTGACCGACCGCGGCGACATCGTCGCCCGCGCGGCCGAGCTCGGCGCCGATCTCGACCGCGGCGCCGGGGTGCTGGTGCTGCGGGCTGCACCGCGCGCGGCCCAGAGCGGGGAGTGGCGTGAGCGGGTGCTGACCCTGGCGATGCGGGCGCTGCGCTCGCTCGCCCAGGGCTCGCTGGCGACCGCGACGGAGGGTGAGGTCGCCGCCGAAATCGCCGTGATCGTCCCCGCCGAGGACGACGAGCGCCTCGCCCGCGCCGCCGCCGGTCTCGCCCGCGAGCTCGACGACAGCCTCTCCGGCTTCCACATCACCACCGGCCGCAGCCGCCGCTGCGCCGACCCGGTCGACCTCTACCGCGCCGGCAGCGAGGCGCGGCTGGCGGTCAACGTGGGGGAGGCCGAAGGCCAGGCGCTGCTCGCCTTCGAGGACACCGGCGCCTACCGGCTGCTGCTGCCGGCGATGAGCGAGGACCCCGGCGAGCTCGAACGCTTCTACGCGGAGACGATCGAGCCGCTCTCGGCCTACGACGAGCAGTACGAGACCGAGCTGGTGAGGACCGTCGAGGCCTACCTCGACAACGACGGCAACGTCGCCGCCACCGCCAAACAGCTCTTTACCCACCGTCACACCGTGCGCTACCGCCTGGAGCGGGTGAAGGAGCTCTGCGGGCACGACGTCTCCGCCACCGAGGGGCGCGAGAAGCTCGGCCTCGGGCTCAAGGCGATGCGCGTGCTCGGCATCGCCTCGCCCCAGGGGCCGGCGCTGGAGCCCGGCAGCAAAGGCGGCAAAGTGGCCAGGAGCGCGGCGGAGGAGTAAAACTCAGGGCGCGCTGGGGAGTCGGCTAATGGTAGGCCACTGGCTTTTGGTGCCAGCCGTCCCGGTTCGAGTCCGGGCTCCCCAGCTCTCCCGGCACGAGAACTGCATTTGACACGCATAAGGTGTCAAATGCGCTCTTCGTGTCCGTGGGCCCGCCTAGGGTTTGGCCCCGTGGAGATCGGAGGAGCATCGATGGACCCCGAAGTCCGCGCCGGCCTGGCCCGCAGCTGGAAGGCGCTGATGACCGTCGGCGTGTTGGCGATCGTGGTCGGCTGCATCGCCATCCTCGTCCCCGCCGTCGCCGCCGTCGGCACCGCGATCTTCATCGGCTGGATCCTCGTCATCGCCGGTGCCTTCCTGGTCGCGGCCGCCTTCTCGGCCCACTCGGTCGGGAGCCTCGTCGTGCGCCTGATCTGGGCGGCGCTGACGGTCGTCGTCGGCGTCTGGCTGATCGTCGAACCGCACAACGGCACCCTCACCCTGACCCTGGTCCTCGGCATCTACTTCCTCTTCATGGGCATCACCCGGGTCACCGTCGCCTTCCTCGCCCGCGGCCAGCAGAACGCCGGCCTGGTCGGCCTCAGCGGCGTCTGCAGCCTGCTGATCGGGATCCTCGTCCTCGCCAAGTTCCCCAGCTCCGCCGACTGGGCGATCGGCCTGCTGGTCGGCATCGACCTGATCTTCGCCGGCTGGACGCTGGTCTCGGTAGCCCTCGTGGGCAAAGAGCTTTCACGCCGCGCCTGATTCGGCAGTACCGGCGCGCCACCAATACGATCCGGGAGTGACGTCCCCCACCGTCCTGGTCATGGCGGCCGGGAAGGGCACGCGAATGCGGTCCTCCCTGCCGAAGATGCTGCATCCCGTCTGCGGGCGGGCGATGGTCGCCTGGCCGATTCTGGCCGCGCGGGAGGCAGGGGCGGGGCGGGTCGCGGCGATCGTCTCGCCGGGGATGGACCTCTCCGCCGGCCTGCCCGAGGGCGTCGAGACGGTCGAGCAGCCCGAGCCCGACGGCACCGGTGGCGCGATCCGCGCCGCCCGCGAGCTGATCGAGGCGAGCGAGACCGTGCTCGTCCTCTCCGGCGACGTGCCGCTGATCTCGACCGCGACGATCTCCGGCCTGCTCGAGGCCCACGAGGCCTCTCCGGCCGCGGCGACGATGCTGACGATCGAGCTCGACGACCCCGCTTCCTACGGTCGCGTCGTCCGCACCGGGTCCGGCGACGTCGAGCGCGTTGTCGAGGCCAAAGCCGCCGGCGACGTCGCTCCCGAGCAGCTGGCGATCCGCGAGATCAACGCCGGCACCTACGCCTTCGACGCGGCGCCGTTGGCCGCCGCCCTGGCCGGCCTCGCCAACGACAACGCCCAGGGCGAGTACTACCTGCCCGACGTCTTCCCGGCCCTGCGCGAGGCGGGCCACACCGTTGCCGCCCACCTCGCCGACGACCTCGCGGTGACGATGGGGGTCAACAACCGGGTCGATCTCGCCGCGGTCGAGGCCGAGGCGCGCCGCCGCCTGCTGGAGCAGCACATGCTGGCCGGCGTCACCGTCGTCGACCCCGGCTCGACCTGGATCGACGCGGGGGTGGAGATCGGCGCCGACGCCCGCATCGAGCCCGGCACCAGCCTTCGCGGCGCGACCGCGATCGGCGCTCACGCCGTCGTCGGCCCCCTGACCACGCTGATCGACAGCGCCGTCGGCGTCGAGTCCAGCGTCGTCCAGTCCTACCTGGTCGAGTGCGAGGTGCGCGACGGCTGCTCGGTCGGCCCCTTCGCCTACCTGCGGCCCGGCGCCGTGCTCGATCCCGGCGCCAAGGCCGGCACCTTCGTCGAGATCAAGAACTCGCACATCGGCAAGAACGCGAAGATCCCGCACCTCTCCTACATCGGCGACGCCGACGTCGGCGGCGGCACCAACATTGGCGCCGGCACGATCACCGCCAACTACGACGGCTTCACCAAGAGCCGCACGGTGATCGGCGTCGACGTCCGCATCGGCGTCGACACGATGCTGATCGCACCGGTGGAGGTCGGCGACTCCGCCTACACTGGCGCCGGTGCGGTGGTCAAGGACGATGTGCCCGAGGGCGCTCTCGCGGTGAGCGAGAACGCGCAGCGGAACATCGACGGATACGCGGCCGCGAAGGCCGCGAAGATGCGGGAGGATCAGAACCGGTGAGCACGATGGAAGAGCATCCGCAGGTGGCCAGCGCGATCCAGCACGACTACTCGAAGCGGATGATGGTCTTCGGCGGCCGCAGCTCGATGGATCTGGCGGCCAAAGTCGCCGGCAAGCTCGACATCGACCTCGGCCAGGTGACCCTGAAGACCTTCGCCAACGGCGAGGTCTACTGCCGCTATGAGGAGTCGATTCGCGGCGCCGATGTCTTCATCGTGCAGTCGACCTGCGCCAGCGAGCAGAGCGGCATGACCCCGAACGACTCGCTGATCGAGCTGCTGACGATGATCGACGCGGCCCAGGGCGCCTCCGCCCACCGGATCATCGCCGTCATGCCCTGGTACGGCTACGCCCGCCAGGACAAGAAGTCGGCGCCGCGGGAGCCGATCACGGCCCGCATCGTCGCCAAGTGCCTGGAGGGCGTGGGCGTCGACCGCGTCCTCACCATGGATCTCCACGCCGGCCAGGTTCAGGGCTTCTTCCACGTCCCGGTCGACCACATGACGGCGATGCCGATGCTGACCCAGTGGTTCGCCGACCAGTACCCGGCCGAGGATCTGGTGATCGTCTCCCCCGACGCGGGCCGGGTCAAGACCGCGCGCAACTTCGCCCGCCGCATCGGCACCCACTGGGCGGTGATGGAGAAGGAGCGCCCGGCCCAGCAGGTGGCCGAGATCGGCTACGTGGTCGGCGACGTCAAGGGCAAGACCGCGGTCCTGGTCGACGACATGATCGACACCGCCGGTACCCTCTGCGCCGCCGCCCAGACCGTGCTCGACGAGGGCGCGGCGCGGGTGATCGCCACCGCCACCCACGGCGTCTTCTCCGGTCCCGCCTACGAGCGCCTGGCCGACTCGGCGATCGAGCGGATCGTCGTCTCCGACACGCTGCCCCTGCGTCCCGGCGCCCCGGACAAGATCTCCGTGCTCTCGACCGCCGGCACCTTCGCCGACTCGATCCGCCGCATCTTCACCGACGACTCGGTCTCCGAGATCTTCGCCGGCGAGAACCAGCTCTTCTAGGGCCCTGGCCACCGACGCTCCCAGCAAGCTGCGCCTGGTCGGCCACAAGGGGGCCGACGCGATCGTCCCCGGCAACACCCTGGAGAGCTTCGCCGCCGCGGTCGAGGTCGGCGTCGACACGATCGAGCTCGACGTGCTCTGGCTCCAGGACGCGCACCTGCCGCTGGAGCAGCGGGCGCCGCTGGTCGTCGCCCACGACTGGGCCGACGCCGGGCGCCGCACGCCGCTGACCCTGGCCGAGGCTCTCGACGCCTTCCTCGAGCCGCCGCTCGACCGGGTCGAGATCGACCTCGACATCAAGCTCCCCGGCCGTGAGGAGGAGCTGGTCGAGGCCCTGCGCGAGCGCGGCCTGACCGAGCGGGCGATGGTCTCGACGATGGAGCTCTACTCGCTCGGCCGCATCGTCCAGCTGGCGCCGGAGCTGCGGCGCGGCTGGACCTATCCCAAAGTCACCAAGGACTGGCCGTCGAAGCGCTGGGCGCGACCGGCGATGCTGGCGGCGCTGCAGATGATGCGCTACCGCCTGCCGGGCCTGGCGGCCGAGAAGCTGACCAAGATCGACGTCAGCGCGATGTGGGTCTACCACCCGCTCGCCAGCGCCCGCCTCGCCCGCATCTGCAAGCTGGCCGGGGTCGAGTTGATCGCCTGGACCGTCGACGACGAGAAGCGCATGCACGAGCTGGTCGCGATGGGGGTGGACGGCATCTGCTCCAACGACCCCCGCCTGTTCGCGTCCCTGTCGAGTTGATGACCCTCCAGGGTCACTAACTCGACAGGAGCTGCTCAGACCGTGCCGGGCGTGGCCGTCGGCGGAGCGTTGCGGCCGCCCTTCTTCACCTTCACCGCCGACTCCAGCTCGGCCGAGGTGAAGCCGCCGACGGCTTGGCCGTCGAGCGCGTAGCGGTAGAGGGCGACGCCGAAGACGCCGCTGAGCGCCCGCGAGACCAGCATCGCGATCGCCAGGACCAGGGCGCCGACGACGACCAGCAGGGCGCCGAGGAAGGAGGCGGACGACCAGAGCGCGACGCCGGCGACGATCAGCAGCACCGCGGGAAGGACGCCGATGAGGAAGACGGCCGCACCGATCGCGATGTTGCCGCTGATCTGCTGGCCCCATTTGTCCTTGAAGATCGAGGCCGAGCGCTTCAGGGTTTCGATCGGGCCGGTGCCCTCGATCGCGATCACCGGCACCGCCAGGAAGGTGACCAGGGACCAGGCCATCCCGACCAGCCGGGCGGCGATGTTGCCGGCGATCCCGCCCTGGTTCTCGAGCACGCCCATCAGCACGCTGATCGCGGTAGAGAGGGCGGCCCAGCCGCAGATCTGGCTGAAGTTGGCGCGGGCGACGGCGAGGCCGTCGGCGATCGTCGCCTGCTCGCCGTTGAAGATCATGTTGGCGGCGGCGGCAAGGCCGACGCTGAAGTAGAAGCCGACGACGCTGAGCACGTAGACGCCGATCACCAGCAGCGGGATCGCGCCGGCCAGCGAGTCCTTGTCGAGCAGGTAGAGGCCGGGGCCGAAGAAGAGGATCGCCAGCGGCACGGTGGCGACGGCGCCGTAGAGGGGGAAGCGGATCAGCTCGCGGTGCCCGTTCAGCAGCGCCCAGCTTTTCTTCGTCAATCCCCAACCGCGTTTGATCCTGCTCATCGTCTCCTCCTCCGTTGTCCGGCCGGCCGTCTCAGCCGATTTCGGCAAGGCCGGGGGTCCGCTTGACCCCTCTTTCCTCGAAGTACTCCCATTCCTGCTGCCCGAGCTCGGTCGCGGGGGCGTCGGCGTAGACCCACTCGCGGAAGATCCGGTGCCAGTTGCGTTTGGCGCGGAGCTGGCCGAGCACGGCGACGACGCCGATTTCCATCCGCCGGCCCATCAGCTCGTCGGCCGGGATCGACTCGCGCCGCATCAGGTCGAAGTACTCCGAGCGCGGGTCGTTGGTCGACTCGATGATCTTCATCACCCGTTTCGGGGTGATCTCGATCTCGCGGTCCTCGATGTACCAGCCGCCGACCGCGCCCATGTGCTCCAGCAGCCGCTCGGCGTCGAGCTTGGACGGCTTCTTGACGAAGCCGAGGTCGTGCAGCGCCTGGCGGAAGGCCTCCGGGTCTTCGCGCGAGGCGGCGTCGAAGGCGCGCTGCTCGAGCACGATCTGCTCGCGGTCGAGCTTCTTCGTCATCCCGAAGTCGAGGAAGGCGACACGGCCGTCCTCCATGAGGATGAAGTTGCCGGGGTGGGGGTCGGCGTTGAAGTGCTGCAGGTTGAACATCGAGCCGAGGCTGCCGCGGAAGACGATCTCGCCGAAGCGGCTGCGCTCCTCGTGCGGCAGCTCCTTGATCTGCTCGAAGTCCATGCCGGTGACCAGCTCGGTGACGAGGATCCGCCGCCGCGAGAGGCGGGTGACCACTTCCGGCACGTAGATGAAGGGGTGTTCGCGGTAGGCGCGGGCGAAGAAGCGCTGGTTCTGGGCCTCGTACTCGTAGTCGAGCTCCTCCATGATCCGCTCGCGTAGCTCCTCGGCGATCGCCTTGGCGTCGAGGCCGGGGGCGATCGCCTTGGCCAGGCGGACGATCGTGCCGGCGTTGCGGAGGTCGGCGTCGAGCGCCTCGGCGATCCCCGGGTACTGGATCTTCACCGCGACCTTGCGCCCGTCGAGCAGCTCGGCCCGGTGGACCTGGCCGATCGAGGCGGCGGCGAAGGCCTCGGTCTCGATCTCGGCGAAGAGCTCCGACAGCGGTTCGCCGTCGTATTCCTCCTCCAGCACCTTGACCACCTTCTCCCAGGGCATCGCCGGCGCGTCGGTGCGCAGCTTCGCCAGCTGTTCCTGGTAGACCTCGCGGTACTCCTCGGGGATGAACTCGGTGTCGATGAAGGAGGCGAACTGGCCGAGCTTCATCGCCGCGCCCTTCATCTGCCCCAGCGCGCCCACCATCTTCATCGCCGTCTCCAGGTGGCGCTGTTCGAGCTTCTCCTTGCCGCCCTCCTCGGAACGCCCGACGTTGGCCGCTTTGGTGCCCGCGTAACGGGCGCCCTGGACGCCGACGATCGAGCCCAGCTTGGCCGAGCGGCGGACCCGGCCCTTGGGAATCTTGGAGTCGTCAGCCACGGGCGAAGACTGCCACACGTTCCCTTTGCGCCGGGTTCTCTATTCTCTCCCGTCCGATGGCCAGCGCACGCTCAACCCTGAAGGTCGCTCCCCGCGCGGAGTTCGGCTCCCGCACCACCCGCCGCCTCCGCGGCCAGGGCCTGGTGCCCGGCGTCGTCTACTCCGGCGGCTCGGAGGCGACCGCCTTCCAGGTCTCCGAACGCGAGGTGCGGGCGGTCATCAGCGAGGGCGCCGCGCTCTTCGACCTCGAGATCGAGGGCAGCAAAGCCGTCCCGGTCGTGGTCAAGGAGCAGCAGCTGCATCCGGTTCGCGGCAGCCTCCAGCACATCGATCTGCAGGCCGTGAACCTGAACGAGGCGATCGAAGCCGAGGTCGCGATCGAGCTCGAGGGCGCCGAGACCGCCCCCGGCGTCAAAGGCGGCGGCGTGCTCGAGCATGTCACCCGCGAGATCACGGTCGAAGCGCTGCCGACCGACATCCCCGACCGCCTCGTCGCCGACGTCGGCGCGATGGAGATCAACGACACCTTCCAGCTCTCCGCCATCACCCCGCCCGAGGGCGTCACCTTCGTGGCCGACGATCCCGACGAGGTCACGATCGTCACCCTCTCGCCGCCGCGGGTCGAGGAAGAGCCCGAGCCGGAGGTCGAGGAGGAGACCGAGCTGGTCGGCGAGGCCGAGGGCGAGGCCGACTCCGAGGGCGACTCGGGCGACTCCGAGGGCGAGTAGCCCTTGTCGCTGTTCCGCCGCCGTCATCAGGACAGCGGCGAGGGGGGAGGGCGCATCCTCATCGTCGGTCTCGGCAATCCCGGCCCCGAGCACGCCGGCACTCGCCACAACATCGGCTTCGCCGTCGCCGGCGAGCTGGCCCGGCGCTGGGACCTGGGCAAGCCACGCCAGAAGTTCAACGGCCTGATCGCCGAAGGCAGAGCGGGAATCGGTGGCCCCCGGGTCGCGATCCTGCAGCCGCTCACCTTCATGAACGCCTCCGGCGACTCGGCCGGCCCGGCGCGGGGCTCGCTGAAGGTGCCGCTGGAGCGCACGATCGTGCTCCACGACGAGATCGACCTCCCCTTCGGCCGGATCGAGCCCCGCCTCGGCGGCGGCCTGGCCGGCCACAACGGCCTCAAGAGCCTCAAGCGCGGTTTCGGCGACGCCGAGTTCTGGCGGGTGCGGATCGGCGTCGGCCGGCCCGACTCGACCGACCCGGAGATCGTCGCCGCCTATGTGCTCGGCCGCTTCCGCGAGCCGAAGGCCGAGGTCGAGGCGCTGACGGGGGACGCCGCCGACGCGACCGAGCGCCTGGTCGAGCAGCTAGGTTCCGCCGCGTGAGCGAGACGGCCCCCCTGGCGAGCTATGCGGTCGAGGAGAACGGCGTCGCCGTGATCCGCCTCGAACGGGCCGAGGCCCGCAACGCGATGAACACGCAGATGCTGGTCGAGCTGCTCGAGCACCTGGCGGTGGCGCGCGCCGACGAGGCCGTTCGCGCCCTCGTCTTCAGCTCCACCGACCACCTCGGCCTCTCCGCCGGGGCCGACGTCCGCGAGGAGCTCGACGAGGAGGGCAGGGTCCGCCGCATGCAGCTCTTCGCCGATCTCTACGACACGATCGTCGCCTTTCCGCGGCCGACGATCGCGGCCTGCCACGGCGACGTCGTCGGCGGCGGCGCCGAGATCGCGATCTCCTGCGACATGCGGGTCGGCGGCTCCAACCTGAGGATGCGCTTCCCGGGGGCGGCGCTCGGCGTCCCGGTCGGCCCCGCCCGCCTGGTCACCCTCTGCGGCCTCGCCGCCGCCAAGTACCTGCTCTTCTCCTCGCGCACGGTCGGCGCCGACGAGGCGCTGCGGCTGGGGCTGGTCAACCGGGTCGCGCCCGCCGCGGCGACCGAGGCCTCGGCCCTGGAGCTTGCCGCTGCCGTCGCCGCCAACCCGCCCGAGGCGGTCGCCCAGCTGAAGCGGATGCTGCACGGCTGGGACGACATCGAGGGCCGCTCCAAGGTCGAGGGCGTCGGCCAGGTTGACTGGGCCCGAACCGGGCCCGGCCTGCCGCCTCCAGCCTGACTAAAGCTCTCTGCAGCGGTTAAGAACCCTTGCCTATCTCTTTGGGGACGGTTAGAGTCGCCGCGTGCGGGTTGGGGAAGCAGGGGGAAGGAGTGTCATTGCGCTCTTCGCAGCGCTGATCGCGCTCGCCTGCGCGCTGGCGCTGCCGGCTGTCGCCGCCGCCGAATCATTCGAAGTCAACAGCACCGCCGACGCGACCGACGCCGTTCCGGGAGACGAATTTTGTCGCACCGCGAGTGACGAATGCACGCTCCGCGCCGCGCTGGAAGAGTCAAACGCTCTCGAAGGCGAGGACACGATCGGCTTTACCGAAGATCCCTTCGACGGTGGAATCGGCGGCACCATCGCCCTCGCCTCGAGCCTGCCGACGATCGTCGGAGTCGTCAGCATCGAAGGAGAATGCGTCGTTGCCGATGTCCTCCGCCCCTGCGTGGGCGTGGAGGGTCCCGGTCTATCGGAACCGGCCCTGGTCGTCGAAAACACCGAAGCCGTCCAGGTCGACGGGCTGGCGATGACCGGCGCCGGGACCGGCATCGAAGTCGTCGGCACCCCGAGGTTCAAAGCTCTCAGCGACTGGTTCGGCGTCAAGCTCGATGGCACGGCGGGAGCCAACGGCACCGGCATCTTGCTGGGCCCCGGCTCCAACCACAGCCGCATCGGCAACGGTGGGGAGGCGAATGTCTTCGCGAACAGCAGCGCAGACGGGCTCGACATCCATGGCGCCAGGGGTGTCACGGTCCTCGGCGGCTACTTCGGCGTCGGGCCGGACGGGGCCACGCCCGCACCCAACGGCAAGGACATCGAGGTCGCCTCGTTCGCCGGCTTCGAAGCAGCGGGGACCACGATCGGAGCTCAGCTGGCCCCGGCGGCGAGGGAAACCCCGGAATGCGATGGAGGCTGCAACGTGATCTCCGGCTCCAAATCGAGCGGGATCGATCTAGAAGGGGATGGAGGTGAAGGAGAGACCCCCGCCATCGCCACCGAGATCGTCGGCAACTACGTCGGCCTCGACGCGAGTGGCAGCGCGTCGATCCCGAACGCCACCGCCGGCATCTATGTAGGGCAGGCGCCTGGCACCGTGATCGGTGGCCCCCGGGCCAGCGAAGAAAATCGTCTCAGTGGTGGCGGCGTGGCCGTGAACGCCGGACCCGCCGCGGCCAACCTCGTCGTCCGCGGCAACTCGATCGGCGTCGGCGCCGACGGCGAGAGCCTGGCCGCACCGGGAGACGGAGTCGTCATCGACTCCGGCGGCCTCTTCGGGCCGGTGGCCGAAGCCGTGGTCGCGGACAACGAGATCAGGATGGGAGGTGGAGTCGCGATCGACCTCAGTGGCTTCGGCGGCTGGATCGCGGGCAACGCGATATCCGGCGCCGACACCGGGATCAGCACCTACGATCCCACCGAAGAACACGGCAACCTGATCCAGGACAATCGGATCGAAGGCTCCGCGATCACCGGCGTCCTGGTCGAAAGCAGCTTCAACGAAATCCTCGGCAACGAAATCCTCGGCAGCGGTGGCGCCGGGATCAGCCTCGAAGGAACGCACACCCTGTTCGGCTTCGGAGTCAGCGGGAACCGGGTCGGCGGCGATGGAGAGGCCGACGAAAATCTCATCGCCGGCAGCGGTGGCGCCGCGATCGCGATCACCAACCTCACGAACACCAGCAACGAAGTCGCCCGCAACTGGGGTTACGCCAACGGCGGGAGGTTCATCGCTCTCGCCAAGGCGGCCCCGGGCGAAAAAGAAGGTCCCAACAAAGGTGTCAAACCCCCGACCGTCTCGATCGCCACCAGCGTCGAAGCCGGTGGCTTCGACGCTGAAGCCAGCGCTCGGATTCGGGTCTTCCGCAAGGCCGGCGGGGAAGCTGGGGAGATCGAGTCCTTCCTCGGGGAAGCGATCGCCGACGAAGAAGGCGAGTGGGCCCTGACTTACGATTCGCCGCTTTCCGCGGGATCGATCATCGCAGCGACTCAGACCGCGGAAGGCGGTACCTCGGAACTGGCAGTCGTGACGGTCCCCGCCACGCCTGCCGCGGAGACGGGAGGCCATGGATGCCCAGCTCCAGGTGGCTGCGGTCTTAGCCCCGCCGCCGGCAACCCGGTGAATCCCCAAACGAAGATCTTCAAGGGCTCGAAGGGGAAGAAGACCGCCGGCCCCGTGGCCGCGTTCAAGTTCAAGTCGAGCCTCGGCGGCTCGACCTTCCAGTGCCGGCTCGATGGCAAGCGCTTCGGAAAGTGCCACTCGCCCAAGGTGTACACGGGCCTGAAGCCCGGCAAGCACGTCTTCACGGTACGCGCGGTCAGCTCCGCGGGGACTGCCGACCCGACTCCGGCGAAGCTGAAGTTCACCGTTCTCAGCTGACGGCCGCCGCAGCCTAGAATCGTCGCTCGCGCCGGATCCTGGATCTGGGCGCTCCTGCTGCCATGAGCCTCCGTCCCCTGATCGAGATTGCCGCCGAGAGCGAGCGCGTGCACGCGCTCGCCGGTCGCGTGCGCGACGCGGCCGGCGGTGGGGAGGCGGTCAGCGTGCGCGCCTCGACGATGCTGCGGCCGCTGCTGCTGGCGGCGCTGCTCGAGGACGACCGCGGGCTCGCCGGTCGCCCGGCGCTGCTGGTCAGCGCCGACGACCGCTCCGCCCGCGACCTCGCCGCCGACCTGCGTGCCTACCTGGCGCCGCGCCGGGTCCGCTTCTACCCGTCGCGTGGAACCGGCTACGCCTCCCACGTGACCCCGCCGCCGCACCTGGTCGGCCTCCGGATCGACGCGCTCGAGGCGCTCGCCTCCGAAGCCGACGCGGTCGTCGTCGCCAGCGCCGTGGCGCTCGCCGAGGCCGTGCCCGACGCCTCGCTGCGGCCCGCCGGCTTCGCGATCTCCAAGGGCGAGGAGATCGAGCTGGGGGCGGTCGCCGACGACCTCGTCGGGGCCGGCTACGAACGGGTCGAGCAGGTCGAGGAGCGCGGCCAGTTCGCGGTCCGCGGCGGCATCCTCGACGTCTACCCGGCGACCGAGGAGCGGGCGGTGCGGATCGAGCTGTTCGGCGACGAGGTCGAGTCGATGCGCTGGTTCTCGACCTTCACCCAGCGCTCGCTCGGCGAGTCCGAGCGGGTCGAGCTGGCCCCCGCCGCCGAGCTCGACGCCGAGCACCGGGAGCTGGCCGAGATCGCGGCAATGGAGGCGGCCGAGAAGGACGAGCAGCTGACCAACCTGGCCGAGCTGCTGCCGCTGGACCGCTTCCTCGCCCCGCTCGATCTGGTCCCCGACAACGCCACCGTCGTGCTCGCCGCCGCCGAGGAGATCGAGCCGGCCCTGCGCGACCACTGGGAGGACGCGACCGCGGCGATGCACGCCGACGACGCCCAGCACCTCTACGTCGACGTCGCCGCGCCGCTGGCCGAGCGCGCCTCGCTCGCCCTGACCGCGGCCGGAGAGGACGACGAGGACGCCTTCCGCGCCGCCCGCGCCGAGTCGCCGGCGCGCAGCGTCAAGGAGGCGGAGTCGGAGCTGGAGAAACTGATCCGCTCCGGCTACCGCACCGTCGTCGCCTTCGACAACCGCGGCGAGGCCGAGCGCGCCCGCTACGGCCTCGACCGGGTCGACGCCCGCATGCTGGAGGGCGGCCGGCTCTCACCGGACCCCGGCCTGGCCTTCGTCGAGGCGCGCCTGCGCGAGGGCTTCGTCAGCCCCGAGCTCAAACTCGCCGTCTACCCCTACCGTCGCCTCGTCCACCGGCGCCGCACCGAGGAGCCCGCGCCCGGCGCCGGCAAGGGCCGCCTCGCCTTCGGCGAACTGCGGGTCGGCGACTACGTCGTCCACGAGGACCACGGCGTCGCCCGCTTCGCCGGCTTCGAGACCCGCGACGTCGGCGGTGTCACCCGCGACTATCTCTACCTCGAATACAAAGGCGAGGACCGCGTCTACGTCCCCACCGACCAGCTGGCGAAGCTGAGCCGCTACGTCGGCGCCGGCGGCGAACCGTCGCTCTCGGCCCTGGGCGGTAAACGCTGGCAGAACATGAAGGCGCGGGCGCGCAAAGCGGCCGGCGCCCTCGCCGGCGAGCTGCTCAACCTCTACGCCGAGCGCCGCTCCCGCCGCGGCCACGCCTTCTCGCCCGACGGCGAGTGGCAGATCTCGATGGAGCAGGCCTTCCCCTACCGCGAGACCGCCGACCAGCTGGAGGCGATCGAGGCGGTCAAGGGCGACATGGAGTCGGAGCGGCCGATGGACCGCCTGGTCTGCGGCGATGTCGGCTTCGGCAAGACCGAGGTCGCCCTGCGCGCCGCCGTCAAGGCCGCCGCCGACGGCAAGCAGGTGATCGTCCTGGTCCCGACCACGATCCTCGCCCAGCAGCATTTCGGCACCTTCCGCGAGCGCCTCGCCGACCTCCCGTTCCGGGTCGAGGGGGTCTCCCGCCTGCGGCCGCCGGCCGAGGTCAAAGCCACGCTCAAGGACTTCGAGGCGGGCAAGGTCGACGTCCTGATCGGCACCCACCGGTTGCTCTCGCGCGACGTGCGCGCCAAAGAGCTGGGCCTGGTGATCGTCGACGAGGAGCAGCGCTTCGGGGTCAAGCAGAAGGAGCTGCTGCGGCAGCTGAAGCTGAAAGTCGACGTGCTGGCGCTCTCGGCGACGCCGATCCCGCGCACCCTGCAGATGAGCCTGGCCGGGCTGCGCGACATCTCCGTGATCGAGACCCCGCCCGAGGGCCGGCGCCCGGTCCGCACCTACGTCGGCCCCTACGACGAGGACCTGGTCCGCAAGGCGATCGTCCGCGAGGTCGAGCGCAAGGGGCAGGCCTTCGTTCTCCACAACCGGATCGACTCGCTGTTCGAGACGGCCGAGCGCCTACGGGCGCTGGTCCCCGGCGCCCGCTTTCTCGAAGCGCACGGGCAGATGGACGAGCACACGCTGGAGGAGACGATGCTGAGCTTCCTGCGCGGCGAGGCCGACTGCCTGGTGACGACGACGATCATCGAGTCCGGGCTCGACATCCCCACCGCCAACACCCTGATCGTCGAGCGCGCCGATCAGCTCGGCCTCTCGCAGGCCTACCAGATCCGCGGCCGCGTCGGCCGCTCTCGCGAGCGCGCCTTCGCCTATCTGCTCTACCCCTCGGCCGAGGCGCTGACCGAGGAGGCGGCGGCGCGGCTCTCGACCCTGGCCGACCACACCGAGCTCGGCTCCGGCTTCCGCATCGCGATGCGCGACCTCGACATCCGCGGCGCCGGCAACCTGCTCGGCGACGAGCAGTCCGGCCACGTCGCCGCGGTCGGCTTCGAGCTCTACTGCCAGATGATCGACGAGGCGGTGGCCGAGGCCGAGAGCGGGGTGGAGGAGGGCGAGCAGCGCGAGGAGATGCCGGAGCCGGTCCGCCTCGACGTGCCCGTCGACGCCTACCTGCCTGCCACCTTCGTCCCCTTCGAGGCGGCCAAGATCGACATCCACCGCCGCATCGTCGCCGCCCGCGAGCCGGGACAGCTGCGGGCGATCCGAGACGAGCTCGGCGACCGTTTCGGGCAGCTGCCCCCGCAGGCCGAGAACCTGCTGAAGCTGCAGCAGGCGCGGATCGAGCTCGGCCTGGCCGGTGCGCGCAGCGTCGAGTTCCGCGGTGGCAGGCTCAGCGTCACCGGGGTCGAGCTGGACTCCGAGGGGGCCGGGGTGCTGACCGAGCAGGTCGAGGGAGCGCTCTACGAATGGCGCGAGCAGACGGCGGCGGTCCGGGTCGCCGGCGACCCCGAGGAGCGGCTGGCGGCGGTGCTGGCGCTGGCGGCGGGCCTGCGCGAGGCGCGCCGGGCCGGCGACGCCGCGGCTGCCTGAGCGCCGCCCGCCGCTCGATTCCGGGCGTCGCGCGCTCGTTGGGCCTCTCTTTAGTCAATTTGACTATGCTGCCCGCTTCGTGGCAGGGAAACCGGGGCAGAGCAGGAATTCGGGCCGGCAGCGCCTCGCGCTGGTTCTCTTCGGCGCGCTCTTCGTGATCCTCTTCGCCGGCTACGCGCTCGCCCAGGGGCTCGGGCACCCGAGCGTCCCCTCCGGCGACGTCGCGCTCGTCACCCACGTTCCCGACGAGGTCGGCTCGGTCAGCGAAGCCGACTTCAAACGGGCGCTGCTGCAGCAGGCGGCGCAGGCGAAACTGAAAAAACCGCCGAAGCCGGGCGAGGACAAATACGAAGAACTGAAGGAAGCGGCGCTGGGGGAACTCCTCAACACGATCTGGATCCGCGGCCAGGCCGAAGAACTCGACATCTCGGTGACGCCGAAACAGATCGCCACCGAACTGGCGCAGATCAAAAAAACGAACTTCAAAACGCCGGCCGAATACCAGAAATTCCTCGCCACCTCGCGCTTCACGAAAGCCGACGTCCTCGACCGGGTCGAACTGCAGCTGCTCACCACCCAGATCCAGGAACTGATCAGCAAAGAAGCGCCGCCGCCCTCCAGCTCTGAAATCGCGGACTACTACGACTCCGCCAAGTCCGCCCAGTACACGACGCCCGAGTCGCGCGACGTCCGCGTCGTCGTCAACAAAGACAAGGCGAAAGCCGAAACGGCCAAGGCCGCGCTGGAAAAGGACGACTCGCCCGCGAGCTGGAAGAAAGTCGCGTCGAAATACTCGGAAGACCCGACCACGAAAACCAAAGGCGGCCTGCAGCCGGCCCTGACCGAAGAACTGCTGGCAAGTCAGGAAGAGCTCAAATCGGCGATCTTCGGCAACCCCACCGGCGTGGTGGTCGGGCCGGTCGACGTCTCCGGTAAATTCTTCGTCGTCGAGGTCGTGAAACTGAATGCGGCGAAAGTCAAAAGCCTTGGCGAAGTCAGCGCCGAAATCAAAACCCAGCTGACCCAGACGCTCGCGCAGGAAGTCTTCACCGAATTCGTCTCCGAATTCCAGGAGAAGTGGCAGGCGCGGACCTTCTGCGCCTCCGGCTTCGAGGTCAAAAACTGCTCGAACTACAAGTCCTCCGGCCACTCCGCCAGCGCCCCGGCCGGTTGCTACGAAGCCGACCCCAAAGGCGGCCTGCCGAAAGAATGCCCGGCGCCGGTCGCCCAGGCGACCCCTGCTCTCCCCGGCAGCACCACGCTGCTGAAACCGCAGGGCGAACGACTGCCGCAGCGGCCCCGGCCCGAAGGGCTCGAAGAAGCACCCGCCGCCGGTTCGGTGCTGCCCGAAGGCGTCACGCCCGGCGCCGCCGGCGCCGCGCCTCCCACCGGCGAATAAGCCCCTCCGCCGGAGGTCTTCGCGCCGTCAGGGTCAATAGACTCGCGCGTCCCGTGAGTGCCATCGCCTCCATCCACGCGCGTCAGATCCTCGACTCGCGCGGCAACCCGACCGTCGAGGTCGAAGTCGCGCTCGAGTCGGGCGCCCGCGGTCTCGCCGCGGTTCCCTCCGGCGCTTCGACCGGGGAGTTCGAGGCGGTCGAGCTGCGCGACGGCGGCGACGCCTGGGCCGGCAAGGGCGTCGCCCGCGCGGTCGCCAACGTCAACGGCGAGATCGCCGCGGCGCTGACCGGCGCCCGTGCCGCCGAGCAGGGCGCCCTGGACGCGACGATGATCGAGCTCGACGGCACCCCCAACAAGGGTCGCCTCGGCGCCAACGCGTTGCTGGGCGTATCGCTGGCGGCCGCCAAGGCGGCGGCGGTGGACTCCGCCCAGCCCCTTTACCGCTATCTGGCCGAGCTCTACGGCGGCGGTGAGCCGACGATCCTGCCGGTGCCGATGATGAACGTGCTCAACGGCGGTGCCCACGCCGACAACTCGGTCGACTTCCAGGAGTTCATGGTCGTCCCGGCCGGCGCCTCCAGCTTCTCGGAGTGCCTGCGGATCGGCGCCGAGGTCTACCACGCGCTGAAGAAGTCGCTCTCCGCCAAGGGCCTTTCTACGGCCGGCGGCGACGAGGGCGGATTCGCGCCGGACCTCGAGTCCAACGAGGCGGCGCTGCAGGCGGTCCTGGCCGGGGTCGAGGCCGCGGGCTACGAGCCCGGCTCCGACGTCTTCATCGCACTCGACCCGGCCACCAGCGAGATCTTCGAGAACGGCGCCTACGTGCTCCAGCACGAGGGACGCAGCCTCTCGCCGGAGGAGATGGCCTCCTACTGGGAGGACGCCTGCTCGCGCTACCCGATCGTCTCGATCGAGGACGGCATGGACGAGGAGGACTGGGACGGCTGGAAGCTGCTGACCGAGAAGCTCGGCAACCGCGTGCAGCTGGTCGGGGACGACCTCTTCGTCACCAACCCGGAGCGCCTGCGCCGCGGCATCGAGCTCGGCGTCGGCAACTCGATCCTGGTCAAGGTCAACCAGATCGGCACCCTGACCGAGACCCTGGAGGCGATCCGGATCGCCCGCGAGGCGGGCTACACCGCCGTGATCTCCCATCGCTCGGGCGAGACCGAGGACACGACGATCGCCGACCTGGCCGTCGCCACCGGCGCCGGCCAGATCAAGACCGGCGCCCCATCGCGCTCCGATCGCGTCGCCAAGTACAACCGCCTGCTCCGGATCGAGGAGGAGCTTGGCTCCGCGGCTGAGTTTCCAGGCCTGCAGGCATTCGTCCAGCGCCGTTCCTAAATGAAGGAATGCGGGGCCCGGCCGCAAAGGACCGGGCATGGCAGCGAGCGCCTACGCCGGGCGGAACCGATCGGCCCCTACCCGCCGTCGCCCCGCCGCCCGCAAGCGACGCCCCGCGGCTCGCAGCGGCGCCAGCCGCGTCAACTGGGACCGCGTCGGCCGGATCGCGCTGACCCTCGTCCTCGCCGCCGTCCTCTACTCGTACCTCAACCCGGCGATCGACTTCGTCAAGACCTACACGGCGACGACCGCCGCGAAAGCGCAGCTGCACGAGCTGCAGCACGAAAACACCAGGCTGCACAACCGGATCCAGTCAGCCGACGAACCGCTGGTGGTCGATCGCATGGCCCGCGCCCAGGGCATGGTCGCCGAAGGCGAGACCCCGGTCGTGATTCGCGGTCTCGGCAACTAGAGCGCTTTCCGGGGCCCCGCCATGGTTAGCCTCGGCTCCTACCTCCTGGGAGCCGCCCAGCTGGCCCTGGTGGCGCTCTCGCTGGGTTTCAGCGCCTGCGGGCTACGTCGCCGCCTGATGCCCGCCTGGGAGGGCGCACCGGCTCGCTTGGTGGAGTCCGTCGTCGCCGTCGCCCTCTTGACCTGGATCTCCGAGCTCCTCGGCACCTTCGGCCTGTTGTACGCCGGAACCCTGGTCGGCGCCTGCATCTTGCTCGCTGCCGTCGTCGCGCTTTCTCCGGGGGGTGGTGGTGGGGCGGTGGATGCCGCGCCGACAGGATCCGCCGGCCAGAGCGGCTGGCGGCTGCTGATCATGGTTGGAGTGGTCGCCGTGGTCGTCGGTCACTGGGCCATCACGACCAAGCACGCATTGGACCGGGGAATCTTCAACTTCGATTCGCTCTGGTACCACCTGCCGTTCGCCGCCGACATGGCACAGAGCCACTCCGTGACCGGAATGCATCACGTGGACACGGTCTTCACGAACTGGTTCTACCCGCAGAGCTCGGAGCTGCTCCATGCCGATGGGATGCTGCTCATAGGACGCGACACGCTCTCGCTGTTCCTCAACTACGGGTGGCTGGCGGTGGCCTTCCTCGCCGCCTGGTGCGTCGGGAGGCCATACGGCCGGGGCGACCTCAGCGTCGTGGCGGCGGCGATCCTGATGGAGGCGCATGTGCTGGTGGTGCGGGAGCCGGCGGCGGCGAAGAACGATCTGATGGCGGCGGCGCTGACGCTGGCGGCGATCGCGATCCTCGTCAGCGCCTGGCACCTGACCCGCGACAAGGAGGGCAAGGGCTCGCTGCCGGTCGGCTGGCCGCTCGCCGTCGCCGGGCTCGCGATCGGCCTGGCCGCCGGGACCAAGGTGACGGCGCTGGCGATGGCGGCGGCGCTGAGCGTCGCCGTGCTGGTGCTGGCGCCGACGGGGAGGAGATGGGCAGCCGCCGTCTGGTGGTTCGTGCCGGCGCTGCTGGCCGGGGGGTTCTGGTACCTGCGCAACCTGGTCGTCGCCGGCAACCCGCTGCCGGCGGTGGAGAGCCTGGGCCCGATCTCCCTGCCGCACCCGCAGCGGCTGCAGATCGGCCGTCCCGACTTCAGCATCGCCCACTACGCGACCGACACCGGCGTCTGGCGCCACTACTTCGTCCCCGGCCTGCACGACGCCTTCGGGGCGCTCTGGCCGCTGGTGATCGGGGCGGCCGTGCTGGCGGCGCTCTGGGCGCTCCTGCGGGGGAGGGACCGGGTCGTCCAGGCGGTCGGTGCCGTGGTCCTGTTCGGCTTCGTCGCCTACCTCTTCACCCCGCTCAGCGCCGCCGGTGCCGACGGCGCCCCCGAGGCCTTCGGGATCAACCTCCGCTATGTCTACGGCGCCGTGCTGGGCGGCCTGGCGCTGGTGCCGCTGCCGCGCCTGCTCGACGGCAGGCGCCGCCAAGCGTGGCTGCTGGGGGCGCTGCTGTTCGTGCTCGGGGTCAGCGACCGCGCCGACAGCGGCGCCCACGACCCCGCGCGGGTATTCGCGCTGGGCCTGGTCGTGCTCGCCGTCCTCGTCCCGGCAGGGCTGCTGCTGGCGCGGGCGAGGGGCGCCAGCCGCGGCATCGTCGCCGGCGGCTTCGCGGTCCTGGCGCTGGCCGTGGTGGCGATCGGCTACCCGCTGCAGCGCCACTACCTCGACGAACGCTTCCGCAACGAGGTCGCCGCCGAAAGCATCCCGGGCATGCACCTCGATGCCGCCTACCGCTGGGCGCGGGGCCTGGAGGACGCCCGCATCGGCCTCGCCGGCACCAGCGCCGGCTTCGCCCAGTACGGCTTCTACGGCACCGACCTCTCCAACCGGGTGGTGTACCTCGGCGAAGACGGTCCGCACGGAGCCTTCAACGCGATCCCGACCTGCCGCGGCTTCCGCGCCGCCGTCAACGCCGCCGACCTCGACTACCTGGTCACCGCCCCCTTCCTCAACTTCCTCCACCCCGGCGACCCAATCGCCTCGCCCGAGGCCCGCTGGCTGCGCGGCGAGCGCGCCGTCGCGCCGGTCTTGCGCAGTGGGCCCGTGACCGTCTGGAAGGTCCGCGGCGAGCTCGACCCCGCGGCCTGCGCTCCTCGCAACGCCCCCCTGCGCGAAATCCCCGATACCGGCACTGGGTAACCTCGGGCCGATGAGCTACCCGCTCGCCAACGCGCTGTTCCAGTGGGAGGAGGGCTATCGCGAGCTGCAGGCCCTGCGCGACCCGCGCGAGCGCCGCCTCGCCGACCGCCTGATCGAAGCGATCCGGGACGAGCTGCGGCGCCGGATCGGCGTCACCTTCACCGCCGCCGAGCTGGCCGACCTCTACGGGCGCGGCACCGATTGGTGCCTGCAGTTGGCGATCGACGTGGCGCCGGCGGCCGAGGGCGACGCGCAGTCACTGGCCGACGCGGCCTTCTGGCTCTACCTGCGTGGGGCCGGCGATTTTGCCGGCGGCCGCCAGCTGGTGCGCTGACCGCTACTCGTCGTCGGAGTCCGAGCCGGAGTCGTCTGACTCGGGCGCGGGGGAGCCGGCACGGCGGATGACGATCTGGTCAGCGTCGATGCGCACGGTGACGTCGCGCTTGCCGGCCCAGTGCTCGGTGTAGACGGGGTTCTCTTTGACCGCGGGATCGAGCCAGAGCCCGTAGCCGTCGGTCTCGCCGTGGTCGAAGGTCGCCTCGAGCTCTTTGCGACGGCCGCGCCCACCGCGGCGGCCGCGGCGGCGGCGGCGTTTGGGGCGGTCGCCGGCGCCGCCGCGCTCGGAGTCCTCGCCGGCCCCATCGTCGCCGTCCTCCTCGTCGTCCTCGTCCTCGTCGACGTCCTCCTGCTCGGCCGCGGCGGCCTCGATCTCGGCTTCGATCTCGTCGCGGAGGTCGATTTCGCTGGAGCCGGCGTTCTCGTCGTCGGCGGAGAGGTCGTACTGCTTGCGGAACTCGCGCAGCTCGGTCGCGCTGATTTCCAGCTGGTGCGCGATCCAGGCATCGGTGCGCCCCTGGTGCACCCAGGCGCGGATCTGGTTGAGCTGCGGCTTCAGTGAGCGTCTGGCCATCGGCGGGCGAGTCTATTCAAGAGGGGCGGTCGTTCGCGGCTAGGCCATCAAAAAGGCCAGCGCCTCGAACATGGCGACGACGACCACGACGACGGTGACGGTCAGGCAGACGGCGAGGACGCTGAAGCGAACCTTGCCCTCCTGCTCGGTGCGATTGATTTTGCGGGCACGCGAACGGTTGGCGGCGCGGCGGCGCAGCTGCTCGCGCCGGCGGCGCTCCAATGAGGTCTCCTGCTCGAAGGCGTTCTCGAACTGGGAGATGCTTTGTCGCATTCGCATAGAAAAGGGGGCCCGGGGGCCGCGGGGCACCGTAGCAAAGCATCTTGCAGAGCTGATGCCGCGCTCAGGGCTCACAGGCGCCCCAGAGCCCGCGCCCCAGTCGGGCCGCGCGCAGCTCCAGACGCCCGAAAAGCGCTCTATAGCGGGTATTTGGCGCGATTGCCAGGGTGCGCGCGAAGCCCCTACGCACGAGTTCGGCATTGACAAACCTGTGACCGATGTACACGTAGGCGAGCAGGCGTCCGTAGACGTCGCGACGCTCGACGCCGAAGACCAGCCGCACCCGCTGGTGCTCCGCCAGGCGGTGGTTGAAATCCGAGGCGCGGTGCCCGAAGCACTGCACCGGCGTCCCCGGCTTGACCGTCTCCGGGGTGTCGACTCCGATGTAGCGGACGTCCTCCGTCTCGCCGCCGATTCGGGCTTCGATCGTGTCGCCGTCGACCGCCCGGACCACGTAGGCGCGAGCGCTCGCCGGCCCGGCCCCAGGCGCCCCGATCTCCTCCCACGGCCGCAGCAGCACCGCGGCGGCGACCAGCAGCAGGACGACACTGCCGACCCGGCCGCCGCGGTTTGGACCGATGCCCATCCCCGCTCAAGCGGGGATGGGACGAGACTCTCCCCTGTGACTTAGGGGGTGCGCCGCACGTTGGCGAGCAGCGAGGCCTTGATCTCCTCGACGATCGCCAGCGCGTCGTTCCACTCGCGCTGCCAGACGTTGCGGCCGAAGATGACACCGCTGCCGCCGGCCTCCATCACCTCGCGGGTGTTGGTGAGGACGGTCTCGTCGTCGGTCTTGGAGCCGCCGGAGAGGACGACCAGGGCGCGGCCGGCCGATTCGACGCACTGACGGATCGCCTCCGCCTGGTCGACCTGCATCTCGTTGTATGGAGCGGGAGCGTCCTTGTCCTTCTCCGGGTCGATCTTCGGCATGTTGAGCTTGACGATGTCGGCGCCCATCTCCATCGCCATCCGCGCCGCGTAGTCGATCGCGTAGAAGGAGTTGGCCGTGCCCTTGGCATCGACGTTTTCGCCGCGCGGGTAGGACCAGATCACCAGCGGCATCCCGAAGCGGTCGCATTCCTGGCGCACCCGGCGCAGCTGGGCGAGGTCCTCGTCCTGGCGCGGCGAGCCGACGTAGAGCGTGTAGCCGATCGCGTCGGCGCCGAGCCGGACGCCGTCCTCGACGCTGGAGTTGCAGGAGGAGAACGACTTGGCCGAGGAGGGGATGTCGGTCTTGCCGTTGACCTTGAGGATCAGCGGCACCCGGCCGGCGTAGTCGGGGTAGTACTTCTCCGCCATCCCGATCTGGCAGGCGAGGGCCGAGTAGCCGGCCTCGGCGGCGAGCCGGAACTGGTAGTCGGGGTCCTTCGACGCCGGGTTGGGGAAGAAGTCGCGGGGGCCGTGCTCGATCCCCTGGTCGATCGGCAGCAGCATCAGGGTTCCGTTGCCCGGGCCGAACTCGAACAGCAGGCGGTGCAGTCGGGCACGTTTGCCTGGCGGCAGGGTCGCGAGCAGCGATTTCTGCTCGGTCAGGCTCTTCAGCTCCACGTGTAATTCCTCCTCGAAGACGGGTGTCCCGGGAGTATGCCACCGCAAACGGGCGCGGGGCGCGGGACAAGGGGGTTATTCTCGAAGGACTATGAGCGAGACTGAGCTCAGCGTCATCTGCAAGAACTGCGGCTCCGAGGTCAGTCCCTACGTAACCGAGTGCCCCTACTGCGGCACCCGCCTACGTAAGCGGGCGCCGAAGCTGGAGCGGCGCGACGGCGCCCTCGAGGCCCAGCGCCCGCGCCGCCGCTGGGCGCGCCCGCGCCGTCGCCCGAAGTCGGAAGCGCCGACGCCCTTCCGTCCCTACGCGACGCTGGCGGCGATCCTCGGTTCGGCGGCCCTGCTGCTGGTCCAGCAGGCGAGCGGCAACTCGATCTCCAGCTTCGGCGGTCTGGCGATCCCAATCGACGACGAGTGGTGGCGGCTCTTCACGGCGCCTTTCGCCTACGTCAACGTCGGCTACCTGTTCGTCGTCGCTCTGGGGCTGGCGATCTTCGCGACCGGCGTCGAGCGCCGCCTCGGCAGCTTTCCGACCGCGGTCCTGCTGATCGCCTGCGGCAGCTTGGGCATGCTGGCCGCGAGTGGCGTCGCCAACGCCCAGGACGACTTCGCGGTGATCGCCGGCGGCAACGGCATGGCGCTTGGCGCCCTCGCTGCCTGGTTCGCCTTCCGCCGCGCCGAAGCCCGCGGCTCGATCGCCGAGGAGTACGACACGATCGGGGTGGTCGTGGCCGCCTCGGTGTTGATCGCGCTGCCGCTCTTCGTCACCAGCGCGGACCTGGTCGCCGGCCTGGTCGGCGGTGTCGTCGGCGGCCTCGCCGCCCTGGTCGCCGTGGCCGTGCGCCCCTCCGAGTAACTAGGCTGAGTCGGTGCCCGACGAGAACGAGCTCGAGGCCGCGATCGAGCGGCTGCTCGACCCGGAGCGGTTCGCCGCGGCGGAAGGCGTGGTCGCCCAGGCGGCGCCGCAGCTGCAGAAGGTTCTCGCCAGCGCGATGGCAGCGGGCGGCTGGTTCGGCGAGCCGCACGAGGCCGAGGCCCTGAGGGCCGCGACCGTCCCCGACCCGGAGGAGCGGATCGCCGCCGTCCGCGCCCTGCTCGCCGAGGAGGCGCGGATGGGGATGATGGTTGGAGTTGCCGTCGGCTGGGCACTGAAGGAAGAGATGACCGACCCCATGGACCGAGAGGGAGAGCGCTGAGATGGAGATCAAGTTTCACGGCCAGTCCTGCTTCGAGCTGAGCGAGGGCGGGGTGACCCTGCTGATCGACCCGTTCCTCAAGCCGAACAATCCGGTCGCGGTGGCGACCGCCGAGGAGGTCGAGCCGACCCACATCGCCCTCTCCCACGGCCACGCCGATCACATGGCCGACGCGGTCCCCGTCGCCAAGCGCACCGGGGCCCACTGCATCGCGATGGTCGAGCTGGCGAACTGGCTCGAAGGGCAGGGCGTGGAGAACGTCAGCGACCCCAACTTCGGCGGCACCGTCAGCTTCGACGGCGGCTCGGTCAAGCTCGTGCCGGCCTGGCACACGAACACGATTCCCGGCTCCGAAGAGGCCCCCTACAGCGCCGAGCACGGCGTCGTCATGGGCCCGGCCGCGGGCCTGATCGTCAAGCTCGGCGGTAAGACGATCTACCACGCTGGCGACACCTGCCTGTTCGGCGACATGAAGCTGATCGCCGAGCGCGACCCGGTCGACGTCGCCCTGCTGCCGATCGGGGGTCATTACACGATGGACCGCCACGACGCCGTCGTCGCCGCCGAGTTCGTCGGCGCCGGCACGGTGATCCCGATGCACTACGACACCTTCCCGCCGATCGAGACCGACTCGGGCGCCTTCAAGGCCGAGGTCGAGGCCCAGACGTCCTCACAAGTCGTGCTGCTGAAGCCGGGCGAGAGCCACAGCGCCTGAGCCCAGCGACCGCTGGAGCCTGTCTACGGAAGCAGTTCGGGCGCGGCGGAGCCGGTTTCGCCGTCACCGGATTCGGCTTCGGCCGGCGGCGGCGATTCGGCCGGCGGCGCGGCTTCCGGGGTGGGCTCGGTCGCGGCGGGCGGCGGTGGGGGCGGGGTCGAGCCGCCGACGGTGACGACGACGGTGCTGCCGCCGCTGTGGACGCCGGGAGCGGAGCCGGCGGGCGGGGTCGCCACGGTGACGGCTTCGACCGCGGGGTTGCCGGTGCTGATCGTTTCCTCGCCGGCGTTGGACTGGCCGGCGGCTTCCTCGTCGCCAGCTGCCGGCGTGGGGGCGGGCTCGGCCGTGGGTGCCTCCGGGGCGGCCTCGACGGCGACGGGTGCCGGCGGCGCTTCCGTCTTGGGCGCGCTCGCCGCGACCTGGGGCGCGCTCACCTGGGCCGGGGCGATGGCGGGGCCGGTGGCCTGGGGCGTGTGGACCTGGGAGATCCTGGCGGGCTGGGGGGCCGGCGCCCCGGAGTTCTGCGATGCCTCGATGCCGGCGCCGGCGGTGAGCACGGCGGCGGTGACGACGCCGGCGACGGCCTTGGTACCGATCGCGCCGCCGATCGCGCCGATGCCCCCGGCAGCGCCGCTGCCGCTGATCGCGGCTCCGACGCTGCCGACCGCGCCCGCGCCGGCGGCGCCACCGGCGGCCGCGCCCGCGCCAGCGACGCCCGCGGAGCCGGCGCTGCCCGCTCCTCCCAGGCCGAGCTTGGAGGCGATGAAGCCCTTCAGGGCGAAGAGGCCGCCGACCGGGAAGAGGGCCGCCAGGGCCTTCTCGTTGGAGCGGACCTGAGAGCGGAAGTCGGAGCACTCGTCGCACTCGCGGACGTGGCGGCGGACCGGGCCGGAGACCTTGCGCAGGCCCTCGGCGGCTTCGGAGAGCTCGACGTGGACCTCGCCGCAGGTGAGCAGCCGCGCCTGGCTGGCCTCGGCCAGCGAGATCCGCGCCCGCACCAGCAGCGACTTGACCGAGGGCACGGTGGTGTCCATCGCCGCCGCGATCTCCTCGTAGGAGAGGGCGTCCATCTCGCGCAGCAACAGAGCCGAGCGCTGGGTCTCGGGAAGCTTCTTGACGTCGACGAGGAGCTGGCGGAACTCCTCGCGGTTGTGGACGCGCTCAGCGGTGGAGGAGGCTTCGACCGCGGGCACCATGTCCATCGATTCCTGCGCGTCGGCGGTCGGTTTGCGCAGGTGGTTGAGGCAGCGGTTGCGGGCGATCCGGTAGAGCCACGGGCGCAGGTTGATCTCGCGCTCGTCGCGCAGCATCGCTTTGTAGGCGTTGACGAAGACCTCCTGCAGCACGTCCTCGGCGTCCTCGGTCGAGCCCAGCATCTGCCTCGAGAAGCCGAGCAGGCGGCCCTGGTAGCGGTCGACGATCGTCTCGAAGGCGCCGGGGTTGCCGTTGCGCACCATCGCGACCAGCTTGGCGTCGCCCTGGAGCTTGAGCAGGGGGGAACGCCGGGCCAACAACCCGCGGCGACTGGCGTGCGTGAGTGCTGATGCCTCCAAGCTCTCCTCCAGGGAAGGCGTTGTTTCCTATGCCTAGAGACACCGTAACAGCGCCGGAGTTGCGCACCGCGAACATTTATTGCGGCTTTACGGGACTGCAGGCGGGATACCATCGCCTCTGCCCGGGTGGCGAAACTGGCAAAAGCGGCGCCCTTAAAAGGCGCTGCCCCGTAAGGGGCTTGCGGGTTCGAGTCCCGCCCCGGGCACTCCTTATAGGCTCAATCGATGGAGGCGCACGGGGGGCGGATAGTCGCCCAAGTTCTGAGGTCGAGGGGCGTGAGCCATCTCTTCACGCTGTCGGGGGGACACCTGTTCTCCATATACGACGGCTGCAAGGAGGAGGGGATCGAGATCGTCGACGTGCGGCACGAGCAGACCGCCGTCTTCGCCGCCGAGGGAATCGCGAAGGCGACCCGGGGATTGGGCGTCGCGGCGCTGACCGCGGGGCCGGGGGTCACCAACGGGCTCAGCGCGATCGCCGGGGCGCAGGCGAACAACTCGCCGATCGGGGTGCTGGGCGGGCGGGCGCCGGAGATGCGCTGGGGCTCGGGCTCGCTGCAGGAGATCGATCACCTCCCCTTCGTCTCGCCGCTGGTCAAGTCGGCGGAGACGGTGAAGGAGCCGGGGCGGATAGCGGCGAGGACGGCGGCGGCGCTGGACCTGGCAGCGGCGGCACCGAGCGGACCGGCCTTCGTCGACTACCCGCTGGACGTCGTCTTCAGCGAGGCGGAGGTCGAGGTCCCGCCTCTGCCCGCGGCGGCGGCGCCCGAGCCGGCGGTGGGAGTCGAGGAGGCGGCGGCGCTGCTCTCGGCGGCGGAGCGGCCGGCGATCATGGCCGGCAGCGGCCTCTACTGGGCTCACGGCGAGGACGAGTTGCGGGTGCTCGCCGAGGCGCTCGGCATCCCGGTCTTCCTCAACGGGCTCGGTCGCGGCTGCCTGCCGGCCGACCACGAACTTGCCTTCAGCCGTGCCCGCGGGACGGCGCTGCAGGGAGCCGATGTCGCTCTGGTGATCGGGGTGCCGATGGACTTCCGGCTCGGCTTCGGCGGCAGCTTCGGCGAGGAGACGAAGATCGTGCGGCTGGATGTGGCGCCGAACGCGCTGAGCGCGAACCGCGCCCCCACGATCGACCTGGTCGGCGACGTGCGGGCGAGCCTGGCGGCGATCCGCGAGGGCGCGCGCGGGGGAGGGCCGCGGACCGGGCCCTGGCTGGAGCAGCTGCGCGCGGTCGAGGCGGAGAAGCGGGCCGCCGAGCAGGAGGAGCTGAACGACTCGCGCTCGCCGCTGCACCCGGTCCGCATCTACCGCGAGCTGGGCGAGGTGCTCGAGCGCGATGCGATCGTCGTTGGCGACGGCGGCGACTTCGTCTCCTACGCCGGCCGTCACATCGACACCTACGAGCCGGGCTGTTGGATGGACCCGGGCCCGTTCGGTTGCCTCGGGGCCGGCCCGGGCCAGGCGATCGGTGCCAAGGTCGCCCATCCGGACCGTCAGGTCTGCCTCCTGCTCGGCGACGGCGCCTTCGGCTTCGCTGGGATGGAGTTCGACACTATGGCGCGTCACGGCCTCGGCGTGGTCGGCGTGATGGGCAACAACGGGATCTGGGCGCTGGAGCATCACCCGATGAAATTCCTCTACGGATACTCCGTCGCGGCGGAGCTGCGGCCGGAGACCCGCTACGACCAGCTGGTCGAATCGCTGGGCTGCGACGGCATCCTCGTGCGCGATCCGAGCGAGCTGCGGCCGGCGCTCGAGCGGGCCTTCGAGTCGGGCCGGCCGACCCTGGTGAACGTCCTCACCGATCCCGAGGTCGTATATCCGCGCAAGTCGAATCTGGCTTGATCAAGCCATCTTTTGGTGTAGGGGTGGGCCGAGCGGCTGGCGCGCGGCCCTGAACGAGAATCGGCCGCCATCGCTGGCGGCCGATTCAAGCTGATCCCTCAGGACGGGCAGGGGTACGTCTTCAGGGACCATGTGTATTCGATGGGCTCAGACGGCGGGAGGCGCCATGATGCGGCAATCGCCTAAGCCCTGTACCCGGGATCAGGGCTGTGGATGATCCACAACTCTTCCCCGGTGAGCCGAGTATCCGCAGGTTTATCCGCTGCGTCTAGTCGGTTGCAACCTGGCTACCGAGAACCAGGTAGCAACATCCTACCGACTTTTCGGGCTTCGGAACGTTCTCTTACCCAACTGTCCTGTCAGCGGGAACATGGCTGTCCACCCGGTACCGCGAGGTTCTTCGAGCGAAATACTCGGTACTCAGAAGCGACTCGAGGCGGCGGAGAGGGCCGTGCCGTAGAGGATGTCGTGCTCCGAGACCTCGATCTGGTCGAGCCCGAAGGCCCGCATCGTCTCGATCAGGATCACCACGCCGGCGACAACCGTCGGGGCGCGATCGGGGTGCATCCCGGGGATCTCGACTCGCTCCGAAAGCGGCGTGGAGGCGAGCTGGGAGAGCATCCGTTGGATCGAGGTGAGGGAGAGGACGTGTCCGTGGACCCGGGCCGGGTCGTAGGGCTCCAGCTCCAGCTCGATCGCCGCCAGCGAGGTCGGGGTGCCGGCGACGGCGATTCCGGCCTTGGCTTCGACTCCGCCGGCGATCGCGGGCTCGATCAGGCCGCGGATGTCGGCGGCGAGCGTTTCCAGCTCGAGCACGGTGGGGGGGTCGGTGGCGATGTGGCGCTCGCTGTGGCGGACCACTCCCGCCTGCAGCGAGGCGCGAAAGGAGATCTCCTCGCCGGTGCCGACGATCAGCTCGGTCGAGCCGCCGCCGATGTCGACGACCAGGGTCGGCTCGGTGGGGCGATGCTCGGAGGTGGCGCCGAGGTAGGTGAGGCGGGCCTCCTCCTCGCCGTCGAGGACACGGGCGGAGAGGGCGAAGCGCTCGCGCAGCTCGGCGACGAAGGCGCTGCCGTTCTCGGCGTCGCGCACGGCGCTGGTCGCGATCGCCTCGACGGTCTCGGCCTTGAGCTCCTTATAAAGGGCCACGTAGTCCCCGATCGCGGCGCAGGCGTCCTCGATCGCCTCGGCCGAGAGTCGGCCGGAGAGATCGACGCCGCGGCCGAGCCGGGTCACCGTGCTGCGCCGCTCGACCGGCGAGACCCGACCGCCGGCGACGTCGGCGACCAGCAGCCGCGCCGAGTTGGTGCCGACGTCGACCACCGCGACCCTGTGAGTGCTCTTTGGCATCGGCGGAGACTCTAGAGCGAGGCCAAGCCGCGCGGTCGCTTGTGCAAATGGCGCGGCCAAGCCCCCGGCCACCGCCCCGTTGCTACCATCAACGTCCGCCGCGGGGTGGAGCAGCCAGGTAGCTCGTCGGGCTCATAACCCGAAGGTCGCAGGTTCGAATCCTGCCCCCGCTATAGAGAAAAGCCCCGGAAACGGGGCTTTTTTTCTGCCTCGGTATCGATCCCTGGGTCCGGCAGCAGGTACTGAACGGGTAGCGATTTTGCTGATTCTTGTGTTCTCGATCAGCGGGGCGCGTACATGATCACGCCGACCCCGGCCAGGCAGATCGCGGCTCCAATCAGGTCGAGTCGATCGGCTTGAAGCCGTCGAAGGCGACCCGACAGAGCAGTGAGCCGATGTTGAAGACCCCTCCGTAGGCAACGAGTACGCGGTCGAACTCGTTGCTCGGCTGGAAGCTGGCGACGACCTCTTGCAGGCCGAGAGCAAGGAGGCCGAGGACGACCATCCTGCAGAGCCGCCCAGTTCGTCGCCGAGCCGCAGCCGCTCCAGATCGAGGGGATGCGCTAGGCCGTCGGCTCGACGCGGTTCACTATGTCCCCGTGATCTTCTATTCCATGAGCCTCTCGGCCGACGGCTACATCGCCGGGCCCGACGGAAGCTTCGACTGGGGGGTGCCCAGCGAGGAGCTGCATCGGTTTCACAACGAACGGGTCGCCGGGATCGACGCCCAACTGCTCGGCCGGCGCCTCTACGAGACGATGCTCGTGTGGGACACCGAGGAGTTCTCCGATCCCACGATGGCGGAGTTCGCCGAGATCTGGCGCCCGCTCGAGAAGATCGTGTTCTCGACCACGCTGACGAGCGTCGAGGGCAGCAACCGCCTGGCCACGGGAACGCTCGAGGAGGAGATCGCCGCGCTCGGGGAGCGGAGGATCGCGGTCGGGGGCGCCGGGCTTGCGGCGGAATGCATGCGGCGCGGGCTGATCGACGAGTTCGAGCTGTTCGTCGTCCCGATCGTGGTCGGCGGCGGCACGCCTTACTTCCCGCCGGACGTGCGGGTCGACCTCGAGCTGGTCGAGACCCGCACGTTCGACGCGACCGTGTATCTGCACTACCGCCGGCGCGGCCTGGGGGTTGAGTAGACCGTCACGCCCTTGCGGCGCCGAGGAGGGGATCGACCTGGTTGAGCGTTTCGGTCATGCCCTGCTCCATCCCCATCTCGATCATCTGTTCCATCGACTTGCGGTCGGCGAAGTGGGTTTGGATCGACATCGTCGCGGTGCCGTCCGCCTCGGCGATCGTCACCGTCATCGCCGTCGGGCCTCCGTCCTCCGGCTTGCCCTCCGCGTCGACGGCGTCGTCCTTGATGCGCAGCCGGTGGGGCGGCTCGACCTCCTCGATCCGCCACCAGCCGTCGTGCCTCTCGCCGTCCGGGCCGGTCATGAAGTAGGCGGTGCGCGCGCCGACCGTGAGCTCGTGCTCGACGAAGGTCGACGAATGGGACGGCGGGCTCCACCAGCGCTCCAGCTGGCGCGGATCCGACCACAGCCCCCAGAGTCGCTCGGCATCGGCGTCGAATTCGGCCGTGATCGTCATGGTCAGGGCGTCGACGTCCTTCTCTACGGCGGTAACGGGCATCAGCTATCTCCTTTGTCGGCTTCGAGGATCTGCTCCATCCGCTCCACCCGGCCACGCCAGTCCGCCTCGAGACGATCGAGTGCGGTGTGGGCGCGTGCGAGGGCATCGGTCTCGGTGTGGACGATCTCCTCGCGACCAACCCGGTGCTTGCTCACCAGCTCGGCCCGCTCCAGTACGGCGACGTGCTTCTGCATCGCCGTCACGCTGATCGGGTGTTCGCGGGCCAGGGCCGAGACCGAGAGCCGGCCCTCGTGGGCGCGGCGGAGGATGTCGCGGCGGATCGGATCGGCCAGCGCCCCGAACAGCAGGTCGGTGGCTCTCTCGTCGCCTTGGGTTGGTTTCTCATCTACAACCATCTGGTTGTAAGTTAGCACGACGGGCGTGGCAGGTCGACCTCGAGCTGGTCGAGACCCGCATGTTCGGCTCGACCGTGTACCTGCACTACCGCCGGCCCGGCTAGAGGGTCGGTTTGACGGGCGCGGTCAGCCCTCCACCGGGCGCAGCGGCTCCGAGCCGTCCCAGCCCGCGGCGGCGTCGCGGACCATCGAGAAGACGTCGCGCAGACCCTGGCTGTCGACATGGATCTCGAGGTCGTGGCCCAGCAGGGCGGAGGCGTCGTGAAAGGTGTTGTCGACTTCGCCGGTGCGGGCGCTCAGGTACTGCGGCAGGCCGCGCTCGTCGAGCAGGCGGCGCAAGTCCGCCACCTCCGCCGGCGGCACGGCGTAGGCGATGTGGTGGAGGCGCGGCCGGCTCCCGGAGAAGCCCTGCTCGACGCGCTCGGGCGCCAGGTCGATCGTCTCCATCAGCTCGATCACGCCGCCGCCGCAGGAGCCGAAGGCGGAGTTGTGCATGAACTCCGCGGGCTCACCGCGCGAGAGGACGTTTTCCAGGGGCACGTCCTCGATCAGGAAGAACGGCCCGGCGCCGAGCTGGTCGACCAGGCGTCTCACGGTCGCCTCGATGTCGTCGACTAGGTAGGCGTGGTGGTGCGGCTCACCGAGCGGCGGTCTAAACAGATGCTCCGGCATGGTCTCTCCTATCGATGGTTGTGGTCAGCGCAGGAGCCCGGTAGTGCAGGTGGGTGACGCCTGGCGCGGCGATGACCTCGACCCGGCTCAGCTCGCGCGCCGGCGACGACCGCGGGAAGAGCGGCGTGCCGCCGCCGAGCAGGATCGGGACCTGGTGCACGATCACCTCCTCGAGCAATCCCGCCTCGATCGCCGCGACGGTCGTCTGCCCGCCCTGGAGGCCGATGTCGCGATCGCCCGCGAGCCGGGAGGCGATCGCGACCGCTTCCTCGATGCCGGTGGCGAAGGGCTGGGTCGCGCCCGGGGGTGGCGGCCGGCGGGAGAGGACCACCAGCGGTGCCGTCGGGTGCGGCCCGCCGTCGCCACCGAAGCCGTTCGAGTGGTCGTAGGTGCGGCGGCCCGCGATGACGGCGCCGACGCGCCCGGCGACCCGGTCGAACACCCGCGCGCTCTCGGCCGACATCCGGAACCCCTCGAAGACCCGACTTGGGACGTCGCCGTCGAAGTACCAGTCGAACAGCCGCTTGCCGCCGCGGCCGAGCGCCTGCTCCGGAGAGGGGTCGGGGCCGGTGATGTAACCGTCGACCGAGGTCGAGAGGGCGGTGAAGACCTGGCTCATCGGGGGAACGTAGCAGACTAAGTTCCTTAGAGGAACTGACTACCATGCACCCATGCAACGGACCGACTTCTCCGAGATGGACTGTTCGATCGCGCGCAGTCTCGCCGTCGCCGGCGAGCCCTGGTCACCGCTGGTCCTGCGCGATGTCTGGGTCGGCATCAACCGTTTCGACGACATCCAGCGCGACCTCGGTATCTCGCGCAAGGTCCTCGCCGAGCGGCTGAAGCACCTGGTCGACGCGGGGATGCTCGAGCGCCGGGGCTACTCCGAGCGCCCGGTCCGGTATGAGTACGCCCTCACCGACAAGGGCTCGGAGTTCGTCGACGTGCTGATGGCGATGGCCTCCTGGGGTGACCGTTGGACGGCGGGGGAGGCCGGGCCGCCGGCGCTGCGCCGCCATCGGGCCTGCGGCCAGGTCACCCAGGTCGAGATGCACTGCACGGCCTGCGGCGAGGTTCTCCACTCGGCCGACGTCGACGTCGAGTCCGGCCCGGGGCAGGGCGCGTAGCCGCCCCGCGCGGAGGGAAGGCAGGGCGTCCTATGGAGCATCTCCTTCCCGCTTGTGGGTGTCGATGCGAGGGAACAAGGGTGCACCGCGCAGCGTGCTGTAGTCCCCGGCCCCGCCGGCTATCGCGATCGCCGCGACCAGCGCCAGGAACACGCCCGCCTCCCGACTGGCGCCAGCCGGGAAGTCGAAGAAAATCAGCCAGGCGAGAAGGATCGTCGCCACCACGCCAAGCAGATCGGCCGCCCCGTTCAGCGAGACATCGGGGCGAAAGAGCCCGTAGCGCCCCCAGGTGAGCGCGGCGGCGATGGCGACCAGTCCGACGATCAGCAGGAGGACGTCGCCGATGGTCAGGAGCTCGAATCCGGTCCGATGCATCTCCCCGGCTCCCGCCCAGGGAAGAAACAGCGAGACGATCAGCAGCACGCCCCCTGCGCCGGTGATCAGCTGCCCGGGTGCGGGCTTCCGTTTGGTCATGCCGGCTCACCTTCGTGCAGCGCCTTGGCAGTCGCGCGGTCGGCTGGAAAGAGCAGCTCCACTGCCAGCTCCGAGGTCGTCACCTCGAACGGCGTGTCAAAGCTCGCGAACATGCCGAAGAACGCGAGCTCGCCGCCGTCGGGAGTACGAACCTTGACCGGGCCGAGCATCTCACCGGCGGCGAACCCGGTTACGGCATCGGCATCGGCATCGGGTTCCGGTATGGGATAGCCGGCAACCTCGTCAATCAGGGAGGCAAGCTGCTCGTCCCCCGTCGCTGCCAACTGACGTTCGAGCTGCTTGATCCAGTGGGCGTGCCAGTCACCGAGGTTGACGAACAGTGGGCCCAAGCCGCGGGGGTGGAGGCCGACGCGGATCACGTTGACCGGAGGCTCGAGCAGCTCGGGGTCGATCTCGACCGCCTCGGTCAGGGCGAGCATGGCGGAGTTGGCGGCGACCATGTTCCAGGCGCGATCGACCGCGATCGCCGGGTACGGCTCGTGTCCGGACAGGACCAGGTCCAGCGCGTCTCGCACCGGCGCCAGATCCGGGTCGTCAAACGATCGTTCCGGGTAGGCGGGCGCGTGACCTGCCGCGAGCAGGAGCCGGTTCTGCTCCCGGAAGGGGACCTTGAGCTGCTCCAGGACCCGCACCAGCATGTCGCGGCCCGGCCGTGAGCGGCCCGTCTCCACGAAGCTCAGGTGACGAGCCGAGATCCCGGCATCGAGGGCGAGCTCGAGCTGAGTCGCGCGCCGGCGTTCGCGCCACTGGCGCAGGAGCAGCCCGACTTCGGATTGAGAGTGAACCGGCGTCATCGCGGCGACCATAGTGCGCGCGGGTCCACAGGTCGATTACCTCGGGGTAATACGACGGCTGGGCGGTCCGAACCAGGCCGTCAGCGCGTCGGCGAGCTCCGGTCCCTGGGTTCGGTCTCCGACCCAGGCCACGTATCCGTCGGGCCGGATCAGCACGGCGGTGGGAGCGGTGACCGGGCCGAGGACCGGCAGCTCCCACTCGCCGTCATAGGTCGCGTCGATCGGCTGGACCCGGTCGGACCACGGCGCGATGTCGAAGCCGCCGGGCTCGCCGAGGTTGAGCAGCACCGGCCTGGCGCCGTGCAGCAGCTCGAAGACCCGGAGCGGGCCGGTGGCCGTGACCAGGTCGAGATCGGGCATGCGCCGCCCGAGCAGCGGGTGGCCCTCGCCGAGGTCGTAGTGGATGTCCAGCCCGGAGATGAGCCCGGCGATCCGCTTGCGAGGCTCGTCCATGGTCGCCAGCTCCGAGACCACGTCGACCAGGGCCTGCATGCGCTCGTCCCGGCGCTGCAGCGCGGCCTGGGCCATCGTGTGCTGGATCGCGCGGGCGGCGACCGGGTGGCGCTCGTCCCCATACGTGTCGAGGAGGCTCTCCGGGGAGGTCCCGTCGACCACCTGGGCCAGCTTCCAGCCCAGGTTCACCGCGTCCCCGACGCCGAGGCTGAGTCCCTGCCCGCCCGCCGGGTAGTGCACGTGTGCCGAGTCGCCGGCGAGCAGGACCCGGCCCTCGCGGTACTTCGCGGCCTGCCGGGTCATGTCGGTGAAGCGGGAGATCCAGGTCGGGTTGTGGACGCCGAAGTCGGTGCCGTAGACGGCGATCAGCGCCTCACCGAGATCGCGCAGGGTCGGCTCGCTGCCGGGCCCGAGCTGGCGCTCGGTGACGATCACCCGCACCGTCTTCCCGTCCTCCATCCTGTTGAGGGCGTGGATGCCGGTGGCGTCGTGCCTGATGCCCGGCGGCGGCTCCTCGGTCGTCTCGACCTCGGCGATCAGGTTGCTCCGGGTCGGATCCCAGCCGGGGAACTCGATGCCGGCCGCTTTGCGGATGAGGCTGCGTCCGCCGTCGCAGCCGACGAGATACCGCGCTCGCAGCGGGCCGCCGTCGGCGAGCTCGACGTCGACGCCGGCCTCGTCCTGCGCGAAGCCCGTCACCTCGCACCCGTAGTAGATCCGCACCGGCAGTTCGGCGACCCAGGCGGCCATGATCCGCTCGATCTGGTTCTGCCAGATCCCGAGCGAGTAGGGATGGCGCGTCGGGAAGTCGCTCATGTCCAGCACGGTCGCGGCCAGCATCGCCGCCTGGGCCGTCTTGCCCTCGGCGAGAAAGCGATCGGCGACCCCCCGCTGATCGAGGATCTCGATCGTGCGCGAGTGAAAGCCGCCCGCCCGCGAGCCGACGAGGACGTGGTCCGGGCGCCGCTCGAGGACCGCGACGTCGACCCCCGCCAAGGCCAGCTCGGCCGCCAGCATCATCCCCGTCGGCCCGCCCCCGGCGATCGCCACCGCGTGCTCGGTGATTGCCATCTCGTCCCTCCCGTCTTCGTAGGTTCTGGCCTGCGGCGGGCGATTATGGGGGATGTTCCGCGGCCTCATGAAGGCCTCTCGTGCGGTATAAATTAGGAGTGGGAAGGGGCTGGAACCGTCCTTTTCTCGCTCGCGCGGCGGCGGTCAGGACGCCGGTAGGTAGGTGAGGAGGACGACTCCGGAGTCGAACCGCTTCACGTCCTCGAGCTCCATGCGGATGGTGCCCCGGTCGCCGAGCACGTGGACGTTCCCCTCGCCCCAGACGAGCGGGTTCAGGTAGATCTCGTATTCGTCGATCAGGCCCTGTTCGGCGAGGGCGTAGGCGAACTCGCCGCTCCCGTGCATGAACAGGTCGCCCTCGGCGTCCGCCTTCAGCTTCGGGATCGAGTCCCCGAGGTCCCCCTCGAGCAGGGTCGCGTTCCACTCGAGGTCGCCGGACAGGGTGGTGGACCCGACGTACTTCGGCATCGAGTTGACCATGTCCGCCCACTCGCCAGATTGATCGGGCCAGAATCCCGCCAGGCCCTCGTAGGTCTTGCGGCCCAGCACCAGGCCGCCGGACCGCGCCTGCCGCTCGAACGAGTAGTCGCCATGGTCGCCGTCCGGCTGCACCCACTCGCCGACCGGGTCGACGACGCCGTCCACCGTGGCCTGCGCGGTCGCTATCAGCTTGCTCATCTCGATCCCTCCTTCGGTCGCGGAGCTCCTCTTTGCGCTCCTCTACCCGAACGACGAACGGGGACGCGCGGATTCGACATCCCCGCGATTTCGACCGAGCGGTCGTGCCGTGGCGGCGGTTTACAATTTTGGCCGGCAACGAAACTCGGTCGTTTACAGAACGCCAGGGAAGCAGGGAGATGAACTCGAGATCCGCGGGGCAGAGGCCGTTCCGGTGTTGGAGCCGCGCCGGGCGGCTTGCGGCTGGCGTGTGCCTCGTTGTAACTGCCGCTCTCGGCCTCTGCGCGTCCGCGCAGGCGTCGGGGACCAGCCCATCCACCAGGCGCCACGCCCCCGATCTGGTCGTGGGGAAGACGGCGAGCGCCCCGGCGGCGATCTCGGCGGGGCCGCGCAAGGTCGCCGTGCTCCTGGTCAGCTTCGCCAGCGACCCCGGCCAACCCTGGTCGACGGCGTCGGCCCGTTCCGAGGTCTTCACCGCGACCAACTCCGCCAACGCCTTCTACGAAGAGGAGTCCTACGGCGGGATCTCGCTGACGGGGAAGCTGCGGGCGGACGGAGACGTGTTCGGCACCTTCCAGATCGACGCTCCGACCGGGGGCTGCGCCTACAACGAATGGGCGACGAAGGCCAACGAAGCCGCGAACGAAGCGGGGATCGAACTCGCCGGTTACCAGAACATCGTCTACATGATCCCGTTCCAGAGCAGCTGCTCCTGGATCGGCCTGGCGGGCGTTTCCACCAACGGCGCGGCCAGCGGGGCGATGATCAACGGGAACTCCGGAGTCGGGGTGGTCATCCATGAGCTGGGTCACACCTTCGGCCTGTTTCATGCCGGCAGTTGGACCTGCACCGCCGGCGGGGTCAGGGTCCAGATCAGCGACAACTGCACGATCAGCGAATACGGGGACCCCTTCGATGTGATGGGCAACACCACCGCCCCCCGGCACAACAGCGGCTGGAACCTGGTCAAGCTCGGCATCCTCGGCCCGGAAAACGTCGAGACGGTCGCTGCCTCGGGCACCTACTCGATGCGCTCCGCCCTGCACCAGACCACCGAACCGACGATCGTGCGCATTCCCCGGGAAAGGGAAGCCGACGGCAGCGTCACCTCCTGGTACTACCTCGAGATCAGGGAGAAAGGCGGCGTCTTCGAGAACGTCGCCGACGCCTCCACCGCCGGCGTCTCGATCCGGGTCGCCCCCTCGAACAGCTCGGCCGAGACGCTGCTGCTCGACGCCAACCCCGCGACCGCGACGTTCCAGGACGCGCCGCTCGGGGTGGGCCAGACCTTCGACGGCGGGCCGGTGCAAATCAAGACGCTGGCGGCGGGCGGCGGGGCGGCGACGGTTTCGGTCGAGCTCGACGAAGAGCCGCCGACCGCCCCGACCGGTCTGGTCGCGACCGGCGGGGTGGAAAAAGCGCAGCTGCAGTGGGGAGCGAGCAGCGACGACTTCGGGGTCGAGCGCTACGTCGTCTTCCGCGACGGCAGCGAAATCGCCACGACCACGAGCCCCGGCTTCGTCGATTCTCCGGTCAGCGTCGGCGACCACGAATACGTGGTCTACGCCGAAGACGCGAGCGGCAATCGCAGCCCCGCATCCGGCTCGGCGACCGCGACGGTTACGCCGGACGAAGAACCGCCCACCGCGCCGACCGACCTCACCGCGGCGGTTGGGGTCGACGGAGTGCAGCTGCAGTGGAGCCCGAGCAGCGACAACTCCGGCGTCGATCTCTACCTCGTCTTCCGCGACGGCAGCCTGCTCGAAGGCTCCACCGGCACCGGCTTCCTCGATTCCCTTGCCGCTGCCGGCGAGCACGAATACGTCGTCTACGCCGAAGACGCGGTCGGGAACCGGAGCGCCGCGTCCGCGCCGGCGACGCTGGCGGTTCCCGCGGTCTCGGGGCCCAGCTGCGTGAGCGGCAGCTGCCGGCTCACCTTCAGGTCCGCCGGCGCGACCGCGAGCTGGCAGATACCGCCCGGGGTCGGCAAAGCCGACTTCACTGTCGAAGGCGCCCAGGGTGGCGGCAGGCGGCCCAGCGGCTGGGGGGCTCGGGTCAAGGCGACGCTCGGCTCGCTGACGGCCGGCGAGGAAGCGATCGTCAGCGTCGGCGGCATGGGTGGGCTCCCCGCGGATGGAGGCGCGGGCGGCTTCAACGGCGGCGGCGACGGCGCGCTCGGCGGCGGCGGTGGTGGCTTCACCTCCGTCAAGCTCGGCGGGACCCTGCAGCTGCTCGCCGCCGGTGGCGGCGGGGAAGGCCTTAAGGGTTTCAACGCCACGACCGCCGAAGAACCGGCTGGAGGCAAAGGTGGGAGCGGAGGACGGGAAGGCCTGGCTGGGCTCCCTGGCGGCGCGACGCAGGCGCGTGGGGCAACGCTGGGCAAAGGGGGCGGGGGAGCCTCGGCTGGATCCGGCGCCGCGGGGGGCGCCGCCGGCGAAGTGACCGGGGCAAGCACCTGTCTGGCCGGCGCCGAGGGCGGCGCGACGGGCGTCTCCGGCGGCAGCTTCGCCGGCGGCGGCGGCCAATCGGGAGCCGGCGGCGGTGGCGGCGGCGGTTACGTCGGCGGCGGTCAGGGTGGTGGCGGCGCCGGCGATGCCTGCGGCAGCTCGGCGGGCTCGGGCGGCGGCGGTGGTGGCTCCAGCTTCGCCGCAGAAGGCTTCGCGGCGACGATCACCGGCAATGTGCGGCGGGCCGGGGGACAGGTCTCGATCGAATACCCGAACCCGATCGCGGCGGGCGGCCGCAGCTATACGACGCTGGCGGACCAGGAGTTGACCGTGCCCGCTGCCACCGGCGTGCTCGCGAGCGCATCGGGTCCCGGCGGCGATCCCCTGGCCGCGAGCGTGGCCAGCCCTCCCGCCCACGGCTCCCTGACGCTGAGCAGCGACGGAGCGTTCACCTACACCCCGACTCCCGGCTTCTCCGGCGGCGACTCCTTCACCTATCGGGCAGCCGACTCCTCCGGCGACTACGCGACCGCCCAGGTGGCCCTGACGGTCGCGAGTCGCCCGTCGGCCTCGATCTCCCTCCCCGCCGCGGGCGGCACCTACGAGGTCGGCCAATCGGTGTCGACGGCCTTCTCCTGCGCCGAGGGGACGGGCGGCCCGGGCCTTGCCTCCTGCACCGACTCCAACGGCATCAAAACGGGGAGCGGAGGCTTCGCGCACCTGGACACCGCGGCGGCTGGCAGCCACGCGTACACGGTCACCGCGCTTTCCAAAGACGGCCTCAGCGAAAGCACCTCGATCGCCTACACGGTGGTGCCGGCAGCCCGGTTGCCGGGTGGCCCCGACGCTCCACCCAAGGCACCGTCCGAGCCGGGGCCCGGCTTCGACCTCTCCCTCGCCCTGGAGAGGGAGTCGCTCGCCAAGCTGCGCCGGAGCCGGGAGCTGGTCGTCGCGGCGACGGTAACCGCGCCCGCGACGGTGGTGCTGACCGGCAGCGTGGAGTGGGGGGTCCCCGCCGGCGGCGTGGGGCGGACGAGGCCCATCGTGGTGTTCAGCGGCAGGACCGTCAACTTCGCCGGGCCCGGCGAGCGGAAGGTGAAGCTGACGCTGTCGCGGCAGGAGAGCGCGGCGCTTCGGGGTCTGTCGAGATTGAAGCTCGCGATCGCCGGCCGGGCGACCGGCGCGGCCGGCGGGATGGCGACGAAGAGGATCACGCCGACCCTGCGGCCGTGAGCATTGCCTACGATCGGATGCTTGGCGGTTCCCTGTCTACATGAGCGCTTCCCGGCCCTGGCCGAGACCCTGCCCCACCTGGCGCTGTCCGCGCGGCCGACGCCCGTCCGCGAGCTGGCCGGCCTCGGCGTCTGGGTGAAGGAAGACGGCGCCTTCGGCTCGGGCGGTTGGGGCGGCAACAAGGTGCGCAAGCTCGAGTGGCTGATCCCCGACGCGAAGCGCCGCGGCCGCCGCTCGATCCTCACTTTCGGCGGCCTCGGCACGAACTGGGGGCTGGCGACCGCGCTCTACGCCCGCGAGCACGGCCTCGAGACCGCGCTGGCGCTCGTCGACCAGCCGCTCGACGCCCACGTCAGGGCCCAGCTGGCCCGGCTCGATGCCTCGGGCGCTCGGATCTACCGCACCCACACGAAGGTACGCACCGCGGCGATGCTGCCGTGGCTGCTCGCCCGCAACTCCGGCGGCGGCCGCCTCCCGTATCTGCTGCCGGCCGGCGGCTCGTCGGCGGTCGGGGCGCTCGGCTACGTCGAGGCGGCGCTGGAGATCGCCGCCCAGGTCGAGGAGGGCGTACTGCCCGAGCCGGCGCACGTGGTCGTCCCGGTCGGCACCGGGGGGACCGCGGCCGGCCTGGCGCTCGGCTTCCAGCTCGCCGGCCTGCGCACGCGTGTCGTCGGGGTCGTGGTCAACGACCAGCTCCGCCTCGACGCGGCGGTGCTCGCCCGGCTTGCGCGGCGCACGGCGAAGCTGCTAGAGCGCCGCGGGGCGAACCTCGGCCCGCTCCGGCTCGACCCGGGGATGCTCGACCTCACCCGCGATCAGATCGGCGCCGGCTACGGCCACTCGACCGAGGCCGCCGGGCGGGCGGCCGCCCTCGCCGCCGAGGAGGGGCTCGCGCTCGACCCCGTCTACACCGCGAAGGCGATGGCCGGCCTGTTGGCGCTGCGCGCGGAGCACCGGCTCGGCGATCCGGTGCTGTTCGTCCACACCGATGGGCCGCGTTAGGACTGTGACCTCCGAGGAGCTCGACAACCTCGCGCACCTGCGCCGCGCCCGCGACCGGATCGACCGCGAGTACGCGCGCCCGCTCGACGTCGAGGCGCTGGCGCGGACGGCGCTGATGTCGAGCGCCCACTTCTCGCGACAGTTCCGCGGGGCCTACGGGGAGACGCCCTACGGGTACCTGATGACGCGTCGGATCGAGCGGGCGCAGCTGCTGCTGCGACACGGCGACATGTCGGTCACCGAGGCCTGCATGGCCGTCGGCTGCACCTCGCTCGGCTCCTTCAGCAGCCGCTTCACCGAGCTGGTGGGGGAAACGCCGTCGGCCTACCGGGCGCGGGACCACGGCGCCCTGGCGGAGGTGCCCGGATGCATCGCCAAGGACCTCACCCGTCCGACCCGCAAGCCGAGCAGGAATGGAGAAACGACCGGGTCGGCGACGCCCTAGCATCGCCGCCATGAACCTAACTCTCTCCCAATGCTTCGTAATCGTCCATGACCCCGACCAGGCGCTGAGCTTCTACCGCGACACGCTCGGCCTCGAGCTGCGCAACGACGTCAACAAAGGCGAGTTCCGCTGGATCACCGTCGGCGCCGACTCCCAGCCCGGCGTCGCGATCGTCCTCACCAACTACCTCAACGGCAGCCCTGCCGACGGCGAGGCGGTCGCCGCGCTGGTCGCCAAGGGCGCCCTCAACGGCGTCCACTTCCACAGCGACGACCTCGACGCGACCTTCGACAAGCTGGTCGCCGCCGGCGCCGAGATCGTGCAGGAGCCGACCGATCAGCCCTGGGGCACGCGGGACTGTGCCGTGCGCGACCCGTCCGGCAACATGATCCGCATCGACCAGCCACCCGCCTAGAAAGCGAGGCCTCCATGAGCGACGGCAAGACCCCCTCCGAACTGATCGACCAGCGGATCGAGGAGCTCGGCGACTGGCGCGGCGAGCTGCTGGCCCGGATCCGAGAGCTGATCAAGGAGGCCGAGCCGGACGTGGTCGAGGAGTGGAAATGGCGCGGCGTCCCGACCTGGTACTACGAGGGCATGATCTGCACCGGCGAGACCTACAAGAGCAAAGTCAAGGTGACCTTCGCCAAGGGCGCCTCGCTCGACGACCCGGCCGGCCTCTTCAACTCCAGCCTCGACGGCAACGTCCGGCGCGCGATCGACTGGCACGAGGGCGACGAGCTCGACGAGAAGGCCCTGAAGGCGCTCGTTCGCGCCGCGGTGGATTTGAATACGGCCTGACGGGGAAATCACCGCCCGCTTCACCTTCTCCCGCCGCGTATCTAGCGAACCCATCCGCACTTCCCCTGCGCCTTGAGGGAAGCCTGATCGGGGGAACGATCTCGCTGGTGCTCCGCTACCTCAACGGCGGTGGCCACGGCGTCCTGAAGGAGCGGAAGCGCAGGAGGAAGACCGCCGCCTGCACCGCGAGCGCCACCGCCACCGCGAGGCCGAAGGCGGTGGCGATCGTCAGCCCGGGCAGGGCAACCGCGAGCGTGAAGCAGAAGGCGGCGAAGCCGTAGAAGCCGAAGAGGAAGTTGCGCAGCAGGACACCGACCTGGGCGGCGCCGCCGTGGAAATGGGTGAAGACGGCGAGGACGCTGGTGATGATCGGAAACGGCGCCAGCAGGCCGCTGAGGTGGGGGCCGAGAGCGCCGGAGAGGGCGGTCAGCGCGAGCACGAGCCCGAGTGCCGTGAGGGCACGGGCGGGGAGGTCCCACCAGGGCGGTGTGGCGCTGGCCGCCGGCGCCGAGGTCGGAGACGGCAGTAGCCGCAGTCCGAGCGCGAAGCCGGCGCCGACCAGGACCAGCGACAGCGCCGGCGGCGGTTGCGTCAGGCTCAGGAGCGCGACGCCGAGCAGGAACGCGGTCCAGCCACAGAGCACGCTCGGGACCGGCCCGGCCGCCGGCGCGACGCGGCCGTAGACGACCACGAAGGCGGTCAGGGCGGCGAGCCCGAGCAGGGTGCCGGCGGCGGCGTCGGCGCCGAAGGCGCGGCCGTGGACGAGCGTCACCACCAGCAGGATCGGGCCGGCGACCACGGGCAGCCCCCCGAGTACACCGGCGACGGCCACCCCCCAGCGCCGGCCGGCCATGGAGACGGCGACTACACAGAGTGGGGCGAGGAGGATCTTCGCCGCGAGCAGCGCCACCGCGGCAGGCTCGCAGATCGAGGCCGAGGGCCTCCGCCGGCGTCGCCACACCCTGAGGCGGATCGAGCTCGCGCTCGCTAGGCCGTGAGCTTGACCGGGAGCGTCTTCAGCTGGTTGAGGAAGGCTGACTCGACGAAGGTCGGCCTGCCCGCCAGGGAGATGTCCGGGTAGCGGGCGAGGGTTTCCTCGAGCAGGATCTTCAGCTCGAGGCGGGCGAGGGCGGTGCCGAGGCAGAAGTGGCGGCCGCCGGCGCCGAAGGCCTGGTGCTCGGGGTTGCGGAGGACGTCGAAGCGGTCCGGGTCCTCGTAGCGGGTCTCGTCGCGGTTGGACGAGGCGTACCACATGACCACCTTCTCGCCCTTCTTGATCTCCTTGCCATGGAGGACCGTGTCCTTGGTCGCGGTGCGGCGGAAGTGGGCGAAGGCGGGGAACATCCGCAGCGCCTCCTCGACCGCGCCGGGGACCAGCGAGGGGTCGTCGCGGACCAGCGCCAGCTGCTCGCGGTCTTCGAGCAGGGCGCGCATGCCGCTGCAGTAGGTCGCCTTGGTGCTGTCGTTGCCGGCGGCGACGAGGAGGAAGAAGCCCATCACGATCTCGTGCTCCTCCAGCTTCTGGCCTTCGACCTCGGCGTCGACGAGGACGCTGGTGAGGTCGTCGGTCGGGTTCTCGCGGCGGGCGGCGATCATCTTGCCGCAGCGCTCGAAGACCTGGGCGATCGCCGCCTGGATCGTCGCTTCGATGTTGTCGATGCCGTCCGGGCTGTAGTCGGGGTCACTGGCGGCGAGAGCCATGTTCATCAGCTCGGCCCAGGCCGCGTCGTCCTCCTCGGGGATGCCCATGAAGCTGCCGATCACGCGGGAGACGGCGGGCTGGGCGACGTCGGTGACGAGGTCGCAGCTGTCGCGGCCATCGAGCCGGTCGAGCACGCTGACGACGATCTTGCGGATCTCGTCCTCGTGGGCAGCGATCCGCTTCGGCGTGAAGCCGGCCTGGAAGAGGGCCTTGAGGCGGTCGTGCTTGGGCGGGTCCATGCCGATGAACATCGCCCGCGCCAGCTCGATCGGGAAGACCTCGTCGATCACGACGACGCCGCCGAGTTCGGAGGAGTAGGTCTGCCAGTCGCGGCTCACCGTGTAGACATCGTCGGCGGTGGTCACCGACCAGAAGCCGGCCGCGGCCGGCACCTCGGTGACTTCGGGAGTCCAGTGGACGGGGCACTGCGCGCGCATCTCCTTGAAAAGCTCCTGGGGCGGGCCGTCGGGCCAGTGCTCGCGCTCCAGCACCATCTCCTTCTCGACGTCACGTCGGTGGGTCTTCGTCTCGGTCTCGTCGGGCACCGCAGCGCATAGTACTGGCTGGCTGGCCAGTTTGGAAAATCGCCCCGGCAACTCGTCCGTCGGGGTTATGCGACGGGGGCGGTGGTTCCTCGACGGAGTGGAGGCTTCGGGCCGGGCGGTGCCGGGGGCAGCATCCCGGCATCGCCCAGGGGGCCGTTCACAACGCCGTCACAAAACATAGATTTGCGGCTTGAGCACCACCGAGTTCGCCCCCGTCGCGGCTGAAACATCCGCCTACTTCCGCTTCGCCTACTGGCCGCAGGTCCGGCGCGCGGCGCTGGCGCTCTACTGCGTCGTCCTGGTCGCCTGGAGCGCGCACTACGGGGTGCCGGTCCAGCGGGAACTGGTGATCCTCTGGGTCTGCGGCGCCCTCGCCTGTGCGTCGATCGGGCAGCACCCGCGACAGATCCTGCAGATCGTCGTCGACTGGCTGCCGATCGTGCTGGTGCTCTGCGCCTACGACTTCACCCGCGGCGCCGCCGACTCACTCGGGATCGGGGTGCACGTGCACCCGATGATCGACTTCGACCGCTTCCTCTTCTTCGGCGCCACACCGACCGAATGGCTGCAGGCCCGGCTCTATGAGCCCGGGGTCGTCAACTGGTGGGACGTCGCCTTCACCCTCGTCTACACCTCCTACTTCATCGTCCCCTTCGCGCTGGCCGGCATCCTCTGGATCCGCGACCGGCTCGCCTTCCTGCGCTTCACCAGGCGCCTGGTGTCGCTGGCGCTGGCCGGCGTCGCCACCTACATCGCCTTCCCGGCGGCGCCGCCCTGGATGGCGGCGGAAATGGGCCTGCTGGACGGCGTCCACCGCACCACCTCGGAGGGCTGGGGGGTGCTCGGGGTCGGTACCGCCGGCCTCTTCTCCAAGGGCCAATCCAGCGCCAACCTGGTCGCCGCCGTGCCTTCGCTGCACTCCGCCTTCACGGCGCTGGTGGCGATGTTCCTCTGGAGCCGGGTGGGTCGCCGCTGGCGCCCGTTGCTGGCGCTCTACCCGCTGGCGATGGGATTCACGCTGGTCGCCACCGGCGAGCATTACTTCTTCGACGTCCTGCTCGGCTGGCTCTACGCCGGCGCGGTGATGACGGCCTGGGCCTGGTGGGAACGGCGCCGGGCCGCGGACGGAGCCGAGCCCGCCGCGCCGAAGGCGTAGGCGCGTGGGGCGGTCGGTGTGGCGTTAGTTACATATCTGTTCAAAAGCCTCTGATTTTCCACCCCGGCGACCTATGCTCCCGCCGCATGGGAGACCGGGAGACGACTGGGGTTTTCGGTGTGCGTGGGACCAGGCACCCGCGTCTGGCGGAGTGGGTAGGTCGGCGGGCCACTCCCTTGGCGGAGCGGTTCATCGCGCGCCTGGGTCTGGTGGGCTTCGACAGCGAGCCTGCCCGCTGCCAGCGCGATCGACTCGAGCGGGCGATACGAGAGGGCCGGGAGACCTACGTGCTCGGGGTGGGGATCGGCTTCCACAACAGCGGCGCGGCGCTCGTGCGGGTCACCGCCGAGGGGACGGTGGAGCTGATCTGCAACGAAGAGGAGGAGCGCTACTCGGCGGTCAAGCACTGTGCCGACTACCCGGAGCACTCGCTCGAGGCGGTCAAGCGGCAGATGGCCAGGCTCGGCATCGGGTCGGAGGACCTGGCGGCCTGCGTGAGCAGCTGGGAGTACACGAAGGCGATCGTCATGTTCTGCATTCGCTTTCCGCTCGAAGAAGCACCGGCGGGCCTGAGGAGACCGTTCGGGGACGACTCCAGCGAGGCCGTCAGTGACGACATCGGGAGGCTGATGAGGACGGGCGCCAAGCGCCTGTCGCGACAGCTCGGGCTGCAGGGCCGGATGTCGATCGTCGGCATGCGCCACCACGACAACCACGCCTACCTCAGCTACGGCGTCTCGCCGTTCGCTAACGACGACGAGCCGACGATGGTGGTCGTGCTGGATGGCTCCGGCGATGACGCTTCGACCTCGCTCTACGAGGCACGCGACGGCGGGGTGACGCTGCTGCAGGCGCGAGGCGCGAACGTCCTCGACTCGCTCGGGATGTTGTACGGCATGCTCAGCTCGACCCAGGGCGGCTGGCCGATGCTCAGCTCCGAGGGTCGCTACATGGGGGCCGCCGCCTGGGGCAACGGCAGCCGGCTCAGCAATCGCCACTACCGGCGCCTCAGGCAGATCCTCTACTTCGGCCCGGAAGGGGAGGTGCGGGTGAATCGCGCGCTGGCCAACTGGACCTGGGGAGGATGGTCCAAGCCCTACACCGAGGAGCTGATCGGGATCCTCGGCGAGCCGATCCCGACCGACCAGATGTGGGACCCGGACGCGGTCCTCAACGTCGAGGACGTGCGGCACCCGGAGGTCACCCGCGAGCGCGTCGACAAGGCCGCCGCCGTGCAGATGGTGTTCGAGGACGCGCTCGCGCACATCGTTGAGCACCTGATCCGGGAGACCGGCAGCAGCCGACTCGTCCTCACCGGCGGTGCCGCTCTCAACTGCGTCGCCAACATGCGCCTGCTGGAGTCCTTCGACGAGCACTGGTACGAGCAACAGCTCGGTCGGACCGACACCCGGCTGCAGCTGTGGGTGCCGCCCGTGCCCGGCGACGCGGGCACGCCCGCCGGCGCCGCCTACGCCTTCGCGATGCGGGCCGGGGCCCGGCCCGGCCCCGCCTTGAAGCACGCCTTCTACTGCGGCTTTGCCCCCACGACCACGGAGATCCGGGCTGCCGTCGGCGCCGAGCCGACCCTCGGGAGCATGGAGATCGGGGACTGCTCAGAGCCCGAGCACCTGGCGCGGGTGGCGGACCTGCTCGCGCACCTGCTCGCGAACGACCGCATCATCGGTCTCTATCAGGGCGCCTCGGAGACCGGCCCGCGGGCGCTCGGCCACCGCAGCATCCTCGCTAACCCCTGCAATCCCGAGACCCGGCGGCTGCTGAACGAACGGGTCAAGCACCGGGAACTGATCCGGCCGCTGGCGCCGATGCTCACGCGCGCCGCCGCCGAGCGGCTTTTCCACCTGCACCCGGGAGCCGCCGCCGACGACTACAACGCCTACAACTACATGGTGCTCACCGCGCTTGCCCGGCCCGAGGCGCATGAGCTGATTCCCAGCGTGATCCATCACGACGGCACGGGGCGCCTGCAGATAGTGCGGCCTGACGTGGACCCCTTCTGCCACGAGTTCCTGGTCGCGATGGGGCGCCGGGTCGGCGTCGAGGCCTCGGTCAACACCTCCCTGAACGTGGGGGCGCCGATCGCACACACACCGGAGCAGGCGGTCGACACGCTCAAGCGCGCCCGGGGGATGGACGGGCTGCTGATGATCGGCGAGGAGGGCCTGGCGACGCTGGTCTGGCTGGAGGATCGAGCCGAGGCTCGGGAGCGGCTGATGGAGTCGATTTCCGACTGGACCGCCGAGACCGGCTTCGAGGTCCCCGAGGCAGAGCTGATGGGAGCGGGGCCCGCGTAGAGCACAGGGCTTCGATGCGTTAGGTGTGCGCTCTCAGGAACGAGGCGGCGACCGGCTGGAAGCGTCCGCCCGGGCCGGGCGCCTTCGTGAACCAGGTCACCTTCACCGAGAAGGGCTGGCGCACGCCCGAGATCTTGAACGGGTAATCCTTGTGGGCGGTCGGCTTGAGCTTGGCGCAGGCGTGACCGCCGCCCAGCGGCGGCGCGCCGTAGATCCGGAAGCAGGCTTTGAGGGCGCGCTTACCGACCTCGCTCTGGAAGACGAAGGTGGCGCGGAAGAGCCGTGGCTTGTCGTAGCCGCAGCGGTGCGCGGGGGCGGCGTGGAACGGCCTGGCGTCGTCGCAGGACGCGTACGCCCTGTAGTCGCCCTTTGACGATGGCGTCAGTGCCGAGCTGGCACCGGCCGGTACGAGCAGGATCGCCGCCGCGGCGAGGAGGAGAAGCAGGCTCGGACGTCTCATGCCCGAGAGCTACCCGCGTGCGGCGCTCTGAACCGCGCCGGTTGCGGTATCGCCTGGCGGGCTGAATGGCGTCCAGGCGTCCGAGCTGAACTGCAGGGCCGCCCGGTGCACCGTGGCAACGATCTTGGCCAGGGTCGCGGCTGGTTCCTCGAAGATCGCGCGGACCAGGGTCTCGGCGCCGGCCGCGGGTTCCAGGGCCAGCCGGGCGGCCGCCTCGAGCAGCTGCCCCTGACTCAGCTCGGGGGCGCTGCGCCCCGTGGCCGGGATCGCCGCCAGTGCCACGGGCTCCCCCTGCGGGCAGAAGCTGCCGAAGCGGGAGGCGAAGACGAGGACCTCGTCGAAGGCGATGGCGCTCTCGTCGATCTCGAAGCGGGCACGCAGCCGGCCCAGCCGGTAGGTGATCTCCGACCAGGCGAGCTGGGTGAACTGGGCCGGGGTGACCCAGAGCAGGGTGGCAGCGACCGCGGTGCCGGGGCTGGGGAACGGGGTCGCGGGCATCGAGCCGTACATCGTCGGCTGCGCGGCGACGCCGATGTCGAAGTCGTGGAGGCGGCCGGTCAGGGCCAGCAGCGCCCGGTCGGCCGCGGCGGCGAAGTGAGCGAACTTGCGCTCCAGGGCCTCGGGCGCGGCGTTGGAGCCGATCGCGAGGACCGGTAGCCGGCCGCTCCCAGGGGAGCTGAAGCCGGCTATCGCCCGCTCGCGCTCGGCCCGGCCCATCGCGGCGAGCGTCGCGACCGTGCCGTCGCGCAGCAGGTACGAGCCGGCCGGTCGCGCCCAGGGATAAGCCATCGCCCGCGCGATCGCCGCGGCGTCACAGGGACGCGGCCCGAGCCTGGCGACGACGCCGCGGATGAAGGCCGCGAACTCGGCGTCGTCCATGCTCATCCGGCGCAGCAGCTCCGGCTCCTCGATCGGGGGCCACGGCAGCACAGGTCGATCCTAGATCGGCAGCGGTCCAGCGGCTAGGCTGCGACCGATGTCGAAGCTGCGGTTCGAAATCTCGATCTCCGCCGACGGCTACGTCGCCGGTCCCGATCAGAGCGAGGAGCACCCGCTCGGCGAAGGCGGGGAGCAGCTGCACGAGTGGGTGGTCAAGCTCGACACCTGGCGCCGCTCGCACGGGCACAGCGGCGGTGAGGCGAACGCCAGCAGCGCGATCATCGAGGAAGCGATGGAGAACGTCGGCGCCGTGATCATGGGACGCAACATGTTCGGCGGCGGCCCGGGCCCCTGGGACCCGGAGTGGCGCGGTTGGTGGGGCGAGGAGCCGCCCTTCCACATGCCGACTTTCGTCCTCACCCACCACCAGCGGGAGCCGCTGGAGATGGCGGGGGGCACGACCTTCCACTTCGTCACCGACGGGATCGAGCCGGCGCTGGTGCGGGCCCGGGAGGCGGCGGGCGGCAAGGACGTCAGGCTCGGCGGTGGCGCCGAAGCCGCGCAGCAGTACCTGGCGGCGGGACTGGTCGACGAGCTGCAGCTCAACATCGTCCCGATCCTGCTGGGAGCGGGGGAGCGGCTGTTCGAGAACGTTGGCGCCGACCTCGAGCTGGAGCAGGCATGCGTCGTCCACACGCCCGAGGTGACCCACGTCCGCTACCGGGTCGGTGCAGGGTCCGGCGCCACCGGGTCGAACCAGTCCCCATGAACAGAAAGCTCGACGTCGGCGGCACCCTCAGCGAGGTCTTCTCCATCTACGGCGCCAACGCGGGCGTACTGCTGCCGGTCGCGTTCTGGCTCTTCCTCGTCGTCGCCATCCTCAACGGCGTCGCCGGCTCCAGCCCGTTCCTGCTGCTGATCGCCTCGGTGGTCGGGATCGCCGCCGGCACCCTCTACCAGGGCATGGTCGTGAACCTGGTCCGCGACGTCCAGGACGGGCGGCGCGACTTCTCCGCCGGCGAACTGCTCAGCTCGGCCACGCCCTTCATCCTGCCCCTGATCGGCGCCGGCATCCTCGCCGGCCTGGGCATCGGCATCGGCCTGATCCTGCTGGTCGTCCCGGGCCTGATCCTGCTGACGATCTGGGCCGTGATCGCGCCGGTGATCGTGATCGAGAAATCTCCGGTGATGTCGTCCTTCGGCCGCTCGCGCGAGCTCGTGCGCGGCAACGGCTGGCAGGTCTTCGGGGCGATCCTGGTCGCCTTCCTGATCGTCATCATCGGCGGCCTCGTCTTCGCCGCGATCGCCGCCGGCATCGCTGACGGCCCGCTGCTGCGGATCGTCTTCAGCGCCCTCGCCTCGACGATCACCGCGCCGATCAGCGCCCTGGTCGCCGCCGTCATCTACTTCCACCTGCGCGGGGTCGAAGGCACTCCGGACCCGCTCGCCGGAGGCCCGGATGCACCGGCGCCGCCGACGGTTCCGCCGGCACCGCCCGCGGTGTAGAACGGCTCAGGGACCCCAGGTTCCGGCGGCTTTGCCGGTCCCGGGGCAGCCGCCGCGATTGGTGCTCGTCACGGTGCACGAGTAGGTGAGCCCACCCGAGGCCGCGCGCACGAGTTTGAAGACAGCCCCCGAAGCCCCGTTCGCGGTGATTGTGTAGCCGTTCGCGGGGTTGTTGGGTGTTGGCGTCACGCCGCTTGCCGGGATCGTCGGCTCGATCGCCCGCAGGCGGGCCAGGTTGCAGCTGGTGGGGTAGGTGCCTTTGTTGTCGCTGGCACAGGTCTCCATCGCCACCTGGGTCGCGTGGACCAGCGCCTTCGCTTTGGCGTCGCCGGCCTTGTTCTTCTGGTTGAGGAAGGCGGGGAGGGCGATCGCCGCAAGCAGGCCCAAGACCAGCATCACGACCAGAAGCTCGATCAGCGTAAAGCCGGCCTCGCGGCCGTCGGTGCTGTTGGCTGTCTCCATGTGCCGCCATCGACGCCTCGGTCGCGCCGATCGCTTCCTGAAAGGGATCTCTCAGGCGCGGTGCTCGAGCAGGCCGGCGACCGCTTGCGCCAGCCGCAGGCCGCGCGGGGTCAGCGTGTACTCGGCGTGGGGGGGACGGCCGGCGACGAGGGTGCGCTCGACGATCCCGGCCGCCTCGAGCTGCTCCAGCCGCTCCGAGAGCGTCGTCGGCGAGACCCCCGGCAGCGACTGGCGGAACTCGTTGAAGCGGGCGGCGCCGCTGGAGCAGGCGTAGATCGTCGCCATCGTCCAGCGGCGCTCGAGCAGGCCGGCGGCCGCGCGCAGCTCGGTCGGGACCGGGCTGCAGCTACGACATCGCGGCGACATCGGCCTCCTTCTCGGCCGGCTCGAGGGCGACGGCGATGACCTCGCCGACGCTCATCACCGGGTGGAAGGTCATCTGCTCGCGCACCTCCTCGGGGACCTCGTCGAGGTCGCCGCGGTTGCGCTCGGGCAGGATCACCTCGGTCAGCCCGGCCGCGTGGGCCGCCAGCACCTTCTGCTTTAGCCCGCCGATCGGCAGCACCCGGCCCTGCAGGGTGACCTCGCCGGTCATCCCCACCGTGTGCTTGACCGGCCGCCCGCTCAGCAGCGAGACCAGGGCGGTCGTCATCGCCGTGCCGGCGCTGGGGCCGTCCTTGGGGATCGCTCCCGCCGGGACGTGGAGGTGGAACTCGCGGTCGAAGCGCGCCGGGTCGATCCCCAGCTCGTCGCTGTGGGAGCGCACGTAGGAGAGGGCGATCCGCGCCGACTCCTTCATCACGTCGCCGAGCTGGCCGGTCAGGACCAGGCCCTTGTCGCCCTCCATCGCGGTCGCCTCGATGAAGAGGACGTCGCCACCGGTGCCGGTAACGGCGAGACCGGTGGAGACGCCGGGGATCGCCGTGCGCTCGACCGACTCCTGGAAGAAGCGCTGGCGCCCGAGGGCGTCGTGGACGGCGCCGGCGTCGATCGCGATCGGCTTCTCGGTCTCGCCGGAGGCGATCCTGGTCGCCGCCCCGCGCAGCAGCTTGCCGAGCTCGCGCTCGAGCTGACGCACGCCGGCCTCGCGGGTGTACTCGGTGACGACCGAGCGCAGGATCTCCTCGCCGACCTCGACCTCGTCCGGCTCCAGCCCGTTGCGCTTCAGCTGCCTGGGCAGCAGGTAGCCGCGGGCGATCGCCAGCTTCTCGGCGGTCGTGTAGCCGTCGAAGGCGATCAGCTCCATCCGGTCCAGCAAGGGGGCCGGGATCGTGTCGGTCATGTTCGCGGTGGCGAGGAAGACGACCTCGGAGAGGTCGACCTCGACGTCGAGGTAGTGGTCGCGGAACGAGTGGTTCTGGGCCGGGTCCAGCACCTCGAGCAGGGCGGCCGAGGGGTCGCCGCGCCAGTCGGCGCCGACCTTGTCGACCTCGTCGAGCAGGATCACCGGGTTCATCGTCTTGGCGTCGCGCAGGGCGCGGACGATCCGCCCCGGCAGGGCGCCGATGTAGGTGCGGCGGTGACCGCGGATCTCGGCCTCGTCGTGCAGGCCGCCGAGGCTGATGCGGACGAACTCGCGACCGAGGGCGCGGGCGATCGACTCGCCGATCGAGGTCTTGCCGGTCCCCGGGGGCCCGACCAGGGTCAGGATCGCCCCGTTGGCGCGGCTGTCCTCCTCGCCCTTCCCGCGCTCCTCGCGCAGCTTGCGGACGGCGATGAACTCGGTGATCCGCCGCTTCACGTCATCGAGCCCGGCGTGGTCGGCGTCGAGCACCTCGCGGGTGTGGACGGGGTCGAGCTTCTCCTCGGAGCGCTGCGACCAAGGCACCGCGATCAGCCAGTCGAGGTAGCTGCGGATCATCGAGGACTCGGGCGACTGCTCGCCCTGGCGCTCGAGCCGGCGCAGCTCCTTCTCGGCCTGCTCGGCGACCGGCTCCGGCATCCCGGCCTCGGCGATCTTGCGCTCGTACTCCTCGATCAGGTTGCCCTCGTCCTCGCCCAGCTCCTTGCGGATCGACTCCATCTGCTTGCGCAGGAAGTAGTCGCGCTGCTGTTTCTGGGCGCCGGACTCGACGTCGTCGCGGATGCGGCTGCGCACCTGCAGCTCGGCCAGGCGCTCGCGCTGCAGCTCGACCGCAACCTGGAGCCGCTCGCTGACGTCGAGGGTGTCGAGCAGGCGCAGTTTCTGCTCGCTGGAGAATTCGGGGCTGAGACCGGCGGTGTCGGCCAGCGCGCCCGGCTCCTGCACCGAGCGCAGGAAGGCGGAGATGCGGCCGTCGTCGCCGCGCAGCTCGAGGATCTCCTCGACCACGGCGCGGTACTCGCGGGAGAGCTCGCGCGTGTGCTCGTCGTCGGGGTGGCCGTCGTGGAACTCCTGCACCTCGATGTGGAGGGTCTCGGGGTCGTCCTCGCCGGCGACGGCGGCTCCGGCCAGGCCGCGGTGCAGGCCGAGCACGGTCGCGGCCGGCTCGCCACGGCGGGACTCGCCGCTCTCCAGCACCTCGGCGACGACGCCGACGCGGGCGAACTCGCCGTCGGTGCGGGGGAGGAGGAAGACGCGGTCCTCGTCGCCGACGTCGATCGGCAGCGTGGCGGTGACGGTGGGGAAGACGATTGCCTCGTCGAGCGGAATCAGGAGATAGGCCATGCCAAGTCCACTTTCTGTAGTTAGTCCTCCATCAGGATAGCGCGATTGGTTTCCGTGTCAACCAGCCCGGCTCGTGCGCCCCACCCGGTGGGTAGGGTGGTCGCATGGACTCAGAGCGCGCACGCCAACTTCTCGCCGCCGAGCGGACCAAACTCGAGCAGGAGATCGCCGCCCTCGAGCGCGACACCCCGGAGGAGGGCGACGAGCGCCGCGAGCCCGGCGACTTCAACTCCGAGGGGCTCTACCAGGACGAGTTCGACGCCGGCCGCGCCCAGGAACTGAAGGACCGCATGGCCGCTTTGGAGCGCGCCGAGGCGCGCCTCGCCGAGGGCACCTACGGCCTCTCGGTCCGCAGCGGCGAGCCGATCCCCGACGGCCGTCTCGAGGTCAACCCGACGGCCGAGCTGACGGTCGCCGAGCAGGACCCCGGCGCCGCCTCCTCCTGATCAGGCGAGCAGCTTCGCCTTCTGCGCCGCGAACTCCTCCTCGGTGAGGATGCCCTGGCTTTTCAGCTCGCCCAGCTCCTTGAGCTGATCGATCATCGAAGGCGCGGCGGCGGCGGCCGGCGCCGGCGCCGGCGCGGGCGCCTGCTGCGGGGGGGCTTCCTGGGCTTCCTGCTGCGCCCAGCGCTGGCCCTGGCGGCGGGAGACGCGGTTGCTGACGGTGGTGGCGGTGCCGGCGATGACGGCGGTGCGGGCGACGCCTCGAAGTAGTCCTGGCATGGTCGGTCTCCTTATCTCAGGCCTCGGCCGCGTCGAGGGCGGCGAGGACGGCTTGGACGGGGATGCGGCCGCTGGCGACCAGCTGGCCCCCGGAGCGGCGGACGGCGGCGGCGAACGGCCCCGCCCAGGTGTTCTCGAAGACGAGCAGGGCGGCGGAGGTGCCGGGCTCGAGCGCGTTGCCGGCCTCGCCGACGTCCTCGTCGGAGAGCAGTCCGGAAGAGGCTCCCTCGAAGATCGCCAGCTCGGCCACCTCGCCGCCGAGGTCGGCGAGCTCGATGCCGGCCACGGAGCCGTCCTCGCCCTTGGCGATGAAGGCGAGGTCGAGGATGCGGATCAGGCCGCGCTCGACCAGGTCGACCAGGTGGGGCGCCACCTCGCCGTTGGGCTGGCGGCCGGGCCACTCGACCAGGAGGTAATCGATCGGGCCCATCTCACTCAGGTCATCGCCGTTCAAACCGGATCCTTTCGTCGTTGCGAAAACTTCCCCATGCGGTGTGTCTCAGAGTATCGGGGGCCCGCGCACGGCAACATCATCTGAAACGGGTGATGTCGCTGATGACTCGTCGGGTACGCTCGGCCGCAGCCGACCAAGAGATGACTGGAGCCCGATGACCAAGCCGATCAGCGCCCACGAGGCAGCAATGCTCTACGGAAACCGCTTCCTCACCGAAGACGCCCCCGATGGCGACTTCCCGGCCAGCGGCATGTCCTCGCTCGACGGCATGCGCCTGGTCGCCGAGGAACTGGCGCTCGAGGGCGACCCCAACCGCAACCTCGCCACCTTCGTCACCACCTGGATGGAGCCGGAGGCGCAGCGGCTGATCGCCGAGAACCTCTACCGCAACTTCATCGACCACGCCGAGTACCCGATCTCGGCCGAGATCGAGCAGCGCTGCATCCGCATGCTCGCCGACCTCTACCACGCCCCCGGCGAGACCACCGGCGCCCGCACCCAGGGCTCCTCGGAGGCGATCATGCTCGGCGCCCTCTCGCTCAAGTGGAAGTGGAAGCAGCGGCGCGAAGCGGCCGGCAAGTCGGTCGACAAGCCGAACCTGATCTTCGGCGGCGACGTGCACGTGGTCTGGGACAAGTTCTGCCGTTACTTCGACGTCGAGCCGAAGATCGTGCCGCTGCGGGAAGGCAAGTACACGATCGGGCCGGAGGACGTGGAGCCGCTGATCGACGAGAACACGATCGGCGTCGCCGCCGTGCTCGGCACCACCTTCACCGGCCACGCCGATGACATCGTCGGTATCAACAAGCTCCTGGTCGAGTTCAAGAACGAGAAGGGCCTCGACGTCCCCCTGCACATCGACGGCGCCAGCGGCGGCTTCGTCTGGCCCTTCCTCTACCCGGATTCCGAGTGGGACTTCCGGCTCGAGCAAGTGCGCTCGATCAACGTCTCCGGCCACAAGTTCGGGCTCGTCTACCCCGGCATCGGCTGGCTCGTCTTCCGCGAGAAGAGCGACCTCGCCGAGGACCTCGTCTTCTACGAGAACTACCTGGGGAAAACGGACGCGACCTTCACCCTCAACTTCTCCACCGGCGCCTCGATGGTGCTGGCCCAGTACTACAACTTCGTCCGCCTCGGGCGCGAGGGCTACACGTACATCATGAAAGCGATGCAGGAGAACGCCAACGCGCTGGCCGCGAAGCTGGCGGCGACCGGCGACTTCGAGCTGATCGGCGCCGACCAGGAGCAGCTGCCGCTGGTCGCCTTCAAGCTCGCCGGTGAGAAGAGCTACGACGAGTTCGACCTCTCCTGGCAGCTCTCGGCCGAGCGCGGCTGGATGCTCCCCGCCTACACGATGCCGCCCAACGCCGAAGACGTGAAGGTGCTGCGGGCGCTGGTCAAGCAGACGCTCAGCCGCGAGCAGATCGACCGCCTCGCCGACGACATCGTCGAGGCCTGCGCGACGCTGGAGAAGAAGGGTGGCGCCCACGCCTCCGAGCGCAAGAAGATGAAGCGCAGCCCGGGCTACTAGGAGGGCCACCAGGTGCGCTCGCCGAGCCGGTAGGCGATGGCCGGGATCAGCAGGGCACGGACGACGAAGGTGTCGAGGAGGACGCCGATCGCCACCGTGGCGCCGATCTGGACCAGCTCCTCCAGCGGCAGCAGGGTCAGGGTGGCGAAGGTGCCGGCGAGGATCAGGCCGGCGCCGGTGACGACGCCGCCGGTGTTGACGAGGGCGAGCAGCGTCCCCTCGCGGGTGCCCCGGCCCGCCGACTCCTCTCGCGCCCGGGTCATCAGGAAGATGTTGTAGTCGACCCCGAGCGCGACCAGGAAGAGGAAGGCGAGCAGGACCAGGTTGAAGGCGATGCCTTCGGTCCCGAGCTCGGAGAAGAGGAAGGTGCAGAGGCCGAGCGTCGCCGCGAAGGAGGCGACGACGGTGACGAGCAGGAAGGCGGGCGCGACCAGGGCGCGCAGGACCGCCGCCAGGATCAGGCCGACGACGAGCAGGACCAGGGGCACGATTAACCTCGTGTCGGCGGCGTTGGTCTGCTCGATGTCGTAGTTCTCGGCCGGGATGCCGCCGAGCAGGCCGCTGGGGGCGACCGCGTGCAGGCGCTCGCGGATCCCCTCGACCGCGGAGGCCGCCGCGCCCGAGTAGGGGTCGCCGCGGAGGATCACCACGACCACGGTCTCGTCACTGTCCTGGGTCGGCGGGACCGGCAGCGCCAGCTTCACCGTGCCCAGCTTCTTCATCGCTTCCACCACCACGCCGACGTCCTCGTCCTTGACGACCGCGGTCAGCGGCGAGCCGATGCCGGGCGGGAAGTGTTCGTTCAGCACCGCGGTGCCGCGGCTGGAGTTGGTCGGCCGGGTCTCGCCCTGGCCGAAGCCGATCGTGCCGTGGTGGGTGAGGTTGCCGAGGGCGAGGACGATCAGCCCGGCGAAGACGACGACGACGATCGGGCGGGAACGGCGACGGACCAGTTCGGCGACCCGGGTCCAGCGACTGCTCCCGGCGCGCTTGGCCGACCGCGTCGCTGGCCAGAAGGCGCGCTCGCCGAGCAGCGAGAGCAGGGCCGGCAGCAGGGTGAAGGCGGCGGCGAGCATCACCGCGATCCCGATCGCCAGGATCGGGCCGAGCCAGTGGGTCGACTGCAGGTCGGCGACCAGCAGGACCAGCATCGCAGCGATCACGGTGCCGCCGGAGGCGGCGATCGCCGGCACGCTCTCGGCGAGCGCGGTGGGCAGGGCCTCGGGCGGTGGTTTGCCGCTCCGCAGCTCCTCGCGGTAGCGGTGGACGAGCAGCAGCGAGTAGTCGGTGCCGGCGCCGAACACCAGCACCAGGAGTAAGAAGGTGCCCTCGGTGTTGACCGTGATCGCCCCGGCGTCGATCAGCAGGTAGGCGACCCCGATCGCGACCATGTAGGCGGCGCCGACCGCCAGCAGCGGCAGCAAGGCCAGCAGCGGCGCCCGGTAGACCACGAGCAGCAGGATCAAAACCAGGCTGAGGGTGGCGATCAGCAGCGTCTTGCCGGCTTCGTTCGCGACCTGCTCGAGGTCGGCGGCGATCCCGCCCGGGCCGGTGACGTAGGCGCTGACGCCGGCTATCCGGTGGTCGTTGAGGTAGTGGCGGATCGTGTGCACTCCCGCGACGATCGCCCCGCGTTCGCCGGCGTCGAGCGCCAGCACGACCAAGGCCGCTTCGCCGTCGCGGGAGAGCGGGCCGACGCCCTTGGCGATCCTCGCCACCTCGCCCAGCGGCGCTTTCGCGTCGGCCGAGAAGGGGTCGACGATCGGCGTCGCGCCGACGATCTTCAGTTCGTTGAGACCGTCGCCGATGCGGCCGATCGCGTCGAGGTCGGCGTCGGTGAGGCCGCCGTCGCGATCGAAGACGATCACCACCGGCACCTCTTCGCCGCTCTTCTGGCTGTGCTCGAGGACGTCGAGGGCGCGGGTCGATTCCGCGTTCCTGGGCAGGAAGCTGCTCTGGCCGGCGGCGGTGACGTCGTCGATGTGGGAGCGGGCGATGAAGCCGGCGACGCCGATCGCGATCCAGACCGCGATCGTGAGCAGGCGTCCGCGCCGCCCGGTGACCGCATCGGCGAGGCGCCGGGTCACGACTGGCGGCGGCGGGGGGCGGGCACGGGCGCAAGCCTAGGCGATGATTCCCCGGCGGCTCCAGGGGGTAGCGTCAGCGGATGAGACTGAAAGCCCTACTCGCGCCCGCCCTGATCGCGACCGCCCTGGCGCTTGCCGCCTGCGGCAGTGACAGCGGGACGGAGACTGGAAGCGATTCCGAGGCGACCAGCGGCGCCACGACCCCGGAGGAAAGCGGCAACGGTCCCGCCCCGAGTGGCGAGGCGGAACGCTCGGCCAAGGTCGAGATCGTCGAATTCACCTACGGCCCCGACCCGGTCACGGTGCAGGCCGGCGGCAAGGTGATCTGGCTCAACCAGGACACCGCCCCGCACACGGCGACCGCCGACGACGGCAGCTTCGACACCGGCACGCTCGAACGCGGCAAGCTCAAGTCCGAGACCTTCAAGCAGGCCGGGACCTTCACCTACTTCTGCGAAATCCACCCGACCATGCACGGCACCGTCGAAGTCGTGGAGAAGGATTAGGCACACAGGTCGGGGGTTGCGCCGCGGCGCCAGCGCCTAGGATCCGGCCGGTGGATCCGGTGACCGTCGCGACGACCGTGTCGAAGCCCCGCGAGGAGGTCTTCGAGTTCCTCGACCTGCTCGCCAACCACGAGGGGTTCATGGACCACCTCTTCACCCACTGGAGCTTCTCCGGCCCGGCCCGGGGCGTGGGGGCGAAGGCGCGCGCCCGCGTCAACGCGCCCGGCTCGCGCGAAATGGCCGAGTTCGAGCTGGTCGCGGCGGAGGCGCCGGCGCTGCTGGTCGAGCACGGGGTGAGCGCCCACGGCAAGCGCGAGACCCGCGGCACCTACCGGCTCGAGGACGAGCCTGGCGGCGGCACCAGGATCTCCTTCGAGCTGGCCTGGGAGAAGGTGCCGCGCTCCGAACGGCTGTTCCCGCCGCTGGCGCGCCGGTTCATCCGCCGGGCCAACGGCAAAGCGATGCGGCGCCTGGCCAAGCAGCTCGAACGGGGCTGAGCGGGGGCGCTACTCGGGCGCCGGCGCGCAGCCGATGCCGCCGACCAAGAAGCCGGAGCCGAGGTGGGCGCCGAGCACGGCGCCGACCTGGGTGCAGAAGATCGGCTCGCCGCCGAAGATCTCTTCGCCGGCCGCCACCAGGGTCGCGGCGTCCGCGGGCAGCTGCGCGTGCTGGACGATCCAGCCGCTCGCCCCGCGCTCGTGCAGCTCGCCGAGGTAGGCGACCATCCGCTCCATCGCTCGCTTCTTGGTCCGGACTTTGCCGACCGGGGCGATCTCGCTGCCGAAGGTGAGGATCGGTTTGATCTTCAGGGCCGAACCGACCAGGGCCTGGGCGGCGCCGATGCGCCCGCCCTTGCGCAGGTACTCGAGCGTGTCGAGGCAGAACCACATCGCCAGGCCTTCGCGCGTGCGGGCGACCCCGTCCGCGACCTGCCGCTGCGACTCGCCCCGTGCGGCGGCCTTGGCCGCCTCGAGGACGAGGCAGCCGAGCGGTCCGGCGCCGGTCGCGCCGTCGACCACCTCCACCTGTCCGCGCAGCCCCTTGTCGGCGATCACCCGGGACGCCTCGAGCGCGCTCTCGTAGGTGCCGGAGAGGCCCTTGGCGATATGGATCGAGACGATGTCCCGCCCGGCTTCGGCCAGCGGTTCGTAGACGGCGAGGAAATCTCCGACCGAGGGCTGCGAGGTCGAGGGCAGATCGTCGGACTCGCGCAGGCGGGCGTAGAACTCGTCGAGGTCGTACTCGTGCTCGGGCCGGTGGTCGCCGGCCCAGCCGACGTAGAGGCTGACCTCCTCGATCCCCCAGCGCGCGATCAGCTCGGGCGGCAGCGAGGTGGTGCTGTCGGTGACGACGGCGACCCCGCCGCGATCGCCGCTCCCAACCGCGTCTGGAGAGGTGCTCATCGACAGGAGACTCTATGTTGAGCGCATGAACGACGACTGGCGGTTGCAGATAGATGTCGATGACGAGGCCGGTGGCGCCTCGCTGAGCGAGCGGCTCGACGCCGCCGAACTGGAGCACGAGCTGAGCGTGGCCTTCCACGACCGGCTGATCGTCTCCGTGGACGGGCCCCGGGTCTTCGTCTACGCGGGGACCCGCGTAGGGGCGGAGCAGGCCCGCGACCTGATCGCGAAGCTGGCCGGGGAGCACGGCTGGAAGCTCGACCAGGCGCTGACCCACTGGCACCCGGAAGCGGAGGAGTGGGAGGACCCCGACCTGCCGCTGCCGGAGAGCGATGCCGCCAAGGTGGCCGAGCACGCCGAGCTGATCGCCGCCGAGCGCGAGCAACTGGCGCAGACCGGCGAGCCCGAATTCGAGGTCCGCGTCGACCTGCCCTCGCACGGCGACGCGGCCCACTTCGCCGAGCTGCTGCGGGCCGAGGGCCTGCCGGCGGTGCGCCGCTGGAAGTACCTGGTCGTCGGCGCCGCCGACGAGGACAGCGCCCGGGCGCTGGCGACGCGCCTGGAAGGCGAGGCGCCAGCGGGCAGCAAGGTGACGGTGGAGGGCAGTGGCCAGGTCGCCTACGCGGAGCGCCCGGCCAACCCCTTCGCGGTGTTCGGCGGCCTCGGCGGCTGAGATCCAGATGCCCGGCGACGGCGAGGGGCGCGACGACCTGGCCGAGCTGCTGGCGCGGCGGGCGCTGACCGAGGACGCCGCCCGCGCCGACGCCGTCGAGCGCCGCCACGCCGGGGGTGGCCGCACCGCCCGGGAGAACGTCGCCGACCTGGCCGACCCCGGCAGCTTCGTCGAGTACGGCCGCTTCGCGATCGCCGCCCAGCGCGGCCGCCGCGAGGTCGGCGAGCTGATCGAGCGCACCCCCGCCGACGGGCTGATCGGCGGCACCGCCCGCGTCAACGGCGAGCTCTTCGGCGAGGGCGCCGCCTGCGCGGTGCTCTCCTACGACTACACGGTGATGGCCGGGACGCAGGGTGCGCTCGGGCACCGCAAGAAGGACCGCCTCTTCGAGCTGATCGAGCGGATGCGGCTGCCGACCGTCTTCTACGCCGAGGGCGGCGGCGGCCGACCGGGCGACACCGATTACCCGGTGGTCTCGGCCCTCGACACCCGCGCCTTCGCGCTCTGGGCCAGGCTCTCGGGCCTGGTGCCACGGATCGCCGTCGTCGCCGGCCGCTGCTTCGCCGGCAACGCGGTGATCGCCGGCTGCTCGGACCTGATCGTCGCCACCGAGAACTCGTCGCTGGGGATGGGCGGGCCGGCGATGATCGAGGGCGGCGGCCTCGGGAGGGTCGCTCCCGACGAGGTCGGCCCGATCGCGATGCAGGCCGGCAACGGCGTCGTCGACGTGGTCGCCGCCGACGAGGCCGAGGCGACGGCGGTGACGAAGCGGCTGCTCGGCTACTTCCAGGGGGCGACGCCGCCGGGCGCGGCGCCCGACCAGGCGCGGCTGCGGGAGGCGATCCCCGAGCGCGCCCGCCGCGCCTACGCGGTCGCGCCGGTGATCGAGACGCTCGCCGACGCGGGCTCGGTCACCTTCCTGCGCGAGCGCTTCGCGCCGGAGCTGGTGACGGCGCTGGCGCGAATCGAGGGGCGCCCACTCGGGTTCGTCGCCAACGACTCCCGTCACGTCGCCGGTGCGATCACCAGCGACGCCGCCGACAAGGCGGCCCGCTTCCTCCAGCTCTGCGACAACTTCGGACTGCCGGTCGTCTCCCTCGTCGACACCCCCGGGTTCATGGTCGGGCCGGATGCCGAGGCGACCGGGTTGGTCCGCCACGCCTCGCGGCTGCTGGTCGCCGGGGCAGCGCTGCGGGTGCCGCTGATCGCGGTGGTCCTGCGGCGCGGCTACGGGCTCGGCGCCCAGGCGATGGTCGGCGGCAGCCTGCACGAGCCGCTGCTGACCGTCGCCTGGCCGAGTGCCCATCTCGGCCCGATGGGCCTGGAGGGGGCGGTGCGGCTGGCGCTGCGCAAGGAGCTGGAGGCGATCGCCGACGAGCGCGAGCGCGAGCAGCGGGTGCGCGAGCTCACCGCCGCCGCCGAAGAGAACGCGAAGGCGCTGAACGCGGCGGCCCTGTTCGAGCTCGACGACGTGATCGACCCGGCCGAGACGCGCTCGCTGATCGCGCGCACGCTGGCGGCGGCGGGGGCCGGCGGCGAGCGCCCCGGGCGCGGCTTCGTCGACACCTGGTAGTCGCCGTTCACCTTTCCGTAAGCGGCGGCGTGGGAGACTCCGTCACACCGTGAGCGCGCGCCTCCCACCGCTGCCAGATGGCTTTCGAGCCACGGTCGCCGCCCTGCACCGGGTCGCCGAGGACGTGGTCGCCCCGGCGCGCAAGCCGGACAACGAGATTGCGCTCGAAGTGACGCCCGGGGGTTTCGGGACGCCGACCTTCGAGTGGGAGGGGTCCACTCACCAGATCCGCGTCGAGGGCACTGAGCTGGTCCGCGAAGTCGACGGGCGCCAGCAGCGCGAGTCCCTCGAGCTGGATCCCGCCGCGGCTGGTGCTCTGGCCGAGTGGTACGCCTTCGCCGCCACCGTGCTCGAGCGGCTCGCGGCCGAAGCCCGACCGGGCGATGTCTCCGCGCCGATCCTCTGGCCCGAGCACTTCGACGTCGCGATCGAGCTCGGTTCCGAGGGCGACGGGCTGCGGGCGACCTACGGCTTCTCCCCCGGCGACGAGCAGCACCCGGAGCCGTACGCCTACGTCGGGCCCTGGGCGGCCCAGGCTCCCGGCGAGCTCTGGAACGCCCGCGGCTTCGCCGGCGCCGAGCTCGCCTATGCCGGCCTGCTCGCCGCCGAGGACCAGGCGGAGCTCGCGCTCCAGTTCTTCACCGCCCGCCGCGACGCACTGGCGCCGACCAAATCGACCGAGGAGACGACGTGACCGAGCTGACCCCGATACAGGCCGAGCTCTGCGAGAAGAGCGAGACCGACTACTCCGACCTGAAGGCGTTCTTCGTCAACTGCACGCTGAAGCGCAGCCCGGAGGTCTCCAACACCCAGGGGCTGATGGACATCTCGATCGAGATCATGCGCCGCAACGGGGTCGGGGTCGAGTGCATCCGCGCGGTCGACCACGAGATCGCCACCGGGGTCTGGCCGGACATGACCGAGCACGGCTGGGAGGTCGACGAGTGGCCGGCGATCTTCGAGCGGGTGATGGCGGCCGACATCCTCGTCCTCGGGATGCCGATCTGGCTGGGCGAGAAGTCCTCGGTCGCGACCCAGATCGTCGAGCGCCTCTACGGCAACTCGAGCCAGCTCAACGAGGCCGGCCAGTACGCCTACTACGGCCGGGTGGGCGGCTGCCTGGTGACCGGGAACGAGGACGGGGTCAAGCACTGCGCGATGAACGTCCTCTACTCGCTGCAGCACCTCGGCTACACGATCCCGCCCCAGGCCGACTCCGGCTGGATCGGCGAGGCCGGCCCCGGCCCGTCCTATCTCGACGAGGGCTCAGGCGGGCCGGAGAACGACTTCACCAACCGCAACACCACCTTCGCCGCCTGGAACATGCTCCACCTGGCGCGGATCCTCAAGGACGCCGGCGGCATCCCCGCCCACGGCAACCAGCGCACCGCCTGGGACGCCGGCTGCCGCTTCGACTTCCCGAATCCGGAGCACCGCTGAGGCATGCGTCTGCACCTGTGACCGGCAGCGAACACAGGTGCAGACGCGTCGCTTAGCTGCCTCCTCCGCAGCCTCCACCGCCACAACCGCCGCCCCCGCAGCCACTGCTTCCACCTGAGCAGCCGGAGGCGCCGCAGCTGCCGCCATGCCCGCCGTGGTGGCCGCCGCCTTCGGCCCCGTCTCCCAGGCCGCCGGCGGCACAGGCCCACCCCGTCGCGGTGGGGAACGGGACTCGGGAGCGGGCGGCGGTCAGCTGCACGCCGCCGACACGCAGCGGCAGCTCGATCCCGATCCGGTCGTCGAGGTCCCACAGCACCGATTCCTCGCTCGAGCCGAGGCCGGAGCGATCCCAGGCGCGGACGGTGTCGGCTAGCGCGTCCGGCATCGGCGTCGACATCGCCTCGTCCGGCGTGTGGTGGAGGTACTCGCCGAAGGCGGTCTCGCAGAAGCGGATGTAGGAGAGCGAGTCGAGGATGAACTCGTGCCAGGCCTCGTCGACCAGGCGCGAGGGCATGCCGAGGATCGTGCGGCCGCGCCAGGCGCAGCAGACGAACCACTCGCGCAGGCCCTGCTCGACCAGCGGCCAGCTCGTCTCGTCGAGCTGTGGGGTGCGACGGATGACCCGACGCGAGATGTGAGCCGGGAACCTGTAGGAGGCGATGTAGGCCTCCGCCCTGCGGGCGGTCCGGCGACGCCGGGCGACCAGCAGCCTGCTCGGCCTGCGCTGACGTCCACCGCGCGACTTCCTCTGGGTACCTGCGTAACGCTCCATTCGCAGCCTCCGTTCCGGTCCGTGCCCGCGGATCGCGGCCGGAAATAGTCCCTGGTCGCTGTCAAAAGGTCAAGTCCCCTTACGGCATAGGACCTGCGACCTCACCAGACGGCGTCGTGCTGCTCCATCACGCCGAGGCCCTGGGCCAGCTCGAGGCCGCCGAGCGAGCCGCTGAAGCTGCCGAAGCGGTGGCGGTAGCGGGAGCCGAAGAGGAGGAAGTTCTCGTCGCGGGCGTGGGTCGACTCGGTGGCGAAGTCGAGGCGCTCGCCGCCGGCGAGGTCGATCCCGTCCATGCCGTCGAAGGAGACCGGGGGAGGCTCGCTCGGCTCGCCCTCGATCCAGATCGCGCGCTCGCTGTTGCGCGGCGAATCGTTGACGCCCGCGACCAGGTTCCAGGCCAGCGCCCGGCCGTCCACCGCCGCGCCGACCCCGGCCGACCAGTGCCAGCTGGTGTGGCGCTGGTGGTAGCCCGCCGACTCGTCGTCGACGCCGAGTGCCGAGATCTCCCAGCGCCTGCCTGGCACCTCGACCGTGCCCTCGATCGGGACGCCGGCGCGCTTGCGAGTCCAGCCCCAGCCGGAGCCGCTGGGGCAGATCGACTCGATCGGTGTGGCCTCGCCGAGCCGCAGGCTTGCCCGCAGGTTCGGGGAGTCGATCTCCAGGCCGGGGCCGTCCATCCGCACCTCGCGACTGCCGGGCCGCAGCGTCGTGCGGGCGTCGTGGCGGCGCCCCTCGCGATCCCACATCACCCAGAAGGACTGGCCCAGCGGGCCGACCTCGGCCCGCGCCGCGCAGAGCATCAGCTCGGCGCCGAAGACACCGACGTAGCGCCAGCGCTTGCGCGTCTGGCCGTCGCGCCGCAGCGGCATCGGGCCGGGGGGGAGGGGCAGGTCGGGCCGGTCGGAGCCCGGGCCGCGCCACGGGATCTGGGCCGGGGTCATCCGCCCACGTTACTCGCGCTGGGCTGACTGATCGAGCCGCTCGGCGAGGCGGTTCATGCCGTGTTTGCGGGCGGCCGCGGCGGCGCCGGACCAGTCGGTCGCGCGATCGGGCGGCGGCTCGACCCCGGCGTCGCGCAGGGTGGCGATGTCCTTGAAGGCGAGCAGGTCGTCGCGGGCTTCGATCAGGGCGGCGCGCAGTTTCGGGCGCCGCTCGCGGATCGCGTTGTCGAGGATCGCCTCCAGCGAGCCGTGCTCGCGCAGCAGTTCGGCGGCTTTCTTCGGCCCGACGCCCTTGGCGCCCGGGAGGCCGTCGGAGGGATCGCCGCGCAGGGCGATGAAGTCGGGGACCAGCTCGGGGCCGATCCCGTAGCGCTCGCGCACCTCGTCCGGCCCGACCTCTTCGGCGCCTTTGCCGCCGGTGCGGACGTAGAGCACGGTCACTCCGTCCCCGGCGCACTGGTACATGTCGCGGTCGCCGGTCAGCAGCAGGGCGTGGCCGCCGGCCGCGGCCTCGCGCTCGGCGTAGGTGCCGAGCAGATCGTCGGCCTCGAGGTCGGGACTGGTCGCGACGGTCCAGCCGAAGGCCTCGAAGAAGTCCCGCGCCTGGGCGAACTGCGGCTCCAGCTCGTCCGGCATTTCCTCCTCGCGTTTGGCGTGGTAGGCCGGATAGAGCTCGGTCCGGTAGCTGGCGGCGTCGGGTCCGAAGCAGAGGACGACGGCGCGCGGGCGGTGAATCTCCACCTCTTTGAGGATCAGGTTGGCCGAGCCCAGCAGGGCGTTGACCGGCTTGCCGTCGCTGCCGACGATCTTGCTCGGCAGCGCGTAGAAGGCGCGGAACAGCATCGAGGGGGTGTCGACGGCGAGCAGCGGAGCGGCCACCGCAGAGTTATATGGGACCCGCCGCCGTTATCGCCAGATCTGGCAGGAACGGCCCGGCTCGTCCGCGGTCGGCTACGGTCCCTGCGTGCCAGCAGGGGGCAGCCCACGTATCCGTCCCGGCACCCGCCGGGAGATCGGCTGGATCAACACCGGCATCGTCAGGGTCGCCGGCTTCATGGTCGGCGGCGAGCCGCCGCGGGTCTTCACGACGATGGCCCGCCACCGGGTCCTCTTCCGCCGCTGGATGGGCTTCGCCGGGAAGCTGATGCCGGGCGGCAAGCTGCCCCGGGTCGAGGCCGAGCTGGTGATCCTGCGGGTCGCCCACAACACCGGCAGCGAGTACGAGTGGTCCCAGCACGAGCAGCTGGCCGAGCTCGCCGGTCTCAGCAGGGAGGAGATCGCGCGGGTGAAAATCGGTGCCGAGGCGCCGGGCTGGGACGGGCGGCAGGCGCTGATCCTCGCCGCGGTGGACGAGCTGCTGGGAGACAACCGGATCGGCGACGAGCTCTGGGAGCGGCTCGTGCCCCGGTTCGACGAGATCGAACTGATCGAGCTCTGCGTCCTCACCGGTCACTACGCGATGCTGGCGATGACCCTGAACTCGCTCGCGGTCGTCCCCGACCCGATCGCCGATCCGCCGCGGCGCCTGCGATGGATGACGAAGCGCTGAGCGGCAGGCGCTGCTTCCTCACCGGCGCCGCCAGCGGCATTGGCCGCGCCACCGCGCTCGCGGCCGCGACCCGGGGCGCCGACCTCTACCTGACCGACGTCGACGCGGAGGGGCTCGACCGCACCGTGGAGCTGGCCCGCGCGGCCGGGGCCGGGTCAGCCACGCCGCGGCGATCGACATCCGCGACCACGAGGCGGTGGTCGCGCTGGCGGCGGAGATCGAGGCGGCCCATGGCAGCATGGACGTGGTCATGAACATCGCTGGGGTCTCGACCTGGGGCACGATCGAGACGCTCCAGCACAGCGACTGGCAGCGGATGATCGACGTCAACCTGGTCGGCCCGATCAGCGTGCTGGAGTCCTTCGTGCCGGGGATGATCGCCGCCGGCCGCGGCGGCCATGTCGTCAACGTCTCCTCCGCCGCCGGGCTCTTCGGCCTGCCCTGGCACGCCGCCTACAGCGCCAGCAAGTTCGGTCTGCGCGGGGTCTCCGAGGTGCTGCGCTTCGACCTGCGCCGGCACGACATCGGCGTCAGCCTGGTCTGCCCGGGCGGGGTGCGGACGCCCTTGGTCGACACCGTCAATATCGTCGGTGTCGACCCCGACAGCCCCCGCATCCGCAAGCTCAAAGCGCGCTTCGAGAAGCGCGCCGTCTCGCCCGAGCACGTCGCCGAGAAGATCCTCGAGGGGATCGAGAAGAACCGCTACCTGGTCTTCACCTCGCGTGACATCCAGTTTGGCCACTGGGTCCAGCGCAAGTTCGCGCCGCCCTACGAGCTGGCGATGCGGACGATGAACGAGGTCCTCACCCGCGCCGCCGCGCGCGGCTGAGGGCCGGCGCCTCCGCCTCAATAGATTGGGCGCCGTGAGCGATCAACCCTCCAGCGACGGCGGCGCCGCCAAGGCGCTGCACATAACCGACCTGGTCAAGCGCTACCCGGCCGGGGTCGAGGCCCTGCGCGGGGTATCGCTGGACATCGGCGAGGGCGAGTTCTTCGGCCTGCTCGGCCCCAACGGCGCCGGCAAGTCGACCCTGATCCACTGCACGACCGGGCTGGCGCAGCCGACCTCGGGCGCGATCGAGGTCTTCGGCCACGACGCGATCGACAATTACGGCGCCGCCCGCCAGGCGGTCGGGCTCGCCCCGCAGGAGCTCAACATCGACTGGTTCCTCACCGTCGAGGAGACGCTGGACTACCACGCCGGCTACTTCGGGATGCCGGGGAAGGAACGGCGCGAGCGGACCAGGGAGCTGCTGGAGACCTTCTCGCTGACCGAGAAGCGCGACGAACGCACCCGCAACCTCTCCGGCGGGATGAAGCGCCGGCTGATCCTGGCCCGGGCGCTGATGCACCGGCCGCGGCTGCTGATCCTCGACGAGCCCACCGCCGGCGTCGACATCGAGCTGCGATTGGAGCTCTGGCACTACGTCAAGCGGATCAACGAAGAGGGGACGACGATTCTGCTCACCACCCACTACCTGGAGGAGGCGGAGCAGCTCTGCTCCAAGATCGCCTTCATCAACAACGGCGAAATCGTGGCCCAGGGCAGCAGCGGGGAGCTGGCCAACCGTTACGGCGTGCCCAACCTCGAGGACGCCTACCTGGCCCTGGTCGGGCGCAAGGAGCTCTCCCGCTCCCACGTCGAGGCCGAGGTGCTCCCGTGAGCCCCGCCCAGATCCGCTTCCTCACCCTCTGGCGGCGCGAGGTCAGCCGCTTCATGAAGATCAAGAAACAGACGCTCGGCGCGCCGCTGCTGGAAACCTTCCTCTACATCTCCGTCTTCGGCGCCGCCCTCGGCTCGCGCGTCGGCGACCTGCACGGGATCGAATACGTCGTCTTCGTGATCCCCGGCCTGATCATGATGACCTGGTCGATCAACGCCTTCACCAACAACTCCTCCTCGATCCTGCAGCAGAAATTCCAGGGGGCGATCCAGGACCAGCTCTCCTCGCCCGCCTCGCCGATGGAGCTGCTGCTGGCCTTCTCGCTCGGTGGCTTCATGCGCGGCCTGATCGTCGCCACGCTCGCCTTCGTCGCCGCCTCGCTGCTGGTCGACCTGCCGGTCGACCACATCCTCGTCCTGCTCCCCTCGCTCTTCCTGGTCGGCTTCTTCTTCTCCCAGCTCGGCGTCCTGATCGGGGTCCGGGCCGAGCAGTTCGACGACGTCTCCTTCGTCCAGACCTTCGTCCTGCAGCCGCTGATCTTCCTCGGCGGCGTCTTCTACTCGGCGGCGCTGCTGCCGCAGCCGTTCGAGACCCTGACCCACTTCAACCCGATCTACTACATGATCAACCTCGTCCGCTACGGCTTCGTCGGCTACACCGAAGTCAGCATCCCGCTCTCACTGCTGGCCCTGGTCGCCGCCACCGGCGTGCTCTTTGCGGTCAACCTGCGCCTCTTCGCCAGCGGCTACAAGCTGCGCGCGTAGATCAGGCCGGGTCGGCGACCGGCCTGTCGGGCTCGCCGTCGGGGAAGACCAGGATCGCGCCCTCGCCGGTTGCGTAGGCCTCCTCGCCGTGCTGGACGACGTCCATGCCCTGGGCCTCCTCGCGCGCGCTCGCGCGCAGCGGCGTGAAGGCGCCGATCAGCCGCAGCAGCAGGTAGGTGGCGAGGAATGCGTAGACGGGGGCGGCGAGCGCGGCGAGCGCCTGGTCCCCGAGCTGGGCGGCGTTGCCGTAGAGGAGCCCGTCGGCGGCACCGTTCCAGGAGAGCTCGGCGAAGAAGCCGATGAAGAGGATCCCGAAGAGGCCGGCGGTGCCGTGGGCGGCGAGCACGTCGAGCGTCTCGTCGACCCTGGTCCGGGTCCGCCAGACGATGATCGCGTAGCTGGGCAGCGCCGCCAGGGCGCCGAGCAGCATCGCCCAGCCGGGGCTGACGTAGCCGCCCGCCGGGGTGATCGCGACGCAGCCGACGACGATCGCCGTCGCCGCCCCGATCGCCGTCACCTTGCGGCCGCGGATCAGGTCCAGCGCGAACCAGACGACCAGGGTGCAGGCGGGGCAGAGCAGGGTGTTGGTGAAGGCGAGCACGCTCGGGTCGCCGGTCGAGAAGCCGCTGCCGCCGTTGAAGCCGAACCAGCCGAACCAGAGCAGGCCGGCGCCGAGCAGGACGTACATCGCGTTGTGGGGGAGCAGGGCCTGGCGGCCGTAGTCTTTGCGCGCGCCGACCACCAGCGCCGCCGCCAGGGCGGAGAAGCCCGAGCCCATCTCGACCGGGACGCCGCCGGCGAAGTCGAGGGTGCCGCCGGCCTGCAGCCAGCCGCCGCCGAAGGCCCAGTGGGCGAGCACGGCGTAGACCAGCACCGACCACAGAGCCGCGAAGACGAGGAAGGGCCCGAAGCGCATGCGCTCGACCACGGCGCCGGAGACGAGGGCGACGGTGATGATGCAGAAGGTCGCCTGGAAGGCGAAGAAGACCAGCTCGGGGATCGTCGTGCCGCTGCGGGGCGCGAAGTCGACCCCGTTGAGGAAGGCGTTGCCGAGGCCGCCGACCAGGCTGCCGTCGCCGTCGAAGGCGAGCGAGTAGCCGACCGCGGCCCAGGTGACGGTGGCGACGGCGATCGCGGCGACGCACATCATGAAGGTGTTGAGGGTGTTCTTCGAGCGCACCAGGCCGGCGTAGAAGAGGCCCAGCGCCGGGGTCATCATCAGCACCATGGCCGTCGCGACCAGCATCCAGGCGGTGTCGCCGGTGTCGATCCCGGCAACCGCGGCGGGCAGCCCCGTGAGGGCGCTCACTTGTCCACCGGCGTCACGGCGCCATGGTCGGTGTCGCCGGTGCGGATCCGCACCGCCCGCTCCAGCGGCATCACGAAGATCTTGCCGTCGCCGACTTCGCCGGTGCGGGCGCCCTCGCAGAGCGCCTCGATCGTGGTCTCGACGAAGTCGTCGGAGACGGCGACCTCGAAGCGGACCTTCTCCGAGAGGCCCATCTTCACGGTGGTGCCGCGGTAGGTCTCGACCCGGTCGAGCTCGCCGCCGTGGCCCTGCACCCGGCTGACCGAGAAACCGCGGACCTCGGCCCGGTACAGGGCCTCCAGAACCTCGTTCGCCTGCTCGGGCCGGACGATGCCGATCACGAGTTTCAAGACTCTCCTCTCTCCAGCGTTCTCCCCATGGGTGCCGCGGCGCGAGCCTATCCACTGGGCAAGCCGGCTTGCGCCGCCCGCAAATGGCCCTGGCCGGCTCGGACCCCTCTCTACAATCGCTGGCCCGATGGCTACCCGTATCCGCAGGCGGCGGCGCAAGCCGCCCACTTCCCGCTGGCACAAGATCGCCATTCCGCTCATCGTCGTCGCCGGCATCGTCGTGGTCGCCGGCGGCATCGGCGTCTCCTGGGCGCTCAGCGTCTACAACTCGGCGCCGCCGCTCTCGAGCCTGCAGCCGGTCCAGAAGGGCCGCTCCTCGGCGATCTACGCCGCCGACGGCAGCCTGATCGGCTTCATCCGCTCCGACAACATCCGCCAGCCGGTCCCGGCGAGCGCGCTGCCGGAAACGCTGAAGCAGGCGACGGTCGCGATCGAGGACAAGAACTTCTACAAGCACGGCGCCCTCGACCCCGAAGGCATCGCCCGTGCCGCCTGGAAGGACGCGCTCGCCGGCGGCAAGCCGGTCCAGGGCGCCTCGACGATCACCCAGCAGCTGGTCCGCAACCTCTACATCCACAACCCCGAAGACACCCTGAAGCGAAAGCTGATCGAAGCGCATCTCGCCAACGACCTCTTCGACAAGCACGACCGCGACTGGATCCTCACCCAGTACCTCAACACCGCTCCCTACGGGACGGTCGAAGGGCAGACCGCGGTCGGCGCCGAGGCGGCCGCCCAGACCTACTTCAGCAAGCCCGCCAAAGACCTCGACCTGAACGAGGCGGCGCTGATCGCCGGCCTGCCGCAGGCGCCCTCCGAATACAACCCCTTCCTCGACCCGGCGGCGGCGACCCAGCGCCGCAACGAGGTGTTGGGGACGATGGAGGAACAGGGGTACATCACCACCGCCGAATACAGCGAAGCCGTCAAGCAGGGCCTCGGCCTCCATCCCGGCGACAAGTACCAGGTCATCCACGACCCCTTCCTCTTCGACCTGGTCCAGCAGGAACTGATCGACCGCTACGGGATCAACACCGTCCGCAACGGCGGCCTCAAGGCCTACACGACGATCGACCCGGGCCTGCAGGCGAAGGCCGAAGAAGCGGTCAACGCCTGCTCCGTCTGTTACTCCGAAGGTGGTCCGGCGGCCGGGCTGGCCTCGGTCAAGCCGGACAGCGGCGAGATCGTTGCCCTCGCCTCGACCGAAGGCTACGCCAGCGAAGCCCAGTTCAACTACGCCTGGCAGGCGCACCGCCAGCCCGGCTCCTCGTTCAAGACCTTCGTGCTGACGACGGCGATCAAGCAGGGGATCGACCCCGACAGCACCTACTACGACGGCAGCTCGCCGATGACCCTGACGCTCCCGGGCGGCGGCAATTGGACCGTCAACAACTCCGAGGGCGATGGCGGTGGCACCGAGTCGCTGACCGAAGCGACGGTGCACTCGGTCAACGTCGTCTACGCCCAGCTCGATCTCGACGTCGGCCCCGAAAACGTGACCCAGACCGCCAAGGAAATGGGCATCACCTCGACGCTGGAATCGGTACCGGCCGAGGGCATCGGCGGTCTCGCCGAAGGCGTCACTCCGCTGGAGATGGCCGATGCCTACGCGACCCTCGCCAGCGGCGGCATCCATCACGACCCGACCGCGATCAGCAAAGTCGAGTTTCCCAACGGCAAGGTCGACGAATCCGGCACTGACGACGGCAAACGGGTCTTGACCGAGGGTCAGGCCTATGAAGTCACGAGGGTCCTGGAGGGTGTGATCACCTCCGGAACCGGCGCCGGCTACACCTCGATCGGCTGTAGCTCCGAGGCCGGCAAGACCGGGACCTCGGAGGAAGAGTCCGATGCCTGGTTCGTCGGCTACACGCCGATGTTCGCCACCGCCGTTTGGGTCGGCCATCCACAGTCGCGCGAATACACCGGCTACGGCGGTCCCACCGCCGGGCCGATCTGGCAGTCCTACATGTCCTCCGCCCAGGAAGGCCAGTGCCCCGAATTCGAAGTGCCCGACAGCCTGCCGGAGCTCTCCGGCCTGAGCAGCGACCACACCTCTTCGTCCGGCTACTCGAGCGGCTACGAAGAAGAAAGCTACGAAGGCGAAGAAGAAGAAGAAAAGACCGACAAGGGCGGCGAAAAGGAAGCCGAAGGGGGCGAAGCGGGTGGCGACGAAGCCGACCCGGCCCCGACGCCGACTCCGGCCCCATCCGGCGCGCCACCGTCCGTCGGTGGCGGCATCAGCCCCGGCTAGCGCGGCGGCTACTCGCCGATCGGCTCGATGGCACGGGGTTCGTCCACTCTCGCGCTGGCTGTGCTCCTTGGCATCGGTACCTACCTCGGTATCAAGGCGGACAACTCAACAGGTGAAATCCTGTCGGTTGCCATCTTGATCGTGTCAATCGGCGCTGCCGCGGCCGTCGGTCGCTGGTACGTGCTCGTTTCGCTCGCGGGACCGTTCCTCGCTCTGGTTGTCTTGGAATCTCAGGGCTACATCGGCAATGACGGCGTTCTGCCGCTCGGATTCGTCATGCTCTTCACGAATCTCTTCTGGACCGCCTTGGCCTTGCTCGTCGGCCTCGGGGCGCACCGGGTCTTCAGCGCTCGGCGCCAGAGAGTCGGCGGCACGGACCGGCGCTAATCCCGATCAGCCTCAATTCGGTAGCCGTCGGGGTTGCGGACGAGATTTCCCGCCGTATCAGCCAAAGCTCAGTTCCCACTCCCAGAGCCCCAGTTCGGCTCCGAGCAGGCGGACGAGGACGAAAGCCGCCCAGAGGAAGCTGACGGTGAAATAGAGAGCCACTAGTGCAACGGTGAGCCCAACGACGCCGAGCAGCGCCCACTTGGCGATCGGCTGCAGGCGCTTGATCCAGGCGGCTCCCTCGGTCATAGCAATCGATTACCCCCGTGCCTGCGAGAAAAATCACAAGTTCCGCGATGAGGCCGCCGCCTGCCCCAGCCGGGCTCAATTCCCAACTAACTCGATCCGGTAGCCGTCCGGATCCCGGACGAAGCAGATGCGGTGGCCCTCGGTGCGGGCGCCGGGGCGGTAGGGGGGCTTCTCGGGATCGATGCCTTCGGCGGCGAGGCGCTCGAGCGTGCCGTCGAGGTCGTCGACGGCGAGGGCGATGTGGTTGTAGCCGCTGCCGAGCTCGTAGGAGTCGACGCCGTGGTTGTAGGTCAGCTCGAGGCGGGGATCCTCACCCGGCATGCCCATGAAGACGTTGATCGCCTCGTCGCCGATCGGCATCCGGGCGACCTCCTCGAAGCCGAGCTTCGCGTAGAAGGCGACCGAGCGGTCGATGTCGCCGATCCGGTAGCAGGTGTGGAGGAAGCTCGCCATCGTCCGGAAAGGCTACAGGGAGGCGCAATCGGCTCTGTGGAGCGCTTGAAGTCCGCCGGGCGGGCCATTACCTTTGCAACTTCTTCACAACCTTTGAAAGGAATCTCTTGAAAAAGCACCTCGCCTTGGCGGTCTCGGCCACCGCCGTCATGTTGGCGGCCTTCGCCCCCGGGCTGGCCACCGCTGCGGTCACCCCGACCGGAGTCACCGACACGATCACCATCGAGGAATCGAAGGGCGCCCTCAAGTTCGTCGCCCCGGAATCGGTCAAAGTCGGCGACGAACTCGAAATCGTCAACAAGACCGATCCGAAAAAAGTCGGTCCGCACACCTTCTCGCTGGTCACCAAGGGCTCGCTGCCGAAGACCCCGCAGGCGCGCAAGAGCTGCTTCACCCCGAAGCACATCTGCATGTCGATCGCCAAATGGCACGGGTTCAATCCGAAAACGGAAAAGATCACGATCAACCCGGCCAAGGCGGGCGCCGAAGGCTGGAGCACCCTCGGCAGCAACAGCGCCAAGGGCGACTCCTGGTTCACCGGCGAAAAGAAGGGCACCTCGTTCTCGCAGGTGGTGAGCGCGGATCCGGCGACGACGCCGACGATCTACTTCATGTGCGCGATCCACCCCTGGATGCAGGGCTCGGTCAAGGTCCTGCCGGCGAGCTAGCGGCACGTCCGAGCGGTCCAGATCCATGCCGCGCCTGGGGCGCCGAGCTTTCCTCGGCGCCCTCGGCGGCGGCGCGCTCGCCTATCTGCTCCCCGGCAAGGGGGCCGGTCTCGGCGAGCTGCTCCCGTTCGGGGCGGACACCCCGAGCGCGGTGGCGGCGGTGCCGTTCCGGGCGCCGCTGCCGATCCCGCGCGAGCTGACCGGCGCCGAGATCGAGATCCCGATCCGCGAGGCCGAGGCGCAGATCCTGCCCGGCCCGAAGACGAGGCTGTGGACCTATGGGGGCACCTTCCCGGGGCCGACGATCCGGCGCCGGGCGGGGGAGCGGACCAAGGTCACGTTCCGCCACCAGCTGCCCAGCAAGGCCGGCGAGCTCTCGGTCCACCTGCACGGCGGTCACAACCGCACCCAGTTCGACGGCCAGCCGGGCGGCCTGACCAAGTCGCACCCGGTCTCATTCTTCTGCCAGATCCCCCAGGGGCTCTCGGCCCGCCAGTCCGGCAACGACCTCCTGCTCGAGCCGGGCGGGCGCAAGACCTACGTCTACGACCTGCGCGAGGACGGGCACCCGGAACGCGCGGCGTTCCAGTGGTACCACGACCACCGCCTCGACAAGACCGCCCCGCACACCTGGCGCGGCCTCGCCGGGATGTGGATCGTCGACGACGAGTTCGAGGACTCGCTGCCGCTGCCGCGAGGCGAGCGCGACATCCCGCTGATGATCGCCGACCGCAGCTTTGACCGCCACAACCAGCTGACCGATCCCTTCAAGGGCGGCCTGCAGCCGCCGGCCGACGGCATCGCCGGCCAGAGCGTGCTCGTCAACGGCGCCTACCTGCCGCACCACCGGGTCGCGCCCTGCCGCTACCGGCTGCGGGTGCTCAACGTCTCCCAGTTCCAGTCCTACAACTTCCAGCTCTCCAACCGGGCGCCGATGGTCCAGATCGGCAGCGACAGCGGGCTGATGCCGCGCCCGGTCGTGCGCCGGGAGGTCCTGCTCGGGCCGGCCGAGCGGGCCGAGGTGATCGTCGACTTCGCCGCTGCCGCCGGCGAATCGGTGGAGCTGCGCAGCGGCCCGCACGGCGGCCGCAACCCGGACGGCTCGCGCGCCTATGTCGGCGCCCTGATGCAGTTCCGGGTCGACGGCGGCCGCGTCGCCGACCGCACCAGGGTGCCGCGGCGGCTGCGGCCGCTGCCGGAGTGGGCCGTGAAGGCGCGCGAGCGCCGCCACGACAAGCCCGACAAGACCTGGGAGGTCACCGTCGGTGGCCTCTTCAGGACGACCTGGCTGATCAACGGCAGGACCTTCAACCCGGCCCGCGCCGACGCCTTCCCGGTGCTCGGCACGACCGAGGCCTGGGAGTTCTTCAACCGCACCGCCGTCGCCCACGTGATGCACCTGCACCACAGCGACTGGTACCTGCTGGCCCGCGACGGCAAGCCGCCGCCGCCCTGGGAAGACTGCCTCAAGGAGACCTTCTTCGTCTTCCCCGGCGAACGGATCCTGCTCGCCGGTCGCTTCAACGACTACACCGGCAAGTTCGTCATCCACTGCCACATGTTCGACCACGAGGACCATGGTCTGATGAGCCAGTTTCAGGTTGTTCGGCGGCATTCCTAAAGGCTTGGGGTGCGTTGCCGATGTCTAACGGGCATTGGCCGCACTACCTAAAAAGCATGAGGACCTGAAACCTCCGGGCCGCTCGGAGGCCCGCGCCGTCGGCGCCCTTCTGCTCAGCGGTGCCGGCCTGGTCATTCTCTCGCTCGCCCTGCCTCACCCCAGCGGCGCCCACACCGCCGCTCTGGTCGCCACCGCCGCCGGCATGGCGGCGGTGGGCCTGCTCTGCTGGTTCCTCGCCCGGCACGTCCCGCTCGTGCTCACCCACCTGGTGCTTGCCGGCGCCGCGGTGCTGACCGGGCTCCTGATCTGGGAGAGCGGAGTGGCCGCCGGCCAGTACGGCTCGATCTTCGTCTGGGGCACCCTGATCGCCGCCTATTTCTTCCCGCGCCGGCTCGCCGCCTTCCACCTCGCCTGGCTGCTCGCCGTCTACGCGGTCACCCTGGCGCTGGTCGAAAGCACGGCCGGCTACTCGCCTCTGACCCGCTGGATCTTCACCGCGGTCTCGCTCACCGTGGTGATGGCGCTGACCAGCGTCATCGTCGCCCGCCGCACCAAGGCCGACCTGCGGGCCCGTCGCTTCTTCGATCTCTCGCAGGACATGCTCTGCACGGCGGACATGGACGGCTACTTCGTCGAGCTCAACTCCGCCTGGGAGAACTGCCTCGGCTACGGAGACAAGGAACTGCGGGCGGCGCCCTTCGTCGAGCTCGTGCACCCGGACGACCGCGCCCGCACCGAAGCGGAGTCCGCGGGGCTGTTCGAAGGTCAGGCGGCGGTCGGCTTCGAGAACCGCTACCTCGCCAAGGACGGCAGCTGGCACTGGCTGCGTTGGAGCTCGAGCCTCTCGCCCGACGAGTCGCTGATCTACGCCCGCGCCACCGACGTCACCACACTGAAGCGGATCGAGTCCGAACGCGAGAACCTGCTGACCGAGGTCGCGGCGCTGGCCCGCAGCGACGCCCTCACCGGCCTGCCGAACCGGCGCGCGCTCGACGAGCAACTGCCGCGGGAGATGGCGCGGGCGCGGCGGGCCGAGTCCGGCCTCTGCCTGGCGATCATCGACCTCGACCGCTTCAAGGACTTCAACGACGAGAACGGCCACCTGGCCGGCGACGCGATGCTGCGCGAATGCGCGATCGCCTGGGACTCGCAGCTGCGCGGCGCCGACACGATCGTGCGCTTCGGCGGCGAGGAGTTCCTCGTCGTCATCCCCGACGCCGGGGTCGAGGAAGCGGCCGAGCTGGTCGAACGGCTGCGCGCCGCGACTCCCGACGGGCAGACCTGCTCGGCCGGGCTCGCCGGCTGGGACTGCAGCGAGAGCGCCGACGAGCTGATCGACCGTGCCGACAGCGCCCTCTACCGGGCCAAGGCCGCCGGTCGCGACCGGCTCGTCCAGGCTCCGTCGATCGAGTCATGATGGCCGCATGGGCAACCACGAGCTCACGGTCCGTTTCCGCAAAGCGCGGCGCGATCCCGAGCTGACCGTCATCGAGGGCTTCCACGCCCTCAAGCACGGGCTGCGCTTCGGCGCCGAGCTGGTCGAGGCGGTCGCCATCGACCCGGAGGCGCTGGAGGCCCTGGCGCTCGAGCTGGCCCCCGATCTGTCCGGCCGGCTCAGCGGCCGGGTGGAGCGGATCGACGCCGCCGACCTCGCCGACCTGGCGCCGCTGGTTCCCCGCACCGGCGTGGTGGCGATCGCCCGCCGGCCTCCGGTCGACCTCGCCGCCGTGCTCGCCGAGCCGCGCCCGGCGCCGGTGGTCCTGCTCGAGCAGCCGAAGAACATGGGCAACATCGGCGCCTGCATCCGCGTCGCCGCCGCCGCCGACGCGGCCGCGGTCCTGACCACCGGCGAGAACGACCCCTGGTACCCCGACGCCGTGCGTGGCTCGGCCGGGCTGCACTTCGCGCTGCCGGTGGCGGCGATCGAGGCGCTGCCGGCGAGCGACCGGCCGCTGCTGGCGATCGACCCGGAGGGGGAGGACCTGCACCCGGACCGTCTGCCGCCCCGCGCCGTGCTCGCCTTCGGCACCGAGCGCCACGGCATCAGCGCCGAGCTGCTGGAGCGCGCCGACGCCCGCATCGCGATCCCGATGCGGGCCGGCGTCTCCAGCCTCAACCTCGCGACCTCGGTCGCGGTGACGCTCTTCGCGATGCGGCTTGCATCCTGAGAAAACGGCTCTAGAATGGGAAATATGCCCGACGTCGCGGTGACCAACGAGGAGGCGGTGGAAGCCTGGAACGGCGTCCTCTTCGATCGCTTCGTCCAGTACCGGCATCTGGTCTCGGCCGGCCTCGGCGCCCATGGCGAGGAGGCGCTGCGGATTCACCCCCCGGCTCCCGGCGAGCGCGCGATCGACGTCGGCTGCGGCTTCGGCGAAACGACCCGGCGGATCGCCGGCCTGGTCGGGCCCGGGGGCTCGGTGCTCGGCCTCGACGCGGCGCCGCGGTTCGTCGACCTCGCCCGGACCGAGGCGGAGGCGGAGGGCGTCGCAAACGTCGAGTTCGCCGTCGCCGACCTGCAGGTGGCCGAGCTCGAGTCGGGCTTCGACTACGCCTTCTCGCGGATGGGGACGATGTTCTTCGCCAACCCGGTGCCGGCGATGCGCAACCTGCGGCGGGCGCTGGTGCCCGGTGGCCGGCTCTGCATGGTCGTCTGGCGGCGCAAGCTCGAGAACGCCTGGGTGCGGCGGGCGGAGCTGGTGGTCGAGCGCTTCGTCGAGGAGCCGGAGGAGTCCGACGAGCCGACCTGTGGGCCGGGGCCGTTCTCGATGGGGGACGCCGACGTGACCAGCGAGATCCTCCTCGCCGCCGGCTTCGAGGAAGTCTCGCTGCGGCGCTGCGACCTGCCGATCCAGACCGGCCGCGATCTCGACGAGGCGGTCGAGTTCGCGATGGCCCTGGGGCCGGCGGGCGAGGTGATCCGGCTGGCCGGGGAGGAGGCGGAGCGGATCCGGCCCGAGATCGCCGCCGCCCTGCGCGAGGAGCTGGCCGATTTCGTCCGGCCCGACGGGGTCTGGGCGCCGGCCTCGACCTGGATCGTCAGCGCCCGCACACCGGATTTGGTTGAGAATCCTGATGCATCAAGCAGGCAGGGGGGATAGCGTGGGGAATAGACGAACGCGGCGACGAGGCCGCAACTAACCGAAAGGAAGCACCTTGCTGCCGTTTGCCGATGTCTCCCTGGGAGAACTACTCCTAGTCACCTTCGAGATCTTCTTCTTCGTGATCTGGATCTGGATCCTGATCACGATCATCTCCGATCTCTTCCGCGATCACGAGCTCTCGGGCTGGGCGAAGGCCGCCTGGGTCCTGTTTCTCGTCTTCATCCCGTTCCTGACCGCCCTGATCTACCTGATCGCCCGCGGCAACGGCATGCGCGATCGCACGATCAAAGCCCAGGCCGACGCGAAAAAGCATTTCGACGAATACGTGCAGACGCAGGCCCACAGCACCCCGGCCGACGAACTGCACAAGCTCAACGACCTCAAGGAAAAGGGCGCGCTCTCGTCCGAGGAGTTCGACAAGGCGAAGGCGAAACTGCTCGCCTAGCGCTCCGGCAGCGCAGGAGTCGGGGCGCCCGTCCCGACTCCTGCAAAGTGCCCGATTTGCAAGGGAAGTTGCAAGTTATTAGCAACTCCTCATAGTCTTTAAGGGTCTTCGCTAGCCTGCGCGACCCGCTGCCGAACCTTCCCGGAACGGCGCGGATCTCGATGCGGGCCTTCTTCCTCGACACTCATCCGAGCGCGCCCAAGAGGCGCGCGCTGCTGTTCGCGGCTCTGCTGCTGGCGGCGATCTGCGCCCTGGCGTTGACCGAGGCCAGCGCCCCGGCGAAGACGCCGCAGGAAAAGCTGGAAGTGACGCAGGGCAAGCTCGAAGGCGTCCGCGCCGACCAGAGCTCGCTGGCGGAAACGATCGCCGAACAGAACGCCGCGATCGACACGATGATCGGCGAAGTCTCGGCGCTGCGCCAGAAGCAGGCCGCGGTCGAGGGCGAACTGGCCGAGAAGCAGGGTGAACTGGAAGCGGCGACGGCGGCGCTGAAGAAGGAAAAGGCGCACCTCGAAGAAGTCCGCGACCAGCTCAATCGCGCCCTCGACGTCCTTCGCGAGCGCCTGATCGCGATCTACGAGGCCGGCTCGCCCAGCGTGGTCAACGCGATCCTAGAATCGGAGAACTGGTCGCAGATGGCGGCCCAGACCGAATACCTGAACCGGATCCAGAGCTACGACGACTCCGTCGTCGACCGGGTCAAATCGCTGCGCGACGAAGTCACCAGCGCCGTCGCCAAGCTCGCCGACAACCGCGCCAAGGTCAAAGACGCGCGTGACTCCATCGCCGCGATCGAGCGGGAAGTCGCCGCCGCCCGCGCAGAAGCCGAGTCCCGCTTCGCCGAACTGAAGTCGGCCCAGGCCGAGCGCCGCGAAGCGATGGCGGCGCTGGAAAGCCAGGAAGAAGCGCTCAGCAACAACCTCGCCTCGATCTCCAACCAGATCGCCTCCGAAGGCGGCGAAACGACGACCGGGCAGGTGCCGGCGCCGCTCAATCCCGGCGAATCCGCCCAGGTGATCAGCGAAAGCGAAGCCAGCGCCCCGAGCGCGGCCCCGCAGGCGGTCAAGGACGCGATCTCCGCCGCCAACTCGATCGCCACCACGCCCTACATCTGGGGCGGCGGCCACGGCTCCTTCGAATCCTCCGGCTACGACTGCTCCGGCGCCGTCAGCTTCGCCCTGCACGGCGGCGGCTTCCTCGAAAGCCCGCTCGACTCGACCGGGCTCGAGACCTGGGGCGAAGCCGGCCCCGGCAAGTGGATCACCGTCTACGCCAACGCCGAACACGCCTGGATGGTGATCGCCGGCATCGCCTTCGACACCGTCGGCGGCCCCGGCCCGCGCTGGCACGACCCCTGGGTGGACTCCCCCGAAGGTTTCATCGTCCGTCACCCCGGCGGTTATTAATCCCGCTCCCCTGGGGTAGTTTTTCCCCATGGGGTTGGAGCGGGAGCTGGAGGAGATGCTGTCGGTGGAGAAGTTCGAGCCACCGCCGGAGTTTCGCGAGCGGGCGCGCTGGAGCGATCCCAAGATCTACGACGAGGCCGCCGCCGACCCCGAGGCCTGGTGGCTGGCGCAGGCGACCGAGCTGCTCGACTGGGACGTCGAGCCGACGCAGAGCCTGAACGATTCCGACCCGCCCTTCTACAAGTGGTTCGAGGACGGCCGGCTCAACGCCAGCGCCCAGTGCCTCGACCGCCACGTCGAGGCCGGGATCGGCGACCGCGTCGCCTACCACTGGCGCGGCGAGGAGGGGGAGGAGCGCGACGTCACCTACGCCGACCTGCATCGCGATGTCCAGCGCTTCGCCAACGCGCTCAAGGACCTCGGGGTCGAGAAGGGCGACGTGGTCGGCGTCTATCTGCCGATGATCCCCGAGGTCGTGGTCGCGATGCTGGCCTGCGCCCGCATCGGCGCCGTCCACAACGTCGTCTTCGGCGGCTTCTCGGCCGAGTCGGTGCGGGAGCGGATGGAATTCTCCGAGGCGAAGGCGCTGGTCACCGTCGACGGCGCCCGCCGCAAGGGCAGGACGGCGCCGATCAAGCCGGCGGTCGACGAGGAGATGGGCGGGCTGGAGAGCCTGAAGACGATCGTCGTCGTCCGTCACACCGGGGTCGAGTGCCCGATGCGCGAGGGCCGCGACGTCTTCTACGACGAGGTGCTGGCGGCGGCCGAGCCGGAGTGCCCGGCCGAGCCGATGGAGGCCGAGCACCCGCTCTACATCCTCTACACCTCGGGCTCGACCGCGAAGCCGAAGGGGATCCTGCACACGACCGGCGGCTACATGACCGGGGTCACCGCGACGCATCGCTACGTCTTCGACCTGCGGCCGGAGGAGGACGTCTACTGGTGCGCCGCCGACGTCGGCTGGGTCACCGGCCACTCCTACATCGTCTACGGCCCGCTCGCCAACGGCGCCACCAGCGTGATGTGGGAGGGGGCACCGGACTACCCGGGCAAGGGGATCTGGTGGGAGCTGATCGAGCGCTACAAGGCGACGATCCTCTACGCGGCGCCGACCGCGATCCGCACCTTCATCAAATGGGGCGCCGACATTCCCGCCAAGTCCGACCTCTCCTCGCTGCGGCTGCTGGGCTCGGTCGGCGAGCCGATCAACCCCAAGGCCTGGCTCTGGTACCACAAGGTGATCGGGGGAGAACGCTGCCCGATCGTCGACACCTGGTGGCAGACGGAGACCGGCGCGATCATGATCACGCCGCTGCCGGGGATCACCGCGACCAAGCCCGGCTCGGCGACGACGCCGTTCCCCGGCGTCGAGGCGCAGGTGGTGGGGGAGAGCGACGGCGAGCCGGTCTCCGAGGGCCAGGGCCTGCTGGTGCTGGAGCGGCCGTGGCCGTCGATGCTGCGCGGCCTCTACAAGGAGGACGAGCGCTTCGTCGAGACCTACTTCTCGAGATTCGGCAGGGAGCGCTACCTGGTCGGCGACGCCGCCCGGCGCGACTCCGACGGCTACTACTGGGTGATCGGGAGGATCGACGACGTCGTCAACGTCTCCGGCCACCGGCTCTCCACCGCCGAGGTCGAGTCGGCGCTCGTCGCCCACGAGAAGGTCGCCGAGGCGGCGGTGATCGGCCAGGCCGACGAGGACACCGGCCAGGCGATCTGCGCCTTCGTCACCCTCAACGGCGACACCGAGCCCAGCGACGAGCTGGTCGAGGGCGTGCGCGAGAGCGTCGCCCGCCACATCGGCAAATTCGCCCGCCCGAAGCGGATCATCTGGGCCGACGACCTGCCGAAGACCCGCTCCGGCAAGATCATGCGGCGGCTGCTGCGCGACATCGCCGAAGGCCGGGCCCTGGGCGACGTGACGACCCTGCGCGACCCCGAGGTGATGAAGGAACTGGAGGCGAAGATCGCCGAGGAGCGCGACAGCGAGGGCTAGCCGTCGCGCTGGCTGGCCATCCGCTCGACCGCGACCTCGAGTGCCTGCAGTTGCGCCTGGACGCTGCGCAGTTCGCGCAGCGCCACCGCCTCGGCGCTGAGCCCCTCTTCCTCCAGCTCCAGCTCGATCTCGGCGATTTCGGGGGCGAGGAAGCGCTGGGCGAAGGAGCCGGTGAGCAGGGCGACGAAGCCGATGCCGACGATGAGGACGACGGTGGAGACGATCTCGCCGCCGGTCGTGGTCGGGGTGATGTCGGAGCCGAGCGTGGTCATCGTCGTCACCGCCCAGTAGAGGTCGTCCCAGAAGCTGAGGTTCTCCGCGTGCCCCTCGAAGGCGCCGAACAGGGCTGCTCCCCCGACCGCGGTCAGCACCGCCAGCAGGGCGGCGTAGCGCAGGCCCTCGAGCGAGAAGACCTCGCGCGAGAGCTGGGCGAGGCGGAGCAGCCGCAGGAGCCGGAGCAGGCGCAGGACCCGCAGGCTCTGCAGGCCGGCGGGCAGGACCGGCGGGGTGAGGAAGACGATGATCACGTCGAGCGGGCGGTGGCGGATGAAGGCCCAGCGGTCGGGCACGACCGCCATCATCGTCACGAACTCGATCAGGAAGGCGGTCCAGGTGATCCAGTTGAGGACGACCGCGATCGTCTGCAGGGCGCCGCCTGGATGCGACTCGGTGATCGCCACGGTCGGCAGGGTCAGCGCCGCCGCGATCAGCATCGGCGTGTTCAGCTTCGCGGCCACGCGGGTGCTGCGGGCGTCCATCCCCGGGGCGTAGGAAGCGGGCTTGGCTGCGGCTAGGGAGCTCACCGCGTCTTGATTCGACGCCGCCCGCCCGACCCCCTTTGCGTACCATGGGCAGGCAATCAACTAACTCAGGAGACGCTTACTCGATGACCGTCAGCACCGCCACGCAGGACTACAAGGTGGCCGACATCGGCCTCGCCGACTTCGGGCGCAAGGAGATCGCGCTGGCCGAGGTCGAGATGCCGGGCCTGATGCAGACCCGCGAGGAGTTCGCCGCGAGCCAGCCGCTGAAAGGCGCGCGGATCACCGGCTCGCTGCACATGACGATCCAGACGGCGGTCCTGATCGAGACCCTGGTCGCGCTCGGCGCCGAGGTGCGCTGGGCCAGCTGCAACATCTTCTCGACCCAGGATCACGCCGCCGCCGCGATCGCCGCGGCCGGGATCCCGGTCTACGCCTGGAAAGGCGAGACCCTGGAGGAGTACTGGTGGTGCACCGAGCAGGCGCTGGTGTGGCCTGACGGCGAGGGTCCGAACATGATCCTCGACGACGGCGGCGACGCCACCCTGCTCGTCCACAAGGGCACCGAGTTCGAGGCGGCCGGCGCGGTCCCGGACCCCTCGACCGCCGACTCGGGCGAGTTCAAGATCATCCTCGAAACGCTGCAACGCTCGCTCTCCGAGGACCCCCAGCGCTGGACCAAGATCGGCGCCGGCATCCAGGGCGTCACCGAGGAGACGACGACCGGCGTCCACCGCCTCTACCAGCTGGCCGAGGCGGGCGAACTGCTGTTCCCGGCGATCAACGTCAACGACTCGGTCACCAAGTCCAAGTTCGACAACCTCTACGGCTGCCGTCACTCGCTGGTCGACGGCATCAACCGCGGCACCGACGTGATGATCGGCGGCAAGGTCGCGGTGATCTGCGGCTACGGCGACGTCGGCAAGGGCTGCGCCTCCTCGCTGCGTGGCCAAGGGGCCCGCGTGATCGTCACCGAGATTGACCCGATCTGCGCCCTGCAGGCGGCGATGGAGGGCTACGAGGTGAAAACCCTCGACGACGTCGTCGAGACGGCCGACATCTTCGTCACCGCCACCGGCAACAAGGACATCATCACCGCCGAGCACATGGCGCGGATGAAGCACAACGCGATCGTCGGCAACATCGGCCACTTCGACAACGAGATCGACGTCGCCGGGCTCGAAGGCGGCGCCGCCGAGCGGATCAACATCAAGCCGCAGGTCGACGAGTGGCGCTTCCCCGACGGGCACTCGATCGTGCTCCTCTCCGAGGGCCGGCTGCTCAACCTCGGCAACGCGACCGGGCACCCGAGCTTCGTGATGTCGAACTCCTTCACCAACCAGGTGATCGCCCAGATCGAGCTCTTCGGCAAGAGCGTCCAGTACGAGGCGAAGCAGGTCTACGTGCTGCCCAAGCACCTCGACGAGAAGGTCGCCCGCCTCCACCTCGAGGCGCTCGGCGTCAAACTGACCGAGCTCAGCGCCGACCAGGCCTCCTACCTCGGCATCCCCGTCGAGGGCCCGTACAAGCCGGACCACTACCGCTACTAGCGGCGCCCGGCGATCGCGGTCTGAGATGCCGACCGCGGTCGTCACCGGTGCCTCCAGCGGGATCGGCGCCGCCGCGGCGCGGGCGCTGGCCGGGGACGGCTACCGGGTCGTGCTCGGGGCGCGGCGGCTGGAGCGGCTGGAAACGTTGGCGGGGGAAATCGGCGGCGAGGCGATCGCCCTCGACGTCACCGATCCGGCCTCGGTCGAGGCGTTCGCCGCCCGGATCCCCGACTGCCAGGTGCTGGTCAACAACGCTGGCGGTGCCCTCGGGCTGGAAGCCCTGGGGGAGGCCGACGAAGAGCTGTGGCGGACGATGTACGAGGCGAACGTGCTGGGGACGATGCGGATGACCCGGGCGCTGCTGCCGCGGCTGATCGAGTCCGGCGACGGCCACGTGGTCGGCGTCACCAGCATCGCCGCCTTCGAGACCTACCGCGGCGGCGCCGGCTACACCGCCGCCAAGCACGCGCAGCGGGCGGCGCTGCGGACCCTGCGGCTGGAGCTGCTGGGCGAGCCGGTCAGCGTCACCGACGTCGCCCCCGGCATGGTCGAGACCGAGTTCTCCCTGGTCCGCTTCGAGGGCGACGAGGCGGCGGCGGCCAGGGTCTATGAGGGCATGGAGCCGCTGCGGGCCGAGGACGTCGCCGAGTGCATCCGCTGGGCCGTCGCCCGGCCGGCCCATGTCAACGTCGACGAGATCGTGGTGCGGCCGCGCGACCAGGCGCGGGCGACCGAGGTCCATCGCAGGGCCTAGCCGCGGCGTCGATCCCGGCTTAAACTGGGGCCATGTGTAGAAACATTCGCACCCTCCACAATTTCGATCCACCCGCGACCGAGGACGAGGTCCACGCCTCCGCCCTGCAGTACGTGCGCAAGATCAGCGGCTCCACCAAGCCCTCGCAGGCCAACCAGGAGGCGTTCGACGAAGCGGTCGAGGAAGTCGTCGCTGTGACGGCGAAGCTGCTCGACAGCCTGGTCACGACGGCGCCGCCGAAGGACCGCGAAGTCGAGGCGGCCAAGGCCAAGGCGCGCTCCGAAAAACGCTTCGCGGCCTAGCTCGAAATCGGCTCCGGAAACGACAAGACCCGCCGGAGCGGGTCGAGTCTGGTGACACGGGGAACCACCCCGCAGGCGACCGACACTCTGCCCGACAGTATCACGGCAGATCGCCCCAGCTCGACCGCTCCGACGGCCTATGTGCGGAGGGCGCCGGACTCGAACCGGTTGGCGCCCTCTCTTGACACTTACGCCCGCGCGGCCTGGGGCTCCCAGCGGAAGCGCTTGCTGGCGATGCGGGCGCCGGCGAGGGCCCAGATCGCCAGCACGAGGATGTTGCCGGCGTCGAGGCCGCTGCCGGTCGCGTTGGGGGAGAGGGTGGTCTGCAGGCCCAGGGCCAGGTGGTAGAGCGGGAAGAGCTTGCCGACGGTTTCCAGCCAGTGGGGGAGCTGGTCGACCGGGATCCAGATGCCGGAGAAGAAGGCGAGGATGACGACGGTGAAGGGAGCGATAGTCGAGGCCGAGTCGGGGGTGGTGGTGATCGTGGTGAGGGCAATCCCCAGGGCGCAGCAGGTGGCGGTGCCGAGGACGACGTAGAGGATGAAGGCGGGAAAGGTCGAGGTCGGGATCGGGACGCCGTAGACGACCGCGCCGACCGCGAGCAGGACGGCGGTCATCGTCAGCGCCTGCGCGGTGGCGCGTGCGATCTGGGCGGCGATGAAGGTCCAGGGCGGCATCGGCGTGCCGCGGTAGCGCTTGAGCTGGCCGTTCTCGCGCTGGGTCGTCAGGGAGACGGCGAGCGCGGTGAAGGTGGACAGGGCCACCGCGTAGGCGACGATGCCGGCCGTGAAGTAGGCCTGGGCGCTGATCCTGACGTCGTTCGGCAGGGTCGTGCCGTTGTCGCCGCCCTTGATGAAGATCGAGTTGAAGAGGACGAGCAGGATCAGCGGGAAGGCGACGGTGAAGACGAGCGCCCGCGGCGTGCGCAGGGCGACCAGGATCGCCATCCGGGCCTGCACGAGGACGATGCCGCGGTCCCTCACTCGCTGCCGCTCCGGGTCAGCTCGAGGAAGATGTCCTCGAGGTTGGGGCGGCGGACCTCGAGCTCGTCGAGTTGGACGCCGCGCTCCGCGGCCAGGCCGAGCAGCGCGTAGAGGTCGCGCTGGGGCTGCTCGGTCTCGATCTCGGCCCGGTTGCCGGAGGCCTGGACCGGAGCCGAGACGCGGGTGCGGACGTCCTCGATGTCGAGGTCGCCGTCGAGCGTGAAGCCGATCACGGTGCTGCGCCCGAGGCTCTCGCCGAGCTCCTCGGTGCGGCCCTGGGCGACGATGCGGCCGTCGCGGAGGATCGCCACGCGGTCGGCCAGGTGCTGGGCCTCGTCCATGTAGTGGGTGGTGAGGAAGACGGTCTTGCCGAGCGCCTTCAACCCCTCGATCATGTTCCAGGAGTCGCGCCGGGCGGTCGGGTCGAAGCCGGTGGTCGGCTCGTCGAGGAAGATCAGGTCGGGGTCGCCGACGATCCCGATGGCGACGTCGGCGCGGCGTTTCTGGCCGCCGGAGAGGGTGCCGATGCGGGCGTCGCGCTTGTCGCCGAGGCCGACCAGCTCGATCGTCTCCGCGACCGGGCGCGGCGAGTCGTAGAAGCGGGCGAAGAGGGCGATCGCCTCGCGCACGGTCCAGAGCGGGTCGAGCTCGCACTCCTGCAGGACCAGGCCGACGCGGTTACGCCAGGCCCGGGTCGGCCGCCCGGGATCGACTCCGAAGACCGCGACCTCGCCGGCGCTGCGCTCGCGGTAGCCCTCGAGGATCTCGATCGTCGTCGTCTTGCCGGCGCCGTTGGGGCCAAGGAAGCCGAAGACCTCGCCCGCGGCGACCTCGAAGTCGAGCCCGCGGACCGCTTCGTTCTCGCCGTAGGACTTGCGCAGACCGCTGACGCTTATCGCCACCTCGCTCACCGCGCCCACGCTACCCAAGAGCCGCGGCCCGAAACGGCTTTGAGCCGAAGAATTTAGTTTGCTAAACTAATTACCAACGCTAATTAATGAACCCGAAGGCCACCGACACCTCCCTCACCGACGCCGCGGCGCAGCTGCGGCTCGGAATCGTGCGGACGGCGCGGCGGCTGCGCCAGGAGGCCGCCGCCGAGGCGACGGGTCTGACCCCGACCTCGACCTCGGCCCTGGCGACGATCGAGCGTCACGGCCCGCTGACCCCGAGCGAGCTGGCGGAGCTGGAGCGGGTGCGCCGGCCCACGGTCACCCGCACCCTCGGCTGCCTCGAACGGGAGGGGCTGATCGCGCGCACGCCGGACCCCGCCGACGGCCGCAGCGCCCTGGTCAGCGTCAACCCCGCCGGGCGCGAGCGCCTGCGGCGCCTGCGCGGGCGCAAGAACGCCTACCTGGCGCGGCGCATGCGCGACCTGCCGGCCGCCGACGTCGCGGCGCTGGAGCGGGCGGCGGAGATTCTCGAGGGCATGCTGGAGAGTGAAGACGCGCCGGCCCGGCGCGCTCGCCCGTGAGCGCAGCGCTGCGCCGCTCGTTCAACTCGCTCGAGGTCCCCAACTACCGGCGCTACTTCGCCGGCCAGCTGATCTCGCTCTCGGGCACCTGGATGCAGACGGTGGCGGCGATCTGGCTGATCCTGACCCTGACCGACAGTGGCATCGCCGTCGGCCTCACCACCGCTTTGCAGTTCCTGCCGATGCTGTTGATCGGCGCCTGGGGCGGGCTGCTCGCCGACCGCGTCCCGAAACGGAAGCTGCTGATCGCGACCCAGGCGCTGATGGCGATCCCCGCCGTCTTCCTCTTCGCGGTTACCGCGACCGGGATCGTCGAGCCGTGGATGGTCTTCCTGGCGGTGTTCGCGATGGGGACGGTCAACGCCGTCGACAACCCGGCGCGCCAGAGCTTCGTGATGGAGATGGTCGGGCCCGGCCGGGTCGTCAACGCGGTCAGCCTCAACAGTGTGATCGTGCAGATGGCGCGGATCGTCGGCCCCGCCCTGGCCGGGCTGCTGATTGCCGGCTTCGGTGTCGTTCCCTGCTTCGCGCTCAACGCGCTCACCTTCGTGGCGATGATCGTCGCCCTCTGGGGGATGGACCCCGCCGGCCTGCACACCGAGCCGGTCGCCCCGCGCGAGCCTGGCGCGATCCGGGCCGGGCTGCGCTACGTCCTCCGCACGCCCGAGTTGGCGGTGCCGCTGGCGCTGATGGCGCTGGTCGGGACGCTCGGCTTCAACTTCCAGGTGGTGCTGCCGCTGCTGGCCAAGTTCAGCTTCGGCGGCGGCGCCGGCACCTACGCGGTGATGGTCTCGGCGATGGCGGTCGGCTCGATCGCCGGCGCCCTGGTCAACGGTGCCCACGGCCGCACCGGCCCGCGCCTGATCGCCGGCGGCGCGCTCGCCTTCGGCGCCTCGGCGCTGCTCTCGGCGGCGATGCCCTCGCTGGCCTTCGAGATCCCGATGCTGGCCCTGCTCGGCGCCGCCGCCGTCACCTTCGCGGCGACGATCAACTCGACCCTGCAGCTGGCGGTGGCGCCGAAGATGCGGGGCCGGGTGATGGCGCTCTACTCAGTCGTCTTCCTCGGCTCGACCCCGATCGGCGGCCCCCTGACCGGCTGGCTGGCCGAAACCTACGACCCCCGCGTGGCCCTGCTCTTGGCCGGTATCACCGGCCTCTCCGCCGCCTGGGCCGCCCACGTCAGCTTCGCGCGAATGCGGGCCCGCACCCCCATCGGCCGGAAGACCACGGAGTCGGTCGCCTGACCCGCTCCCAGTGGGGAGGCCGGCGAGGGACTCGCCGGACACTCCCCGCTGTTCGTCCGGCGAGTCCCCTCGCCGGCCTCCTACTGTTAGCCCGTATACCCCGCCGACTTCAGGTAGGCGGCGGCCGCTTCCTTCGGCGTCTGCTTTTCCAGTTCGACCCGAGCATCGAGCTCCTGCATGACCGGCAGGGTCAGGCCCTTCTGAACCTCGACGATCGTCTTTTCGTAGTCCGGTCCCGCCTTCGCCACGACCTTCGGCGTGGTGACGAAGATGATGTTCCCGGCCGGGAAGACGTGCTTGTCGTCTTCGAGGATCACGAACTTGTCCTTTTCAGCCGAGAGCTGGGGATCGGTGGTGAAGAGGATCGAGAGATCGGCCTGGCCCTTTTCGAGGACCGTGTAGCGGAGGCTGATGTCGACCGGGTGGAAGGACTTGAATTTGAGCCCGTACAGTTCTTCCAGGCCGGCCAGGCAGTCGATCCGCTGACGGCACTCGGGGGAGCCGTACAGGGACAGTTTTTCCGAGACGCCTTCGAGGTCGGAGATGTTTTCGAGGCCGTACTTTTCCGCCGTCTTCTTCAGGGTGCCGACCGCGTTGGCGCTGGCGAACGGGGTGGGGGGGAAGGCCGTCAGGTCTTCCTTTTCGAATTCGGCCTTGGCTTTCTCGTAGGCGCCCTGGGCGTCGGAGGGGACGTCTTCGGGTTCGAGCCCGAAGAAGGAGGTGAGGGCCGTGCTGGCGTACTCCGGGTAGCCGGAGATCGCACCCGATTGGACCGCTTTGTGGGCGACCGTTTCGGAGCCGAGGCTGAGATCGCTCTTGGCCTTGTAGCCCGCCGCGGCCAGTGCCTGCGTATAGATTTCGCCGAGAATTTCCTGTTCCGGGAAGTTCTTCGAGCCGATGGTGAGGCTCACCTTGGCGTTGTCGGGGTTGGAGACGATCGCGGCGCCTTCGCCGCTCGTTTCGCTCGCGGTGGAGTCGCTGCTGTCACTGCTGCTGCCGCAGGCGCTGACGCCGATCGCCAACGCGAGTGCGGCCAGCATCGCGAACGCCATGCCCAGCCTCGTTCTGTGAAACCTCACTGTGGTGCCTCCTTGTGTGTTTGCGGACGGGTCACGCGGGCTTCAACTTAAGGCCCTTGGAAGTCAGAACGCGCTGCAGCCCGGCGAGTGAGAACTCGAGCACGAGGGCGAGGACGGCGACCACGATCGCGCCGGCCAGCACTCCATTGGAGCCGTAGACGTTTTCGCCGAGGATGAATTCACCCAGCGTCGCGACGCCGGCCAGGGGTGCGATCGTCGCCGTCGCGACGATCCCGATCGTCGCCGTACGGATCCCGGTGAAGATGCTCGTTACCGCCATCGGCGCCTCGACCTTGCGGACGATCTCGAGCTCGGTCATGCCCATCCCCCGCGCCGCCTGCACGGTCGAGCGGTCGACCTCGCGGATGCCGACGAAGGTGTTGACGAGGATCGGCGGGATGCCGAGGATCGCCAGGGCGACGGTGAGGTTGAAGAGCCCGACCCCGATCACCGCCGCCATCAGCGCGATCAGGCCGAGCTCCGGGATCGCGCGCCCGGCATTGCCGAGCCCGACGGCGACCAGTTCCCCCTTGCCCCGGTGCCCGAAGAAGAGACCGGCTGGGAGGGCGATCAGGAGCGCCAGGGCCAGGGCCAGGACGGTGACTTCGAGCTGAGCCAGGGCCAGTTCGAGCACCTGGTCGATGCCCCCGACGGTGTCGCCGCCGGTCACGTTCGAGGTCTGCGGCGTGAAGATGAATTCGATCGCTCCGCCGAAGGAGGCGAATAGCGGCGTCGCGACGGTCACGATGCCCTCGCCCGGCGCCAGGGGGTCGCGAAGTATTGGATGGTGAGCAAGATGGCGTCGAAGAAGAAGGCCATCACCATCACGATCACGATGCTGATCAGGATCGAGGTCGGGAAGTGGAGGTTCGCCTCGCCGTAGATCTGGGTGCCCAGCCCTCCGGCGTGAACGAAGACCGCCAGGGTCGCGATCGCGATCGTGCTGACCGTCGCGATTCTCAGTCCACCGACGATCTCCGGCGTTGCCAGCGGTATCTCGACCCGCCAGAGGACCTGGCGCTCGGTCATGCCCATGCCGCGGGCCGAGTCCTTGGCCGAGGCAGGGACGTTGTCGAGCCCGACGGTGACGTTGCGGAAGATAATCTGCAGGGTGTAGGCGCTGAGGGCGATGATCGCCGTCTCGCGGCTGCGGCCGGTGATCGGCAGCAGCAGCAGGAAGAAGGAGATGCTGGGGATCGCGTAGAGGACGCCGGTCCCGGCCAGCAGCGGCGGACGCAGCCAGCGGCGGCGATGGGCGAGCAGGGCCAGTCCGAAGGCGACGATGAAGCCGAGCACGACCGAGATCGCGACGAGTTCGAGCTGTTGCAGCGTCGGCGTGCCGTAGCGGTCGATGTTTTCCCGCGCCCAGTCCCAGCAGAAGAGGTGGCTCGGCTTTTGTTGGCAGACCTGGCCGGTCCGTTCCTGGATGAACCCTTCTCCGACTTCGCCCACCGCTGCCAGGGGCAGCGCCAGGCTAGCCATGTGGCCGCTCCACGGCGCTGTGCTCCTCGGTCTTCGCCTCGGGCGATTTGAGGAACTCGGAGATGATCTCGACCGAGAGCACGCCGTCGATCCGCCCTTCGTGATCGACCACGGCCGCGTACTGGGCCTCGCCCTGGAGCAGGTCGGCGAGAGCGTCGCGCATGACGTCGGCACGGTCGAGCAGCGGCCCCAGCGGCGAGTCGGGCCGGGCGGGCACGGTCTCGGCGCGGAGGTCGCGCTCGGAGAGCCAGCCGAGCGGGCGGCGCTCGCCGTCGACCAGCAGCGGGTAGGGGACCTCGACGTCGGGCTCGGCCAGCTTCGCCCGCACCTCGGCGGTCGCCTGGCCGACGTAGGCGAGCGGCGCCTCCCAGAGGTCGATGTCGGCGACCCGCATCAGGGCCAGCCGCTTCAGCGCCCGGTCGGCGCCGACGAAGTCCTCGACGAACTCGGTCGCCGGCGCCATCAGGACCTCGGCCGGGGTCGCATACTGCTCGACCTTGCCGCCCTCCTTCATGATCGCGATCCGGTCGCCCATCTTGATCGCCTCGTCGATGTCGTGGGTGACGAAGAGGACGGTCTTGCGGACCTGGGCCTGGAGGCGGAGGAATTCGTTCTGCAGGCGCTCGCGGCTGATCGGGTCGATCGCCCCGAAGGGCTCGTCCATCAGCATCACCAGCGGGTCGGCGGCGAGGGCGCGGGCGACGCCGACGCGCTGCTGCTGGCCGCCGGAGAGCTGGGCCGGGTAGCGCTCGCCGAGCTCGGGGTCGAGGCCGATCAGCTCCAGCAGCTCGGCCGTGCGCGCCCGCGTGCGTTCCTTCTTCCAGCCCAGCAGCTGTGGCACGGCACCGATGTTCTCGGCGATCGTGCGGTGCGGGAAGAGGCCGATCTGCTGGATCACGTAGCCGATCTCCCGCCGCAGCCGGGCCGGGTCCTTGTCGCGCACCGACTCGTCGCCGATGCGGATGTCTCCTTCCGTCATCTCGACCGTGCGGTTGACCATCCGCATCGCCGTCGTCTTGCCGCAGCCGGAGGGGCCGACGAGGACGCAGATCTCACCGGCGGGCACTTCCAGCGTGAGCTGGTCCACGGCGAGGGCGTCGGAGTTGCCGTAGCGCTTGCTGGCGCCCTCGTAGCTGACGGAGGAGGCTCCGGGCTGGGGCTGGGACTCGCTAGTGGCCTGGGCCTCGGACACTGGAGGCGAGCCTATACCCCGTGGTTACCGAATTCACGCACGGCGGGCGGGAATCGGTGCTACGCGGCTGCGACTCCCGGGTCTGAGGCTCAGGCGAGCCCGAGCCGCTGGGCGCGCTCGCGGGCGCGGGCGAGGATCTCGCCGAGCTCGGGCAGCTCCCCATCGCGCATCAGCACCCGTCCCCCGACGACGACGGTGTCGACGTCGGCGCCGGAGGCGGCGTAGACGAGGTTGGAGGCGAGCTCGCCGATCGCCAGCGCGGGAGAGCCCGGATCGAGGAGGAGGAAGTCGGCAGCGGCGCCGGCGCTGAGCGGCGCGCCGGCTCCCAGCAGCGGCGCCCGGGCGCCGACGGCGAGCTCCCAGGCCTCGGCCGCGGCGATCGCGGTCGGGTCGGCGGCGGCGTGCTTCTGGGAGAGCGCGAAGAGCTTGAGGTCGGCGAGCAGGTCGAGCGAGTCGTTGGAGCCGGCGCCGTCGGTGCCGAGCCCGACCGCGACCCCGGCCGCCCGCGCCGCCGGGTAGGGAAACACGCCGCCGACCGCCAGCTTCATGTTGGCGACCGGGTTGGCGACGACGGTGCAGCGGCGCCCGCCGATCAGCTCCAGCTCCTCGCGGTCGAGCCAGACCCCGTGCGAGAGCACGGTCCGCTCGCTCAGCATGCCGAGGCTGTCGAGGTAGGCGGCGGGGCGCAGGCCGTGGGCGGCGAGGCAGTCCTCGACCTCGCGCCCGGTCTCGGAGAGGTGGATCTGGATCGGCAGCTCGCGCTCCGCCCCGAGCTCGGCGATCCAGCGCAGCGAGTCCTCGCTGACCGTGTAGATCGAGTGCGGGGCGAGGGCGGGCGTCACCGCCGGACCGAGCTCGGCGAGCCGCTCGAGGCTGCGCAGGGCGGTCTCGCGCATCCCCTCGGCGTCGCCGTCGGCGTCGAAGAGCGGCGCCCCGACCGTGGCGTGGATGCCGGCGTCGGCGACCGCGCACGCGGTCGCTTCGGGGTGCCAGTACATGTCCCAGAAGCGGGTGGTGCCGGTGCGGATCATCTCGGCGCAGCCGAGGCGCGCTCCCCAGTAGACGTCCTCCTCGTCGAGCCTCGCCTCGACCGGCCAGATCCGCTCCTGCAGCCAGGGCATCAGCGGCAGGTCGCCGCCGCTGCCGCGGAACAGGGTCATCGCCGCGTGGGTGTGGCCGTTGAGCAGCGGCGCGACCAGCGGGGCGCCGCCGCCGTCGACCTTCTCGTCGCCGATCCTGGCGACCACCTCCGGACCGATCGCCTCGATCCGCCCGTCCTCGCAGCGGACGCCGACGGTTTCGCCGCCGAGCCTGGCGCCGCTGACGGTCAGCGCCACCGCCTCACCTCCCGACGGCGCCGAGCCGCGGCAGCACCGCCGCCAGGCCGTCGCGCAGGCGGGTCGCGTTGGCGATCCGGTCGTCCTCCAGCCCGGCGACGTCGAGCTCGCCGCCGATCCCGTTGGCGAGGTTGTCGACGACGCAGAGCGCCGCGTAGTCGAGGCCGAGCTCACCGGCGACGACGCACTCGGAGGCGATCGTCATCCCGACCACGTCGGCGTGGGCGGCGATCAGCCGCACCTCGGCCGGGGTCTCGAAGCGGGGCCCGAGCGTCTGCCAGTAGACGCCGCCGTCGCGCGGCGCCTGGCCGCCCGCCTCCCAGGCCTCGAGCACTTCGGCCCGCCAGCGCGGGTCGAAGCCGGGGGCCGAGTGGGCGCGGGCGTCGGCGAAGACCGAGGCCCCGAGGTGGAGGGCGATGAAGTCGTCGGGGCAGAGCAGGCTGCCGACCGGCAGCTCGGTGTGCAGCGAGCCGACCGAGCCGATCGCCAGCACGCGGTCGCAGCCCTGCTCGGCCAGCGGCCGCAGGTTGGCGGCGTGGTCGATCTGGTGGGGGAGGACGTAGGGCGCGTCGACGAGCCCGTGGCGCTGGACGATCGCCGCCCCGTGCTCGGCCGCCGCCGCGGCGATCTCCTCGCCGCCGGGCCCGAGCGCGTTGCTGCCGAGGATCACCGCCAGTCGTCCCATCGACCGATCCTACGCGCCCTCGCGGTGGGCCTTGAAGGCCGCCACGGCCTCGTCGTGGTCGACGATCGGCTCGGGGTAGTCGAGCTTGTCGAAGCCTTCCATCAGCCAGGGGCGGAAGATCGCCTTGCCCCGGACCTGCTCCAGCTCCGGCAGGTAGCGGCGCACGTAGGCGCCGTCGGGATCGAAGCGTTCGGCCTGGCGCACGGGGCTGAGCACGCGGTTGGGACGGGTGTCATTACCGGTTCCCGCCACCCACTGCCAGTTGCCGGCGTTGTTGGCGATCTCGCCGTCGCTGAGCAGGTCCCAGAAGTGCCAGGCCCCGGCCCGCCAGTCGACGTAGAGGTCCTTGGTCAGGAAGGAGGCGACGGCCATCCGCGCCCGGTTGTGCATGAAGCCCTCGGCGGCGAGCTGGCGCATCGCCGCATCGACGACCGGGTAGCCGGTGCGGCCCTGCTGCCAGGCCTCCAGCGCCCGCCGCGAGCGCGACCAGCGGTCCCCGCGCGGGCGGTAGTCGCGATGGGGGAGGGACGGGTTGGCGGCCAGCACCTGGTGGTGGAAGTCGCGCCAGCAGAGCTGGCGCACGAAGGGCTCGCCGCCCCGGCGCTCCCGCGCTTCCTGCATCAGCGCCAGCGGCGAGACACAGCCGAAGCGCAGGTGGGGGCTGAGCCGCGAGGTGCCGTCGCCCGGGAGGTCGTCGTGGCGCTCGCCGTACTCGCCGAGACCGTCGCGCAGGAAGGACCGGGCCAGCCGCCGCCCCTCGCGCTCGCCGCCGGGCGCGCGCTCGGGCGAGGTCGCGCCGCCCGTCAGCTTCTCCAGGGCCGGGATCCGGCCGGTGCGGAGGCGGCTCGGCACCACGAGCCGGCGCGGCGGTCCGACCCGCCGCCGCAGCGGCAGCTCGCTCCAGGCCCGGTGGTAGGGAGTGAAGACCTTGAAGTGATCGCCGCCGCCCGGGGTGACGGCACCGGGCGGGACGATCGTTGCGCCGGGGTGGCGATGGAAGCCGATCCGCTCCTCTTCGCAGGCGGCCGCCAGGCGGCGCTCGCGCGCGGTCGCGTAGGCGCTGTGATCGGCGCTGACGTGGAGCTCCGCGGCGCCGCACTCGCGCGCCAGCGCCAGCGCCTCGGCGACCGGGTCGCCCCGGCGCAGGAAGAGCCGCCCGTCCGCCCGCTTCAGCGCCTCGTCGAGGTCGAGCAGAGCCTCGCGCATGAAGGCGACCCGGTTCGGCGCCGCGAAGCGCGAGCCGAGCAGCTTCTCGTCGAAGACGAAGAGCGGCACCGTGCGCTCGGCCCGCGCCGCCGCCGCCAGCGCCGGGTTGTCGTGAACCCGCAGGTCGCGGTTGAAGAGGACGACAGCGGTCTTCACTTCGCCTATGGTGGCGAACATGACCGACCGGGGGTCAGGACGGGACGAGACCGAGGGCGAGCGCCTGGACCGCAACCTCGGCGAGCTGCTGCAGGAGCTGCGCGTCGTCCTGCCCGGCGTCCAAGTCCTCTTCGCCTTCCTGCTGGCGGTTCCGTTCCAGCAGAACTTCACCAAGATCACCTCCTTCCAGCAGACGGTCTACTTCGTGACCCTGCTGCTGACGGCGATCACCGCGGTGCTGCTGATCTCCCCCTCGGCCTACCACCGGATCACCTTCCGCATGCAGCAGAAGGACCACCTCGTCACCCTCGCCAACCGCTTCGCGATCGCCGGCATCGGCACCCTGGCGCTGGCGATGACCGGCGCGATCGTGCTGATCACCGACGTTCTCTACGGCCCGCTGGCGACGGCGGTGACCGGCAGCCTCGCCCTGCTCACCTTCGCACTGTTCTGGTACCTGCTGCCGCTGAAGCGGCGGCTCAGCTCGGAGGAGGAGCCGGACCCGCCGGATTCGGACTCGACGTAGCGCGCGTCTTGCGCAGCCGCCCCAGCTCGGCGGCGAGGTCATCGACGAAGGGAAGGTCGGGCGCCGCCCGGCGCAGCATCTCCAGGTCGGCGGCCCAGACGCGTTCCTTGACGTCCAGCGGCGCCTCGAACTCTTCCCCGGCGGACTCGCCTTCGCTGGCAAGGGCGCGGCGGAGGACGCGGATGTTGGAGAGCTTGTCGGCGGCGTAGATCGCCGGCGCGTCACCGCCGACCTCCTCGACGTGCCGCCGGTGCACCTCCTTGCGGCGCTCGAACGGCTCGATCGCTTCGTCTTCGGTCAGCGCCGCGACCAGCCGCGCGACCGGGTCGCCGAAGTCGGCCTCGACGTCCTCGACACTGGCCTCGCTGTCCTCGACGACGTCGTGGAGGAGGGCGGCGGCGACCGTCGGCTCGGCGAAGCCGTGCGCGGCCAGCAGCTCGGCGACGGCGACCGGGTGGTGGATGTAGGCCATGCCGCCGCTGCCGTTGCGGATCTGGCCGGCATGCGCCGTTTCCGCCATCTCCAGGGCTCGGCCGATCAGCTCCGACTCGGCGGCCGCGGCCTCGATCGTGGAAGCGGGCATAGCTGCGAGCCTAACGCGGGGACGGCCCCGGCTCAGGCGGCCGCGACCGGCTTCGCCGCCCGCGCCGGCAGCTCGTACTCGGCCCGCTCGACGCCCAGCTCGATCGCCGCCGGATCCCCGCCCAGCTCCGTCCAGCGCTCGACCGCCTCGGCGCCGAAGCGGTCGAGGAAATCGTCGGAGTGCAGCGGGTCATGGTGGAAGAGGACGGTGCGCCCGGCACCGGTGCGGCGGGCGAAGGCGAGGGCGTCGCGCAGCGGCGAGTGCCCCCAGCCGATGTGGTCGGGGTACTCGGCGTCGGTGTACTGGCCGTCGTGGATCAGCAGCGAGGTGTCGCGGGCCAGGGCGAAGCCGGAGATCCAGTCCTCCTCGAGACGATCGAGGTCGGCGCCCAGCCCCGGCTCGTGGTCGGGGATGTAGGTCAGCGAGGAGTCGCCGTCGTCGATCCGGTAGCCGAGCGTCGGCCCGCGGTGGGAGACCGAGGCGGCGCGGATCCGGGCCGGGCCGATCTCCCACTCGCTGTCGGGGGCGTGGCGGAAGGAGACGTCGCAGGGCAGCTCGCGCACCTCGACGGGGGAGAGCGGGGCGGAGATGTAGCGGGCGATGCGGTCGCGCAGCGAGGCCTCGGGCGAGGCCGGCCCCCAGACCACGATCTCGGTCTGGGGCCGGAAGGCGGGGGCGAAGAAGGCGAGCCCGAGGATGTGGTCGAGGTGGAGGTGGGTGAGGAGGATGTGCAGCCGCCTCGGCTCGTTGCCGAGGGCGAGGCCGAGGCTGCGGATGCCGCTGCCGGCGTCGAGGGCCAGCAGCGAGCCGTCGGAGAGGGTGACGCCGACGCAGGAGGTGTTGCCGCCGTAGCGGATCGTCTCCGGCCCGGGGGAGGGGATCGAGCCGCGCGTCCCCCAGAGCTTGACCTTCACGCCGGTTGCGCTCCGTCGCCGTTTGTGCCGGCCGGCCAGAAGATCGCGATGCCGCCCTGGGAGCCGTGGGCGGTGAGGATCGGGAAGGCGGAGACCTCGACCGCGTGACTGGCGCCGTCGCTGGAGTGGATCGTGTACTCGGCGTGGGCCGGGCGGCCGCTGCGGACGGCGGTGACCAGCGGCAGCTCGTCGTAGGGGATCGGCTCGCCGCTCTCGTCGAAGGGCCCGAACAGCGAGCCCCACTCCTCGGCGCCGACCGTGCCGAGCTCCTCGAAGCGCTTGCCGAGCATCATCCCGGCGGCCTCGTTGTAGAAGGCGAGCACGCCGCCCTCGTCGACCAGGAAGGCCGGCGTCGAGAGCGCCGACATCAGGTTGCGGGCGAGAATCAGCTCCAGGGGCCTCTGCGTCACAAATGACACTTTAGTTCGTAGTTTGAATGGAGCTAGGCATTGGCCGGGATTGCCCTGCAGAAAGCCGAAGTCCGAAGTGGGCAGCCTCTCGGCCAGCCATACCCGGCAGAGTGATTTTCATCACACCGGGTGGGAATCGGTCACACCCGGGCAGGGATTCGGTGCGCTCCGCGGGCGGCTTCGGTGCGTGCCGCGGGCGCCTTCGGCGCCCCGTCGGGTAGAACTCACGGCCGATGCGCGAGCGAACCCGCACCTACGGCGTGGCGATGACCCTGAACCGGCCGGTCGCCGCCTGGGGTCGGCTGCGGGTCGAGGGCGTCGAGGCGATCCCCGAGAGCGGGCCGCTGCTGATCCTCGGCAACCACGACTCCCACTGGGACCCGATCATGGTCGGGATCGCTGCCCGCAAGCGCCGCCAGATCCGGGCGCTGGCGAAATCGGACCTCTGGAAGGTGCGCGGGCTGGCACCGATCCTCAACGGCATGGGGCAGATCCCGATCGAGCGCGGCAAGGGCGACAAGCAGGCGCTGGCACGGGCGATCGAGGCGCTGCGGGCGGGCGTCTGCATCGGCGTCTTCCCCGAAGGCACCCGCTCCCGCGGCGAGATCCTACGCGCCCGCAGCGGCGTCGGCCGGCTGGCGCTCGAGGTGCCCGAGGCGCACATCACCCTGGTCGCGATCGAGGGCACCTCCGACCTCACCGGCTTCCCCCGCCGACCCGAGCTCCGCGTCACCTTCTTCGACCCCGCCGGCGGCCAGCCCCGCCCCGACGAGGACCCGGGCGAGCTCTCGGCCCGGCTCCTGGCCGAGATCCGCGCCAAGGTCCCACCCTCGATCTCCTACCGCAAGCGCGGCCGGACCGATCCGGCCTAGTCGCCGGCCTCCTCGCCGTTGCCCTTGAGGGCGTACCACTGAGCGCCGAAGGAGGAGAAGTCGTTGCCGTTGGCTTCGCCGGGCTTCTTGTCGGCGACGTAGGTGTAGAGCGGGTGGCCGGCGTAGGTGACCTGGACGGTCCCGTCTTTGCGTTTGGTCGTGCCGAGCTTGGAGGCGCTGGCGCCTTCGCCGGCCGTCGGTTCGCCTTCGCTCAGGACCGGCGGCCAGACGCCGGCGCAGCTGCCGTAACAGGAGGAGACGGTGCCCTTGTCCTTGTGGAAGTCGTAGACGGTGAAGCCCTTGGCGTCGACTAGGATCGGGCCGACCTTGGGGGCGCTGGCGACGGTGAGGACGGCGACGCCGCTTTCGGCCCCGGGCGGCGACTTCGCCGCGGTGGTGGTCGCTTCGCCGCCCTTGCCGCCGTAGCCGCCGGCGCCGGTGCTGTCGCTGCTGCTGCCACAGCCGGCGATCGCCAGCGCCGCCACGAGCGCCAGCGCTCCCAGCGCGAAAATATTCCTGGTTAGGGTCACGTCACGTCCTCCTGGTTTGAGTGAGCTGATGCGGTCGCCCCGCCGACATCGACCGGGGCGACAAAAGTTCGGTTGCCGGCGCGGACGCCGATCGCGCGGGTGCGGGAGAGGTCGAGGGCCGCGCTCAGCACCGCGTCGGAGTCGTCCCCCCAGCGGTAGGTGAAGGTGCCGGCGGGGACGCGTTCGCCGTGGGGCCCGCGCAGGTAGACCCGGCAGAGCGTGCCGGAGCGGACGCCCTTGACGTACATGTGGATCTCGGTTCCGTAGGCGTGCGGCTCCAGCGTCGCGTAGATCTTCACCCCGCCCGGCAGCGCGCCGAACTCGACGTGCTGCTCCGGGCTGCCGCTGCCCCCGCCGGGCAGGATCGCGATCGCCAGCGCCGCTGCAACGGCCGCCGCCGCCACGCCGCCGAGGGCGAAGCCGAAGCGCCGCCGCTGCCGTCGCTGGCGGCCGCGCTTGCGCTCGCCGCCGATCGTCGCCTCGATCCGCTCCGCCAGTTCGGGCGAGGGCTGCGGCGCCGGCCGCTCGACCCGGTCGGGATCGGCCAGTGGCAGCAGCACCGCCACCGTCCGCAGCGACTCGGCCTCGGCCCGGCACTCGGGGCAGCCTTCGAGGTGCGCCTCGATCCCGGCGCGTTCTCCGGCCGGGAGGTCGCCGAGCACGTAGGCGCCCAGCGAGTGGCGCCACTCGCGGCACTCCTCAGTCTTCATAACCCATCTCCTCCAGCACGACCCGCATCGCCTTGAGGCCGTAGTAGACGCGGCTCTTCACGGTCCCCTCCGGCACGCCCAGCTCGGCCGCGACCTCGTTGTAGGGACGGCCGCGGAAGTGGGTCTCCAGGAGCACCCGGCGATGGTCCTCGCCGATCCGCCGCAGCGCCTCCTCGACCTGCCAGGCGAGCAGCGCCTGCTCGAGCGGCTCGACCGCCGGCTCGATCCCGCCCTCGGCGACCCGCGGCCGCGCCGCCCGGGCGCGGCTGAGATCGATCACGACGTTGCGCAGGATCGCGAACAGCCAGGTGCGCAGGGAGCCGACCTCGGGATCGAAGCGCTCGCCGGCGCGCCAGGCGCGCACGAAGGTCTCCTGCACCGCCTCTTCGGCGAGGCCGGAGTCGCCGAGCGAGCGCATCGCGAACCCGTAGAGCTCGCCCGAGTGGGCCGCGTAGGCCTCACGCACGTCGCGCTCTCGTGTCAATGCCCCGGACTGCATCCGCCTCCATGTACGGGACGGACGCAGCCCGGGTTCAAGCTCTATCCCTCGAGTTTCCCGATCTTGAAGATTTTGGTCCCGCAATCGGGGCAGACGCCTTGGATCGCCGGGCGGCCATTTTTCATGGTCACCTGTTTGGCGTCTTTGATCTCGACCTTCTTACGCTCTTTGACGCAGTAACCCTCGGGCATAACGCGCCCTCCTTTCGCCGCCGCTTCTGCGGCAGTGCTCGCGTTACACGCGAGGTGGATTGAGGCGAATGTAACGCAGGTCGGGGACACGACGCGTGCGTATCGTGACTTTTCGCACAAAACGGCGGTGAGTCCGGTCAACTACCCTCCGGCCCGCACTTCAGCACTGACCAAGCGCCTCGAAGGAGAAACCGAATGCCCGAAGCAGTCATCGTCGACACCATCCGCACGCCGATCGGCCGTGCCTTCAAGGGCTCGCTCGCCCAGCTGCGCCCGGAGGAGATGGGCGCCTTCGTCGTCGACCGGCTGCTCGAGCGCAACCCCGACGTCGACCCCGCCTTGGTCGAGGACGTGATCTGCGGCTGCGGCATGCCGCAGGGCCTCGAGGCCTTCAACGTCGGCCGGATCATCTCGCTGCTCTCCGAGAAGCTGCCGCAGACCGTCAACGGCGTCACCGTCTCCCGCTACTGCGCCTCCAGCCTCGACGCGATCCGCCACGCGGGCAACGCGATCAAGGCCGGCGAGGGCGACGTCTACATCGCCGCCGGGGTCGAGTGGGTGAGCCGCTTCAACGAGCGCACCGAGCCCGCCGGCGCCGACGACCGCAACCCGAACCTGATCGGCGAGAACGGCCAGCCCAACGCCTACATCGACATGGGCATCACCGCCGTCAACGTCGCCAACCACTACAACGTCAGCCGCGAGGACATGGACAAGTTCGCCCAGCGCTCGCAGGAACTGGCGGTCAAGTCCCAGGAAGACGGCTTCTTCGATCGCGAGATCGCCCCGGTCACCCTGCCCGACGGCACCGAGGTGACGAAGGACGACGGCCCCCGCGCCTCCTCGACCCTGGAGAAGCTCTCGACGCTGCCCGAGGCCTTCGGCGGCGGTGGCGTCACCGCCGGCAACTCCTGCCCGCTCAACGACGGCGCCGCCGCGGTGCTGATCATGAGCGACACCAAGGCCAAGGAGCTGGGCCTGACCCCGCGCGCCCGCATCGTCACCGCCGCCACCTGGGGCAACGAGCCCGAGTACATGGGCGTGGCCCCGATCGGCGCGATCAAGAAGGTCCTCGAGCGCAGCGGCATGTCGATCGGCGACGTCGGCGCGGTCGAGCTCAACGAGGCCTTCGCCGCCCAGGTGATCCCGATCATGGACGAATGCGGAATCGAGGAAAGCAAGCTCAACACCCACGGCGGCGCGATCGCCCTCGGCCACCCCTTCGGGATGACCGGCGCCCGCATCATGGGCACCCTGCTCAACGTGATGGAGACCGACGACCACCAGGTCGGGCTCGAGACGATGTGCGTGGCGGGCGGCCAGGGCGAGGCGATGCTCGTCGAGCGGATGAACTAGGACCACAGGGAGTGCCGATGCGATGCGACTCGAGACGCTGACCTACGAGAGCGGCGATCGGGTCGCTCGCATCACCCTGAACCGTCCGCAGCGTGGCAACGGGATCACGCCGAGGATGCCGGTCGAGCTGGCCAGAGGTTGTCTGGTCGGCGCATATCGGCGTCCTCGGTCGCTCGCGTGCAGAGCACGCCACGCTCCCTGCGTCCTTGATCTGCTTGACCAGACAACCTCTGGCCGCCGGGCTGGGCGAATTGGACGCGACGAGCGGTGTCGATCTGTCTTTCTGCATCGACCCGATCTCGTGCTCGCCGAGGATGCGGTGTCGGTCCGGGGACACGCGTGTGGGACTGGCGAGCGCCGGACCGAGCGGGACAAGGACGCAGGAAGGCCGAATGGCAGCGCCATTTGGCCGACCGAGGACGCCGTCCCGCGAAGTGTGTCCGCCGCCGCCAGGCGCGCGCGGGTGTCCCCGGACCGACACCAGATCGGCTACCCACCGGCCCGGGTCTGGGGTTCGCCGACGACGGCGATGTGGGCGCTGCGGCTGGGTCCGATGCGGGCCAAGCGGCTGCTCCTGACCGGCGACTCGCTGACCGGCGCCGAGGCGGAGGAGTGGGGACTGGCGACCGAGGCCGCCCCCGCCGCCGCGCTGGACGAGCGCTTCGAGCGGCTGCTGGACCGCGTCGCGCGGATGCCGATCAACCAGTTGGTGATGATGAAGCTGCTGGTCAACCAGACGGTCGAGAGCCAGGGATTGCGGCAGGCGCAGACGCTCGGCACCTTCTTCGACGGCATCGCCCGCCACACCGAGGAGGGCCACGCCTTCGTCCGCCGCGCCGCCGAGTCGGGCTTCCGCGAGGCGGTGCGGGAGCGCGACGAGCCCTTCGGCGACCACGGTCTCGATGGCTTCGGGGTGAGCTAGCGGTGGAGCGGGCGAACGCGGACCTCTCGCGGGTCACGACCGAGGACGCCAGGGGATTCATCAGCGGCAGCTTCCCCGGAGATCTGGGGATCGAGCCGCTGGCGATCGAGGACACGCACGCACGGGGGAAGGTTGTCGTCGACCGGCGCCACCTGCACCCGGGCGGCTTCGTCCACGGCGGCGCCTGGACCGCGCTCGGCGACACCGTCGCCGCCTGGGCGACCTTCCGCAACATCCCGCCGGGGCACGACTTCACGACGATCGAGCTCAAGCTCAACGTCTTCGGCTCCGGCCTGCCGGGCGACGAGATCGTCGCCGAGGCGAGGCCGCTCCACGTCGGCCGCACCACGGTGGTGATCGAGGTCCGGATCGAGCGGATCCGCGACGGCGCCGAGCCGAAGCTCGCTGCAAACCTCATAGTCACCCAGTTCGTGCTGCCGCCGCGCGGGTCCTAAGCGAAGTCGGCGGCAAGCAGGCCGACCAGTCTGGGCAGCGACCCGAGCGCCGCCGCCTGCTCGAGCTGGCGCTGGGCGCCGGTGCGCTCGCCGAGGCGGACGGCGTCGTCGAGCGCCGCCGCGCAGCCGAGCGCCTCGGCGTGGGGGCGGCAGACCGCGGCCAGGTCGGCGAGCAGCTCGCGGGCCGGCACCCGCCGTCCCAGGTCCGGCTCGATCAGGTCGGCGTCCATGCCGTCGCGGGCGGCGAGGAAGCGGTTCTCCTCCAGCACCTCCTGCGGCATCGAGCGTTCCATGTGGTCCTCGCCCTCGACCTCGGCGCGGACGATCGACTGGACCAGGGCGGCGATCGCGGCGGTGTCGGCGAGGGTCGTCTGCGCGTCCATGATCCGCACCTCGACGGTGCCGAAGCGCGGCTGCGGGCGCACGTCCCACCAGAGGAAGGTCGGCTCCGGCACGGCGTCGCAGCGGATCAGCACGTCGACCGTCTCCACGTACTCGGCGTAGTCGGCGAAGGGGCGGGGGATGCCGACCCGCGGGAAGGCCTGGAACAGCGGCGTCCGGGCCGAGGCGAGGCCGGTGTCGCGGCCCTGCCAGAAGGGCGAGTTGACCGAGAGCGCCAGCAGCAGCGGGATGTGGGTGCGGAGGCGGTTGGCGGCGTGGATCGCCGCTTCGGCGCCGGGCACGCCGACGTGGACGTGGAGGCCGAAGGTCGGCTCGCGCCGGGCCAGC
>Ga0207686_10000030_pt1 | contig 159065 bp, 131 predicted proteins | sample KBSM24metaG_FD_184396 | JGI IMG/M metagenome (GOLD analysis project Ga0207686, IMG submission 184396) | Miscanthus rhizosphere microbial communities from Kellogg Biological Station, Michigan, USA - KBS M2-4 metaG (SPAdes) (version 2) | ecosystem: Host-associated > Plants > Roots > Rhizosphere... | reverse complement strand
TTCAACAGGCCCTCGGTGACATGCCAGGCTTCGTTCCAGGTTGCGTCCGGCTTCAGATAGATCATGTTCTCAACGCTGATTTCGGATGACGGTGGTTTCGCGTTGTCATTTGCCGCCGCCGGGACGGGTGACGCCGGCGCCGGCTGACGCGAACGCCGCTCATCCAGTGTGGTCTTGATCAGCAACTGCGCTTCGTACCCGAGCTGCACCAGCCGCAGGTTGTCGCGGAACCAGCGACCGAAACTACTGAAGGCCCGCCAACGAAACTGCGGTGCTTCGCGAAATGAATCGTCTTCAACCAACTGGTCGCCGCGATAATAGAAGTATGGAATTTGATCCGTCTTCTTCAGTGAACGCACGTTATCGCTGATGTCGTTGTTGGTCGTCATCAACAGCATGACGATATCGGGCGAGTACTGCCACACTTGCTGACGCAGGGTGATTAGTTGCTGCGCCGTGCCATAACCAGAGACACCAAAGTTGATGATCTCGACGTGCTTGCCGGCGAATTGCGGGCAGCTCTCCAGCTTCTGTTGCAGTAACCACCAGAAGGTCTGCTCCAACGGCACCTGCAATGCTTCGCAATACGAGTCGCCGAGCAAAGCGATCCTGATCGTATCGGGCGGCTTGGCGATCGCGTGTTCGCGATCACGCAGACCGGCGCTGTTGATGCTGACATAGTTCCGGCCTTCACGCTGATAGGTCCCGGCGATATTCGGACGCAGCACGACGCCGCGGTAGTAATCCGGTTGATAGAAAAGCGGCGCGGAATAACCGACGACCCGCAGAAAGACTTCGGTCAGCAGCAGGCCAAATCCGAGTCCGAACAGCACCAGCAGGAATTTTTTTCCGCGAGATTTCTTGCGAGCCGTGCTGTTCATGTACGCGCGCTCTTTCGATAGACGATCCAACACCAGGTCGCCATTTCAAACTTCTCGAACAGGCGATGGAGCCCGCCGGACCGCCACGCGGGTTGCGTGGTCGTGTGGTGAACAATGTCGAAGTCGGCCGCGCGTCCTAAAGCCCTGAGGCTGTTAATTGAAAATACATAGTTATGATGGCCCAGAGCCAGGTGCTTGTAGGGACGGCTCTTCAATTTTAATTTCGATAAGACATCCTTCGCGCGCGTGTCGAAGCTGCGATAGTTCGGCACCACGACGAGTAGATAACCCGCATCGTTAAGAATTTCGCGTGCTCGCTGCAAAGTCGAAAGCGGATTGGTCGTATGCTCGAGCACGTGCAGCATCGTGATGACATCGTACGTTCGTCCAAATTCGATCTCTTCGATCGCCCCGTGATGGACGCGAAAGCCGGCTTTGGCGGGCAGCGTGTCGCACACATGCTTCGACAAATCGGTCGCTTCGACCTCGTATCCCGTCTGGCGCGCGAGGTGCGGCAAGAGGCCGCTGCCGGTCCCCACATCGAGCAATGACTTACCGCGCGTGTGTTGCTTGAGGTAGTCCAGATATTGTTCGACCTGACGATGGACGGCGGGCTCAAACCGCTCGTAATCAAATTCCATGTTGCAACCCCAGCCGTCGAAGTACTCGGGGTCGTCATACAATTCGCTGGCATCTTCCGCCGGCGCGGCGGGCGTCATGACGTAATCGCAATCGCGACATTGGTAGATTTGCTTTCCCGCGAAATCTTCGCCGAGATGAAGCAGTGCGCGTTGGCAAATGATGCAGTTTGCGGGTGTGGCGTTTGAGGTCATTGAGTGGACAACAAATCAGCTTGTACTACACGCGGCGAGCGAAGCTCAAGTAGCTGTGTTAGATTCTGTGCCGTGTCAGCAGCCCGACCGTAACGGAGGGCTCGTTTCGCAATCAAACTGCTCGACCGTTCGGCGCGCTTTCTTACGGTCGGGCTTCTGATACTTCTCGAATGCGCATCCTGCAAATTTGCTCTGCCCGCGAGATTGGCGGCGGTGAAAGACACCTCGCCGACCTGGCCAACACGCTTGCGCAACGCGGCCATCAAGTCTTCGCCGCGCTCAGCCCGTCATCACCAGTGCGGGCCACACTGTCATCCGTGTCGCCTGAGAATATTATCGAATTGCCGATGCGCAATTCGCTCAACCTGGCGACGGCGATGAAGCTTTCGCGATTTGTCCGCGCCCAGGACATCGAGATTGTGCACGCGCACGTGGCGCGCGATTATCCTTTGGCCGCGCTGACCACCGGCAGATCGAAGGCGCGGTTAGTGCTCACGCGCCATGTCCTCTTCCCTTTGAATCGCATCCACAGGTTAACTCTGCGACGGACCTCGAGGGTCATCGCCGTGTCGCAGGCGGTCGCCGAATCCCTGCGTTCGCAATCGATCTTCGACCGGAATAAGGTCGTGACGATTCATAATGGGATTGACCTCGCGAGATTTGAAACTGCTGATCCGTCGCGCACTCCTCGCAAACTGCGTGTCGGCACGGCTGGACACCTCGGGCCTATCAAAGGACATGAAGACTTCGTACGCGCGGCGGCTCTCGTACTGCAAAACCGGCCCGACGTTGAATTCGTGATCGCCGGCGAGGACAAGTTTCAATCAGGTGAAAACCGAACCGCGCTCGAGAAGTTGATTCGCGAATTGCGCGTCAGCGATCACGTTAAATTAATCGGCTGGGTCGATGACATGCCGCAATTTCTTTCAACTCTCGATCTATTCGTTTCAGCCGCGCGTTCTGAGCCTTTCGGTCTGGCAATTGTCGAAGCGATGGCGGCGGGCGTGCCGGTCGTGGCCACTGCTTCCGAAGGCGCACGCGAAACCATCGATGAAGAGAAGACCGGGCGACTGGTCGATGTTGGCGACGTCGCTGCGCTCGCTCGAGTTATCGAAGAGTTAATAAACGATGAACCGGAGCGCCGGCGACTGGCACAAAATGGCAGGGCCTTCGCGCGTGATCGATTTTCACTGACGCGGATGGTTGAGAGGACCGAAGAAGTCTACGAATCAGCCGCGCCGGCTTAGCTCGTTTCGGAATTGCGAACTACTTCTGCGCGTTTCTCCCGCAATCGCTCGAACGCCGCCGCATCAACAGGATGCGCGCAGTCAAAACCAATCTTTTCCCAATCGGGATCGTTCGGATCGAGCCCCAGCGCGCTGATCACGTCCGGCTGGCAAATGAAGAAGTGCTTTTGGTATGGCAGGAGAAAGCCGCCATCACGATCGAGCGACCCTCGAGCTTCTTCATAATTCGCATACCAACGATTCAAAAACACGTCGAGGTACGGGTGGTACCACAATTTTCCACTATCGATATCACTCATGAGTTTTTAAATATCAAACGGTGCTTTGTCGATCAGGTAGGCAATCAACTCTTCCCGATTCGTCTTGGCATCGAGCCAATATCGGATGCGCTTAATCTCGGCATAGTCTTCCTCGCCGAACCTGCCGACATAGATTTGTTCCATCTTCCGTTTGCGCTCGAGCCGTTGCGCCTCGTTCTGCCAGAACGACGTGAACATCAGGTTCAGGTCGTCATGCAGGTTCCGCTTCTTCAAAGCTTCCCATTCGTTGCCGTCCAGCCAGATGCCTTTGCACCCATGACAATGATCGATTGAAAAGCTAAGACCGCGGCCGACCAGATATTTCACCATGCGAAAACGACACTCGGGACAATCCAGGGGCAAGCCCGGCTCTGCGAGCGACAGCGTCTCATGCTCAAAAACCCGTTCCGCGAGATCAGACTTGTGGTCTTCGACCCATTTCCAATATTCCGCGCCGGCAATCCAATTCCCGCGGCAGTTTCCGCACTGCTGCGACGAAAGATTCGTTTCCAGTTGATTCAATGATAATTCCGTTGATTTACAAACAGGACAATTCATATTTCGATTCTAAAACCTTTTGGAGCGCGGCGGCAAAGCATAGCTCTGCCGGTAGTGGTACGTTTTGCCGGGAACGCGGATGTCCCCGTCCGCAGTCAACGTAAATCACACCGTTATGCGGAGGAGGACGTCCGCGTTCCCGGCATTAACTCTTTTGGTCTCAAAGCTACCACTAGCCTCTGGCGGCGCGCTGCAACTGTCTAAAGCGTCTGTTCAAAATAGAGACTCATCGGATCGACTTTGTATTCACTAAAGGGCGCGCGCCGTTGAAAACCATATCGTTCATAAAGCCCGATGGCTTCAACCTGGTAAATGCCGGTTTCCAGCCGCAACACCGCGAGGCCTTGCCGCCGCGCGCATGCGGCCAGATGGTCGAGCATCGCTTTGCCGAGACCACGTCCGCGAAATGAGGGACGCACGTACATTCGCTTGACCTCGCCATAGTCAGGATGGAGCTTGATGCCGCCACAACCGGCCAACTCACCATCGCAACGGCTGACGAAAAATGCGACTTGCTCACGCAGAAGCTTTTCGACCGGAAACGCGTGGCGGCTCTCAGCCGGGTAAGGCAGATCGAGCAGATAGGCGTCGAGTTCGGACAGCAGTTGTCGAGCATCGATGGTGTCCGGTCGCTCGGCCGTGATTTCAATCGCGTTCACAGACCGATTATAGCGAGCGCCACTCATTTGTTCACCGCGATTCTACGCAAAGCAGGAACACGTGCGGTAGAATGGCGTCTAACGAAAACATGGGGACAGGAGGCCAAGCCACGGCAGCTATGCCTGTAGATCGCACTTTCGCGGAAGAGAAATCTCGCACCACTTTAATCATAGTCGTTGCCGCAATCGCGGCAGTGTTTATTGGCGGCCTGTTCTATCTGCTGATGCGCAAGTCGGCCGCGCCCACGCCGCCGGCGACGCTGCAAGGCGCCATCCGAAAAGGTTCAGCCGACTGGGACAAGTACAACAAATTGATTGTGCTCGACGATCCGGGAGATTGTCCTGAAGACGGTTCGCGATTCTGTGCCTATGAATCGAAGCGAGGCCTGGGCGACATTCAGATGACGCTGCGCGCCACGGTGCGTAACTTCACCGGCAAGACAATCACCGGGTTGGAAGTCACGGCAGCGGCCATCGATCACCAGGATCAGCCGGTTCGGCAACGCACGCGAATCGTGGTGCCGTCGGGAAGCGCCGCCGAACTGTTGCCGAATAAGACCACGCCTATCACCGTGATCATCGATGGCTTTACCGACACCGACGATCGCGCGAATGTAAAGATGGAAGTGACGGGATTTACTTTGCGATAGCGTGATCAGAGCAGCATTTCTCGTGCTCGATCCTGTGTGAGTCTGTGGCGATTCTTTGGGAAGCCCTGCCTCAGGGTCGGGCTTCAGACACTAACCCAGAAAAAGATCTTCCAACGACTGTCTCACCGGCTGAACCGAAATCAATTTTCCGTTTAGTTTCCTGAGCGCCGACAATACTTCATCGACTTGTCGCTCATCTCCGACTTCGATCCGAATACCGCTGGGCGTGGACGTTACCTGGGCGCTGTTCAAGAGAATCTGTTGAAGCGCTGTCGTGTCGGGCCCGGCAGCCAGGATTTCAATCACGCTGGTTTCCTGCGCGCGCAACTCTTCGAGTGATCCGGATCGCGCGGTCTTACCGCCCTTCAAAATGGCAACGCTGTCGCACAGCACCTCAATGTCCGAGAGAATGTGCGAACACATGAAGACTGTCTTCCCTTCACTGCGCAGGGCAGCGATCAAATCGCGCACTTCGCGGCGGCCGACAGGATCGAGGCCGCTCATTGGTTCATCGAGAAATACAATCTCGGGATCGTTAACCAGCGCCTGCGCCAATCCGACGCGTTGCAACATTCCTTTCGAGAACTTCCGCAGCTGGCGGTCCCAGCTCTTGCGGTCAAGGTTGACGCGCGTCAGTAACTGTTCGGCGCGAGCAGTCCGCGTAGCCTTATCCAAGCCAAACAACTCACCTGAATAAATCAGAAATTCGCGCGCGGTCAGGTAGTCGTAAAAGTAAGGGTTCTCAGGTAGATAACCGATGCGCGTGTGCATCGACACATTGCTGATGTCGTGACCGAGGATGCGAGCTGAGCCGCTCGTGGGAAAGATCAGCCGCATGAGTAGCTTCAGCGTGGTGGTTTTGCCCGCGCCATTCGCGCCAAGGAAACCAAAGATTTGGTGCGGTTCAACCGACAACGAGAGTCCGTCCAGCGCGCGCACCTTCCGCTTGCGCCAGAATCCGACTTCATAATCTTTCGTCAGATTGTCGATTTCGATTATCGGCATCGGAAATAGTTTTGAGTTTTCAGTTTTGAGTTTTCAGTTTTTGAAATCTTGAATCTTGATCTTGTAGTATTCAAGTTCACGTCTTTAAACGGTCGTGTCTACGGCAGCCCTAACTCAAAACTGAAAACTCAAAACTCATTTCAGCGGCACTTTCGTGTTGATATTCAGGCCGACGTCGCAGCCGTTTTTGATCAGTTCATACGGCGTTGCCGATGGATCGAGCGGGGCGCCGGTTCGCGCTTCGAGCGTTAATCCTGACGCGCGCAGTTCATTGGCGACGTCACGCCACGAAGAAGCGCAACGACTGTTTCGCTCTTTGTACGCAGTCAGGAGATTGCGAATCGCCTCACGCTGGTCCAGGTAGTCGAGACGCATCAACTGCTTTTCGACCATCTCTTTGATGGCCGGATCGATCGTCGATTCATCCAGGTGTCGGTACATTTCGCGGGCCGCGTCGCGCGATCCACCCTGGGCTTTCATGCGCGCGCCCATCGCCGCCATCCAGTCCGGCGCACCCGGCAATCTTGCGCCGGCTGCATACATCGCGCCGGCCTCGTCGTACTGTTGCCGCTTCCAGTAGATGTAGCCGAGATGTTGATACAGGCGCCACCTCGCAGGATTGTTCGCAATGCCGGAATTGACCAACGCAATGGCTTCGTCTGAATTCACCTCGGGCAAAACCATCGCTCCATATTCGTACGGAGCGATGAACTGCGGATCGAGCGCGGTAGTCACCCGCAGCAGCGAAGGCAACAAATGCAGATCGATGTCAGCGATGGTGAAACTCTCGGGATGGTCCTCTTCATACGTCACGATGTTTCTGCCGACATACTGCAGCGAACGCATCCAGTACCAATCAGCCGCCAGGCCGTTGAAGGCCAGCGCCAAACGGCGTGCGGTGTTGGGATTGAGATAAAGACGGTCATCAGCGAATTGTTCTCGCGCATTTGTCTTGCGCGCATCGATCGCTCGCACCAATCCAATAGACATCGTGAGCGCGACGAGCATGGTAAATAGCAGCAGGATATTTTTTCTCACTTGAAATTCCTCCCGCTGAAAATCATCGTCGCCGCCGCCAACACTACGGTGATGTAGACGACGGCGTAAGCTGCGCCCAGCGCCAACGACTGCGTGTCGGGCGCGACGCCGTGCGCCGCGGGCGTGATGACGCTGTAAGTCGTTAAATTCGGCAGCAGATAATACAAGGCTCGAAAGACGACTCGCGCCGACGCGCTCGAACTGGTACTTGCGAGGTTCTTCAGATCACCACTGAAGTGTCCGATGAGAAAAACAAAAAACGTGAGCAAGGCGGAAAGCGCCGGTGACGAGAAGGTCGAAAACAACAGCGCTACGGCCGTCAAAATCGTTAGCTCGAAGTATATCAGCAGGATTGCGGGCCAGATTTTCGCGGCCAGCGGATCCCAGCCCCGCCGAATGTAAATCAATGCCAGCGAGACGCCGACGCCCATCACGACTACATTGACCAGCAGCGTGAGACAAAGACCGAGGTACTTACCGACGAGAAACTGGCCGCGGCCAATCGGCTTCGAGAGAATCGCGTAAAGCGTGCGGCGCTCAATCTCTTTGTAGACCAGGCCGACGCCCACAAAGATCGCGATGAAGGCGCCGAACAAAAGCATCGCGCTCAAACCAAGATCGATGATGATCTTGGTTTCCTGGCCGGCCGACAATTCGCCGAGGAAAATCGCTCCGGCAATCAACAGCAAAACGAAAAGAACGAGGTTGTAGAGCACGCGATCGCGCACAGCTTCGCGAAACGCGTTGCGCGCGATGGCGATCGTGCGTCCCATACCTGTCGAAAAAGAATTGTTGGCGATTGCGCCTGCGAGCGGCGCCGGGGTCCGGGGGTCTTGAGTCGCGTCAGTTGGCGATAGGCTCATGGCGCGCGGCTGCGAACGTACCTAATATAAGAATCGCAGCAATCAATGTCCAACTAATAATGCTGATGCCGTCGGCAATCCTGGTGCGGGCGGGCTCGCGAAACTCGAGCTGCATCGTCTGCGCGGATGCCGGGATCGAAATAAGTAACGCGCCATCCGGCGCAGCGCTGGTTGGCAAACTCTTTCCGTTTGCGGTCACTTGCCAGTGCGGATAATAGAACGTAGCGATGCGGACTGCAGTTGGCGCGCCGCTGCCGACTTCGATTGTGCGATGCAAATCCGACCAATCGAGAATTCGGACTTCGCGGTCGCCGGCTTCGACTTTCGCACCAGCTGCCGGTGGGATACACCGTTCATAAGTTGCTCGGCCCGCCGCCGAAGCTCGCGCCCAGATGGGCAGCCATTGAATGACACCACCCATTTCGCCGAGCGGCGCCAACATCTGTTGGAAGGCGGCTCCCGACAGATACGTCGCCCCGCGGACGGTCTGCGAAATTGAAAAGGTTACTGCTATCAAAACCAGGCCGGTCATGGCAAAAGCCAGCGAGCGCCGTCGTTGTTGTAATTGCGCGCGCCAAAACGGAACGCTCGCGGCCATCAAAATTGGCGCGGCGGCGGAAACAACTGCCAGCCAGCGAAAAGGATGCTGTGTCTTTTCGAGGTAAGGAATCATCACCCACAACGGCTTGCTTACGGCTGTGCTCATCGCCAACGCAAATATTAGGACGGCCAGCACTGCCATCAGCGGCGTCCGCTTCTGGTTCCTTCTCACGACGGCGTATAAAGCCGGAATGGTCATCAGAATCGTCGCCCCTGCCAGCAGGCTCATCCACCAGATTGTTTCTTCCTTGTCCGGCGCAAAACTCGAAAACACGAAATTGTAACGGTAGTTGACCATCGCATCCGGGTTGGCCCCATCGGCAATGATCCACTTCAACTCACTCAGCATGGTGACCCAGTAGAATGAACTTGCGCCCAATCCTACGATTACTGCGACGGCTAGTTTCGTGAGCTTATCAAGATTTGTCGGCATCGATGCTTTCAACGAGTCACCATCACTCGCGAAATTCGTTACCAGGTTAATCGATGCGTAAAGCAGCAGAGTCAGCGATCCAAAAACAGCCAGCGGTAAGTGCGTTAGCATGAGGGCCGCATAGGACGCAGCCAGCCCGGCTACGTCTAGCCAGCGTCGCCGATCGCAAATTCGTTTGGTGAAGGCCAGCGCGAACAACAGCGCGGCGCCGGCAAAAAATTCCGCCAGTTGCGCAGCCTGATAAAACTCCGCGAGGTGATACGGCATCAACGCGTAAAAAAGCGCGGCCCAAACAGCCGTATTCGCGGCCACGTACGAGCGCGCCCAGAAATAAGCGCCGAGGCTGCCCAGGGCTGACAGGCAAGTCACCACGAACAGGGTTCCGGCTTGCCAATCGCCGGTAACTGCCCGGCCCGCGGCCAAAAGGTAATACATCGCCGGCGGATAGAATCGAACGATGTCGTCACCGTAACCGGCATTCAGCGTTGCCAGCCAGCCGGGATACCAATGCCCGTGAGAAAGCGCCTCGTAAAATGGAATCGCGTAATGATAATGAATCAATAGATCGTTGTTCCTGGGTACGCCAAACACAATTGCCGGCAGCACGACGACCGCACCGGCCAGGAGCGCTAGTAGAGGAGGCAGGAATCGCTTGCCAGATTTGATCATCGCGAGTTGGCGAGGATGAGCAGGTGGGCCTGACGCCGGGCCAGGTGCGGAAGACGACTTACACCAACGGCCCCAATCGCCAACCACCCCAGCAGGCTGATGAGTTCGGCGTAGCGCACGCGGGCAGGTTCCTGAAACGTTAAGGTTACGTCGGCGGCAACAGCAGGCAAAGAAATCAGAATCGCGCCGTCTTCGGCCGCGCGGGTCGGCAGAGTTTGGCCATTAGCGGTGGCTTGCCAGAGAGGATAGTAATAGGTGCGCACGCGCACTTCGGTCTCGGGGCCGCCGGCAACTTTGAATTGCCGTCGCTCACTTTCCCATGATTCGGTTGTAACTGCTCGCGACCCCGCGTCGACTTTGTCTCGCTTTAAGTCCGTGTGCAGCAGATCGCGGGCGCTCACCGGTAACCAATCTTTGAAACTCGGTGCGCCGCGAACTTCGCGAGCCATCTTCTCAAAGCCCGCGCGATTTATGTATTCGCAATCAATGATGACTTCGCTCACCACGAATGCCAACGATAGGACGAATGCCAGAGCCACGGCTATTTCCCGCGGACGAATGTGCATCTTAAGAGTCGCGATCCATTTCGGCAGACCGTCAGCAACGAGGACTGAACCACACAAGGAGGTAATCGCCAACCAACGCCACGGGAACTGCACCTCTGAGAGCTTTGGAATCACAGCCCAGAGCGGCCTGCTGAGAGGCGTGGCGAAAATAAAGCTGATCACGGTTACCGCTGACGCTGCCATCAATCCGCGGTTGCTTGCTCGATCGCGAAAAATGCGGCGCAAGAAAACCAGTCCAGGCAGGAGAAACGCGATCATCGCCAGCCCTACCAGGTTCGCGTACCAGGTGTTTCGATTCGCGAGCGCGCTCGGCGAAAAGAGAAAGTTCAATCGGTAGTCGTAGTAGGGATTCGGTTCCGCGCCGTTTCCCTTGATCCAATGAAGTTCGGCGATCATCGTGGTCCAAAAGAATGCGCTGGCGGCTAAGCCGAGCACGACGCCGCCCGCGAGCAGAGTTACGCTCCTCAGAAATTCTTTCCGCTCAATTCGCAGCGCCACATAAATCGCCAAAGAGAGTGAGCCCAGCACCGTCATCGGAAGATGCGTCAAAAAGAGCAGCGCGAATGACGCTGCCAGACCAGCCATGTCGGCCACCTTGCGGTCGCGACAGATTCTCTCGGTGAAAGCGAAGGTAAACGGCAGAACCGCACAGGCCGCGTATTCGGACAACAGCGACGCTTGATAAAGTTCGTTAAGGTGAAAGGGTGCAACCGCATAGAGAGTGCCCGCCCACATCGCCGTTCGCTCGGCCCCAAGGGCTCGGGCCCAAAGATAGGTTCCCAAAGCGCCGGCGACGGAGAGAATCAGGAAGGTGACGATGCCACCCGTGTACCAGCTTCCGGTTAATACTCGGGCCGCAATCCAAAGGTAGTAGAGGCCCGGCGGATAGAAGCGAAATCGCGCATCGCCGAAACCATCGTTCGATTCTGCGAGCCAGGCCGGGTGCCAGTTACCGGCATGGATCGAATCATAGAACGGTTGCACAAAGCGCAAGTGATTTGGGAGATCAGCTCCGCCGGGTATGCCGAGAAAAACGATCGGGAGCAGCACGGCGATCGCTACGGCCGTGACGATTAAGAGTCGGCGATCGGCTTTGCGAATCAGGTTCACGACTCAAAGTCCTTTCGCCGTTTGACCAGCAGACCACCGATTGAAATCCATCCGAGCGCGCTGAGACCGGCGGCGCCTCGTACGCGCTTCGGCTCACGGAATTCAAGTGTGACTTCAAGCGCTTCTTTGGGCAGCGTAACCATCAGAGCTCCGTTTTGATCGGGCCGAATCGCCAGCTGCTGATTACCGGCGGTGGCCGTCCAGTGGGGATAGAAAAAGGTCCTGACTCGCGCTTCATCGGCATTGCCGGCAGCAACGTGAAACACGCGTTTTTCCGGCGTCCACGAATCGATCGTGATATTTCGACCGCCCGCCTCTACTTGGCCGGTCATCTGTGGGAACGGTTCCCGAACCCAAATCGGCAACCATTGATAGACACTCAGCGAGCCGGGAATTCCATTGAGCGTTTGCTGGAATTGAGCCGGCGTCAGCCAGCGAGCTTCGCGCACGATGTGGCTCGCTGAAAATGCAAAGGCGATCGCGATCGTGCCGAGCGCAAATACCCCAAGCGGCCGCTTAGCCGTTCTTGCCAGACAACTCCAGAATGGAATCGAAAGGCCAATCAGAATCGCACAAGCCATCGAAGTAATCGCCAGCCAACGCCACGGTAACTGCGTCTCCTGCAACGGACGAATCGCGTTCCAGACGGGCCGCGACAACGGCGTCGCCATGAGCAGACTAAGAGCCAGGACACCGGCCACCGACATAGTGACGCGTGGCGAAGACGGCTGAACCGCTGCAAAGCTTTCCCGCGCCGCGCGCTTCATCAGCGCCATCGCCGGCCAGAACATCGCCAGTGTGAACAACAGTAGAATGTTCATCCACCAAACGTTCAGCGACTCTGACGAGAACGTTGACAGCACAAAGTTGTATCGATAATCGAGCCCGGCTTCGGGATTAACGTTGTCGGCTCGAATCCAATTCAGCTCGGCCAGCATCGTCGTCCAGTAGCAAGCGCTGGCAGCCAGGCCGATGGCCACTGAAATGATGAGCGCAGATATCGTGCGCCAGAGGTGCTCACGATCTATTCGCAACAACGCATAGAACATCAGAGCAATCGATCCAATGACCGTCAGCGGCAGGTGCGTCAACACGAGCAAGCCAAAGGCAGCTGCCAGACCGGCTACGTCTTTCGGACGTCGATGGCGGCAAACTCTTTCGGTGAAAGCAAAAGCGAACGGAAGGACCGCCGCCGCGGCAAATTCAGCCAACAGCAGCGCCTGGTAAAGTTCGTTGAGATGATAAGGGGCGACCGCGTAGAAGATGCCGGCCCACATCGCGTTCTGGCTCGACGTGAACTCGCGCGCCCAATAATAAACACCGAACGCGCCCAGCATCGAAAGGAATGCAAAGGTGGAAACCGTGGCTACGTACCAATTGCCGGTAACAGTTCTGGCCGCCGCCAGAAGGTAGTAAAGCGCCGGCGGGTAGAAGCGAAAGCTCGCGTCGCCTAAACCGTGGTTAGACTCAGCCAGCCAGCCTGGATAGAGATGGCCGGCGCGCAAGCCATCGTAAAAAGGCAAGGCAAAACGGAAGTGATTTGAGAGGTCGAGGGCCGAGGGGACTCCCCAAAGAATCATCGGCACGATTACCGCAACGCCCACCAGAGCGAGCGCGATGACGTGAATCAGCTCGGGCGAGGGTGAAGTCGCCAGAGTCTTCTTTTGGGGCAAGCTAAATGAGGGTGAACTCATAAATGATCCCGTAAAGAACTTGCGGAGGCGGAGCAACTACTCCGGCCTCCGCAATAAGTCGATTCAAATTAGTGGGGGCAGAATTAATTTCCCATCGGCAGCATCGCTCTCACGGCCGTATCGTCGGTGGGTGGACCCGCAGCGAGATTTGTGTCACCGCGGAGCACGGCGTCTTCGACCGCCGCGAAGCGTCTCGTACCGGTGGCGGCAATGCCGGTTGAGGTTGCCGGGAACGCGTACGCCCAGAATAGTTCGGGCGGGCCTGGGACGGGGGTCGCTACAAAGTTGTATCCGCTCTTCTGGCCGGTGCTGAGAGTCGCATCAGTCATTACTTTTGCGCCCAACGTTGGCAGATCAGCATAACTGCCGTTGCCGTAAGTGAACTTGTACGCTGCCTCGCATGAAACAATCGTACGCAAAGACTGTTGGGCAGATCCTTCGTTCGCCGCGCGTCTGCTGGCAAGCAGGTTCGGTATGGCAATCGAAGCAATGATGCCGATAATCGTGATCACGATTAGAAGCTCAATTAACGAGAAGCCGGCTTGTTTTTTGGGGTTCATTTTTTCTCCTCGCAAAGCCTTAACTGGCCCTTGTCCCCGCACGACTTGATGGAGCACTCGCTAATTGAAATTCCGGGCGAGTCGGAAAATATAATCCGGGGAGAACATTGAGCCTCTCCCCGAATTAGCTAAAGGTTAGTTACCGATGGCAGCGAAGCCGGCAGCAGTGCAGTCCGTTGGAATAGTACCGCTAGCGGCTGGGTTCGCCTTCAATACGCCCGTCTCGTCGATGCAGAAATCGCGCGTACCAGTCGCGGCCACACCGTTGGTGGTAACCGGAGTAGCACCGAGCGTGAACTGGGTCGCCGAAGCGGCAGGGTTAGTACCAGTCGTGAACTGATAGCCACTCTTCTGGTTAGCCGGGCTTCCTTTGCCGGCGAGCACGCTGTCGACGAGGGCCTGGAGAGCCAGGCTATCCACGTCTCCGTACTGGCCGTTTCCTGCAGTGGCTTTGTAAGTAGCTTCAGCACTGGCCATTGTGCGCAGTGACTGTTGCGCGGAACCTTCGTTCGCTGCGCGACGCGAAGCGAGCAGGTTCGGAATCGCGATGGCCGCGATGATGCCGATGATCGCAACCACGATGAGCAGCTCGATCAGCGAAAATCCTTTGTCGTTTTTTGTGTTTTTCATTTGTTGCTCCTTGAGGTTGTGTGGGCCTTTTAAGAACTAGGCAGGGTGTGGGTCCCCTGCCTATGATCCATATCTACCGGATTCGCGGCGATTAGTTGCCAATCGCTGCGAAGCCAGCCGCGGTGCAGCTCGTGGGAACGGTACCGCTCGCTGCCGGGTTGGCCTTCAACACGCCCGTCTCGTCGATGCAGAAATCGCGAGTACCAGTCGCAGCCACACCGTTGGTGGTAACCGGGGTCGCACCCAACGTGAACGCGGTTGTCGAAGCAGTCGGGTTCGAGCCGGTCGTGAACTTGTAACCGCTCTTCTGGTTGGCGGGGGTTCCTTTGCCGGCGAGCACGCTGTCGACGAGGGCCTGGAGGGCCAGGTTGTCCACAGTTCCGTAAGAACCGTTGCCGGCTGTCGCCTGATAGGTCGCCTCAGCACTGGCCATTGTGCGCAGTGACTGCTGAGCCGAACCTTCGTTCGCGGCGCGCCGGGAAGCGAGAAGATTGGGGATAGCGATAGCGGCGATAATGCCGATGATCGCGACGACGATGAGCAGTTCGATCAACGAAAAGCCCTTCTGATTTTTGTTTGTCATTTTTTTTATTTGCTCCTTAAAGAGATAAGCTGGTTTAGGTTCCCTTCGGCGCCACCGGCTTTGTCTCACGAACATCCGCAGCGCGCGATTTGTCGCGGTGGCCTTCTCAAGCCCCGTGCCACAAGTTGCTATGGGATAGAAGTATCTAAATGCTGGGAAAACGTGAGGTTTTTGCTGACTCTAAAGATTGGAACCAATCGACAGCAGTTCCAGTTCTTACTCTCTGACACTTAGTGTCATGTAGAGGGTGACGGAATTCGGCAAAGACAACAGAGGGAGCCCGCTTGTGACATGAGAGATCGTTCTGTTGTCATTTGAAATTAGAGAGGATTGAAATCGCTGATGGACTCATCCCTCAGCGTTCGTTTTCAAGTTACGTTTTCGTCCGCGCGCTTGTACCCAGGCAGCATAGGTTTTCGGCAGGTCCATAGTTTTGAGTTCGGCCCAGGCGACGATCGCGGCGGCACGTGCGGCGCCGGGTTCGTTTGCGAGGAACTCAGCAACGAAGTTGATATAGCGGGGATGAGGTATCTTCGCGAACTTTTCCATTTTGTTGAGGGTGATGTACTGCTGAACCAGGTCTCCATAAGTCGGCCGGTTTCCGTTTACGATTTGCTCTTCGCGCCAGCGGTTCAGGCGATACCAGACTCCCGACTTCTCACGGACCTCTGGGGCGGACTTCTTCGCCTGCTGAATTATGAAATCCTTTGTCTCACGATTACTGGTGTAGTGCTCGATGCGCAGATCCAGGCTGAGGCCGCGTTCGAGATCCCTGACTCCTCGCTTACGCAACGCACGCTTCGTCGGCAGCCGTGGTTTACCCGTGCGCAGAAACTCAATGATGGCCCGTTCGAGTTCGTCCTTGCGAAGCTTTCGCGCACTCGGAATTCCGATCTGATGACCGAACTCCTTCAGCTCGTCGGCATACCAATAACCATTCTCGAACTCGCGAATGGTCATTGATGAAGAGAGCTTTCGCGTCATGGGTTGGCACGCTTGCTTTTCAGCCCCGCAAAACTGCCGCTGACCTTGAGTGGTCGATACGGCCATCCGGCAGTTTTCCCTGACACAGCATTCTTGCAGGAGACGACTTCCACCTGGAAGCTGCCTTCGAATTCATCCGCGTGCGCGCGGGTGTCAAGATAACCGACGGGCGGATCTGCGGGTCGACAATCGAACTTCAACGGTCTGCCGCCGAGTTTTACCGGAAAGGCCACGTGAGTTCCTTGAGTGAGCCGTCCTTCGCGATCGATCTCGACCAAAAGGTTCCAGCCGCCCTCGGCGCTCAGCTCAACATGATCCGGTCCCATGTTGCCGACCTGGGCGCCGGGACTTGCCTGATCGAATCGTGGTCCGCGATCGTAACCGAGGATGACGCCGGGGAGCTCCCAGGGCGCGCGGCCTGAATTGAAAGCAGGCATCCCCACCTGCACGTCGAAGGCCGGGCCTCCAATTGATCGCGAAGTTTCCGCGACACTCGCGCCCAACGGCTTGTCCCTTCGTAGTCTCAGTACTAAGACACAGGCGAGCGCCAACATCAGCCCGACGATGATTAATAGAATCTTCTTGCCGCGCATGTCGGCCCGTTATGCTTCCGCGTTCATCGATGATTACTTGCTGTTCGGCCGGCCGAAAAACAAGATGTAGCCATCGGCATCCTTGATTTCAAATCCGCGTAAATTGTCGTGCGTGTTCTGGAGCGGCTCGAGAAATTCGACATTGCGCGAGGCAAACTCGGCTGCTAACGCATCAGGATCGGGAACGTAAACATAAGCGTCCCAGCGTGCGCCTGACTCTCGCTGACGGTTAGGAAGAGGATCGACACCGACATCCTTAAACATGATCATGGCCCGACCGCGCTGCACAATTCCGAAGAAGATGTCGTCATCAGAAGGTCCCTGAAAAGTGATCTCGAACCCGAGCTGATCACGATAGAACGCCAGCGCGGCCGGAACGTTCCGCACGATGAAGAACGGCGAGACACCGCCAATTTCTGTTTGAGTCATTTGATCTTCCATTGTTCTACGCTGATTCAGCCAACACGGCCGCCAGCCGATCCAGGTTCTGTTCGTTGGCCGGCTCGACGATGTGTCGGATACGGGCCGCCACTGCCGCATCTTCGAATTCCCCAACCCAGTCGATCTTGGTTCCACCTTCATGCTCAGTCAGAGTAACTGTGAGCAAGAAGTGCGGCGGCGACAGGTGTTGAATCACTATCGTGGACGGCGCTTCGACCTCAAGAAAGACACTTTCATTCGCGTGGTTTGAGCCGTCAGGCCCATGCATCACAAACTTCCAACGGCCGCCGGATTTGAATTCGAAAATCTCGAACGTGTTGGTAAAGCCGTTCGGCCCCCACCACCGCGCGAGGATTGCCGGCTCAGCAAAAGCGTCGAAGACCCGTGGGCGCGGGTACGGCAAAATGCGCCCGGTGCGAAAGATGGCGCCATCCCGATTATCCGAACCGTACGAACTATCCATCTGTTTGCTATACCACAGGATTTGATATTAGAACGAGTAGTTCTTCCGGTGATGAGAACAAGTATCGCGGCTGTTCGGCTTCGAGTTCATCGCGCGAACCATGTCCCCAGAGAACGCCGGCCGCATGCAGACCGTTGCGATGAGCGGCAGTCACATCGACCGCGCGATCGCCGACCATCACGGATGAACGAGTCACGACGCCCTCTTCGCGGAGTGATTGAATCTGTTGCCACTTGTGCGTGCCAATCTCTGCGCCGTTCACAAAACTGAAAAATGATCGCAACCCGAACAGCTCCAGGACCTTCTCGGCCATGTCGACTCGCTTGGACGTGCAAACGCCCAGCGTCACGCCGGCGCCCGCCAGCCTTTGCAGAACGGCAGGAATAGCCGGGTACAAGACATTTTCGGAAAAACCAATTTCGCCATAACGTTCGCGATACTTGGCGACGAAACCGTCCATCTCGGATGATGATGTCGAGCCCGTGAGGGAGCGGAACGCAAGGTCGAGAGGTGGACCAACGTGCACGGTCAACTCGGACAGAGGGACCTCTGAATATCCGAAGTGCGATAGCGCGTAGTTGATTGATCGGCCAATTCCGACCAGCGGATCACTCAGCGTACCGTCGAGATCAAACAAGATAACGTCGTGGGTTACTGACATCGTTCTGTGTGCGAATGTTACTGCCGCGGAATTTCAATCCAGGTCATGGCGCTGCCCATCCGGCCCGTCTGCCGATCCCGGACCGCGACGCGAACCTGGTAGAGGCCGGGTGGCACCTGAAGCGCTTGAGTCCACTTGATGAAGCGACCGTCTTTGGCGACTACGACTGCGCGTGGGATATCGAGTTTTTGTTTGAAGCTGGAGAAGCGGCCACGATCATCGACCGCGACGCCCAGGACATCGACAATCGCCTCCTGGTTGCCGGCTGACTCATCAAAACTCAGGATTGCGCCATCAAGCTGCATCGAGACATTTATCACCGTGCTCTTGTCCGTCGTATTCAGAGAGCTCGCCGAGACTGTAGTCGGGACTTCCCGACGCGGATAGAGTGAGCCGAGCGCGATCCTGAGATCGTCTTCGGGCGTCTTTGCCGTGGCTGCGTTCGCATCACCCCTGGCGTTGGCTGTCTGATTCTCTTTTAAATCAAAGAAGTGACGCCGCATTCGCACACGCAAATCGGGACGGCCTTTGACTGCGATATTGAGCCGCGATTTTCCGGACTTCTGATTTTCGCTGTCCGGCCGCCATACCAAAAGGTAATAGGTCGAACTCTCATTCAGGGCCTCGGTGACAGCTTCGTCGAGAGCCTGTTCGTTGAGATACGAGCGGCCACCCGTCTCATCAGCGAGAGTTTCCAGCGGTTCCTGCGGCATCTTGCTCTCGGCCAGCGGTCTGCTCGCGGTTCTGGGTGAGAAATCGGGATGGCCATTTTTCGATGCGTCAATGCCAATCGAAAACGTGTTCGCCCGCGTGTCCAGACTGTAGATAACGATGCCGGCGCGCGCAGCTTCGCCGGCCACCCGTCGCATAGCATCCGAATCAGCTGATCGCTTGGGATCAACCACAAAACCATCGGAAATCAGGAATAGCAGCTTGCGCCCGGCGAGTGGACCAGTAGAACGCATCAAACTCTCTAAACTCGAGAGCGTGTCTCTCTCCGCAATCCTCGCCTGAGCGTTTACCTGCGCTATGCGATTCTTGACCATCGTGTAGGCGCTCATCGCGCCCATTTGATATTCCTTCATCGTCGCTTCGATCAGATACGTAAACAGACCGCGATCGGCGTGACTGGCAACGAGGTTCGCATCGACTTCACTGATTGAGACGGAACTGGCTGAGGTCTCAGGATTGTATTTCGAGTTGAGGCGGGCGATCGCTTCGCGCAAGACGGCTTTGTTGTCAGTGAGTTGTTGCAGGAAACCAATCTGGCCGCTGGTCGATACGATCGCCACGCGATCCTTCGCCGTCATCTTGTTTTCCAGGAAATGATTGATGGCCGAGCGGGCCCGCGTCAGGCTGTCACCAGTCAGGTGCACATCATCGACAAAAAAGAAAATGACGCGACCGCGATCCGTCGCGGAGTCAGTTCGTTCTTTGAGCGTGGCCAGAGCTGCCGTGTCTCCCTTGCGGGCAGCCGACAACTGTTTTTCTTCGGCGGCACTACCGGCGGCGACCTCTTCAAAGAACGAAAGCGGTTGGAGTTTCGAATCAACCCGCAGCTCAAAATCATTCGCAGTCAAGCCGCCGATCAGGTGGCCACGCTTATCGACCACCGTCAGGTCCGTCTGCACCAACTCAGTCTTGACGCGCACCACGTCATCGGGTTGTTGCGGCGTTTGAGTCTTGACCTGGCCGACAATTGCCGGCGAGCCGGCCAAACCGGTGACAAGTGCGAGCAAGAGAACCCTGTTGAATCGTGGCATTCTCTTTCGTTGATAGAATCTCATGATCCGTTGTCCCGATCGTGACTATTGGTATTGGCCACGAGTCTCACTCGATCGCCAACGCTAACGATTCCCTGCCTGATCACAGATGCATACACGCCGGCGTTATTCTGGTTGAGCCGCACGACTGTCTTCATCAGACGCGCATCTTTTGCTGACGTATCCGGATCGAGATTGATCATGACGCAGCGTTCATCAGGCATCGTAACGTGCACGGCCGCACTCGCGTCACTGTCGCCAAACACTAAAGTGCCGCCGATCCAGTCGTCTTCTAGAAACGGTTCGTGGCTTTCTGTCTCGAGGACGATGTTGGCTCGAAATCGGCGGCGATCAATGTCAGCTCCGATGCCCGACTCACGGCCTATCGCGGCCATTGTCGTCAGGCTGATGACTGATACCGGCGCTGCATCGAAGATGCCGTGCTTGAGTCGCATCAACTCGACCTCACTTCCGAACCGTTTGCCGATCTCAGCATTCAATTCGGCGCTTCGCACTTCAAGCTGCGCTCCGGATGGTGTGCGTACGTGAATCGGAAGCGGCTCACCGCTGCTCTCATCCAGCCCGACCGGTTGGTACAGGAGCAACTCCGGAAGCTTGCTCGCAGTGAGCCAGGGAAAGCCGTTGTCTTCCCCGATTCGTCGAAAGGCAAATCGCCGGTCGCCCGCGAGTCCATGCCATCCAAGCATTGCCGAATCGACAGGGATGCCGGCCATCGACTTGACGGGGTAGCGAGTGATTTCACGAATGTGGCCGAGGGAAATCATCCTAAAATCAAAGGCGCGCCTTAAACCATCGTCGGAGGAAGGGACGCTCCGGCTCGCGCAAGTTGTAATTGGCAGACGACTCATCTTAATCCGTACTTTCCCTTTCGGGAACAGCGCGCGGAACTTTTGCAGGAATGTACAATTATTCGCGACATCGGTAGTGTACGTTCTCTCCTTTCGAGAGAGCAGTGACATATTTCGCGAATAAAGTAATCACATCCCCAGGATAAGATCAGACGGCCCGTAGGGCTGTGAGATAGTAGCCGGGGGTTGAGCGTAGCGATACCGCCGGATCAGACGGCAATTGCATTTTGACCCTGAAAGGGTCAAAGAGTGGGGCTGGCACGCCTTCAGGCCGCGAATCCTTGATCGATCGCTCCGGGGGTCTTCTCCCGATACATCGGGATTCGATCCCCGGCTATTTTCTATCAACCCTTCGGGTTGAGAATTCTGAGATGTGCGCTTTGCAATGGCAGCGCCTGTCGCCCGCTTCGCGGGCTCATCGTTCTCAATTGATTCGTGATCCTCGAATGGTGGATTCGTCAGGTACGTCAATGCTCTCGTGAGACGGAAGGGAAATCATGAAAAACGTTGTGCTTAATAACGGCGTGAAGATGCCCATCCTTGGTTTTGGTGTTTTTCAGATCAAAGAGGCCGAGGAGTGCGAGCGCGCAGTTCGGGAGGCAATAGATGTCGGTTATCGACTGATCGACACGGCGGCCTCTTATGAGAATGAGCAGTATGTTGGTAACGCTATCAAGGATAGCGGCATCGCTCGCGCGGATCTGTTTGTGACGACGAAGCTCTGGCTCGCCGACATGGGTTACGAGAAAACGAAGGCGGCATTCGAACGGTCAATGGAACGACTACAGCTCAATTATCTCGACCTCTACATCATCCATCAGCCGTGGGGTGACGTTTACGGGTCGTGGCGGGCGATGGAGGAGTTCTATAAAGAAGGCCGCACACGAGCCATCGGCGTGAGCAACTTCCACCCCGACCGCGTGATGGATCTGATGGTGCATAACGAAGTGCCTCCCGCACTTGATCAGATCGAGACACATCCTTTCTACCAACGCGACAACGAACATCAGTTCCTGCGCGAGAATAATATCCAACACGAATCCTGGGCTTCGTTTGCCGAGGGCCGAAACGATATGTTCCATAACGAAGTACTTGTGTCGATCGGAGAGAAGTACGGAAAGTCCGTTGCTCAAGTCGTTCTTCGCTGGCTGATACAACGGGACATCGTCGTCATTCCAAAGTCGGTGAAGCGGGAAAGGATGGAGGAAAACTTCGACGTGTTCGGATTCGAGTTGAGCCAGGAAGATATCGAAGCGATCAAGACGCTCGAACAAGGTAAGAGTTTGTTCTTCGATCACCGCGATCCGGCGATCATCAAGAACTTTAGTCAGCAGACGAGAAATACATAAAGGAACATCATGAAGAACAATTCAAAGGTGCTCCTCATCACCGGCGCGGGACGGGGGATGGGGACCGATATCGCGAAAGAGGCGTTGGCATCGGGTTACAAAGTCGTCGCGACGGGCCGCAATACGGAAAAGGTTACGGAAGCGATCGGGGCGTCGGAGGATCTGTTGGTCGTAAAGCTGGACGTTACCGATCCGGCCGACGCCGAAAGTGCTGTCAAGGCTGCGGTCGACAGATTTGGCAGCCTGGATGTGCTCGTGAACAATGCGGGTAATTTCTATGCCGGGTTCTTTGAGGAGATCAGTCCCGAAAACTTTCGGGCTCAGATCGAGACAAATCTTTTCGGTCCGGTGAACGTGACGCGGGCGGTTCTGCCAGTGATGCGAAAGCAGCGGTCCGGACTTGTGGTGACGATATCTTCGACGGGCGGGATCGTGGGTCAGGCGTTCGTCTCGGCTTACTCGGCCTCGAAGTTTGGGGTCGAGGGTTGGATGGAATCGCTTGCACCTGAGGTCGAGCCGTTCGGTATCAAAACGATGCTCGTCGAGCCGGGTTTCTTCCGCACGGAACTGTTGACCGAAGAATCTACTAACTATCCGCTGCCTGTCATCGACGACTACGCCGAGAAGACAAAGGAAACGGTCACGGCCTGGAAAGGAATGAGCGGTCAGCAAGGCGGCGATCCCGCCAAACTCGCAAAGGCTTTGATACAACTCATCGGTCAGGACGCTCCCCCGTTTCGGTGGCCTGCGGGAGCCGACGCCGTCGAAACCTTCGAGAAAAAGAGCCGGGAACTTGCGAGCCAGGCTAACGCGCACCGCGAACTGTCTTCTTCACTCAGCATAGACGAGAGCGCGGATGCAGCTTAATCGGCTGACCCTCAAAGCGCCGTGAATTATTGTTTCTGTGAAATCACCGAATCCTCCCACCGTGGTCGCATGACCTTGAGTACTTCGGCGCGATCAATCAGACGACCGTATTGCATCACGTTCCAGATCCGCCGGGTGTTGCGAATGTCCGCGAGCGGATCGGCGTCAAGGAAGACCAGGTCGGCCCACTTCCCTGCCTCGATCGTGCCCAGATCATTTTCTGCTCCGAGGATGCGAGCCGCGCCAGCCGTGCCGGCCCGAATCGCCTGCGTGGGAGACAATCCGGCCGCGACCAACTGTTCCAACTCGAGGTGAATGCCGGTCGGAATCTGCCAGATGTCCGTCCCGGTCCCAATCGTCACTCCCGCGCGCGACAATTTGTTTGTAGTTTCGCGCATGCGCTGTTCCTGATCGCGCCACGCTTTACGTTCTTCAGCGCTCAGCTCGAGCATCCATCCGAAGTTCTCCCGGGCGGGAACGAACGGCGCCAGCTCGGCATCCTGATTCAGCCATCCAGGTTGTTCGTTCAGACGCACTGCGAAGGCAACATAACTGATCGTCGGCACGACGCCGATATTGGCCGCCCGGAATAACTGGATCATGTCGTCGTACATGTAAGTATCGCCACGCGGTTCGCACATGCCGATGTGTTCCTTGGCATCCATGCCGGCGGCGACCAGCGGCAGCAGGTGAGAACAATGGCCCGTTACCCGCATGCCGTGACGATGCGCTTCAGCGATCATGCGAGCATTGATGTCCCAGCGACGAAAGGTACGGGTCTTAATGTGCTGGGCCCCGAATGCTTCGGCCAGGTCCACCGCGCGCTTGATATGATCGGGATCGGATTCGGGCTCAATGCCCCGCCACTGCTCTGCATCAAAAGCGTAATCACTGTAGAACTGAAAGCCACCGTACGCGACGCGTGGGCCGGGAAGAATTGCCGCCGCGATGTCGTCAGCATAAGCGACCGTCCGGGCCATCGATGATCCCTGGTCGCGCACGGTGGTGACGCCGAAATAGACCCAGCCGGGCAGCAGATCGGGCATATCGAGATGTGCGTGCAGATCGATCAAGCCGGGCATCACAAAACGACCAGCCGCATCGATGACTCGAACACCGCGACTTGAAAGGGCGCCTGGGGGTGCAATCTGCTTGATCCTTCCTCCTTCAATCAGAATGTCGCGCGGATCAGTAGCCGGCCCGCCGCTGCCATCGATGATTCTTACGTTGCGGACCAGGGTCGATTCGGGGATTGGAGGTGTATAGGTGAGCGGCCAGCCGATTCTGCTTTCCGTACCTTGCGCTGAGCGCAGACGCAATCCGCCGTCGGAGACGAATAGCACCTGGCCGTCGCGCGAGGTTGAGCTGTAGAGCGCCGCGTCTGTTCCCAACGGTCTCGGCTCGGATTTCATGCCATTGCGATCGAAAGGTGCTTCCCACAGTCGATCGTGACGCCCGAAGATGATGGTGTGCTGCGCCGTCCACTGCAGAAAGATTGGCGCGTCGGGAAATTTGGTCAGAGTTTGTCGCTGACCAGACAGCGGTATGAAGATCGCGCGCGGTGACTTACCGGGCGCGCCGGTCAACAGCAGCCCGTCAGACTCAGGACTCCATTGAGGAGCGCTCGTCCCGTTCAAACCAATGGCGCCCAGGTCTTTGGTCTGGGCCGGATCGGCGACGTCGCTGGCATGCGCGTCCACCAGACGCAGGACGCCAACATCTTTCGCGTGAACGAAAGCCAGGTAGCGGCCATCGGGAGAATAAGTTGGGTTACGTTCGGCGCCGGCCAGAGCAGTGACTCTGCGAGTCGCGCCCGTGGCGATGTTGGTAGCAAAAAGATCTTCATGATCCGCGACGCCGGCGGACCAGGCGACTTCCGTGGCGTCAGGCGACCACGCCAGCGAAGCCGCTCCGAAAGGAACGTCTGCTACCGCGCGGGGCCGGCCTCCATCGACAGGTATCACCCAAAACTTTCCAAGCGCGAGTGCTCCAATCTGGCGTCCATCAGGTGCGAGGGCCATCCCCATAAATCCCCTGGCAGCCGCCTGCTGACCGGGAGCCGGCATGCGTGCCTGCGGCAGTGTCTGTTGACGCTGCCTGATCGAAAGTTCGGCGATGAAAGGAATCTCTCTGGGCTCGCTGCCTGATACATTCACTTTCCATAAGCGGCCATCGGCCGAATACACCAGGTCGCTTCGGTCCCAGCGAATTCGGGTCCGCGTGACGTCCGCATGATTCGTCACTCGCATTGGCGCCCTGGCGGTGACCTTGCCGCTGTCAACTTCCTGCACCCATATCTGTATCTTGCCGGCCGCATCGTTGGCGAAGTACGCCAGTCGCCGGCCGTCCGGACTGAAGGTGGGATTGAACGCGCGCACAGAGTCGTCCGTGATCGGGCGCGCCTGACCGCCCGTAGCCGCCACCGTCCAGATGCGCCCGCCCTTTTCGCCCATCGGCGCGCGGTTCACAAAAGCGATCTCCTTGCCGCCCGGAAGCCAGACGGGATCGCTAACCAACGGACTCGGCATTCCGGTGATGGAAAGTTCGCGCGCAGTTTCGGAAGCGACATCAAGCGACATGATCGCAAAGTGCCCACGCGGTTTAGTCGCATCGGGAGGCATGAGACGAATGAAAGCGATGGAGCGGCCATCGGGCGACCACGACGCATGCCCTTCAAACCCGTCCGGGTCCGACAACTGTGTCAGCTGCCGCGGCCGGGCCGAATCCAGACTCAACAACCACAGACCAGTACGCCCATTCCGCTCACCGCGAAACACGACTCGGCGACCGTCCGGCGCAAACGAGGGGTCGAGGTCCTCTGCCGCATCGCGGACTGCATCGGTAAGCATTCGCGCGTTGCCACCTGATCCGGGAACCAGCCAAAGTTGGCCCAGCAGATCAAAAACGATCGCGCGGCCATCTGGAGAAAGATCAAAACCGAGGTTCGTGCCTTCCTTAGCGCGGATCGTAATAGTCCTGAAGTGAGCAGGCGGAGGTGGTTGGGCCGGACAAAGTGAAACCCAAAAAAGGCTCGACAGAAAAAGGACGAACATGAATCGCAATTTAGGCAACACGGCGATTACTCCTTCGAATTTGCTTACGGTCTGATTACTGCGCGGTTACTTGATCTTCTTAGCGGTGAGATTACGGCCGTTCTGATGAAGGACCGCCTGGTTTACCTGACCCTGATCGTCTTTGACGAAAGTCACCTGAACATCGGCAACGGCCACGAAGAAATCAGTTTCGGATTCAGGAATGATTTCAGTTTTGCCCTGACCGGTTGGCTGCATGAAAAGCTTATCGCCCTCGCGAGTGAACACCACACTGAAGCCGGGAGCGAGTTGATATTCGCCTGCATACGCGTCAAGAAATTTTGGATCGAGCTGAATCGCTTTGTGTTCTTTCGGCGGTTCTACTTTCGCGATCGGGTATTGGCTTACCAGCAGATGGCGGCCGATATCGTCGATGTCATTGGCCGAGTTCGACAGCACGACCACACCCGTGCGATTTTTCTTATCGAAGCCGATGAACGAGTGATATCCGCCGGTGCTGCCGTTGTGCCAAGTAATTTCGCTATCGAACTTTTTCAGGATGTGCCAGTTGAGACCAATCGTCAGATCGGCCTGGCCGGTTTCGCGCTGAGACTGTTGGGCCCGCTGCATGGCCGCGAGCAGAGGCGACTTTGTCAGGCCAACGTTAGCGGCGACAAACTTAAGCATGTCGTTGACTGTCGATCGCAGCGCGCCGGCGCCGGCCAAAGTCGGCAGGTCCCAGTTAGCAACGGGCTTCAGCATCGGATTGTGCCCGGTCGTCAGTCGTGTCTGCATCCCGGGTGTGAGGGTGATGCTCGTGTCCTCCATCTTTAGCGGCTGACAGATGCGCTTGCGCACCAACGCTTCGTAATCTGTTCCGGCGCGCAACGAGAGAATGTGACCCAGCAAACCAACGCCGAGGTTTGAATATTCGTACTTTTCTCCGATGGCGCGAGTCAGGGTGTAACTCGAAAGGAACGCGTACAACTGATCGACTGAATAATCGGCGTACGGATTTCGTGGATCTTTCGGCGCAAAGTTAGTCGGCAGGCGTGGCAGCCCGGATGTCTGCGTCGCGAGATCGAGCAGCGTAATCTCCTTGCCGTCACGCGTCGGAGTCTTCACTGCCTTCGGCAGATACTTCGAGATTGGATCGGTGAGGCTGACCTCGCCGCGCTCGACCATATCAGCGAGCAAGGTGGCCGTGAAAACTTTGGTAACTGAACCGATTTCGAAAACCGAGTTGCCGTCAAGCGGCTGTTTGCCGTCGAGGCTTGGCTTGCCAAAGGTGATTACGCGCGCGCCTTTTTCATCGACGAGACCTACAACTATGCCGACGCTTTTCTTCGCGTATTCAATCCGCTGCTGCAGGATGCCCCTAACTTCATCGTCGGTGGCCTCTGCTCGCGCAGGCAGCGGCGGGGCAGAGAGGCAAAAGAGAGCAATCAGCAGTAACGAGAGCGATTTTGTGGTTCGATTCATCAGTTTCCCTCGAAAATGGAGTTTGTCACTCTACTACGCGAAGGAATTGCGCGAATCGGGTCACCGTTGCGTCGTGATTATTAATTGTGCTTCACAAACTTCCCGTTCTGACCCGTGAGCGAGTTGTAAAGGGTTTCGATAAACGCATCGGTGTTGATGAAGCTGCCGGAAAACTTTTCCCAGGGCGCCAGGATTTTTGCCTGCTTCATTTGCTCCAGACTCTGATGCCGGTCGATGGCTTTCTGCACCACGGCGGAAGTTTCTTTCAGCATCTTGACGAACGCGCGCACGTCATCAAGATTGGAAAGCGCGCCGTGTCCGGGAATCACCTTCACGTCGGCCGGCAACATCGTGATGGCTTTTTCCATGGCGGCGATCATTCCCTGGACGCTGCCGCCACTCGCGACATCGATGAAGGGAAATCCGTAGCGCACAAAGTCATCGCCCATGTGCACCACGTTGTTCTTCGGAAAGAAAATGACCGCGTCGCCGTCCGTATGTCCGGCGGGGAAATGCAAGGCCCGGATGTCTTCGCCGTTAAGATGAACAGTCACGTCGTTTTCAAACGTAATGATGGGCAGCGCCGCTTTGGACGCGGGTTTGTTCTCCATTTTGACTGAGCCGCCGTTGCCTGCGGTGCCTCCGCTTTCCAGACGCTTACGCACATTGTCCTGGGCGATCACGGTCGAGCCCGCAACGCTGAACGGTTCGTTCCCACCGGTGTGATCTCCGTGATAGTGGGTATTGATGACGAAGCGCACCGGTTTGTTGGTGATGCCCTTGAGCGCGGCCTGGATCTTTTCCGCCAGCGGCGCAAATTGATCGTCGACGATCACGATACCGTCTTCACCAATGGAAGCCGCGATGTTGCCGCCGGCGCCTTCCAGCATATAAATGTTGCCGGACACCTTCGTGACTTTGATTTCAACTTTCGAGAAATCGTTTTGCGCGAACGCTCTGCTCGTCATCAGGAAAACTGCGAACATCGCTCCCGCAATCATCATCCATCGCAGATGTTTTTGTTTGCCCATGTCCCCTCCATTGTCAGCTCGGGTCACTTGCCGGATTTGCAGTCACGCGCATCGAGATCCTCACGCTCCGAACTGTTTCAGATGATGGTTCGCGTGCTTGTACGTCACCACGCCCCATTCTTTCCAGGTCATTGGACCAAACAGCGGATGCGCCGGACCAACTCCTTCACTCGGTCCCGTGCCGATGCGTTCGAGCATCTCAAGCAACGCCGCGCGTTCAGTCTCAAATGATGAGGCCTGAGCGGGCTTCAATTCGGCGGCAGTCGGCGCGCCTTTCGGGAACGGCAGCACATAGAGGATGAGGTGCTTAAACGGAAACGTTTGAAACACGCGTTTATTGGACGAAGCCACCGGCAGCTCGCCCAGGGTCATGCGCGCCGACAGGTTGAGATGTTGCAGCATTCCGATCACATCCAGGGTGCCCCACTTTCGTGTGGACAAATCAGATAGTGACTGCAGTCTGCCGACGATTTCGGCGCGATCACTTTCCTTCAGAATTGAACCCATAGATACCTCCGATGTAGTCGGGCGTGATAAAGAAGTCGTATTACGGCGCTGAGAGCGCGCTGATGGTGACGTAGTATCCGTCCGGGTCGCGTAGTGAGAACTCCATCGTTTTCGTGTTCGGGTTCAGGTGCGGCTCTTCTTCCAGCCGCTTCACCAGCACGCGCGCTCGCTGCAAGGCCATATCATAATCGTCAACGCGGAAGAACAATAACAGCCCGTTGCCCGGTGACGCTTTGGCGGGACTTTCCAGCGAAGGATGCTCGTGCGCGCCCCACTCGTGCAGGCAGAGCAGCACCGTGCCGTCCGTATCGACGAGTTGACCAAAGTAGTCATGCGCCGGAAGCGTTGCGGGTTGGCCAAAGAGCGACTGGTACCACTTGAAGCTGGCCGCCACGTCAGCCACACCGATGATTGTCCACGTACGCTTCATTAGATCTTTCTCGTTTCAATAAAGCGTGTTCGGACGGCGCTCGCCCAGGACATGATAATTCTTTTCATCAATCGCCGACTGTACCGTGCTACGAACGGGATACACAGACACCCGGGGAAGATTGTAAAGCGCCAGTCCCACATGAAAAACGATGCCGCAGGCGAGAAATGCCTTGGCTAAACGCTGCCAACGAGTGCTCTGCCACAATCGGTCCCAACAATAGAGGCTGTAAATCATCGGAATCGGGAACGTGATGTACAGGTGATTGGTCTGCGGCGGCTTGATCGAAAAAAGAAACGCGACATAAAGCAAACAGATGTTGAGTACCAACAGATATTTTATCGCGCGCCAATCACTGTGTTCGGAATCTCGCTTGAACCAGAAAACGACCAGGCCGATGCCTTGCATGACGCTGACCAGCGCGAGAAACAAGATGAATGGGATCAGCCAAGGCTCTGCCTTTAGAAACGCGATCCGAGCCGCGGTGTGACCGCCGATGAAGCTGGTGATATCAAAGACAGCAAAGGACAGAGAGCGTTTCAAAATTCCGGCAATCGCAGATAAGTTACCTGGGTTGAAGGTTACCGCCGAACCCGTGCCGCCCTCGCCGCCAGCAAACCCGTACTTCAGATAGGTTGGCAATAGTAGTGACCCGGTCACAAATGATCCGGCGATAAAATACGCGAGTGTCTTCAAAAGAATCCGTCGGCCAGCTCGCAATTGATAATAAAACGCAATCAACACGTACGGCACGAGGATCGTCCACGAGAGGTGCACTTGCATCGCCCAAAACAAAGAGAACCCCATCATCAAACTGGCCAGTCGCGCGTCGATGAGATTCCTGCGCGTGAACGGATAAAGTTCAAGCGCGCCCACGAAGAAAATGATGCCCGCTGCCAGCAGATAAGAAGGATTATAAATGTTGGTTGAGAGGTTCAGCGTCCACGGACAAGTAAGCAACCAGATCCAAATGAACCAGCGCGGTGACCCAGGCAAACGCTTACAGCAGTACCAGGCCAGCAGGCAGATGCTTAAAAATGAAATGAGATTGAGGAGAACGTAAGGCGCCTCGGCGACCGGCAACACATACAGCGGCAACCCGACCAACAGTCCCTGCAGCGCACCCGGAATCTGAATCACACCCCATACAACATCAGGCCCAAAGTAGGGCCACAATCCTGTCGTATAGAACTTGAGACCGAGCAGATAAATCTGCCTTACATCAGCATCCTGGAATGGTCCGCATAAGCCGAAGCCCAGACGGAAGGCGAATGCCAGGGCCAGAAACGCAAAGACTGCATATCGTCGCTGGTGAATGCGCACGGGAAACACTTATATCAAAACAGAAGGTGAAGCGCTGCTTGGGAAACGCTTCCACTTTTTCGCGTCCACGATTTGTTTGATTACCTGGCGCTAACGACGCAACGTCAAAGTGTTTGATTCGACGTTGCCTAACCAGAAGTTCATGAGCGCGACTCCGCCCATGTCTAAGTTGACGTGAGTCGCAGATGTGCCTTCAAACTGGGCGGTCAAACGGTTTTCGCCGGAAAGTAGCGGAATGGAGAATTCCTTTGTTTCCTGACACCAGAATTGATCGAGCCTGAGTTGAAGTGTGTAGGTCGAGCCTACCCGAAGCGGCACGACGTAATGGTCGACGCGACCGGCGACGAAGCCATACTTGAGGTCGCCGAATTTGAAGACGCGAGTCTTGCCCTCTGCATCGGTGAATTTGATCGCCAGGCGGTTGGGCAGTTGCACCTTCCCGTTCGCCAGCATTATTCCAAGATTCAAGGTGATGTCATGATCGCCGACATTGCCCAGGGTGACTTGAAGATTTGAGCCCGATGCGGCGAGACACATTTGCAGACCATCAACCGCAACACCACAGTCGTTGTTTTCGACTGGCGGCATCGCGGCCGCCGAAATCGAAAGCATCAATGTGAGCACTGCTACGATGAGAGCCGTTCTGATCATAAAAATAGAAAGTCGCAAACCGATGGAGTCGACGAGCTGTAGAAGTTCATCCGACGATTCGCTCAGCGGCGCGCTTGGTTCGGCGAGCGGATTCCTATAATCCGCCCAGCGCTTGGTCCGGCCCGCGAGCGTCTGAAGCAGCTTCCGGCGACGGGACGTTGACCCAGGAGAGCACGCACTGATCTCCCGCCTCGAGCCACTCTACCCGAAACACCGAGTACAGGTCCGTGCTGCTGTTACGAGTGTGGACCACGTACATGTGTCCCTGCACCGCCGGCACCGATCCGGCCCGCGCCCCCTGCGGCAATGCTGTGACGACCGGGACCGCTCGCAGGCCACCCCACGTCAACTCGCCAACGTCCACGATCCGGCTGCGGTCCTCTTGTATCATGCCGACCGAGAAGCCCCCGTCCCCGTTGTCGTAGAGCAGGTCCCATTGGTTGTGCGTCAGCTTCAGGCCCGGGTCGTCCCGTATCCCGTACTTGAAGCTGAAGGTCGCCTTCATGTAATCGTCGTACTTGCGCCGCGAGTAGAGTGTGACCTCCTGCGGCGGCGCGAATGCGCCCAGATGTGCGACCGAGCCCGGCTCGGTGGTCGCCGGTTTCCATTTTCCATCTGAGTACAGGAGCACGTGCTTGCCGTCAAAAGTCGTAGCCTTGATCGGCTCCTGGGCCCCGACGGCCATCGGCGCCAGGGCGCAAAGCGCGCCCAACATCATTAGGATCCAAATACGTCTCATTGTTACTCCTTCATCGCAAAGGGTCGAACAGTTGCGTTGACCGGGCCCACACTCGCCCATGATAGAACCGGATCAGTTTGATGAGAAGCTCGCTGCGGGCGTGGCCCCGGTTCAACGATTATTCGCTGCGTCACTGCGTCAAGAGTGTCGTTCGCGAATACAAAACGTCAGGTCAACCAGTTTTTCGGTTCGGTCCAACCGAACGATCACATTGCGCATCGTCAAAGGGTAAAGTTTCGTCAACCTGTTTAGCGAAACGAGAGTCCTGGCCAGGTTCCGCTGACTAAACAAATCTCCCTCACGCAGCACGACCCGGCGACGCAACTCCTGGTCGCTAATAGTTTCGTTGCCAATGAATTCGACGCGCCGAAGCGTGAACCGCCGGTCAATGGCCTCACGGAGCGACGGAGTTTGTTCGGCCGTGGCTTGCCCGCAGGTTTCGCGCGTTTGGTTTTGCGCCGAAGCGAACCAGGCCATGTTCAATGTCGCGAACAAGAGAATGACGATGATCATAACGTGTGACACCCGAACCGCATTCTGCAACTTGAGCGAAGCCAGCGACGGATGAGTTGACTGGGGCAGCGCGAAATCAATCAAGCAGCACCGGAGCAGTCATGATGCGAAACACGCTCCGCACCGCTCGCGTCCAACAATTTGTTAGGCAGCGGCGCGTCAGTGGTGATCGATGTCCTGACCAAAGACGATGCCCACGCCATTGACATCGGACAGACCAAACTCGCGAATGCCGTACGGCTGGTCTGTGGGCTCCTTTGCAACGTCAGCCCCGCGATCGACGATCTCCCGGTAGTAGGCATCGACGTCCTTCACCCATTGAAATAAGTGGACGCCCTGAGGACTGGCATCGTCTCTAACGAAGTGGATCGCTGAGTTGTCGCGCCAGACGACAGCGTATGATTGGTCGCCAAAGTCCCACATAAACCCGAGCACGTCTCGATAGAATGCCGCCGTCGCGACGACATCGGAGACATGCAGTACGGGCGCACCTTGAACAAACTGCTTCGGATTGGATGATGGTAGTTCTGGCATAGGCTACTCCTAACTCGATAACCGGGCGCTATCGGTAACTTGTAACGCGAACAAACTCAGGCCGTTTTTTCAATGACACGAAGATCTTTGATCTGCACGCTGCTAGGCGCCGCCGAAACGTTGAGATCATCGAGGCGGACCCAAAAGTCGAGAGAGGGATTCGCATGGAAGAACCACTCAACGGGCTCCCAGGGTCCCCCGTCGTCGATATCGTGCCCTTGCTCCTTGGCGATCCACGGGCCGTCTTTACCCGTGGCCTTGAGCACGCCCCGCAAGCGATGCCTTCCGCCGATTGCTTTAGCAAGGTACTGGACCTTGATATGCCTTTGACCCGGTTCAGCTCATCTTTGCGCATCAGCTTTGCCAGTTCCCCACCCAGCCATCAAGCGTTGCGCTGTGCATGCCGCCGAACGGTTGAGTTGACCGGGCCACCGTCAGCTAACACGCGCCATAATAGAACCGGATCAGTTTGATGAGAAGCTCGCTGGCGATGGCCCGCATCCACGATTTTTTGGGCGGCGCGACTAAGAAGCAACTCTACGTCTCAATCAATAATGAGACGAGGAATATAAAAAGACCCATCAAGAGAATGGAAGCCGCCCAACGGCGGAGTTGACCGGGCACTTCACTTTTTCAAGAGATCGGTAATCGCACTGCTGAGTTTGTCGATCGGAATACTTTTGGCCGCAATCTTCCCGTCACGATCCAGCAGATAGTAAGTTGGGGTTCCTTTGATATTGAAGAGCGTGACCAGGCTTCCATCCGCATCTCGGACCTGCGGCCAGGAGATGTCTTTGCTGGCTACCATCTCGTCAAGTTTCTTCTGGTCTTCATCGAGCGATATCCCGATGAACGCCACTCCTCGATCCTTATACTGTGCGTAAAGTTCTTTGAGCAGGGGAACCTCCCCCACGCACTGAAGTCAATAAGTACCCCAGAATTTCAGCACCACCACTTTCCCTTTGAAGCCGGCGAGAGAAATCGGATCACCTTTGATCGTTGTTCTCGCAAACTGCGGGGCGGGCTGGCCCGGGTTGAGCAGCTCCATTTCCATGAGGTTGCCTTGAGCCTCTTCGGCGGATGGCGTCTTTGGATACTGGGCGACGACGGCTTCAAAAGCGGCCCGCGCCTGAACGATGTCTCCTTTTTTCCAATAGGCGTCGCCGAGGGTCATGTGGGCAAGAACCTTGATCTCCGGATCGACCGCGGTCTGACTAAGGGCCTGGCTCTTGCTAATTAGATAGTTGTAATCCTTCTTTTTTGCAGCCGCTTCCATCAGCACATAGATGGCTCGCTTCCAGGCAGCTTCATCCAGTTTCACGGTGTCCGCTTTGGTCTGCATCTCGCCGATCCGATCGGCGCGCACCAGCAGACGCAAGGCTTCGGTCGTGGCGATCGCGGTGGCTGCGGTGCCGGGATGTTGGTTTCGATACTCCCAAAGAGTCGCCGCCCATTTGAGATTCGGACTGTCGGGCTCACTTGCTTTGCTGCCGGACTTGGAGAATTGTTCCGACTCTTGCTTGGCTTGACGAACCATTGCCTGCACCCGATCCATTTCCGGATCGTCGGGCTTCGCTGATGTGTTCTGCGCTCTTGCTGTCAGGGTCACGAGGAACATGAGGCCCAGAAGGGTCCCAAAAAGTTGAGCAATAGTTTTCCGCTTCATTTCGCCTCTACGTGTTAGAGATTCGCGTCCAACGATTTGTCGGGCCGCGTTGAGATTTTTCATTTGAACGGACGCTCGCACTGATCCGGTCGCTATCCCGATTCATCGGGATTCTGTCGCTAACGCTTCGCGGTGAGAGACCCGCTTAGCGTTCGCCCGCGCTGGCGGCGTGGCCGGAGTCTTCGCTTTCTTCGTCGAGATCTTCGATGCGACGGCGTGGGAAGGGATCGGTCGCGCGGCGGCGCGGATTGGAATCAGTGCGGCGCTCGTCGCGCATCTGCGCGGTCAGTCCGCGGATGCCATGCTTATCTAGCAGGTGACGCAGCGAACGCACGGACATCTGTAACAACTCAGCCGCGTTCGTTTGATTGCCGTCGGTGCGCTTCAGGGCTTCGAGTACGTAGGTCTTTTCCAATTGATCCAGATGCGCGGTGAGATTAATTCCCTCCTGCGGCAATTGCAGATCGGAACTGACGCGCACGGCACTGTAATTGGTGATCTGTTCCGGCAGGCGCTCAGGCTGAATCATCTCAGTGCGTTCGAGCGCGACCGCGCGTTCGATCGTGTGTTCGAGTTCGCGCACATTGCCGGGCCATGAATACGCTTCGAGCAGGCGCATCGCCGGGCCACCGATGGTCATCTTCCTGCCCTGCTGGGCGCAGTACTTGGTGATGAAGTGCTCTGCGAGTTCCGAGATATCCTGGCCGCGTTCGCGCAAAGGCGGCAGCTCCATGGGAATAACTGAAATGCGATAGAAAAGGTCCTCGCGAAAGGAACCGTCTTTGGTCATGGCCGTGAGGTCGCGGTTGGTGGCGGCGATGACACGCGTGTTCACTTCCATCTCTTCATGCGCGCCGACAGGACGCACCTTGCGCTCCTGCAACACGCGCAGGAGTTTCACCTGCATGGCCGCGGACATCTCGCCGATTTCATCCAGAAAGATCGTGCCCGAATCGGCGGCTTCGAAGAGACCCTTGCGATTTGCGGTGGCGCCCGTGAATGAACCTTTGATGTAACCGAACAGTTCGGACTCCAGCAACGTTTCGGTGAAGGCGCCGCAGTTGACTGAGACGAAGGGCTTCTGCGCGCGCGGGCTGAGGTCGTGAATGGCGCGCGCGACCAGTTCCTTGCCGGTGCCGGATTCGCCGGTGATCAGGACGGTTGATTGGACCGCGGCGACTGTTTCGATCATTTGATAGACGGACTGCATGCGATCAGAGCGGCCGATAATGTTGCCCAGTTGGCCCTTCGCCCGCTGGCCTTTGATGAGGGCATCGTTCTCCACTTGCAGCGCGGCTTTCTCGCGTTCGTCGGCGATCTTCTGCACGGCGCGCTGCACGATCACTTTGAGCAGCTCGTTATCGAAAGGTTTGTAGATGAAATTGAAAGCGCCGAGTTTGACAGCTTCGCGGGCGGTCTCTTCGTTGGCGAAGGCCGTCATCATGATGACTTCGGTTTCGGGGCGAAGTTCCTTGGTGGCGCGCAGTAGATCGATGCCGCCCATGTCCGGCATGCGCACGTCAGAAATGATCACGTCGACGGGTTGCTGCCGCTGCATCTCCATCGCGCGGCGGCCGTTTTCGGCGACGCGAATGGAATGTCCTTCACGTTGAAACAAGTGCGTCAGAAACTGACGCATGCTGAGTTCGTCGTCGACGATTAGGATAGAAGCCATTGCGAAATCTTAGAAGACAGGAGTCAGAAGACGGAAGTCAGAATATTCATTTCGTTTATTGGAGAATCGCAGCACAGTAGCGATCCAGAAGTTTACTGACCTCTTCCAGTTGGGCCATCTGTCGCTGGTCGTAACCGTACTTAAGGTCTCGGTCGAGGATTAAATAATAGCGGCACTCCTCGATCGATCCCTGGGAAATATTCATGAATCGAGCTTTATCGCTTCGACTTCGCTTTCTGAAGCCTTCCGCGATGTTGGCGGCAACCGAAACCGCGGCTCGCCGAAACTGTGAAGTCAAAGCATAGATTTCTTCTTTCGGAAATGTCTTGGTAGATCGATAGACTGAAAGAACAAACTCATGCGCCTTCTGCCAAACTATCAGGTCCTGAAACGTTTTTGAGGGTGCTCTATCCATCAGCGTCTCCTTCCAGGTTGACAGTTATTCTTCTGACTCCTGACTTCTGTCTCCCCGCTTTCAGCTACTGAGATTTCGGCAGCTCAATCGTAATCGTCGTCCCATGGTCAACTCTGCTGCGAACGTTGATTGTACCATTATGGTCGCGAATAATTTGATAGACGATGGAAAGACCCAGGCCGGTGCCGCCGGTCGTGGAAGTGAACGGTTCGAACAGATGTTCTACCTGCTCAGGTGACATGCCGCAACCATCATCGGCGAAGGTAATCCGCAGGCGGCTGTCGTTGGCGTCCTGCAACGAAGCGCGAAATTTGCCGCCGGCGGGCATTGACTTCATCGCGTTGCGCGCGATGTTCCAACAGACTTGTTTCAGCTGTTCCGGATCGCCGGAAACTATCACGGGCCGCTGTGGCAAATCCTCCTCCAGCTGATGGCCCTCGATTAACTCAGGGCTGTTTCGTAAGAGCCTGAAGGTCTCGCTGATCACGGCCCGGATGTCCACGTTTTTCAATTCAGCAGGACGCGGGCGAGCGTAGTTAAGATAGTCGGCGACGATCTTATTCAGCCGATCGGACTCGCGCATGATGATTTCCATCAACTGCGCTTGTTCGGTGTCGCCATCCATCTCAGCGCGCAGCATCTGAATCGAGCCTCGCATCGCGGCCAGCGGATTTCTGATTTCATGCGCGATCGACGCGGCCATGCGGCCGACGGCGGCCATGCGATCCTGACGGCGTGAAGTTTCTTCGAGCGCGCGCACGTCAGTGAGATCCTGAAACGTGATGACCATGCCGCTGGTCTCGCCGGCCTCAGCAAACAGCGGCGCGATGGTGAAACCCAGGCGCAAGGCCAGGCCGTTCGGCGTCAGACAATCTGCCTGAAAGCGCGGGCTGAGTTTCCCTTCGGCGGCCGCGGTCATAGAATCGACAATCTGGCGCGACATGTCGCCAAAGAACATCGATGCGTCGAGGCTGCGCACCTCCGAGAGCTTGTAGCCGGTGATCTCTTCAGCGGCGGCGTTGAAGGTATAGATGCGACCATGCAGATCGGTTGTGATCACACCCGACCGGATCGATTCGACAATTCGTTCATGCAGGGCGCGGAGATCAGCCAGCGATCGAGTGGCCGCCGCCAACTCAACGTCGGACTTCGTTTGACTGTGCGCGAGCTTCGCGGCCAGCAGGCCGACGACCAGAAATGAAATGTCGGACAGACCAACCGCCTGGATCGTATTGCCCAACGTTTCGCCGGCTGTGCCGGGTCGTGTGAATGCATACAGCGCGCAGGCATTGAACGCCGCCGCGCTGCCGATCGAGGTAATGAGTGCGCCGCGCGGTCCCAGAAACAGACTGGCGACCGAGATGATGACGATGTAGAGCGCGGCGTAAGGCGAATTGACATAGCCCGTGTTCCAGACCAGCCACGTCGCCAGCAAAACGTCGAAGAGAATTTGCAGACGGGCCTGCGCGAGAAAGTTCTCCCACATCACCCGCGCGATGCTGAAAAGAATAGTCAAACCCGCGACGGTGATGATTACCGGAGCCAGGTTTGATTTGATGGCGCTGAATGCCTGGACGCTCGAGCGCCAGGCGATGGCCGAAAGCAGCAGGAGGACAGCGGTCGCGGCGCGACCGATAATCAAGCCCCAAAGCCTGCGCCCCAACGGCGTTTGTGTCGAAGCCTGGGCGCCCTCAATTGCCATGAAGAAAGCCTATCACAAATTTGGAGTGCGGCGGCCTCGACGCCGCTTTGGATCGCTGTGGCCTTCGAGTAGCCGGTTCGACCCTGCGACTCTCATCCAAAGCGCCGTCGCCATGCCGACAAGTCGGGACTCTGCCGGCGCACTCCAAATTGTCAAACCGCACCGCAGATGATAAGAAATCGTGAGACCCTTGCAGACCGTCTGAACTTGAACTTATGTACACCAGATTGTTCGCCGTTATCGGCTCATTCCTATTACTGACTAACTTGGCTTCGGCGCAGCGGCAGACTCAACGCACACAGAATCGCCGGGCGCTGGTCGAGATGGAACACGCCTTCGCCAAAGCCGCCGCGACCAAAGGCACGCGCGACGCTTTTCTCGAGTTCCTGGCCGAGGACGGCGTCATCTTTCAACCGGGCCCGGTGAACGGCAAGAAGTTTTGGAGCGAACGACAGCCGCGCAAAGGGCTGTTGAGTTGGGAACCTGTCTTTGCCGACGTCTCGCGCGCCGGCGATCTCGGTTATACGACCGGTCCGTGGGAATTTCGTCCCAACGGTCCGGACGATCAGCCGGTGGCTTTTGGTCAATACTTCACCATTTGGAAGAAGCAGGGGGACGGCGGCTGGAAGGCAGTGCTTGATCGCGGGGTCGGAACCGAGAAGGCCTTTCCGCGACCATCGTTGAGTTTTCCCAGCGACGAAGAAACCTGGGATGGAAAATCAAAATTGGACCTCGCGTCGGCCCGCGCAGAATTGCTCAAGCTGGAAGCTGAGTTCTCGAATGCTTCAGCCCTCAACGCGCGTACGGCTTTCGAATCACTTTTCGCGCCGGACGGAAGACTGTTACGACAAAACGCCGAGCCCGCAGTCGGCTGGTCAGCCGCGAACAAATTGATGCCTGAAGCGGGGCGCGCGCTGACGTGGCAAGCGGCGATGGCGGACGTGTCAGCCTCGGGCGATCTCGGATACAGCTATGGCACGTTTGAACTCAACACGCGTGGCGTCACACTGCAGCACGGTAGTTACGTTCGGGTCTGGAAGAAACTGAATGGGAAATGGAAAGTTGTCGTTGATGTGATGAGTCCCGATCCGAAGGCATGAATCAGTCAGTGACGGGGAACGCCGAGCCACCATTCGGCTTGTTTGAGATTGTCAAAAGCTTTGACCCGCATTCCACGGTTCACCGCGACAGTCTCACCAAATCTTTTCGGATCAAGCATCGGTTCCAGCAGCACATAGGCAAAGCGCGGCACCGCGATTCGGTTGCGGTTAACGCTTTGGGCCACCGCGTCCGTCACGTACTTGCTGTAATAAAAACGCTCGAGCGGTTCCGGATCTCCGATGATTTGGCGGCCATCTACCAGCACCTTTTTCAGTTTGTGCTCCGCAAGCGCGGCGAGAATGTTGTGAAACGTCTCCTGCGCCTGCGAAAGATCCCAGGCTCCCGAATACACTACGCTAAGGAAGTGTCTATCATGATCAGCTTGTAGCGTGATCGTCAGGCTGTTCATCGGGGCTAGTGTATTCAGCTTCACTCAGATCGCAAGGCGGGGTGCCCGTGCTGATTGATCGCAGCTCACTGAATTGTTGCAAAATCAATCTATTTCCGTCCGACAGCCCCTCACGCATTGTCCCAACGTTGTTGATGCCTTATGCTGAGGAGTCCCCTGCTATCGCTGATTAGATTTACCAGCATCCCCCTTTCGTTTGAAAGGCAAGCCGAGCTACATGCCCCGCAAGAAACGTGTATTGTGTGTCGACGACAATACCGACACGTGTGCCCTGGTAGAGGAAACTCTAAAAGGCTGGAGAGTCGCGACTGAGTTTTGCAGCACCGCCGGCCTGCGCCGCGCCACTGCCGAACGGTTCGATCTCATTCTGCTCGACTATCACCTACCTGACGGCACCGGTCTCGATCTGTGTCAGCAGATCAGGATGTTTGATGTGAGCACTCCTATTCTCATGTTCACCGCCACGCATTCAATCGAACACGCGACGGTGCTGGCCGCCGGCGGCCAGGGAGTGATCCGAAAAGACCATCTGACTCATGTGCTGCCGGTCGCGATTGCCAACGCTCTCGAGTTGGGATTGACCGCGAGACGGCATTGAATTGGCCGACGCGCGTTCGCCTGTCATCAAAGTTTTATCAGAAGGAAACTTGAACAGAACCTGCGAGAATGATATAAGGCGCATCCTCACTGGCAGGTTAGCAACAACTCAGTTCGGAAGGTTGAAGTTCTCGTTATGGATACAGCCACGGTTCGTGTGACAGTCGATGAAGCGCCACCGGTAATCGGCAAATGCTCAAAGTGCCAGACCGAGATTCGCGCCAGTCATCCGTATGCGTGGTGCATCAAGTGCAACGAGCAACTGCCTTACCGAATTAACATGGAGCGGCGGCCAATCATTTACGGAACACCCGAGAACTGGCGTTACACCTTCGGCGCCGGCCAGCGTTAATTCCCCTGACCTCCATCTTTCACTACTGATTCCAACTTCGTTAGAAAATTAATAGTCGTCCATTCCTGCCAGCGGCCCAGAGCTGAGCGATAGTGGTCCATGCGCTCGACGGCAAAGTGCCTGATGAGCCAAACGGTGCCGGCTTGGACGAGCAGGTCTTCGGCCTCGCGTTGTCGTTTGTGCTCCAAATGTTTTGAGCGCGCGCTCAGCGCCGCGAGCCAGACGTCGCAATCATGCAGCTCGCCGAGCGACGTTTGCAGTAACGAGATTTCTTTCGCGACATGCAGGCTCGATTCCCAACAGCCGGAAAATATTTCCAATGCGTAACGCAGGCGCTTCGCCAGGATGCGCAGCTGGTGAAGTTCTTTGAGGTGAAAAGGAGAGTACAGATGATGACTGGCGGCGCGGACTTCTTTGATGCGCTCCAGAATTACGCGACGGCCGAGATTGCGGAACGTAATGGCTGAAACTTCGCGCGCACGCGAGCGCTTGGGCCGCGCCATGCTCAGATCCTTGAGGCCGGCCTGGAATTCTTCACGAAACTCATCGATCAGCACCGGCCTGATCGCAACTTCGAGATTGACCCGCGCGGCTTTCCGCCGCTCTTCGAATTCGCCGGCGATAATCTTAATACCGACAGACGCATCGCCTTTCGTTTGGGCGCTGAATTCATTCAAGGCGATTAAAGCTACGTCGTGATCGCGCACCGCGCCCAGCGCATCAGCAATTTTTCTCAGTTTCACGCGCGGCAAGCGGACCCGCACGTAAGGCCGGAAGTCACTCATCGTGCTGCGCAATCTTCGCGAACACACGCGCATCGCATGGACACCTTCGGGATCGCTCCAGTCCAGCGCTTTGCGGCGCAGCTTGCACATCGCCTTGAGCTGCGCGCGCAGCACCGCGGGCAAAATTTCTTCTGCAGGGGCCGAACAATCCAATTCTGAAAAGGGTTTGGATTTTGCCATGGCGACGCTGGATGACCGATGACCGGCAACCTGCTACACGCTACCACCTCGCTGCGACCCACCCGCACCATTAGGCGCGCTTCAAAGCAGCCCGGCGGCTGAATTCCAGGCGGCAGTTGAAGACTTTTTCGAAGAATTCGCGCTTTTGCTCGGCGGCAAGAATCTCACGATCGCAATTCGCTGACGAAGCCAATTCGATATGGACGACGCGGCCATTGCGCACGCAACGCAAATCAGTCACCCGGCTGTCGTGACGGCGATCGAGGGCATCGGCAATCCGCAGAATTGCCGACAAAGAATTCACGGTGTCACGATCGACCTCGTTCAGTGCGGCAAAATTGTCGTGACGCTCTTTTGGTTCCGAGCCGCGATGGTAACGCGCGACATTTGCAATCACCTCACGCTCAGCTTCCGAAAACCCGGTCAGCTCGGAATGCTTGATCAAATAAAGTGAATGCTTGTGGTGGGCGTCGTGCGCAATGTGATAACCGACGTCATGCAACAGCGCGGCGGCCGAAAGCATCGTGCGGCGATGACGATCGAGGTTCGTCGGCAGACTCGATCGCGACAAATAATCGAAGATGCGTTCGGCCAGCTGCGCGACCTGGTGAGCATGCCCCTCTTCATAACCAAACCGGCGCCCCACGGCCTGCACGCTTCGCAGTCGATAGTCGTCGACGTCGGGGCGTGGCGGCTTCGCTTCCGCTTCGATCTCGCGCAGCCGGTCGATGAGCACACCTTCGCGCAACGCCCAACTGCACGTGCGCAGCGAATTGATCGCCAGCGCGCGCATCACGCCTTCGAGAATGTGACCACCCGCGACAATAATCTCCGAGCGTTGACTGCTGATGCCCGGCAGCAATCTGCGCTCGCTCGCATTCAGCTCCGTCATCCGCGCATTGAATGACAAAAGCTTGGCCAGCTCGATTTCATCTCCCGCCGGACGCGCGCCCGCAACCTCACGGTCGTCCCCGCCCAGAGCTCGCAAACGCAGCGCCGTCCCGATAGCGAGAATTGTTCCGGACGTTCCGGTGGCGCTTTGCCAATGCTCGCCTTTGAGTTCGCGCGCCGGTCGCTCTAACGCAGATCGAATCTCCTCCTTCAACGCGCGCAACTCTTTGGTCCTGGGAGGATCGGCGATGATGAATTCTTCCGTTAACCCAACCGCGCCGAGCTTGACCGATAACAAAGCGGCCGGCGCCCCATCGCGCATCAATGAAATCTCGGTTGAGCCCCCGCCGATGTCGATGTTGATAATCGATGTGGCTGAGCCGGCGCACGCCGCGGCCGCTGCCAATCCGATCAGTCGCCCCTCTTCGATCGGCGAAAGCACTTCCACGGTGACGCCGGCCTTCTTCTGAACTTCTCGGATGAATTGCGGAGCGTTGTTGGCTTCGCGCACGGAAGCAGTGGCGACGGCCAGGATTCGTTCCGCGCCGCGCGCTTCGGCGATCAAGCGAAACCGGTTAATGCAATCAACCGCGCGTTCGATTGCCGCCGGTGAAAGCTTGCCATGCCGCAGCGTCTCGTGGCCCAGACGCACCATCTCCTTTTCGCGCGCGAGGACCGCAAACGAATCGCTGGCCGCGGCATCGACCACGACGACCTTGATCGAGTTCGAGCCGATATCGATTGCGGCAATTTTCATTTTTGCGATCTTCCCTACGGAGCTTTGGTGGCGGCCGCGCGACCGTCGACGCCGGCGCTTTCTTTCACTTCCGCTTTTGCAGGTTCTTTGCCGGGCGGCTCGGCAAGCGGCAAAGGATCCAGGTCGACGACTTTCTTTACCAATTGGCGCAAGGCGGTGGCGACGCGTTTGACCGGCCGCGAGGCATCGATGACTTGAAAACTGTATTCCGTCTTCATGCGATCGAATTCTTTGAGCAGTAACTTTTGATACGCGACGAAACTGTCGTAATAGTCGTTGCCCAACCCCAGGTCCATGCCCGACTCCCAATAATCGAAGCCGCGGCCCGAGACCAGTACGCGCGCCGCCAACTCTTCAACGGATTTTATCCGCAGATAGAGAATCGCGTCAGGCACCAGGGCGATACCGTAAATCGATCTGATCCAGTTTGCATCAGCGCCACGGACCACCGCGCGCGCAATCGCCGAATAGATGTAACGATCAGTCAGGACGATAAATCCCGCACGCAGCGCCGGCAAAATTTCATTCTCGAGCCGATCTGCAAAGTCGGTGGCGTAATAAAGTTGCATCGTCAGCCGGCCCAGAGTATGGCCGGACCGTGCATCCTTGATTCCCCTCTCCGCCAACACGGAACGCGTCATGCCGGTATCGAGCACGGCATAACCCGCTGATTCCAACCAGGTGCGCAAGAGGGCCACGTGCGTCGAGCGTCCGACACCGTCGGTGCCTTCGATGACGATCAGCTTTCCCGGATACGGCTCGATCTCGACGTTCGGCAGAGCGGTGCCATAGAACTTCAGTTCTTTCATTTAAATTGGCACCTTCTCTTTCAGCTTCTCTTTCAGAAAGCGGCTGACGATTTCGCGCATCTGCCGCTGTTGCGTCCGAATCGCCTGCGTGCCATCGATAACCGTCAGGCCGAATTCATTTACCATGTGATCGTATTCGTCGAGAATCTTGCCCTGGAAAATCTTAAAGCTTTCTTCTTCATCGTCGGCCCAATCCATATCCATGCCGGCTTCGTAAAATTTCAGTTGCGGCCGGCCGGCAGCGATGCGATCGATCGCGACGTCCAGCGGCGCGCGAAAGAAGAACGCCGCCGTCGGCTTGACGGCAAACTTGTAAACTTCGCGCACCCAGGCCCGGTCGCACCCACGCGCGACGTCGCGAGCAAAGGCCGTGTAGATGTAACGATCGGCCAGTACGATCGCGCCGGCCTTGAGCGGCGGGATGATGTCGCGTTCAGTGCGATCGGCAAAGTCGGTCGCGTGCAGCAATGAAAAGGTCGTCGGCGTGAACAGCCGGCGCTTCTTCGCGCGTCTGGTCGTGTCTTTCACCAACGGTGAAGAATTCCATTCCGAGAAGAAAACGGAATACCCTTCGGACTTCAGCCATTGATGGAGCAGAGATAGTTGCGTCGATTTGCCGCTGCCGTCCGTACCCTCAACCACAAACAACCGGCCGGGGTACCGGTGATGTCCATATGAAATCATGTTCATCTATTTTCGGCTGGCGATGTTACAGCCATGTAAATCATGTCAGCGGCCCGACCGCCGGGCTTCTGATACGTTGTCAACTTAACCCAATACTCTGTACCTTACCGGTCAACTCTTTGCAATCTTAAGGCACCATGAAAACACTTCTCTTGTTACGGCACGCGAAGTCTAGCAGAGACGATCCGACGCTGAACGATTTTGACCGTTCGCTTAACGACCGCGGGAAAGATGACGCCAAACTCATGGGCCGTTGGCTGGGGCGTCAGCAAATCGTCCTTGATGCTGTAATCAGCTCGCCCGCAAAGCGCGCCCGGCGAACTACAGAAATATTGCTGAAGGCAGCAGACGTTTCGCTCGCCGCGTCATTCGATGAACGCATTTATGAAGCCGGCCTGCAGCAACTGCTCACGATCGTCTCAGAGATAGATCCGTCACGGAATACCGTACTTTTGATCGGACACAACCCCGGCTTTGAAGATTTAGCCGAATCGTTGACCGGCCAACACAGCCGCCTCGCCACCGCGACCCTCGCCGGCATCGAACTAAGCATCGCACAGTGGCGTGATGTTCGACCGCGCTCGGGGAAATTGCAGCTGCTCGTCACGCCGAAAGAACTCAAGAATTAACAGCGAATTAAGTCAACGGTAACTGCTTTGTAGCACCGGCCGTTTAGGATTCGTCACCAGAAGGCAACACTGCGACATACTCCGACAAGGGGGTGAGGGCTACGCCAGAGGCCACGGCCAACGGCGTAGTCCTTTTTTTTCCGCGTTGCTAAATGCAATCGGATTTTTCGCTGCGGCAGAACACCTCATGAAAAACCCAGCGGCCGTTGCCTGCTTCCTCGTCGTCACGAATTCTTGCGATAAACCAAAGACAACCGCATCGTGTTCCCCGCGCTCTCGCCCGGCATGATCGTTGCTGATTGGAAGAAGCACGCCGGCAGTTTGTCTGCGGCGTCAAACATCCCCGGCATCTCCCTCGTCATGTTCAGAGGTCCACAAAGAATGTCTGCTCCAGACTATTCGCGCTCGACTTCTCTCTTATTACCCGAGACGATTCTGCAAAGCCGTTATCGCATCGTGCGCGAACTCGGCCGCGGCGGAATGGGTGCGGTCTATGAAGCGGTTGACCAACGCCTCGGACACACGGTGGCACTCAAACAATCGCTCACCAGCAACGCGCAAGTGTGGAAATACTTTGAGCGCGAGGCCCGCCTACTCGCCCGTTTGAATCATCCCGGGTTACCGCGCGTCAGCGATTACTTCACCGAGGACGGTCGCGCATTTTTGGTCATGCAATTCGTCGACGGGGACGATCTCGCGGCCTTACTGGCCCAACAGCCCGGGCCGCTTCCCAGAAATTCGGTAGTCGCGTGGGCCGATCAGCTACTTGATGCAATCATTTATCTGCACACACACGATCGGCAAATCATTCATCGCGACATCAAGCCACATAATATAAAGGTCACACCGTCGGGACAGATCGCCCTGCTGGATTTTGGGTTGGCCAGAGCGCAACGCCGCACCGAAGACGAGACCAGCGGCCTGAGCATCTATGGTTATTCGCCTCGGTATGCGCCGCTCGAGCAAATTCACGACACCGGCACCGGCCCGCAAAGCGATATTTATGCGTTGGGCGCCACGCTCTATCACTTGTTGACAGGCGTGAAGCCGGCTGATGCGATTAGCCGTGCGAGTGCCATGGTCAACTCGCAACCAAACCCGCTCACGCCCGCGCACGAGATTAATGCGGCGGTGGGTCAAGAGCTTTCGATGATTCTCGCCAGGGCGATGGCAGCCAATGCGGCCGACCGCTATCAGACGGCGCGCGAATTCCGCGAGGCGCTCAGGCGTTTGGGTCGAGTCGATGCGATACCGAAATCCGAAGAGAACGAGATTTACCACGACCTCGAGGTTTCCTCTGCGCGAGGATCACGTGTGGGTGCTCGGATGATTGCGGCGATGCTGCTGATTATTCTGGCGTCGTTCGCCGTCTTCTGCCGCTACTACCAGTGGAAGGTGCCGTCGAATGAGATTCCGGTTTCGAGTCCGAACAAAGTCATCACGCCGACTGAATCAAAACTTTTTCCGGGAACCGGCGCGCAGAGGACTGAGACGCCGAAGAAGATTCCGAAGGGCACGCGTAAAACCAGACAGCGAAAACAAAACCGGGCGACTTAACGTCGCCCTTTGTTTCAATGGTGAGCCGAGCAGGGCTCGAACCTGCGACCCGCTGATTAAGAGTCAGCTGCTCTACCAACTGAGCTATCGGCCCACAGCGGAGATGAAAATTTAACGTCGCCAGACATCGTAGTCAAGCGGGGTACAGTCTTGGTAGCGTCCTAATTGGACTTTAAGACTTTCGGCGCTTGAAGAAATAGTTGTTACCTTCATCCCCTGTCACTAATTCCCATCCCTGTTGGCCCAAACGATTCAATTCCGCCTCGGTACTCTCGTCGAAGTTCAACCACAGGATTTTGTATTCCCACTTCTGCATATCTGCCTCCGATGAGCAACGGACACTACTTCAGTCTTTTGTGTTTTGCAAAACTGATGCACTTCGCACAAAATGTCATGTCGTCGATCCGCAAACGAGAAAACTTCGCGCACGATTAACCTAACATGAACTACCGACAGAGCGTGCTGGAATTAATCGGCAACACGCCCTTAATCAAAATCAATCGCCTCACCAAAGGGTTGAGGCCGCTGATTCTCGCCAAGATGGAGAATCTTAATCCCGGTTTTTCGGTCAAGGACCGCATCGGCATCTCGATGATTACTGCGGCCGAGCGCGAGGGTAAATTGAAACCGGGCGGCACGATCGTCGAAGCGACGTCCGGCAATACCGGCATCGGCCTGGCAATCGCCGCGTCCGTCAAAGGTTACAAATGCATTTTCGTGATGACCGAAAAAGCGTCCGTCGAAAAGTCGCGCTATCTGAAAGCGCTGGGCGCCGACGTTGTCATCACCCCGGTTTCAGCAAAACCTGGCACGCCGGATCATTATGTATCGACCGCGCGGCGCATCGCGGCCGAGACGCCGAATTCGTTTTACCCCGATCAGTATTCGCACCCGGCAAACCCGGAAGCGCACTATCGCACGACCGGGCCGGAACTGTGGGAACAGACCGAAGGAAAGATCACGCACTTCGTTTCCGGCATTGGCACAGGTGGAACCATTTCCGGAACCGGCCGGTATCTGAAAGAGAAAAACCAAGACATCAAAATCATCGGCGCCGACCCGTTCGGCTCGATCTACAAAACCTACAAAGAGACCGGCAAGGTGCCGGAGACCACGCCTTATCTGGTCGAAGGCATCGGCCAGGAAGTTCTGCCGGGCAACGCGCACATGCAGTACGTCGACGAGGTAATCAACATCAATGACCACGACTCGTTCGAATCGGCCCGTCAACTGAGCCGCGTCGAAGGAATCTTTTGCGGTGGTTCGACGGGCACAAACTTTGCCGCGGCGCTGCGTATTGCGCGCGACCTCGACGAAGATGCGGTCGTCGTATTCATCGTCTGCGACACGGGCGAGCACTATCTTTCGAAGTTCCATTCAGATGAATGGATGAAAGAAAAGCGCCTGCTCGAACCGCAGAAGATCACCGCAGGATTGATTGGCGAGACCAAGAGCAAAGCCGCGCCCACTGAACTAATAGCTGTGGCTCCCGGTGACTTAGTTGGCGCCACGCTGGCCAAAATGAATGAAATGGGACTGACCCAGGTCCCCGTCCTGGAAGATGGAAAACCGGTGGGCTCTCTACGTGAGAATCATTTACTCACAAAGGTCTTCAACGATCGCGACTTGATGGACTCGCCGGTCCGCGACGTAATGGAGAAAAGTTTTCCGGTGGTCGATGTCGATGATGACGTCAACGTGGTCTCGCGGAAACTGCGCACGAGTCAGGCGGTGTTGATTGAGGAATATGGACGCATCACCGGGATCATCACGCGGCTTGATCTGTTGGATATGAGCGACAACGGTAATTAGCGGCGCGCGCGTTCATAAAACTTCACGCGCAGTTCCTCATCCAACTGCCGCACCTCGAACAGTTCAAATCCACTAAGAAAGTTTGACGGAAGAAAAGTGTCCGCATCCGCGACCGTTAGCGGCACGTCGGTAACTATCCATTGATCGATGTGAGGCAGGAAGGCTTCATAGGTCCGCGCGCCGCCGATCACGAACAGATCGCTGGTCAGCGTTTGGGCCAGGGTCAATATTGATTCGACAGTCGGCAGGCGCACGACTGAGTGAACAGCGTCAACCTCAGTCTGGCTGGTGAGCACCACGTTCAGGCGATCGGGCAGCGGCTTCTTGAGCGATCGCCAGGTGCGATTGCCCATGACCACAGCATTTCCCACCGTCGTCTGTTTGAAGAATTTCAGATCCGCCGAGTAGTGCCAGGGCAAAGTCCCGCCCCTGCCGATAGCGAGGTTACGATCAACTGCGACGATGCCGACGATTGCCATCTTGAGAATCGCTCTTCTGAGTTAGAGATTAGAAGTTAGAGATTAGAGGTTAGAGGTTAGACACCGAAGTGATCCCCGGTCCCTGACTTCTGACCTTCTGACCTTCTGACTTCTAGTGTCTAGCCCTACTCCTAATCTCTAACCTCTAACCTCTAACCTCTAGGTTAGACACCGAAGTGATCCCTCGGTCCAAACTTCTGACCTTCTAACCTTCTGACTCCTGACTTCTGACTTCTGACTCCTGACTCCTGACTTCTAGTATCTAGCCCCTACTCCTAATCCCTAACCTCTAGCCTCTGACCTATCGTATCATCAGCCCGCACTACCACTACAAAACAACTGGAAACAAAACATGAGCGGATTCTATCTGGCGTTTGCGCTGACCGTCTTCGGAATGTTGCTGTATCACCTTTCGCAAAAGGCCGTTCCCAAAGAATCGAACCCTTTCTTGGTGATCGTAATCGCGTACGTGATCGGTATTGCTTTGTGCGTGGCGCTGGCTTTCGTATATCCCGGAAAGAGGAGCCTGCTGGAAACGTTCCGCCAGTCGAACTGGGCCGTCTACACGTTGGGAGCTGCAGCCGCGTTGATTGAGTTGGGATTCCTGCTCGCGTATCGCACCGGATGGAGAATCAGCATCGCCGCCGTAGCTTCGAATGCAGCCGCCGCCGTGGTCCTCATCCCCATCGGCTTACTGCTGTTCAAAGAACAGCTTTCCTTACGCAACATCGTCGGCTTGATTTTTTGTGTCATCGGACTCGTGCTCGTCGTGCGTCAATAGAGGTACTCACACCGCCACCGGCGCGGCAATCTTCGCATGCGACTCGTAACCGATTAATCGAAGATTGTCGTAGCGGAAATTCAGCAGACCGGCCAACCCGTGAAGTTTCTTTTCTTCGTCGATAATTTCCAGCCGCGGCAATGGCAGAGGCGCGCGTGAAAGCAATTCGCTTACCTGGTCCAAATGATTTTGGTAGATGTGATTTGTCATATTCACTTCTAAGAGCCATTTCAGTACGGATAGAAATGTTATTTCTACCAGCTTCCTATTGACTAATGTGATAGGTTAGTGCCGCCTGTTCGGAGGATAGGGCAACGCTGGAGAGCGACCCGAGCGCCGTAACAGGTGAGTATACGGAGGGGCAGGGCTGCTAGCTCTGCCCTTTTGTCCATGCACGCCTCTTCCTGCCCCTCCGGTACTCCACAAAGCGATAAACTCGCTTTTCCTGGTTAACTGACTACAAGCAAGGAACTGCGACATCACTCAAAGGCCACTGCTGCGCCGATAAGACCGCTGCCGACGCCTCCTGAAACGGCAGTGCCGACTAAAGACATCCCCAAGCTAACCGCCAGCGCACTCGCGTCTGCAGCTACTATTGCCGCCCCACTTATACCGTAGAAGAACTTCTTTAATTGCTTCTTTCTTTTAAGTTCTTCTTTTCATTTCTTCGGAAGCTCGTGCAATCGCCTAGCTATTTCGCAGCTTCGTTTCGCAATTTCCTTAGGTTTTGACGAACTTCATCAGGTTCTATTTTGAGGTTCTTGATATTCTTCCGGAGACTTGTAGCTTCTTGGATGAGTGCTTGTGCCGTTCCGCGAAGACTCTCCGGAAATCATCTTCGCTGAGGTTCGACTGTTTCCGACAATATTCGGTGAACGTCATTCGTCGCATCGATGAGATATTGAATTTGATCTCTTTCCATTCTCTAATCCGCGTTCCCGTCGTGTAGCGCGCGCTCCTTTTTACACCCTCGCGTATAACAGTGTCGAGGATTTGCTGGGGAATTGTGCCCGCATTTCGCGAGGGACGAGGATCTAAATCTTTCGACCTTTACCTTAAGTCAATGCCTCTGATATAAGCCGTCAATACTGAATTATCCATAGCTGTTATGGTGAAACAAAAGCCCCCACGTTTCGACTTTTCAGATAGCGATCTCGACAAAGAAGCGCCGGTCGCTTTTTTTGCCTCTGACTCCCAAAGGTCCCAACTGTTTTCTTTGGAGCGTTACGTTACGCGCAGAGAACAAAATGTAGTAACCATCTCTGGTCCGCCCGGATTTGGAAAAACGGCACTCGTAAAACAATTCCAAGTCAATCTTAATCGCTCAAAACGCTACTCGTTTAAATTTGAATGGGTAGTCATGCCACGACTACAAAATCCTAGTGAAACAGTCGACGCACTAATAAACAAATTAAGGCAGGACAAAAGCGATGACCGAATCGTCATCGTTTTAGACGAGGTCGAGGAAATAGACCTACGTCAACTGCGGTTCTTCGTTAGCCGGTTATTGAATTGGAAACGCGTAAAGAGCGTCATTATCGTCACCAATGGAACACCGCCCAACATTGCAAGGGCCTTTAACATAATTATCGCACCACCCGACGGTAAGCTCTACGGATTAAGAGAGCAAGTAATCGTCACGCGGAAGCCGATCATCTCATCAGTTGCTCCCCTCATCGTTACTGCAAGCGACGCACTTATTGAAAAACTAAAACGTGAACCCGCTGGGCTTTTCAAGATTTCACCAAGGCAATTTGAAGAAGTTATTGCAGAGTTATTAACGGGCATGGGTATGGAAGTAGAACTCACGCCAGAAACTCGCGACGGAGGCAAAGATATCCTTGCGTACATGAAAACTGAACTGGGAAGAATCCTATGTTTAGTTGAGGCCAAGCAGTACGATGAGAAACGCCCGGTTGGCGTGAGTCTTATCAGAACCCTTTACGGGACCGTGATTGACCACCAAGCAACGACTGGAATGCTCGTCACAACTTCTCGATTTGCAAAGCCAGCGAAACAGTTTCAAGAACGCCATAAATACCAACTTACTCTAAAAGAATATGAAGACGTGGTTGGTTGGCTACTCAAACATCGACGGAAATGAATGCAACCACCCCTGGAATTCCAGATTTCTTTGTTAGCTATAACAAGACGGACAGACAATCCGCTGAATGGATCGCCTGGCAATTGGAGTCCGCCGGATATTCGGTAGTTATCCAAGCGTGGGATTTTCGCCCAGGATCAAATTTCATTCTCGAAATGAACAGGGCTGCACAGGAGGCTCAGACAACCATTGCTGTACTTTCGCCTGACTACATTGCTGCTTTATATACTCAACCCGAATGGGCTGCTGCATTCGCGCGAGACCCACTAAGTAGGAATCGAACACTCGTAGGCGTTCTTGTGCGAGAAACAGAACTACAGGGCCTGCTGAATCAGATTATTTACATAAATTTAGTAGGTCTCGAAGAAGAATCAGCTCGCGTCGAACTGCTGAGCGGTCTAAAGCCGGGGCGGTCAAAGCCTGAACAAGCACCGGCCTTTCCCGTTATTCGGCGTTCGCACGTCTCTGAGCGACTCCCTAACGTTGAAAATCTGGATGGGAGAGCACGGTCAGGAAGCTATGAGTCTCTCTTTCTTCCTTCAAGAGCCATCCTCCCGCGCGGCTTTCGTGCCTCGGTCGACAACTTCCTTGCTACTTATCTTGGCTCGTTGGATCAGCCCACACCATTTGGAGGTAGAACAGAGGATCTAGAGCGTCTGACCGATTGGCTATGTTCCCACCATGATTCTCCGTACTTATGCATTGCTTCGGAAGCTGGCCGTGGGAAGTCTGCGCTCCTGGTCCAGTGGGCGAGAGGACTTGTTGGCAAGGAGGATCTCTTTGTCATCTTTATCCCTATAAGTATAAGGTTTGAAACGAATACATCCGGTGTTGTTTTTGGAGCGCTCGCCTCAATGCTTGCCGATTATCGCGATGAGCCCTATCCAATCCTTGGAACGATTCCTCCCTCAACTTTGAAGGACCTATGTCGCGAGTACATCGCTCGAGGCGGCATTGGTGATCGCAGGCTCCTAATAATCCTAGATGGTATTGATGAGGCTGCTGACTCGGAAATCAGTACTAACTTATTTCCGCTTGCGCCACCTCCCGGTCTTCGCGTTGTCGTCTCAGCGCGCAACAAAGTCGAGACCGCTGAACCTTTAGCTTGGCTCCACGCGCTGGGGTGGGATCGTTTCGGAATAGGCACAGTGTTCCCATTAGATCCTTTAACGGAGTCTGGCGTGGCGGATGTCATTGAAAGGTGCGGCATCCGCGTATCTGGCAGCATCGCTCAAGGGGCGCTGGCTAAACAGATTCATCGCGTGTCAGAAGGTGACCCTCTCTTGATTAGCTTTTACGTCGCAGATTTGAAAAACAAGAGTGCAGAAGAGGAAGGCATGGCTTTGGCTGAAATGGAGCGTCTTCCCGCTGGCCTCGACGCCTACTTTACGAGCTGGTTAGAGGATCAAAGGAGACTCTGGGGACGTGATGAAGATTGGAAAGAGAGATCAGTCCACCTGGTACTGTCTGCGTTAGCCTGTGCTTTTGGGCCACTAATGCGAGACGACATACTTGGAGTAGTGCCACCTGAAGATAAGTTAGACAGTTGGATTCTGCATGAGACTTTGCGGCCGCTTGGGCGACTTCTTGTTGGTGACGGAAGGAATCAAGGCGTTACCTTCGTTCATCCACGTCTCGCCACATACTTTCGTGAGAAACGGCTAAGTCAACAAGAAAAGTCTTTATGGGAAAAACAATTTGTCGCTTGGGGACAACAGATACTAGCAGCGCTACGCGAGCATCAATTGAAGCCTACGGCCGTTCCCACATATCTTCTTAGGTTCTACGCTGAGCATCTGAGGCAAATTCCTGGAAACGCGGACACCCTCTACAAACTGCTGTGTGACGAATGGATGCGCGCTAGCCTTACCGTTGACGGCACTCCCAGTCTCTTTTTAGGAGACGCTTGGCGAGTTTGGGACGTTGCTAACCAGGATGGTCCCAGGGCGATCGGCATGCAACTGCGCGCTGCGCTGTGTTTCTCAAGCGTCGCCTCCTCCATCACAAAAATCAAGAGTGATCTTCTTATCTCTTGCGTTCATCGGAACATCATCAGCCATGATCTAGCCGTCGTCATTGCAAGACACAAACCAGACCTTAAAGAGAAGGTGGAATGTCTTTGTGCGCTAGCAGAAATTTCGCCTATTGAAAGTAGAGGGCCGCTTCTGTTCGAAGCCATGAATGCCGCTCATCAGATTTTTGAAAAGAAAGAGAAAACGCTAGCGCTGGTTCAAGTGGCGGCAAGACTGCCAGTAACTGAACGAGACGCGGTCTATGAACAAGCACGTGAGTTGATGAGCGAACTTCAGTGTGTCGCTATGTATTACGTCCTCAAAGATACGGAGCATTTGTGGCCTGAAAAGATGCTTCCGAGTTTGATAGACAGTCTGCTCGAAGCCGCGCGGAATGATAAGAATGAATCGAGCCGAGCCTGGATCATGGAGGAAATGAGTAAGCGATTCCCTAGTCCGAAAAGAGAAATCATGCTGAGGGAAGCTCTAACCGCCATAATGGAACGGCCCTTTTCAGATCACATCCGGGTAGTTGCGAAGACTGGCTTGGCGGTTCAACTGCCGGAGCCAGAAAAAACCGCAGAGCTAGATGCTTTGCTTTCTTTGGCACTAGCGATTGATGATGACTGGTCCAAGGTCTATGCATTGCGGGATTTGGCGCGAGCTTTGCCAGCTTCGCGTCTTCAAGAGCTGATTAATGTTGCGCGTGCACTCGATAATGAAAGCGCTCGGGCCGAACTACTTGGAGATCTCGCTGTACTCCTTACCTCAGATCAGCAAACGGTACTGTTTTCTGAGGCGCGTCAAATTGCTGAAGAGGTCGAAGATGATTGGTGGAAGGCTGGTATCTTGGAGAACCTTATTCCAAAAGTACCCCATCAGTTTTTGCGCGCCATATTCGACGCCGCGGGGGCCATAGGCAACCAATGGGCACAAGCTGAGGTTATGACAAAGCTCGCGCCAACATTGTCCGGCCAGGAGCAGGATAATGCGCTGAAGTTGGCGTTTGCAGTCTCACAAGGAATCGCTGACTTTGGGGATCGCGCCATTACCCTGTGCAAGATAATACCGGTGCTTTCAAAGAAGGAACGGAAAGCGACGGTTGTTGAAACTGTAAGACTGGCTCGCTCATCATGGGACTACGAGGCTCGTGCTAGTGCCTTAGGTGAACTGGCTCGTTGGGTTGACAGTAAGGACCGCGATGTTTTGTTACGTCAAGCAGTAGATGCTGCTTCGTGGATCGACAATGACATGGCGAGAGCAAAGGCGCTGATCAGCCTTTTACCGTTTCTGAGTCCACAATTATTAAACAGAGTTTTTGCTCTAACAAAAATTCCGCCAAAAGACGAAAACTATTATTTTCAGTGGCAGGTGCTAAAGGCTTTGGGCCAATACCTGCCAGATGACCTTCTGACGGAGGTTGCTGAATACATAAAAGCTATGGTCATTGACCCCGAGTTCTTCCGCGCAGAGTTGCTTGCCGAGTTCATTCCTAGGATGAAAATCGAGTCTCGGCTTGAATCTTTGGATCAAGTGCGCGTTTCCATGGAAGATCGGGATGCAGCGGTGATCTTACTGGCGGTGGCAGTGTCGTTGCCGCGAATAGAGGAGCAGGTAGATATCCTGGCAGAAGCCCTCGAAAGGGCGAGCGTTGATTTGTATTGGATCGAGAACAGAATGATCGCCGCGAGGATATATCTTCAACTGGCGTTGCGGTCCGAGGGAGCTCAACGAGACTCTAATCTATCAGAAGCGCTTGAACTCTTCAGATCGATTTCATATACGCCAAAGCAGTGGGAGCTATTTGGCGAGATATTCCCTTACCTCCCCGACAGCGAAGCAACGAAGGTCCTGGAAGAGGTTCTTCGTGCTTCCGGAAGCAACGAATATATTGGAAACCGAGTGAGGGACTTAGGACGATTCGGCCGTCATCTGCAAGGCGAAGATCGAGAACGTGTGCTGAAGGAGACGTTGGACACCATCGCTGCAATGAATGCTGAACAAAACTACGATAAGGCTGAGCTGCTTGACGAATTCGCCAAAGATATCCCAGATGAACTTCTAGAACGAGTTCTAGAAATGACCTGGACGCTGGGACATGACTACCACGTGCCACGTATCCTTAGCGCGCTGGCCCAGAGATGGGACTCGATGTGCCGTAACGATCGAGCACTTGAGTTCCAACGGCTTACTGAAACTCTCAATATCTTCAAAGGTTGTAAACGGGAGTACATGTTGGGGGTTATTGGAGCTCTTATACCTGTTATTGCAAGAATTGGAGGAGCGCGCGCAGTTTCAGACACGCTAAGTGCGATCCGAGACACCGCTACCTGGTGGCCATAAACAGGTTGTTGGTACCTTTCGGCGCAGGCGATTTCTTCAAAGCCCCACTCCAACAAACGCTCCCGGCTCCGACGATCGAATTTGAAATCCGTGATTGAGTCGCACTCACTTTGACGCAGGAAGCTACGAAGCGGAGCTGCCGCAATGAAGCAAGGACCCAATGGACTCTGCAGAAATCTCCTTTGAACATCTCATCAAACTTCGCGATGCATGTATAAGCAACGCCGAAGATTTGCTCAACTCCGCTAAGGCCTTAATCGATACTGGCGCTCTTCAGGTGAGCTACCACTTGGCTGTGCTCGCACTGGAGGAAATGGGAAAGCTAGGACTGATGGAAGTCAAATACAACCTGGACAGAGTGGCCAAAGAGAGGGAGTTCGAACCGGATATTGACGATCATATCAAGAAGCTGTTTTGGGCTTTCTTTAGCATACATCTAAGCGGTCACAAGATTGACGTAAATGAATTCAATTCGCTTCGCGGGATCGCCTCTCAAATGCACAAGAACCGACTCGACTTTCTCTATGTCAATGTTGGAAATCCGGTGAACCCGCGCAGCAAACTTACGCTTGAGCAACTAAAGCAAGTTATTGGTCTTGCGGAATCAAGAATTGGATTTGAAAAGGCACAGAAGGTAAAAGAACCTACTGCTGAATTAGATGAGAACGCGCAATGGTTTGTCATGGCTTTTGAAGACCCGGACAAGCGAAGTTCCATTCTAAACGAAGAGTCGTACGCGAAGTTAACCGAACTCCAGAGCTTCAGGAAGTGGATTGAATGGAACAGGAGAAGGTATGAAGACAACCAAAAGGAGTTGCGGAACTTGCTGGATGAAGAACTTGCCAAAACTCCGTTAGACGAAATTGACAACGCCGAAGTGGAAGATTCACGTAGGCTTCGTGAGTGATTCCCATAGCATTCGACGATCCTTCATATCTGAATGGAGCAAGCACGCAACTCATATTTTCGTCGGGAAAACAAACCAGCCAAATGAACTCGCTTGTCAAATAGTACTTCCCAACCATGTAACGCTTGATAACGTCTACGACCGGGGTTTTACAGCCGCAAAGATTATGGCCGTATCACTCAGCATCGGCACCTCTGGCTTTTTCTGGTGGTATACCCCGAGCCAGGGATACTTCTATACCAGTCGCATTAATAATCTAGAAAACAACACGATGTTGAAATTCAAACCGCCGCATGGGTTAAAGGTTGAATGGGAACGACAAGCAGTAAAAGCAGAGCACGTCATACCGATAAAACTCGCGATGTCGTATCTGGTTCGGATTAAGGGACAGAAAGAAGAAGTGGCATTAGATTCATACCTAACTGGTCTATCACTTTTTGGTAAGTGTGACTGCCACATAGATTTCTTCGCCAACGCGTTCGAGAGTTTTTTTAGAGCATTTAGAACTGCGATGACTATCAATGGTGAGATTCATGGTGGCGAGACTCTTTACGATGCTGCAGTCCGTCACTTAGGGGAGGTGATCGTTGATTTGACTGAGCTAAGAAAGTATTTAGAACTTGGTGAAAGAATCGAAGCCACAAAGACTGGTGTACCTAGCCTGCGATTAAATGATGTGGCGTCAATGAAGTCCATTTGTGACGCGTATTTTCTTTTGCGTGCGGCTATCGTCGTCAGGGATTCCGTTTACAAAACCCCCTAAACTTGTTATCGCCAATCATTGGATTGACCGTTACACCAACATTCAGGGAGCCTCTCATGGACGACGATGAATGAGACCTTGCCGGGATGCGTAATTCTCAACTAGAAACCTATGAGCGACAACGAGATCCTTAAGACTCTCTGTGAATCGGCCGACAAGGGTGGTTTGCTCGAACGTGTGCTTGTCGAACTACTTAGCGACCTAGGGTTTAGTCAAGTGCGTAGACAGTTAGCAGGGAGCCAATTTGGGTCGATATTAGCGCTTGCCAGACCTCACAATTCGATCATCGTCAAGAAGTATGGAAATTCGAATGCAAGAATTTGATTAAGTCAATCACTATCGAAGACATCGCTCCGAAGCTGATCTGGCACCATGGCCGAGCCACTATCGATCACTTTGTTATTGTTGGGACTTCCACGATCAGTAATGAGCTCGACTTCTTATTACAAACCCATCAATTCCCGATGTCTATACACGTATGGACCGACGCTGACTTGGCCCAATTAATTGCCAAGAGTCCACGCGCAATGAGCTTGTTGAATCTAACTCCGGATCGCACCAACAACTCGCACCAATTAGACCACAATCTTATCGGTTGCTACCCTGCCGCTCCTATCTCACTTGATGTTGTGCACTTGCATGATCCTCCGCACGCTTTCGATTATGTGAGGGTTGACGGCGAGGTAATAAAGGCCTACACGAGCACTGAACTACGGCTGCTTTTGAGTACCACTAATCCTAGTCAGACTCCGGTTGAAGTTCAGACCGTTGAAGTCGTCACCTTAGCCTTTAGACAGTTGAGCGACAGAGTGCTCCGCTTGGTCAAACCTAAGGGCTTTATCGAGCCTGTCAAAATAACCTTTCGACCCTCTCAGGAGTGCGGGTCGTCTGTACACGTGCTAGGCGACAGAATTTGGCAGATTAATTCCAATTCGACAGAACATTTGGTCCTTGTGCTCGACAAGACAACGCGTCCAGGACTCTATTCTGTCATGGTTCGAATCCACGGTCGGCGCGAGGGCGAGTCTATAACGCGCCTTAGTCCGATATTTGTTTTCCATGTCAAAGATGCAGGAACCGATTTACTCACCTTGCAGGTGGTAGGGCGCCATTACGATTCTCCCGCTGCTCAAGTGTTAAATCTTCCTGGGTCGGCCTGGAAAAGGTTGAAGCGAGAGGTAGCGTCCAAGAACACGCGTGTATACCTTGGCCCTACCGATCACGAGATAATTCGTCACAAAACGGATACCACATGGAGGATAAGGAGTATTAGGACTGAACCAGGTCAAACCCCGCACACGGAGACCTTGAGTCTTCAGGATCCCTACACTCTTGTGATGGACTTGGGGACGCCTGTAGATGAAGAGCTTTACTCAGCTTCTGAAGCATTTCGGAGGGTCACGGGCTCGGATGAATGGCAGGATCTTCTGCCATTGCAGCTAAAACGGCGTCGTGCACACGACTGATTGACGAGATTGATTGTTGAATGCGACGAAGTTGATCGCAAGGAAGCAAGGTGTCGGGGCGTAACACGGATCGCTAGTTGAAGTGGGATTTCCTTTTTAAGATCCGTGATCGTCGATTACGAGATTGTTTCAACGGCCCCTTCTAAGTTTTTCCATGCGCGCTTTATGCTTGATTTTCTTCCTGAACGGATCGCCGTTACAAGCTCTGCCACGAAGGTGGTTGTTTCGAGCTGTCTGGATTTTGCGTTAAGGTCGCGCTCGACACTGAGGAGCCTTTTTTGCAGGTAACGGCGTTTCTCTCCGTCTTGAGTAGTAAGCCGGCGCTTGCGAATCAAGTTAAGGTACGGCCGCAAAGATTCAGGACTTGCGTGACCGGCTGCTTCTGCAGCTTTGAGAAGTACGATGTCAAGGCTCATGGAATTTCCATGTTTCGACAAAGCCTCATCGTAGTAAAACTGAACAAGGTTTGTTAAGTATCTTGCCCGCATTCGGTGCCCAGATCCGCGCACATTCGCACTCTTAAAAGCGCCTCCGATAAGGTTTGTAATGGCGCGTAGGGTTATGACCCTCCCTGTTTTATCAGAAAGAAATATTGCACTCGGCGCCTTGTAGGATGAGCCGCGTTTCTTTGTGAAACGCTGGATCACGTCGGAACGCTCCTCTTCAATGTAATTCCTGGATCGGAGCAAGAGATCTGGAACAACTTCAACGATGCGCCGATGGTCACCCTTGGTAACTAACAACTCGATATCTTTACATGAGTCTGTTTCAATCAGTTCGCTGATTTCGTCCCAGTCTGGTATTTGATCTATCGTCAACGCCGCAAATTCCTTACGCCTTAATCCTACTTCTTCGGCCCAGGACAGCATGAGCGTATTACGTTCGGCAAGACGGGGACTGCTAAGTGTCGCAAGCGAGGCGTGTAGCCGCGTTGCTTCCTCAGCGGTAGGCGTGTGGAGGTTCGGTTCGCGGGTCGTTCGGTAGAGCAGGGGGCTGCCAATTTTGAAATTGCCATTAAAGCCGGATCTGGATCTGGTCGGGACTATCCTTGTTGAAATACGTGGGGACGCTAGCCTCTCCTCACTAGAAGGATCAGCGATAAGACCTTGAATATAGCCTCGAGTTTGTGCCCACCAATAGAACTGGAAGACCGTTGACAACCGCTGATTGATGGTGCGCTTTTTGACCCCGATTTGTATCTCTTGATGGTTGCGCCACTCTATTAACAAATTGTCATCGACGTCCATCCAGCTGATGCCGTGTTCTATCAGGTAGTTCCAGAAAGACACCAGAATATCTGAATACAAGCGAAGCGTAGTGGCTGGGTAATTTAGCATCACAGCCTGATCACGAAACCAATCGTTCACTGGATGAACGACCTTACGCTCGTTATCGAGAAGCAAGGGCAGGCCGGCTTGCTTCCTACCGTTAATCTCACAACTCTCGTCGGTGTAAAGGACAAGCGCTTTACGCATGGTCTGAGCAACTCAATTGTCTAGTCGTACCGCCGGCATCAACTCTTGAAGCCGAGGCTCTTTTACAAAGGCGACTCACTTCACGGAATATAATCCGGATCGTTCCTTAAGCTTCGCTGTTAGTTTGCTGTTTTCTTCTTTCAAGTCTGCGATACGTTGGTCCTTGCGAGCGTTTTCTCTTTCGGCCGTCAACAACTCTTGTCGAGTCTTATGCATTTCGCCAGCCAATTGCTTTAACGTAAACGTGAGTTCTTTATTATCTTCCTTAGCTCGGTCCGTTCTGCTCTTCCGAGAGGTTGAAGTCTTTTCCGGAGATGTTAACGATTTGATTAGCTTCAGAATTTCGATTCTGACATCAACATTCCATGGTTGGTATAGAGTTGACTTACTACCAATGATCTCCAGCTTCAGCTTTTCGTCAGCCCAAACGCGGAATTGCTCAAGCGACCTTGGCACGAACGCTCCGCTTGGCGCTCCTTTTTTTGCATACTGTTGAAGAATCGCTTTTTTGGCGTCGATCTTTAGCCGAGCTTCTTGTCGGTTCTCGATTGCGATCTTTGGGGCTCGTGCTCTCGGCGTTTTGAGCATTTGACGACCTCCCATTCTCCGATGAGCCAAATGATCGATCACGGTAAATTAGCAGCTCGCTTAAATAGGTGGCGCTAGCATTTCTCACGAGCGGGCCATTGTTTTTGTCTCTTGATGCTTTTTCGTGCAGCTCTATCTGATTGGCTAGATAAGGGCGAAAGCCTTCATGAGTAAGGTGGTGGGGACAATTAGCGCATGTTGTCAACGTCGCTCTTGACTGGTCCGGTCCCGTCGGGACATCACTACTATCGGTTTTCACGCATCTCGCCTGGGAAAGATCTCGTGTAGAGGTTCCGCATGAGCAGTAGCCCCACGGAAAGCCTTTCAGAACCTTTCCGGAGCGAAGAACAAGTCGCTCGATCTGTTTAGCAAACTTCTCTTCGGTGAAAATTAGAACTGAAGCGATCATTTGACCGCGAATTCGCTCAGCTACTTTCTTAAATCTTTCCCCGAATGGTCCCCCGGCGTCCCGTCGACCTAGGGCGACTTCCTTCAGAATGGAAACCGTATGCTCACTCTGTACCTCTCTAAAGATTTCTCCGTGGATTGGCTCAGTAAGGTATCTGCGTGTTACATCGAGGTTGTAATGGCGCAATTGATAACTAAGGGCTGATAATTCGCCAAATTCATAGCGCCAGATATACATGATTGCAAAGAAGCGCCGAAATTGGTGAGGATGAAAGGCCCAAATGGAACCTTCAGGCAGAGGTGGTATGTCTAAACGATCCGTAAGCTCTTGAAGAGCCTTTGGGATTCGAAATGAAGCGGCTTTCGAACGTCCCCACAACTTGTACTGGAAGAGTTGCGGTCTGGCGTTGATATCTCTTGCGCTTTGGCTCAGCTGAAGAAGCAGCTCAACTGCTTTCACGACAATTTCTGGACAGGGTGTTTTGTCCCAATCTCTTTTCGTTTTTTCGATCCATAATTCTATCCAATGTCCGTCTTCGTCAGATGTAATGCAGAACTCGTTGTCCGATCCCGCTGCCCTACATGAAGTGACTTCCTTCCGACGTCGCGCGGTAAATGCGGCGATAACTACAAAACAACTTGCGAATAAGCACCTCAGAACCTCAGTCGATGCCCTATTGTAGGAGGCGGAGCAGATCAAGGTGGGGCGGATCGGCCACGGCTGCCCAGGACCTTGTGGCATCTGCAAGTTGTCAAAAAGCTTTCTCAGTTTTTCCCTCTTCCGCAGTTTTGCCCTTTTATCATGCAGACGAACCCTCTGACTATACTCTGTGGCAATCGTGTCGGCGCGCAAAGCCATTTCTTGTACAGCGCTCGAATAGTCCAGAATCCATCGAATGCTCCGATCTATTAGAAACATGGTTTGATCGACCGGAGCGCTCTTAGTCCTTCCAGACGAAGTGCCTAATTTTTCAGCTGTCTTAGCGATGCTCAGTGACGGGAAGGGATCGAATCTGATCTTGTCACCCGGCAATAGTCGACGAATCTGCCATTGGAATTCCCAGGATTGCAATTGGCGCAGAACATTGACTTTTGTTATTCGCGAAGGCGTGGCGGGCAGTGTCTTAAGCATCTGGCGCTGGTGCGGGTAAAGATACAAGCCTTCTTCATCGGCTAATTCCCATAGTTGATGCGTGCATGCGGGGTCATGGATTGCACGAGTCCAGTCAATATTTGCATCGGCAAGGAGGCGCCTGCCATCGAGAAATCTGCCGTCTCTTCGAGGCACCTGGGAACCAGATGCTCTCAACTGAGAAATATGCTTTTTTATCCGCGCTGGAAATTCCAGCAGGTGGGCGGTTCCAAAAATAACTCTCCCGACAAACTCCTCGAAATCAGCGCGTATCAGTTTGCCAAAGGAGCGAATGCCGTTGAGGTTCATCCACATAACCCAAGTGACGATATTATTCGTCATCGCCATGTGAACGTACTTATCTGTAACGGTCGCATAGGGTCCAGTACGCATTGCAATAACCATCCGACGAACGGTGTCCAACAGCTCGGAGTGTTGCGGCGCCGTCAAGCGTGACCCATCGGCCATCAACACGTTGAAATAGAGATTTTGATATGGATTGGGACCTATCCCCGAGGTAAGCCAACAATCATCAAGATAATTCGAGTGTAGCCATGTGGGCCGTGGTACATCTGGTGGAAAATCGGAGACTTGACGGTCAGACGAGATAGCGTTGGCTTGGTGTGGAGACATAAAGTGCCAATCATGAGAGCGGGGGAAAATTAACCGATCCCGCAAGGATCCGGGCGTCGGCAGCTGCTTTAGCGCTTAGGAAAACTGCCGCCGTCGGACCACGCTGTATCTTTTCCAAGGCGACGTCGGCGAAAACCAGCCATGGTAGCCAAGTTTCCACCCATCTCTGTGGCCGTGTCGCCTCAAACTCAGGGCGACTCATCCGCAGATGCCTAAAGAAGAGAATAAGATCTGTAATGTTTGGAACAGTCGCTACGACAAACCGAAGTGGGCAGCGCGGGCAGTTTTCCAGAGACGCACAGTTTTCGCCCTTTATTGTGCCTGGTTGATAGCCGGCTTTTGGATTCAAACAAGCTACGCCAAGGCCCGTTCGGAGTGCCCTCTTGAGACGCTTATTAAACTGTGAACTTGCCATACCGATTTTCTGTGCTGCGCCGTCAATGTTGGAAATCGATACCGTCTGAAAAAGCGATTGAAACTCCCGTATTAGTTCGTCATAAATAAGCCGAAGTGAGGGCTTGTTTGCGTAGGTTGAAGTCATCGAAAGTGTGGCGTGATCTGCCAAAACATTTGCGTCAATCAAATTTCCGTCGTTTTTGTAAATGGACTGAAACAGCACTGTCGGCCGAATCATGTCCGCTGTTAGATCCAGTCCGTGGAATTCGGCATGTCTTGACAGAAACAGTTTGAATTGTTTGATCGATTTGTGTGGAGAAAAAGTCGTGACGACACCACCACCCCGCAAATGGTGACGAAGAAACAATTTGTTTCTCAGCAACCCCGGAGCCCGGTCCGAGATTCTTTGGGACATTTGTTGGTACCACTCGAGCGCCTGAACACAACTTATCTGGTGCGCCGGATCCTTTGTTGGAAGTTCTGAGACAATCAGTTTTCCTCTGGCCCGGTCTTTAGAGCCAGCTATCGATTTGTGATTTGGTAACTCAGACTCCGAAATACAGTTCCGCTCCAATGAGTTACAAACACTGACATTAGCCCCTGTATCTATCAGAAAGATGATTTGAACTGCGTTTGTGGCTCGCGGATGTGGCGTAAGGTACGCCCGCAAGTTCGCAACTTTTAATCTGTTGACCCTACAAAAGCTTGCGTGAAAGTTACCCGTCTTACTGGTGGAGGTGGCTGGGATGAGGCCACGGTGTTCGTGTAAAACATAGGTCAAATAGCGAGACACGGCTAAGTCCGGCGTATGGATGGGGAAAAGCCTCCGGATGGCCCAACGTTTGGCGTTCGTGTTTCGGTATTTGGAGTGTACTATTCTTCTTATCTCCCCAACAGGCATATCGCAAAGAAGTAGGAGTCGCTCACCTTCCTTGAAATGGTTATACCAAACCTTCAATTCTTCCTCTGCGCATCTTCTGAGATCACTCAATCTCTGGTTATTAATCTTTGCTAAAGCGGCCGCAATATCCTTCCTTCCATTTTGCAGAACGTCGTCAGCAGGAAAACGCGAGCTATGGGTTTCCTGAATAGGTTCGCTCTCCTCGATATTGCGGTGCGTGAGTGAGTTATTGGATACCTCGGCAAGACATTTCTTGGGCTTCGCTTTTTTATTTGCGTTCTTAACTGGGGTGAGTCGCGAGACGGGCTTCAAGATTTTGGCGCATACCCAAGCATTAATGAAAACATTAACGACCCTTATTACTTGGGCGCGCGTACTTTCACTCCTCTCGTTTTTTCCATTAACCAACTCATCACGCCAAGTGTGCAAGACCGATTCCCATTCGTCCACGGAGATTGCTCTATGGTTAGCCCACAATTTCTCGCGAAACCCAGGAAAGGTCTCCCAACAACTTTGAATCCAGCTGAAAAATACTTTTAATGAATAATAGTCGCGCTTCGCGGCCGACTTACCGTACCCGCCCGCCCGTTTTGCGAATACTGAAACCACCGCGGTCATAAATGGTTTCCCAAGATCTTCAAAGGGTCTGAAGTCGAATGAAGCTGAATGTTGGGGAATATATGGGCAGAGCGGATGGTTACCCCTAGCTGCGTGGTCAGCACATTTGAGTTGTCTTGGCATCTTGAGCTTCGACAGAGAGTTCTTTAGTCAGGCAACTAGTTGACAACTTACCTCACAATCTAAGCTGGATGCTATTTCGTGGCTGATAAAACATTCGCCCGGTGTTTATCTGGGTAACGGAAAATCAAGCAGCGGGGCGGGTTCTTAACCTCTTCCGGAAGGTCGTGTAGAGCTTGTCGGCTTCACTTTCCGTGATGCTGTCGAGAGGGAGATCTTGCGGGATTGGTGACTTTACTCCAAAAGCTTCCGTATGCAGGCAGTGAACCGGGGAAAGTGACGTTAGCGGATGGGGCGACGACGAAGTCGTAGGAGAAAATGACATTACCTCTCGCAGGCGAAGTATAAAGCGAAGTCCAAGGAAGTTTAACTAACGATTCGCAGTTTGAAGAGCGATTGCCCGCGGGCCGGCCCAGTGGATTGCCGGAGTGCTCGGTGAGGCAATACATTCTTCTAACTCTTCAAGCCATGACGACAGCGACCGAGGCAGAATTTTCAATCAAGGAAGTTGCGCCGCGGTTTAGAGTCCATGCGACGACGGTTTACCGCTTGATGGATAAAGGGAAGCTTGGTTCTATCAAATTGGCGGCAGGCGCATTGTGGGCGAGTATGATCTCGAACAATACCTCTCAACTACAGAGCGTAAGGCGAAGTAATCACACGGCCCGAGTAAGTTCTGAATAGCGCAGGAGCGGGCAAACGTCCTGGCCAGTTTTGAATCATTGCAAAAGTTCAGTGACTGTCTCGGCTTTGACGGCAGCATCGCCTGACACGCCCAAAGTAACCGGTGGCGCTGGCGCTACAAACTCAAACTGTGCTTCGCATCCCTCTTTTGAGCAGACAGGCTTGTTCAGTTCCTTCGGCCGTTTGAACCGCCTCTTCCCGCACTTGTGACAAGCAAACGCTTCCCGGAACAACTTAAACTCCGCCCAGCGCGCTTGTTCGTCTCCCTTTGAGCCGTCACCGTAAGGCCCGTCCTGAAAATGACTGCCGAAGTTCTCGACCGCACCGACCTGAAGACTCGTCAGAAAGCGATTGTTGACGCCAGGTACCATCGGTGGAGTCAGGCCTTTACCGCGTAGGAAAGCTGCTAAAGCGTCCGCAAGCTCTCCGCGTTCATAAGAGTGTGCCCGCTCGGCGGTTCGAATGCGGGCGTCAACGCCGAAGTCACGACAAACTTGGAGCAGCCATTCCTCTTCTGCTTGGCGCATTTCATTAGCAGCGGATTCGCCCTCGTGCCAGCGACTTTCAATCATGGCCTCGCTCACTCGATGGTCAACGAACCGCGGCCCAAAATCTTTGTCGAGTCGGATGATGCGGGTGAAGTGCCAGTTCCTATCGCCGAGCTGATCTTTCAAGTAGATAAAGAAGCGTTCATCATGCGTCGTAATGATGAGCTGGGAGTCGGTGAAGTCAGTTGCTAAAAGCCCGGCAATCGCCCGGCGGTGGTCGGCGTCGTATGAGGTGACAATATCATCGAGTGCAATGATGGGTGCGGCGGTATTGAAGCGTTTGATCGCCGCAAGGCGCAACGCAAGCGCGAGTGAGTGAATCTGTGAGTCGCTCAAGTAGCCACTCGGCTGAACGCCCTCCCGATTTGCAGCGAAATCAACCACCAGGTTAAGGCGTTGCTGGTTGGTATCGTCTTCTGAAGGCAACTCCAGCCTGATCGCTGTCGCTCCCGCGCCTTGAATTTTGCTGTAGATGTCGTTGAGCGGCGTCTGAAGGGTGTCGAGAAGTGCCTGAACTTTTTTACGAATTTCCCCCGATATGAAACTAGCTTGCGCGGTGAGCTCCGTAGAAAGTTTCCCAAGCTCGTCGAGCGTACGAACCGCAAGCTCCCTCTCGTCTAGTAGTTCGATCAATTCTTCAATCTTGTTCAAAGCTTTGCGGTACGTATTTTCACCCTGTCGCTCCTCAATTTCTACGATGCTCACATCGAGCGCCTTGATAAGCTTGTCGAGAAATTCCTTCAGTGGCTCAGCTTCTGGAAGGTCACCGGCATTCCAGGCTTCAAGAGCCGTCAGATAAGCAAGTAGGTTCTCTTCAGGGTCGGCATACGCCTCACTCAACAACGACTGCAAAGTCTGGATTGCCGCAATAAGTCGCGCACGTAAGCGATCGACGGTGGAGGAAGCGGCATTTAGATCCTTCTTTGCTTTCGCGTACGCTGCGAGTTCTGCCCTATGCGTTGCAAGATGCTGTCGAACAACTTGGGCGCTACCTGCAGCGCTGGCAGTGATCGGAGTGCTGCAGATCGGACAAGTGTCAGGAACTGGTGTTCCTTCAGCGAAAAGGGGTTCGGCAGCCTTCCAAAGTTCATCGAAAATAGAGTTGGCTGCGGCCGTGCGCTCCAGTGCCTCTGTCTCTCTTGCCTTGGCATACGAACCGACAGCGTCCTCAAGCTGCGGCAAGATTCCAGTTGCAAGACTTTCACCTCGTTCGCCAGAATGTTCCAACTCAAAAATATTAACCGCAGCTCGACGTATTTGCCGCAAGCCCTCAAGGCCTAGGTTTAGCTCTTCTGCCCTTGCTCGGTCTTGCACGGTGATGAAAACGGGATCGGCACGATCAAGGGAGCTCATGGAGAGCGTTTCGTCTAATAGCCGGAGGATCGCGTTGGCATGCGTCATAACTGCAACATTATCCCAGGCAGTAACCGCGTTCGATGTTTTCCTCGCAGTTTGAGTATCGACCCGAGTTAGGGAAGATTGATCCTCTGCAGCTGCCTTGACGCGTTGGCGTAGCGCTCGTAAATTGCGCTGAATATCAACAAGCGGACCGAGTTGCAGCCAGCGAGCCACCGCCTCATAACGCTGCTCGGCGGTTTGTTCCTCAACAAACCCACGCAACGCGTGACCGCGGATAATCGGATTGACCGTGAAGCAAGCGTTAACGGCAGCCACTTCTATCGGACGCTCCCGTGTCGCTCCAGATGCATTTCTCAGCGCCTCCGACTTCAATGTACCGCGTTTGAACCGCATCAATACGAACGATTCAATGTTTTTCTCTGCAGCCAAGTTATGGACGAGAGCGACAACGCCAGCTTGGTTATGAATGGTACGCAGGCCGAGACGTTCGAGTGTGCCATCACTCGAAAACATGAATTCAAGCGCATCGATAATGCTGGATTTGCCGCTGGCGTTCGGCGCGAAAACAGCCAGACACCGTTTTGAGGCGAAGTCGAATGTCTTGGGGACGAGGTACGCCCGAAAACCCGACAACTGTAACTCTTCAAGTAGGTACGGTGCGTCACTCATCAGTTTCTTTCTTTGGCGCGACGCGCTTAGCAGCCAGGTTCGTGATGGCTCTCAGCGTCTGTCCTACACAGTCTTCTTCAGGCGTGGCGGTGAGCAAGTGTTGAGACAAGAGACTGGCAAGTTCCGGATCGACACCTTCGCGCGCATTGAGCGCGCGGCCAAGCTCTGCCAAAAACGTCATTGGTACAGTCTCGTCATCCATCCACTCGAGAACCTCCGCGCATGAGAAAAGGATACGGCATACGCTCGAAATCGCCCAAATCGCTAAGAAAGACGATATCGAACATGACGGCTCGTAGTCCCTCTTGAGGTGTAGGCTGTTAACTTCAGTGAGGTGATGTTAGGTCGCGAGCATGGCTGCGAGTTAGCCCTGAATTAATCGGGGCAATTAGTGTGGTGGTGAAGGACGGTGGATTAGAACGGAGACTGGTCAATGAGTACGTTTCTTTTTTCCCCTATAAGTCGGGCAAATTCCCATCCAGACCACTTGATGCTGTCTATCCGCGGAGCGCTGATGAGCATGAGAATTGTCTGAAAATGGTGCTCGGCAGACAACAGGTACTCGGCGTATTTTGCGAAGTTGTTAGAATCGAACGAGAGAATGCCTCCTTCGATCATTAGTATTGTGGGCAAGAACTCAGCAGAGAAGCGGGCCATCGCCACGCAAAGCTCTATGAGAGTTTTTCCTCGCTGACTATCGGATGTTTTGCGGAAACAACGGGCCACTGACTCACCTTCGTGATCTGCCAGCAAGGTCAAACCGTCGCGGGTGTCCACTAAGCGAAGATTCTTGACACATCCCTGGTTGTGGCGATTCACGTATGGAATAAGGTTGCGAACAGTTGATGTCGACACCTTTAGAATGTCACTAACCAACTGAAGCTCGTCTCGATTGTCGTCTTCATGCTGCTCCCTAATGGTGTACTGGGGCAGGCGGACCAATCCGAGTTTCAAGGGATAGAATGGGACCTCTCTATTTTCAAAATAGTATTTGATAACGTCCCTATCAATCACTTCGATTCGGGCATGCTTCTCTAAAGGATCAAAATACGTGACTTGCAATCTAAGCTTAGGTTGTTCTTCGCGTGGATGATCCCACCTGCGTAACTCCGAAGGATTCCCCAAACCAGCCATCCATTCGCAGAGCGCAGTTTTTCCGCTGCCGTTGCCGCCTACAACCACTGTAAGTTTGCCAAATCGAATTCGAGCATTCGAGGTAAAAATAGGACTTTCGCTAATCTCTAACTCGTGAAACCAGCCAGTCGGTGAATTGATCCCACCTTGTTCCTTTGCAATCCGCGCTTCGTGAAGCGCTTTGTAACTCAACAGCAATGCCGGTGGAAACCTTTCACCACGATTCGTATCGACGTAAGTGGCGTGATCGGAACACATCCAAATCGCATTCTCAGGCGATCGTAGCTGCTCTTCGGTTAGGTTGCCCTGACCACGGGGCCCGCCGGGGGATGCGCTGAAAATGTGTGCTGCCTTTCCTGTTAGGTCAGCTTGATCAGAACGGGCGCCGGGACCTACCGTCGGTTTATCGCAACCAGGAAATGAGCAACGATAGGCGCATCGGCCCGCCACACTAATTCGCGTCTTCTTCGTAAACTTGATCGGCTTAGCCATAGTGTCCGAGATCGCGATGCTCAGGCGCGAGAAACGCAGAAACAATTCTTCTCACAGAGGATTTTTCGAAAGACTCTGTTGCAACAGGTTTTCTAACCCTTGAATAGCTAACTTTAGTTTCTTGTGTACATCTAAAGTGCGCTGAAGTAAGCCGAGATCGCCTGATAAGATCTTGTCCTGATGCAACCAGAGCTTTAGTAGTCCGCAGCTAACGTTGTAAACGCCCATAATGCTGTAGTCATCGTCAGCAACAAACGAGATGTCTTCGTATCTGTCAATACTATCTTTCCCGATTTCATCCATTGGTAAGAAGAACAATCCAATTACCAGAGAATAGAGTGAGATATGATCATGACCCAGCTCCATTATGAAGGAGCTGTTCTCCAATACCTGTTTATCGTCGTACTCGACGTCGTCGGACAATAGACCCAAAAACCACGAACGGATATCGGAGTCGGTTATGGAGTTTTGGATTAGTTCTCTTAATTCCTTGAGGCCTTGCGGGAAGGATGTGGCAGTAGTACAGGTGGCAATGTAGGCGAGTTTGGATATTGTGCTTGGATACACCAACTTCGGTTCGACCTTTTCAATGATTTGTTCTACTGAACTCCTGAAGCGTGCGATATCTTTTGGCATTTCTTGCTTCAAAACAAAAAATGACTCTTGATCAATCGTCGCCGCCGGCGTATCGAGCTGTTCACCAAGAACACCGCTGAGGTCAATGTTGAGCAGCTTACTCATTAATGCTGCAGCAACAAAGGCGTAGGCCCTAACATCGTCAGGAGCGACAGTCATTACCGATCTTTGATGATAAAGTTGATTTCGGACACTATGGTAGTATCTTGCGTGCTGCAGCTCGGTCTTGTTAATTAATTTCTTTGCGGACGCAGTCACGCCATCTGCCAGGGCATGGAAATTACCGTTCGCGTACTTCCTCCTATCGAAATACTTCATGTCCGAACCCGCCACCCCGTCTGGCAGCGACAGATAGGTCCTCAATGTCGTCTCAACACAAACGTCTAGAAGTAGAAATGAAACCAGTTGATCGATTGGAGTCTTCGATGTTGAGGTCTTAAGCGCGAATCGCAGAAGATCAAGGGCCGGCCGTTGCCAAGGATGAAGTGACGGTGAATCCATATTGATCCGTTACCAGCGAAATGCATTGGGCTGCATTCTTGTTGCCGATGATATCCTAAGAATGATTTTTGCATTAACGTTGGAGATACAAGCAGAACGGATTTGGAGTTACTAAATGGAGCAGCTCAAAACATTAGAAGAAGTCTGTCAACCAGATGTGAGATACCGCAATCGGGCCGACCTTGACCTGAGGACTGGCGCGGTGTCAGAAACAACTATTCAAACCCTTTACTCGTTGATTGAACCGATCCGACTTAATAAGAAAGTGCCAGAAGACGTACGCAATCATTTTGAGATCGCCAGGAACCTTGCTCTCTACTCGTGGTATGTGTACCCATTTAATGTCGTGGCGGCCATGCATGCATACGCTACTCTTGAAATGGCTCCAAAGCAGAAGGCAGGAAGGAAAAGAATAAGTCTAAAGAAGAGCTTGGCGCAGGCTTTCAACGGGCGGCAGCTGGCCGGCGGACTTGGCCCACCTGTCGATGTTTCGGAGGCTATAGCGTATTTACGAAATGATCTGGCTCATGGCAACTCGACGTTGCATGGACAAGGAGTCGATGCCTTGAAGTTGTGTGCCGAGTTGATTAATGAACTCTTTGCCTGAGACGAAGAATATGAGGTTAAGCCGTGTCAAGATCATTAACACTTACTGTCGGAGGTTACTTTTCATCGCCGGGAGTTTGACTAATTGTCATTAATGCGTCCGAAAGAAATGAAGCTCAACGGCGGTGTGATCATTATTGGCTCCCTTTTATGGGAGGACGAGGGCGGTCGCGGCGAATGGCGACGGAGATACCTTAAGCCGGTAGATGAAAGAAGTCCTCTACCGCTGAGAATTTGTTACGGAAGGAAATCCAGAACGCGAGAATGCACCTATACGATGATTTTTTCAAATCATCGTACAACGGGAATTGGTCAAGGCTGCATTCTCAAATTTGTGAAAAGCGTCGACAGGTTTGACGTTCTGAAAGAACAGGCGCTGCAACTAGCAAGAGCTGAACATATTTGGACGAAAGAACCGCCCTTGCTTGCATGTGAATGGGGGGCGGTTGGACTTTTGTTAAACCCTGAACTTGAACGCGAGGATAATGCAAACGCCGAAATGATTCGGTCCCAATGGACAGAGACCTTTCTCCAGCACAGTCAGCGATTCGACCATTCACAATATCGGATAGAGGATGAAGATCCGATGATCGATGAGCGCGGCTTTCTGAAAATTGAATGGGTCGCGGAAATGAATGATTTCCATTTTCTGATGGGGACGCCGACAGTTCCAGATCCCAGACGACCTCTGAACGAAAAAGAAATTGCACAAAGGATGATCGTGAACGAGTATCGGACTTACTTTGATTCGAATCTTAAGCACGGTATTTCAACATTCCAGGACGAGCAGATACTTAAGTGGTTGACTGAATTGGCTCCTATGAGCAAGTGATAACTGGGTTCTCGCGCTTAGTCGGAAAGTCACATGAACTGCTCAAGCTTCCAATATTGTTAGAGAGTCGGATTTCATGATTGATTGGAGCAAGCTTAAGGCGTACCAGAACGACAAGAGAAAGAGCTTTGAAGAGTTATGCTTTCAACTTGCCAAAAGACTCTACGGTCACCTCGGCGAATTCACCTCAATTGACGATACGGGCGGAGGGGACGGAGTTGAGTTTTTCTTGACCCTTCGCGATGGAACAGAATGGGGCTGGCAAGCGAAGTTTTACTACCCTCAGCCACGCCTAGATGACTCAAGAAAACGGGCGATCACCACTTCACTAACTACTTCTCTGACCAAGCATAGAAAGTTGAAAAAGTGGTTTTTGTGCACACCCACGAATTTCACGGTCAAAGGCAAAAACAACGAACTGTCCTGGTTCAACTCAAAGCTCAAAACGCTCAAGCCATCCTTGGAGATCGAACACTGGGGAGATAGCGAATTATCGGACCTGCTTAGCGAACCTCGCATGGTTGGCAAGAAGCTCTATTTCTTTGGCGAATTGGAGCTAGGTTCCGAATGGTTCCGTCAACAAGTCGAGAAACAGATTGCTAACGTCAGCGACAAGTTTTTCCCGAAGCTACATACCGAGACAGAAGTAGACCAACGAATTCACAGCCTGCTAGGAGATTCATCCTTCGTCACCGATCTAAGCAAGCACTCGGAGGCGATGAAGCGTCAGCGTTCTTTTACAGTCGAATGGCTCGACCGGATTGATCGTCATGCATCTGAGCCCGAATGGCGAGAGGACCTCCAGGCTTTCAAAACGCTCGGAGTTGAAACCACGCGTCTTTTGAGCTCGGCTGCGGAGGCTATCGAGCTTTCTCTTGAACATCTGGCTGCCGGGCGGATTAACGAGAGTCGGCAAGTCAATTTAACGGAGCCTCTGGAACGATTACGCGAGCTTACCGATAGGTACGATCAGCAATACTATGCGATTGAGAGCAAGAGAATCGTTCGCAGGAGTTTGCTTACGCAGGAGGAACGTGACTCTAACAATCAGGCCCAGTTCGTCTTGGCGGAGATTTGGAAGCCCATCGGTTTCACTTACGCCGCGGTGGATCACTTATCTTGGGCCAGTGCGGGTTTGAGCGATTTCAAACATGCGGACTTCCACATTTTTGGCAATGCCGGTACCGGAAAGACACATGTCACAAGTCACCTAACCCAAACACGAGTGGACTTGGATCTTCCTGCCATCCTTTTACTTGGCGGCGTTTTCGATTCCACCAGCACAATAGAGAAGAAAGTCCTCGAAGTCCTAGACATTCCAACAAGCTACTCCTGGAGCGATTTTATACAGGCATTGGAAGCGTACGCCGAGGCGAGCCGGAGCAGGGTTCTCATCGCGCTCGATGCCCTCAACGAAGCCGGGAGCATTGATCTCTGGCGAAACGAACTGCGCGGATTCATTTTGACACTTGCAGCTTCGCCATGGCTTGCACTAGTAACGACGTGCCGGGAGAGTTATCGTCGCGCTATCTGGGATGAGAATTTCCCAGTCAATAGGCTAACGGCTGCAGGCTTCGATAAGGAAGGATTGGAAACCGCGATCTGTAGATACTTTGAGCACTTCAAGATCAAAGCTGACCTGACTCTCGCGCCGCTTGAACACTTCAAGCATCCGCTGTACCTGAGAATATTCTGTGAGGCCCAGAATCGCGACCGGGCACAAGAAAAAGAGGTCTACATAGGGCAGCAGACGTTGTTTGAGGTCTTTGATGAGTTCTTGAATATTTCAAACAGGACGGTATGCCGACGCTTATCAAAGCCTTCATCAGCTGGGCTCGTGCAATCCATCCTTCTCAAGTACGCCCAGTTGCTGTGGCAACAGAATGTTAGGCACATTTCGTTGCAACAAGCTATCAATCACTTCGATGAAAAGAGTGTCAGCGATGTCAATTGGGAAGAGTCATTCACCAAGGCTCTTCTCGATGAGGGGCTGTTGGTAGCGCGAGACTGGCTCGGGAACGAGGATGTCATATCCTTCACCTATGACCTTTTGGGCGGCTATCTAGTAAGTCAATCTATTTTGAACGATCTTGATTCTGGCTCTGTTGCGCAGTTCGTAGAATCCGATACTTTCAAGACCCGGTTCTCAGATGACGATTACCGGAAGCGTCATCCCTTACATGAAGACATCTTAAGGGCCCTGTGCTCTCTTTCGCCAAGCCGCATTGGCGTGCACCTCTATGCGCTGACAGAAGACGAGACTGTGTTTGCGTACGCAATTCACGCACTCTTCGAAATGAATCCTCAGTTTGTTGGTCAGGCCGAAGTGCGCGAGATCGAAGATTTATTTTCAGTGGAGTCAAACCGCCCGGCGTTGTTACGCCAGCTCAGCGGATCGGCTACGAATGTAGGTCATCCCCTGAATGCGGGTTTTACGAATAGGATCCTCACTGCTCTCACAATGCCAAAACGAGATGTGAGTTGGAGCGAATACGCTAGAGGAAATTTCTACGAGCTGCGCCAGAATCTGGAGAGATTTGAGAACGCGTGTCGTGATGGCAGTGAAATGACTGTGCTTGCCGAAGCCCGTCTCGATTTGGCTGCTTGCTACTTCGAGTGGTTGCTGACAACGACACACCGGTACCTGCGCGATCTTACAACCCGGGCACTCTATTGGTACGGTCGTCGCTTCCCGCAGAAGCTGTTTAATCAAACGTTGCAATCACTTGAGATTAACGACCCCTACGTGTCTGAGCGAATGCTCGCAGCGGCCTATGGCGTTGCGATGGCCCTTCACTCAGATCCTGGTCAGAAGGCATTCCGCGAGGACCTCTTGCCCGCATATGCGCGCAAGCTCTTCGAGGAGATCTTCGCCACTGGGGCACGACACGCCTCAACGCACGCCCTGGTCAGAGACTATGCTCGGCACACTATTGAATTGTCAGTACTTCACGCGCCGAAGCTCTTCAAAAGTCGCGAACGCGAGCGTTTCACACCTCCATTCCGCTCCGGCGGAATTCGCAAGTGGGGAACCAGCGACGATTTGGATCGAGGAAGATATAGTGGGGGTAATGCTCCGATTCATATGGACTTCGAGAAGTACACTCTGGGCCGACTTTCGCCCTACCGAAGCCGGCGGGATCGTCGCAAGCAATATCGACAACACCGTCCGCTCGCCAACATATTCTGGCGCATTTACGAACTTGGCTATTCTTTAAGCACGTTTGGTGAAATTGACAAAGACATAGCGCGTTTGGGTTGGACCAGGACCGAAATTGAAAATGGGAAAGTTGACCGTTATGGGAAAAAATACTCTTGGATCGCTTACTTCGAATTGTATGGGTTTCTCGAAGATAAGGGCGTATTCGACAATTCTCATGGCAATCCTCGGCTGGCAAGAGTTGATATTGATCCGAGCTTCCCAGAAGAACCAAAGTCACTTTTATTGGTCGAAGATGATTTTCTTGATGATCGATCGATGCCACTACGGAAGTGGATCACAAGCGGTCAACAGCCCAATCTTTTTCCACATCTAATTAGAAAAGAAATTGACGGCCAACTAGGACCTTGGGTGATGCTTTCTGGCGACGTTCTTCAAGAAGACGAGAAGACACGACGTCGCATTGATCTCTTTACCTCCGGTCTAATGATCCAAGCACGTCGACGCGAAGAATTTGCGAACAGCTTTTTGAGCAACCATCCATTACCGTTTGGCTGGTTCGATCTACCAGAACTCTTCTACACTTTTGCTGGGGAAACAGCCTGGGCAGATTCTTTTCCGCCGTACTCACGGTGGGACGTTCATTTTGAGGCTGGAAAAGAGAAGAAGAAGGTTGAGGGCAAAGAATTCCATATCTACCGCGACGGACAAAAACTAAATGAAGACCAGACGCACCAGATCTTTGACCAAATTTACGAAATCAAGGGTAAAGGAGCCCGCCGACGGCAAACGGAATTAATTTCGAACCTAGTTGAGAAACACAAGCTAACCATCAAGCTGGAGACTACCTATCATGAGTTAGAAGAACCCGTAACTAAGAAGTTTCGCGTGTTGATTCCGATATGTGAAAGCCTTTGGGAGTCATACCATAGTTTGGTTAACCCGGGGCAGGCGGCTGTGGTGCCGTCTCGCGAACTTGTTGATGCTTGCGGACTCTGGATTCACCTACCTTCTTGGGATATGTACGACGCTAACGGCATTCGAGCTACCATAACGTGCCAGTGGAAACCGTCATGGGGGAATCGGCAAAGCTTCATGTATATTCGCCAAGATCTCCTCGATACCTTCATAAAGTCAAAACGTCTTAGCTTTTTCTGGATTGTCCGAGGTGAACGACAACGGCGATACTCAGAGGAAGAAATGGTTTTAGCTCGGAAAGAGGACTTCACTCCCTACAAATACTACCGTCAAATCTATTTTTACGATGGGGGTCAAGTTCAACCAGCCAAGTCGATTGAGTTGAGCGAAGAGAGCGCGGCATGAAGCAGCGTCAAAGTCGCTGAATGTCTCCAGCTAGCGTAGCAAAGCCTATTGAACTAGCGACAGCGTTGCACTACATCACCGAAAATCGACTCGCCAATCTGGTTTTTGCTTAAGCCTACTCTCAGATTTCTTTTGGCCTAGTTGGCATCCGGTAGTCCTGCTTGCTAAAATCCACGGGTGCAAACACAGATTGCACCCCGTCCGCGGAAAGGGACTATCCCATCTGTATGGTTTTCTAAGGAGCGAGCATTAACCTTTCTTCTGCCCATTTTGCGGACGTCGGGCCTACAAAGAAGGAGGAGAAATGTCGCGAAGCCTGCCAGAACAACCCAACCTCGAATATCTCAAAAAAGAGGCTAAGGATTTATTGCGCGGCTACCGCCATGGAGAAGCTGCAGCAGTCGAGCGACTGAGTTCGCAGGTCGCTAGTGGGTCTGATCCGCAGCTGGCGGACACTCAGTATTTGATTGCCCGCGAGTACGGTTTTGAAAGTTGGGCGAAGTTAAAGCTCCAAGTCGAATCCGTTCAAGCCAGCCGCTCCATTTGGTTTCCTGAGCCGGCCGTGGAAGATGATTCCAGGGCACGTCACAATGAAGACACCTATCAGTGGCTGAACAGATCAACCAGCGCAAAAGCGAAAGGTTGTAGACGTTTTCTCAACGAAAACATCAACCTCGTGCCCGTCGAGTGGCAGAGCAAGTTGCACAATGACTTCAGAACCAAAGAGTGGAGCAATGTTTTCTTCGAACTGATCGTCGCGCGGACGTTGCAGCTACTGGGAGCTTGTATTGAGGTTGAGGCAGAAATTGCTGGAACCGGCAAGCGGCCGGATTTCAGAGCGCGTTTTCCCGATGGCGAAGTGATCGTTGAAGCGACAATCCCAGAAATCAATGAGGAGATGACCCGGCAAAGCGCTGAGAACGAAGAGCTGGTGCAAATCATTGAAGCCTTGATACCCGCGGATTGGACCGTTTCCGTTTGGAGATTGCCGCGGCTCGGTCCGAATGATTCTAAGAAGGATTTCAAACGAATGATTCGGGAGACCTTTGCTCGTTTGCCGCCGAATCCAAGCAAGGACCAGATGCCAATCGAGGTTGAATTGAGCTATGGAGAATTCATGCTAACCATAAGTCCGGGGCGTAAAGGGAGCCGGGCAGCTGTGGTTCGTGGAATGGCCTCGGGCGCCGATGACACCGAACAAAAAATTCGGGCTATCGTCAACCGCAAAAAGAAACAAGTTAGAGGCGCGACTTCGCCGGTATTGCTGGCCGTGAATACTTCGCCGTTCGGCGAGCGAGAGGATTATGACCAGGCCCTTTTCGGATTGACGTTTGAACGAGTCGACCATCACGGGAAAACGGTAGAGACAGGATTCGATCCGGTTGGAGTGTTTGGTGTCAACCGGCCTGAGCCGGCCACGTGCGCTGGCGTGCTTGCGTTCACCGAAGTCGGTTTTCCGGGTGTGGCAGATCCGGTGCTGTACTTACATCCGAGGTTCACCGGTTCGCTGCCCAAGTCGCTGCAGGGGCTGGAGCGGCGTAGTTATCGTCAGGGAAGCGGCATTAGCGTGGAGCGAGCTACTATTCACGACTTGGCCGCGCCGCTTGGTTTCGTATCCAGATCCGGTTGAGTCATTACCTCCGCAACCAGTGTGAATCAAAGAGATGGGGACCTGTTGTCGTGCATCGTTTACCAAAATGTTGGCTCCGATGCAGTGATGCTGGTTTGCGTGTAATTGATACTAGGAGACTACAAACTGATGAAAGACGTAATGTCGAAGCTGGTGGCAATGGATGCCGCTCCCGCTGACAAGAAGGAATTCAGCAATTGGTTGGGTCTTTCTGACGCGATCGAGTTTCTCAAAGATCAGCTCCGCAATGATGAGGTTGTCTTATACGCTGGGTTCCCTCATACGTTCATCCATCTGGTGTTGGTACCAAATGGTGTGCTTGATCCACTTGATGTTGATGATTTGATATCGTGGAGCTGTAACGCTAGTTCATCATGGGGCGTCGGTTATGTTTTATCTGAGCCAGCTTCAGCTTCCATTGAACCACCACTTGGTGACACCGGCAGCAAGATTCTGGATCACGGGGAGCAACTCGTCTTTGCGAGATTCTTTGAAGGTCGATTAGAGGACAGGAGTTATTTTGAGATTCTTCAAAAAATGATTCATGTTCTCGACTTACACTATTTGTCGGAGCGCGCGGCTTACTGCCGGCTTGATGAATTTGGCGATGTTGAAGATGTCATCCGCATCGTTAAGTCGGAATTATCAACCGTCGATTTCAATGGCAGCCTTGTTACGATACGACGAGTTGAGTTCGAAAAGTATATGGCCCTAACTGATTCCTCAGCGGTCCAAATGTTTGACATCACGAGGTTCAGCTTCGACAGTTTCAGCGGTTGGGGTAATCATCCAATTCCAAACCCAACCACAGAAGGCGGTCTCACATATAGGCTAGTGCTGGAGCCTGGATATGCGAGTTACCTTCGTGGCTTCCACATTATGCGGCCCTCGTTAACCAGTTCGGAGATGGCCGCGCGATTTGTAAAAGGGGATGCGCGCAGGCTCCACGAGTCTTTCATCGCTTTTGACTGGAAAAACAATGTGGTCAGGGAAATCTCCTGTGGGCCAGGTGGAACGGCCAACTACTTCACTGCGTCTGATCTTCCCTTCGAGATCAGCCCCGCGTTTTTCCGGCCGGAAGTTTTGCTGAAGTACAAGGCAGACTCTGAGAAGTACACGTTGAGGAACAATTCCATTTCTTGCCGTGGTTCGTGGCACTTGCAGACTTACGATATTAACGAGTACGGACAAGTGCATACCTACATACGATATCTGAGCCAGTTGCCTTATGAAGAGCAGCGTTATTGGAAAGCGTTTAACGAAGCGCCAAAGGGCCCGATCAGCGAAAGAGCGTTTAAGAGTGATTTTGAAGGCAACTGGGATATTCAGGTCGATCCGCTCAGCAGCATCAAAGCGATCGTAGGCAAATTCAAGCAGAAGGGAGTGCCATGGTGGACCCTTCGTTCCCCAAAACTTGTGGACCAGGTCAACTACCCGGTCACATCGTCACCCGACGAGTGGGCCGACGAAATTCTTCGGTTGGACCAACTAATAGTTGAAGGTTTCGAGCAGAAATACCTTCGTGGAGAGTCCAAAGACTTGGGTCGCGTACCAGCTGTCCAGGCGGGTTCTTTGACGTTAGTGGAGGAATGTCTGAGCGGATTGGGATTCGAAGATACACGAGCTAAGGAGATCGTGAAACCTCTAAAAGAGTTGCACTTCTTAAGGTCAAAAGTAAAAGGACACGCATCAGGGCATGAAGCGGTCAAGATAAAGCGGGACTTGCTCGCAAAGCGAGGTAGCTATAAACAGCAGTTTTATGCTTTGTGTGGTGAGTGCGAGGAATCCCTCCGCACAATTAATGAGGCATTTGCAGCCTTCAAGTGATGATTGTGTGCCGCATAAACAACGAGGCTTTAACGGTAGCGCATTGGCGCAATTCAGGGCGCCGAAAGAGCGAACCTCTCCTCGATTAGCAAGTATAGCGTCTGATGTTTTGAAAGACGGTCGCAGCAGCAAGACGTCAAAAGAGTTGGCTGGCAGCGTACTGTCTCAAAGAAAGAAGTAGGCTTTGCCTGATGCTGGTCATAAGCGTCGTGGATTAGATGGAAGCCTCGCAGGCAAATCCGATTCGTCGTCAATGATGGCTTCTAGAAATTCGCCGCGTCCTGTTTTTGAAATTGCCCGCGCGTACGCTAGTAACACATCAAGAGTAGGTTCCAACACGCCTCTCTCATACTTTGAGACGTAATCACGCTCAATTCTATCCTCGAGCCCAAGTCGCCGAATCAATTCACCCTGAGATAGTCCGAGCTCGGTGCGAATGTGCAACAACTTTTCAGCCAATCGCTTGGGCTTTCGGCGTTTTGATTTGGGTGTCCGGCCGCTTTTTCTTTTCCCTGCCATCTCAGGAATCCCTCCTGAGAAAGCAGTGTTGACTTCTGGAACCTAAACCCTTGCCTTTAGGGATGTACGTCCCTAGAATACGCCCAAAATGACGTTCTGCCGCTTTGTAGAGCTTACAGCTCTTACCGGCAGCCTCCATTTTCAGAGCTAGTGGAGGGCGTCATTTGAGTTCTAGATCGGTTGTCAAAGAAGTCGGTCCTAAAGATATCAAAAGTTCAGTCTTGTCGATAGAGCCGGTATCTAAAGCGGATGTCTACCAAGGATCACAATGAAACGTTAGTTGGCATCCATATCGTCGTCGGGAGCGTCTTCGTGCTCGGCCTAATTGGATCACCTTGGATCATCGCTAGAAACTTCAGAAATGCAGAACAAATACCACTGGCGATTGTTGTCTTCGGAACGGTGTTGCTAGTTGCGGTTCTCATGTTTTCGACCGCGCTCGCCATGCGGCGTCAAAGACCGACCGGTCGAAAACTCGGACTGATGGCCGCGGCCGTACTGATAATCATCTTCTGGCCCGGTGGTGTATACAGCTGGTGGTTCTTTCACAGCGACGGCGCAAAACGGATGTACGGTATCAATCTGGAGTAAATCAATTTTGGCAGAAACGAGCAAAACCGAAAACAACCACCACGCGGTTAGCGAAGGAACGTTCACGATTGACCGTGTTGCGGAGCTTATGAGCGTGCATCGTTCAACAATTGAGAGATTGTTGCAGAGTCGGAAACTTGGCTACTTCCAGGTAGGACGTCGAAGATTAATCGGCCGACAACATTTAAAAGATTACTTATCGCAGGTTGAGCGGAGGGCACAATCGGAACTGTAGTCCCGCTATTCGCAGTAACAGATGGCATTAACGAGAAACAAAACACGGATCAGTGCTCGACGTGTGGCAGAGATCATTGGTTGTTCAGAGAAGACTGTCTATAACGGTGGTGCTGGCACCGGCGAACTCACTCGCGTGCGCAACGGGCGGCGCCAGGTGCGATTCATTCTAGAAGAAGTAATCGCGCTAGTTGAGCGTCAAGAACGACAAGCACAGAAAGCGCGTGAGAGACACTCGAAAGTGCACGTGCAATGAGGGAGGAATGTAGTGCCGCTTTATTAGATTCGGCGTTACGGATCGCCTTAACAACGGCTTCGCGGCATGGTGGCCAGTGAAAACCGTTTCTGGATCGCCCCCCCCGTTTTGGCTTCGCAAAAGGTAGCTCGTCCTGGTCGCAACTGCCTGCCAGATGCGTTTGAGTTGGTGAATCAAGAAGTAGTTATTGAGTTGGTCGATGAAGAGCCAACAGAAGAAATGATATCTGCTGGCCAACGTTTTTGGGAAAAGGTTTTCGCGGAGCTACTAGGTTGGGATGAAGAACGTTCTGTAAGAGAAGAAGCGGAAGAAATAATGACGCCTAAGCCGAGCACGTCAAACAAAATTACGGAAAAGAAATTTAGAATCGAAGAGGCAGCAGCGATTATCGGTATTAGTCCGGCCGGCGTAAGACTGCTGCTCAACAACAAAAAGCTAGGGTATTACCAATCAGGAAAAAGACGAATAATCGGTGAAGGTCATCTAAACGAGTATCTCAACAAGATTGAGCGTAACAAGACAAAGGAAACAATCTATTGAGCGTATCGGGGTCCATTGAACGCCAACTGTTATTGCTGTAACTACGAGCGTCCGAGCGGCGAGCGCAGCAAGCGGGGTGCCCAGTCCAGTTACGCCATCGACACAGATCTGACCACCTGCCCTTTTAAAACAGTAAGAGTCTAGACCATTCTCATTGTTCCGATTATCAGGTAACGTATTGATTGTCGGTGCACCTCATGGCGGTCGATTCAGATGCTACTCCTGCTTACCGCGGTTATCGGTTGCAGGCTCTTTACACATTGAGTCGAGTGCTCGCTCAACATGCTGATCCATTGGTCTTTCAACCGGAGGGCTTAGAAGACCTTGCGGTCCGTGGTGACAATGATCGGGTGCTTGAGATCGTTCAGGTAAAACAACGCACCTCAAACTTAACACTTTCTTCGTTCAAACCAGACAAGCGAAATTCATTTTTTAGTCGCGTGTCTGACGCGCTGGAAACAGACCCTCAGATAAAGATAACGCTAATTGCCTTTGACGCGGCGGGTCCTGAACTTAAGAAAGCAATTCAAAGCGATGGCCGTGAACGAACCACAGTCGCGAAAAAACTCGCGTCATATGGCTTCATAAGCAAAGCGAAAGCGGAAGCAGTTTTGGAGCGAATGACTCTACTCCCAGTTGATGAGCAGTCATTAACAACAGAAGTTTACAAGGTTTTGAAGAACAGCTTGGCCGGCATCGATCCGAACGTGTCGTTCGATTCCTTGAATCATTGGCTGTATGTGTGCGCGGAAGATCGCACGAAGATTAGTCGCTCCGATGTCATTGATCGAATTAAACGTGTTGGAGAATTCATAGCAGCGCGAGCTGCTTATCATCTCGAATGGTTTACTTCGATAGTTCCGTTCAGTGACGACTTGAGCAGTGATTCTGACGTGCGCCAACAGCTGGCCGACGAGTTTTATCAAGGCATTTCTGCGAGATATGAGCACATCCTTGCGGATTTGGATGTTGTTCGGGCAGACAAATTAACCGTAATAGCTGACGGCTTTTCGAGGAGTCGCGTTGTCATCGTGCACGCAGCTTCTGGCCAGGGGAAAACGACGCTTGCTTTTCGATATTTGCGCGATTTCTTCCCAGCAGAATGGCGCTTTCGCATCGTTTCACTCACTAATCGCGAACAGGTTCTAAGGGTCGCGTTAGCTATCACAAAACATGCCGATGCGATTGGAATCCCCATTTCCGTTTACGTCGATGTTAAGCCACGAGACACGGAATGGTTGGAACTTGTACAGGAGCTCTCCGCCCACGCCAATATCCGAGTGCTTGTGACAATTAGAGAGGAGGACTGGAGACGTTCGAACGTGTCTGGCGCTGAGTTTGAATTTGCAGCGATTGAATTGAACTTTGATCGCTCAGAGGCCGAACAAGTTTACAGTTCGTTAACCGCCAAAGTAGCGCCGGAAAACGTGCTGACTTTTGAAGAAGCGTGGAAAAAATTCGGCGAAGCTGGCCCGCTCCTGGAATTCATATATCTTGTTACTCAGGGTACCTCGCTTCGCGAGCGACTAAAGCAGCAGGTCGCAAATTTACAGAACGATGTACGACTGGGCCGCTTGAGTGCCGCTGAGCTGGAGCTGCTAAGACTCGTCTCTGTCTGTTCGGCCTTTGAGGCAAGGCTGGAACTAATACCTTTGATCGAATCTCTCAAGCTTGCAGCGCCGGCTGCAACGGTCGGCCTCTTTGAACGCGAATATCTATTACGGGTTAGCGATAACGGGTCCCTGGTTAATGGATTACACCCTATTAGGTCTTCTATTCTCACGGATCTGCTATCCGATTCCAGCCTGGCTCCCTGGGCAGATAGTGCCGCCAAGAGCCTAGCGCTGATTCATGAACCGGATCTCGAGACGTTTCTGCTGTATTCGTTTTCACGAAGGAATAACCAATTAGGGGCACTCCTAGAGACACTTTCAACTCATGAACCAAAAACCTGGAGAGCCATCGCTGGGTGCATTCGGTCACAGATATGGCTGGGGGTTGCTGACTATTTACGCGCCAATGAGGAATTAATAAGAAGCGCTCAAACAATAGCCGGTTCCGGTTGGGCGCATTTCATGGACTTCGCGCTGACGGATTCGGCTCCTGACAACGCAGCAAGAACCTGGTGGCGCGATTTGGACTTTCTCTCCGAAGAAGCGAAGCAGGTAATTGAGGCGCTTCAAACGCGCCAAACGGACAAGGCGCAAATCTTCGTTCGTGTCCAGAAATGGCTTGAAGCGAGAGGAGAAGTGCCCGCTACTCCTAACAACGAAAATGACTGGCTGGGCTTAGCGGAAACAGCATTTTGGCTCAAGCAGCTGAATGTTACTTGGCCGCTCGAGACATGGTTGCCCGAGGCAGCACTGGACAGTATTGTCGAATCCCTACCGTTGGAATCGTTAGCGAGCGTTATTCTTGGCCTTGTTACTTCTGAACAATTTTCAGATTGGATAACGAAGAATCGCCCCACCTGCCTTGATCGATTCAGAAGAGAAACATTGTCGGTGAGATTGGAGGACGACGGGCGCAAAGTAACTACCCACTTCGTGTTTGAGATGGACCAAGAGGTGGCGTCCGACTCGCCGGACAAGCAATCGGCGACCGAGAATCGTTTTCATTGGGAGGCAAGGAGGCGAATTGAACTCTTGCGAATGCTTCTGCCAGAACGTGAAGAGTTTAGTAGTCAAGGATACGGACATTTGATATGGGAAGGTTTTCTCCCAATCGACGAGAGTATTAAAGATGTAGCCCGCAAGTATCTCCCCATTAGATGGCGAACGTCGGTTAATGCCCTGTTAGGAGGCCTCGGAAATCAGCAATTCAGGCCGACCTCGTGGCGCGAATATGCCGATCTGATCATGAATCTTCGGAATCAGCCGCTCGAAGCAATCCGGCAACTTGAACGAGGTTTGGATGTTTACTTTAGACGCACTGCGCTCACACAGATACTTGAAAACCACGTCGACACGGATCGTTGGAGCGACGCTACGATGACAATCAACAACTCTCCGCTCTTACCTTTAAGCGCGGTCGACGAGTGGGGTTTTGTCAGTGAAGCGACTTCTCAAGAGCATGCCGAAGCGCAATCCAAACGCCAATCGTTGGTGGGTCGCGGAATTGCTTTGCAACAGTATAAGCCATACTTAAAGGCGTTCGACGAACACACGAGAACGCTGACAAACTTTTTCTCGATGGCGACGAAAGGCATCATCGTTCAGTCTCTCTTGGGAAGAGGAAGCGACAAGAAAAAGGTTCTCGACTTCGCCGAAGAACACGGAATTAATGTTAATTCGGCACGTGTTGCAACATTGCAACTAACCAAAACCCTGAAAAATCTATCGCGCTTTCAGTCGAAGGTGGGGCCACTCTTATCGCTATTTTACGATCGCGCGTCGTTAGACAGACTGAATCGACTAGAACACGAAACGATCTGGCTAATTTGGAGTATGTGGTATGTTTTCGCGAATCACCCGAACCGGCTAATCCAGTCTGCATCGTCGACCTGTGCACAGGAAGCAAGCAATCTGCTCCGACGAATACGTCAGAGACTGCGTGATCGCCTGAAGAGCAAGAGCTCTGACGATCTCAAAATATCGATCATCTCTGAGACTCTTACCTGGAATGAGGAGCCAGCTCTATGGATAACAGTTGACGTTACTCAGCCCTGGGATGTGAACGCGGCCTTTGAAACTGTTATCACTGAGTTGAAACAAGCTATACGGCTGGGCGACGAGGACTTGAGGCGTTACATGCTCGATATCAGTTGGCCCTATTTGGTTGTTATCCCTTTGACCCGGGGCAAATGCTTGGCGCCCGTCGCATGGCGCGTCAACACTGCGGTGATTTTGCAACAAGACGAGTCAGAGCCGCTTGACTGGTGGAATCTCGCGCAACTGCCAATTCCAGCGGGACCTGTTCAGGAGTTGAGACTTTCCACCTGGGATCTTCCTGAACTTGCGCCTGGACAAAAGCTATTGCAGTCGACAGTGGTGCTGTTCTTCTTAGCGGGGCACATCCGCGACTTCCGTCGGCTCGACGAAATCGACGACGAAGGAATGGCACTTCTTCAAGCGTACGTTACTCGTCTCAACGCGGCCCTCAGCGAGGCACTTCAAGCGGTGTTAGACGCAGAAACCGAACTAGCATCTGCAGTCAATTCATTAGAACGGTCGGAACTTGAGAATCGTCCGGCGCTTATTGAAATGGCCCAAAAATTACCTCAGCTTCATGAACTGATACTTCCGACAGGTGATTTTGACAAGCGGCAAACGCTTACTCTGGAAAGTTTGATAGCTTGGGCAGATCGTTTGGAGCAAGCCCCTCAACTCGCTTCGATATGTTCACTTGCTTGGATTGGCGACGTGTTAAGTGAGCAGACGAATACTCAACGCTCAACGTCGTCTAATGCTTCACAATGTTATAGATGATTCACGTCTTACTGGACACATCGATTTATCGGAATGATCCCCCGCGCCGGCGCGCGGGGTTCCAAACATTGACCAAGCTCTGTACCGCACGGGAAATAACTCTCTATGTCCCTTCCATCGTTAAGCGAGAATTCATCTCGCATTTTGCGAACAAAGGCGAGGCACAGCTGGCTGAGACGCTAGCGAAGGTCAAGAAGTTAAGCAAAGCACCAGCATCCGACGAAACAAGAGGAACGGTTCGCAAGGCCGTGGGTGCTTTAGAGGCATTGACCGGCAAGTACGCTGAGTTTATCGATAGTTCATTTGATCATTGGTTGAACGAAGTCCACGCCGAGGTGCGCGAGTTGCGACCTGAGTGTGTTTCCGACGTTCTCGACAAATACTTCACCGGGGGCGCGCCGTTCAAACAAATCAAGGACCGCGATGATTTTCCTGATGCGTTCATTTGGCAAATCGTCAATGATGTCGCGGCTGGTCTAGACGAGTTGGTGGTCGTAGTCGCAGACAACAATTTACGCGAAGCTGTCTCCGCAATAGCCAAAGTAAGAGTGTTTGAGAATCTAGACGCTTTCATAGAATCACAAGAGGTTCAAGCACTTTTTGCCGCAACATTCGCACAAATCCACGCGAATCAAATTTTGCAGGCTTTTGAAGTCGAGAACGCGTTTATGGAACAGGCATTACTCGATGGTGTAAGTGCGGAGCTCGTAGATACAGTTACGCTCAGGTATCGGGATGACGAAGGGAGTCGGATCGTCGACGTAAGCAGAATTATTCGTAGTAGATTTGATTTCGGTCAGGCACGCTACTACGGAGAAAACATTTTCCGACTTCCGTTCGATGCCGAGATTGAAGCGACATTAGATTATTTTCTTCTAAAAACGACCTACTACGTTATGCCCGATGAAGAGTCGGATTCGATTGACATTGAAGACTCGGACTGGAACGAGTATTACATGTGGGTGTCGGAAACCCGGCCTCTGTCCGTCGCAGGAACCCTTGCTATCTCAATTGATACGGCCGAGATCATCGAAGTAAGTCCGCCTGGACAGATTGATCCTGATGCTGTTAGAGACTATGCAGAAGTCACTGTTGACGAAATTGATTCCGTGGAAATCAAGCATGAAGGTCCAATGTAGAGGTTTTTGAATTAGGAATAGGGCCGGGCTTCAAAAGAGAGCACATCTGCTAAATCATGACGTGACGGTTCTCTAATGCTGAAATTGTACGCAGACGAAAGTTACTCGCACCCGCCGGCACCGTTGGTTTATACGATTGCCGCATACGTTTCGGAGAGCTATCAATGGGAGCGGTTTGAACGCGAGTGGGATGAAGCCCTGACGGCTTACGGTATCGATCACTTTCACATGAAAGACTTTGCCGCTAAGAAGGGCTATAGAGATTGGCCTGAAAACAAGCGAGTAAAGTTCCTAAGGACCCTCCAGCACATCATTAAATCGAATACCGAAAAAGATTTTTCTGTAAGTGTTGTGGTTGAGGATTACAACGAGCTAATACCACCGAACACGAATCTGCGTATTGGCTTTGGTGAGCCGCATGTGTTTGCCGTGATTGGGTGTATGAAAAATATCAATACGTGGCAAAAGCGGGCACATATCAATAAACCCATTGAGTATATTTTTGAACGCGGAAGCGGCCATGACACCATGTTAAAGCGCATCTTCGATGAGATGGACGCGGAGCAGATGAACTTTTATAGAGCGGGAGGGGGTATCAATTTCTTTGGTAAAGAAACTACTCCGTTACAGGCGGCCGATATGTTGGCCTACGAGAATCGATTGGAAATGTGCAGGCAGGTGAATCCAACCAATAGACCAAAAGTCCGCGAGTCGTTGAGGAACCTTCGACGAGCGGAAAACGATTGGAGCTACTATAATGCCGAACACATCACAATTGTTCTTGAGACCGCAGCAAACATTGGCCTAATCCAGCGCGTGCAAGCAGGAGGCGAGACCGAGTTCACTCCCCCGTAAAAATCTGACTTATGCGGGGATCTCCCGGGATCATGGCCACCCTGCGGGGTCGGCAGAAACTGGTCAACAAAGAATCGACTAGGTGATTTATCGCTGTCGGCGGGTCTTTTTGTGCAAATTGGCAGGGTCAGGCAGCCTGGCAAAGCAGTCAGCAAGGTTTTGGTGACGAAACCGCCAGTGCCCGCCGTCTTTCTCCAGAATCCGAGCCTCAGCCGCAAAGTCCAAGAAGGTCGCGTATCTCAGCGGCATCCTTTGCTCAAATGACAAGCAAAGCCTAACCATCAGATGCCTAAACAGCGGCGTGGTCAAGAAGCCCGTCAATCCCATTAATAAGAATCCCGAAAGTAGCATAGACGGAGGAATTCTCAGTGCTTGTCGCAATACAATGACAACGAATAGCCCGACGATTGAGAATTCCGCAAACCTAAAGCCGATTCCGGCCGACAGTCTTTGGTAAGGCGACTGCAAATAGCTGTAAAACGACACAATTCTCGCTTCATTTACGGCGATTTGAACGAACAGCATCACCAAGAGGATGGAAGCCACTAGAACAAACATACGGGTCGGGCTGAATCCTGGAATACGGGCTTTGATGAAGAGTAATCTAGATAGATACCCAAAGCCCGCACTCACAATTAGCGCTAACGTCCACTTCTTCAGAGTAGCCCATCGAAGAAGTCGCTTGAAACTCCAACGTCTGATGTCTTCAGTGACTATGAGCCTCCTATGAACCCCGAACAGAGAAAGGACTGGAAACGGTAACGCCCCCAACGGAAAGCCAATTCCCCAAAACTTTTTGCCGAGCGCTCCCCAGACAAAACACTCAGTGAGCAACCCCAAGCAGATGCCCATGTAAATAGCATAATTCATCGGTAGCTGTACGTGGTATAGCTGTAACTTCGATAACTCAAAAGTCGTTTGCCGACTATTCAACAATAGTACCGCCAGCCAGTTCAGCCATCTTTGTATCTTTTCCGGTTTGTACCCTCTTGGATTTGGCGTGCGGTACAGTTTCGTTTTGATGAACTCACGCAATAGATACCGTCTGAGTTCATCTTGTTTGTTGGGGATGTGGTGATCATCCAGAATGGGGCTGTCAAAGACCTCAAGGGCAGTCGTAAAATAGAAAGGAGTACGAAGGACATCAAAAAGAACTTTGCTTCTTTTTAGTTTTAGAAACTCAAGGATATGGCCGGCGGCGACTGCGTCGCGTCTGTTTCCTTTGTGATCAGTTCTCAGGGTGGCATCGAGCAAAGCGTTCCTGATCTGATCACGGGTCAAATCCAGCAATGCAACTGTGGCAGAGACCGGCGCGTCTTGACTACTCAAGGTCCTCATTTGGGCAAACTCGTTGCGGCGGCAACAGATGACAACTCTCTTTCCGCGATTGAGATATTGATTAAGCGAGCGCAGACATGCGCCGCGCACTATAGCAGCTGTTGTTTCACCCTGATCTCTTGCCAACTCATCCAGGCCATCAAGCAAGAAGATGATCCTGTCCTGGTGTAGGAGTGTCGCAGCAAACGTCTCGGAAAGCCCGTAGCCGGATACCAGTGTTGTGTTCAGCCACACTTCAAATTTCTCATACTCTGATGACCACGATGCCAGATTAAGAATGACGGGAAACGTCTCCGGTTGGGAATTATCACGCCTATCAAGCAGACTGACTGCCAGCTTAAGAAGCAATACCGTTTTCCCGGCACCCGGATTACCAATAATCAACAGTCGGTCGTTTTCAGCCAGCGCCGCGGTGATTACCTCGACCGCCTTACCGACGCTTGCACGATCAGTAAATCTCTCGTTGATTACCTCCGCTTTTCGACTGTTTCCATCCTTACTTACTTCCAAAGTAATCTCGAATCGACCGTCCAGTTTCTGTTCGTAACGGCTTTGATAGCGCTCTTTCAAAGAATTAGTGAACTCCCTAACTTGAGATTCGAGGTCACCAGTGCCGGTTTGCCGTTCTTCTTTTTCCAACTTCTCTTTCAGGGATCCCAAAATGGTGAGTAATAGTAGACCCACCAGAACCAAAATCAGGAAATAGACAAGCGTCGTAGTGCTCACACCAAATCTCGCATACAAGTAATCGCCAAGTTTGCCGCCAGTCGTCTGAATCAACAAATCTTTCACAGTTATAAGCGTGAAGAGTAAGACGGCGACTAGAATCGCCTTAGTCGTGCGCGAAGTAGGTAGCTGCACTTAAACCATTCGCTCCGGTGAAGTTCGGTTTATCAATGAGTTTCCCATTACGTTCCAACTACAATTACGGCTACTTTAACCAATCGGCGAGCACTGAGGCTACTACTTGCTGTCACAAGCAGTCTTACTCTCAATTGAACCCCTGCGGTTTTCGATTGATCTTTAAATTCGGGTGGAGGGTAAGGATCTCGGGTGAGCCGCAATTGTATTGGATAGCGCTACTCACCGCCATTAGGTCTTACCTAGCAAAATATCTCCTGTCCCAGCGATTCTAACTAACTTAGGTTGTTGATTGATTTTTGAACGTTGAAGGAGCGCTTGCGTGTCCTGAAGAAGCGCTTGAATGCTCATCCCGGTTGCTTGATTTGAAGCATCGTTGAGCGCGTGAAGAAAGCTTTGGGTGAATGCACCACCATGCATCAGCTCACTCTCCATTGCATACTGATTGTCTTGTGTAGCAGTGACAAAGAAGAATGCTGGCTGCTTTGGATCGTCCGTCGACGATCCTGTTGTGGCGCCAGAATCATTTAGTCCTGTAGCTCCATAACACCCATCAATCATAACTAGCTTATGTTCCGCGGGAAGTAGTTCAACCTCTTTCTTGAATTGAGAAATCGATAATCCAGTTGAAAGTTCTGGAGAGTTAAAATCGGACGGAATCACGTATACCTGTTTTTGTTCGTCATCGCCGAATGTGGCGGTCATCCCGCTGAAGTACACTACAACTAGATCATCCGGATTTGTCTTTATCCTTCTGATCTCGTTTAGAATGTTACTTCTTCCAGCCGCCTCGTTAAGTAGGAGCCTCACGTCAAAATTGTATTTTTCCAGTGCGCTTGAGACAGCACGCGCATCAGAGGCTGCGTACCTAAGGCGCGGAAACCGAGAGGATGTGTATCTATCAACACCTATTACTAAAGCGTACTTATGATTGTAGATTGCAGATTGCGTCGGAGGCCTTTCACTAGTCGGCCCAACGGTCGTCGTTTCTTTACCTAAAGAGTGATTGGATCCGGAGACGGGTTTGACAGCGCTGTCGGATTTCGAACGAATTTCGGCTAGTTGTTTCTCAAGCTCATCCACCTTTGAGGCAAGTTCGCCGGAGTTATCTCGCGGAATCTGACTGTTGTCCTTCATCCTCGCCGTCTCTCCGGTCCTGATGAGGTTCGCGAGATCGCTCAAACTTTCCTTAGGAATTCTGAGCGGAACCATTGGACAAGACTTGTTCAGCCCCAAAGTCGGAACGAGTATGCTGAAGCAAGAGACTGTTGAATTGTCTTTGTCTATTACCGAGGCTTTATAGAGAACTGCTGATGCGCTGTAATTGTCTGCTACCTTTTTGGCGGAATCCGCATCCCCAATGAATGAATCATAAAACTCGACTGCTTCTTGATCGTTAAGTTCGCTTTCTAGTTGGGAAGAAAGCGCGGTTCGGTACAGATTACCGTCGTCGTTTTGAAACAATGGAACGACCAACAAGGGCTTGTGGGAGTATTTCCTGGACTCAACATTTATCAGGTAAAGAAATACAACAGCCGCGATTAGGACGGCGATATTTAGAAAGAATTTGTCGTGCAGCACATCACCGTAAAAACGGTACCTCTTGAGGTAAAATCTGCCGAGAAACGTGACAGCTATGGCCATCAGACCGACAATAATTGATCCAGGTAAGTATTTCGTTAGGATCTCTATCCATCTGTCCATCCTGTTTCTTTCAACCTAGCGAGGTCGCAGAGTCAGATTTTGAGAAAATTAAGGACGCGAGTGACGGGAATCCTTATAACACCGAAGCGGTCGTAAGCAAAGGCTTTATTTTAAACCGCTACGGAAGCTGCGATATGTGGATGGTGTTGATAATTCAACACTTCGAAGTCGGCGAATTCGTATTCGGAAATCGTTGCAGGCCTTCGTAGAATCTGTAACTGTGGCGGAGCGAACGGCTCACGTGTCAGTTGCAGTTGCGCTTGCTCTAAATGGGTTTCATAAAGATGGGTATCAGCAGTCACGATTTGAAAATCACCAGGGTCGAGATCGCATTGTTGCGCGATCATGTGAGTGAGGAGTGCGTAAGACGCGATGTTAAAAGGTAAGCCCAGAAACACGTCAGCACTTCGCTGATACATCTGGCACGATAACCTTCCATCTCCAACGTAGAATTGGAATAGTAGGTGACACGGTTGCAATGCCATCTTTTCCAACTCTCCGACGTTCCACGCATTTACAATTAAGCGCCTACTATCAGGATCGCGTTTGATGTTATCTATTACATTCGAAATCTGATCGATAGTGCTTCCATCAGCTGTTTGCCATGCTCGCCACTGTCGGCCGTACACCGGTCCTAAGTCTCCGTTCTCATCGGCCCATTCATTCCAAATTCTCACGCCGTGCTCGTTAAGGTAGCTAATGTTTGTCTCTCCCCTGAGAAACCAAAGTAGCTCGTAGATGATGGACTTAAGATGGAGTTTCTTTGTGGTAACTAGCGGAAAGCCCTCGCTCAAATTAAATCGCATGCAGCGACCGAATACGGATCGAGTGCCGACACCAGTTCGGTCACTTTTCCGTAAGCCGTTTTGAATAATGTCGCTGAGAAGCTCCTGATACTGTTTCATGTTTTTTTGGCGCTGTGATTCAGGCTCGGTCAATCCAATTTTTCTATCCGTACCGTACGCATATTAAGTAAATCGCTATCTCATTAAAACTGAACGGCTAATTGCTACTGATACCGTCTTGAATGTGACAAAAGCAGAGATAGTCACCCAGTGAATAGATGAATTCGCCAACCTGCAAATCGGAGACGTGCGCGACCATTCGGGTCAGCAAAGCGTACGAAGCGATGTTGAAAGGAACGCCCAGGAACGCGTCGGCGGATCGCTGGTACAGTTGGCAGTGCAACAGACGCTGTCCCGCTCGCTCTTCGACTTTGAATTGAAAAATCGTGTGGCATGGCGGCAAATCAACGTTGTCGCATTCGCGCGGGTCCCAACCACTCACGATTAACCGCCGCGAAAAAGGATTCGTTTCGATCTGATTAATCAGCCGGGCAATCTGATCGACGCCGTCGCGTTTCGGATAGTCGCCGCCAAACGATCGCCAAAGGTATCCGTAGATGGGATTTACGAGATCACTAAAAACAGCCCATATTCTTTCACATAGAAATCGTATTCCGTTCTTGTTTTTAAAAATTTTTATATATCTAGTAGTGGCTGTGGGAACTGTGGGAAACTCGATGCCTTTTCGAGTTTTCCAAGCGTTGTGGGAGCGGTGGAAAGCGCAGTTTGCTTTCCACCGCTTCCACAATGCGTCAGTTTCCATAGCCCGTTTTATCGTGGCCGCGGAAAACAGTATCAGAGTCGATTCGCTAACTTTCGACGCTCTTTTTCGATTCTGCCATTTCTCGATATGCCGTCAAGATTACTGACCACATTCGTAAGTTGCGGTCTCAGGCTCTCAAGCAACGCTCGACTCACTGCAATATCGCGTTGCTGACCGAAATCCAAAGCTCGATTTAAGGCTCGTAACGTAAACTCGATATTCTTTACAGCTTGTATCCGATCCTCTTGGTTCCCGGTCTTTCCAGCTTCATCTGCCAACGAATGAGTAGCCCTGGTGAAACTGTCGCAAAGATTCTCTACCTTGCTCACGTCGGTGTCGGAGTTCCCAATCAATGACAAATAGAGCAACAAGGGAAAATTTCGCCGAACATTAGAAAAAATAAGTTTCTCGCCTTCCCAAAGCTCACCGACAACCAAGTGGTCTTGGAGCCAACTGACAAGCGGAACAATCTGTGTGACTCTCGCCAGTAGTATTTCGCCAGCGCCCAGTTCTTCGCGGAAACGGAGAGCTGTCAAACAAAGATTGATCATATAAGATGCGGCATTGAGCAGGTGGAGTGTATGATTGTGAGCCTGAGCTGACCTAAATGCCCGCAGATACCGTTCTATCCCTTCGTCGAAGTGCGGAGCAAACTCAACCCATGTCAGATTGCCGTCACGACAGAAGTGTCGGTGAACCGATCCCTGCGTCAGTAATATTTTCAGTCTTTGGCGGACCCTTGTACGAGGCGCGTCTTCGACAAATTTGAGTGCGGCGCGGTACGAAAGTACTTCTCTACAAGACACGCGCGCAGCTTTCATTTCCTGTGCACGGACATAATGGAATAATCCGTCACAGATAAGTGAAACGTTTTCCACTCTTAATCCTTCCAGAATCAGTCCTTTTGCCAGGTCCTGCATTAGAGGGTAGGCATCCTGATCCTCCATCACTTTCCTTCGGCTCTTGCTTCCATTCAGAAACTCTAGTGCGCGATGTATGGAAAGGCCCTTAGCCGTTGTTTCGTCGGCAAATCTCTTCGGAAGATCTCGTAAAACCCTCCACGCGTCCTTTGGTCTATCAGCATTCTGAAGTGCATTGGAAATCGACATAAACGCCGCAGCTTGCAAGTCCGGATCGCGATACTGTTCTGAAATGGCGTTTAGCACGCCCTGGAGGTTAATTGTCGGCTTAAACGGTTGGACTGTTACGGCTCGCACCGTCACGAACGTATATGCGAAACCTTGGACGTGGTCAGATATATCTGGCTGATCTAATAGCGCCCGTGAATTCAAAGGCTGGTCCCGTTTCATGCTTGTAAGCACTCGAAGAGCCTTCAACAAGTATTCCTGCCGCGAGTTGGGAGGAATCCATCTTGTCTGATCAATCCAATGAAGCAGTTGACCAAGAGATGTGTATCTGAAGGAGGAGCGGAAAAACGGCTCCAAATCGCCTTCTCTTATTGCGAATGTTATGAAACCGAGCGTATCAGTATGTTCAGCCTTCAGAAGCACATCACTCAGATCTTTCAACAATCTGTCGCGCTCTGTTTCGCTTAACATCTGACTCGTGTGCTCTATGAGCTTTGCATTTACATGATTGACAACAACAAGGCCAAATTGATCGGGCAGTACGTCGTGCAGCAGGTCGTCAAAACTATCAGCCTCGAACCTTGTAACATCGGCTAGCTGGTAAGTTTCGAGTTTTTTGAGAAGAGAGTTAAAAGCGAAGTCGATCTGTGATTTCAATAGACCAGAATAAGCCGCAACGTGGACTAGGCTCTTTAGGGTAATTCCTAAGGGTGCAAGTGAGGACGCTTGGCAGAGGATGGGTAATATGCGTTTCTCTTCCAGCGTCAGCTGGCGAACAAACCAGGATACTTCATCCAAATCCTCTAAGTCGTCTGTGTTGCGCGAGCCCCACAGCATGATTGCGCGCCTTGGATTGCCTTGTGCTCTGTCTACAACATCTTCAACGTCGTCAAAAGCACCTCCCTTATGGATCCCACTTAAGATTCTGCTAACACTGAGATTATCCAAAGCTCTAACTTCAAATCGGTTAGCAACGCAACTTTTCAGTGGAGTTCGCGATTCAACAATCCAGCATGACTGGTTATATGAGGGTTCACTATCTGTTGACTGAAGAGTACGAAGGAATTCGTTGACACTCCCGGCTGATACTTCATCATAAGACCTAATCCAAAACGTGTATGGCTCGGACCTGAGTTGCCTAATGTACGTTTCCTGCCCAGCACCCTCTAGTAGATCGCCGTGCAATCTCGCATCAATTTGCCGACACACGTCCGTCGTTGATCGACAATTGGAAAGCTCAAGTTCCAACACCATATTTCCATTTGTGCCAATAAGTTCTTTCGCAAGCACCGACTTGCCGACGCCTGGTGCACCTTCTAATTCGACTACAAAATGCTGGTTGAGCATTTCTCTGAGAGCCCCTAACTCCTGTACCCGAAGTCTCGATACGTACCAAGGATCGTAGCGGACCTGTAAATTGCTCGATGCGTACTTCAAAAGTTCTTCGCGTCTTCGAAGTTAGCGAACGGTAAGACAGTGCTTTCGTTCTTTACGATTTCGGTGTGAAGAAGCTGCTGTAACCCATAACTTGCCATCGCCGACGGATGAGGATTCTTTGACAGCCTATCTTCGAGCGCCTCCGTCAAATACAGCGGGCGAATACTAAGCCGCTCGCCCCGCAATTTGTCGTGCCCACCGACTGGCCAAATCTCCATTGCGCCGAACACATCGATTAGCCGTTTAGCCGTTAGCTTTACGTTGTGTGGAAACATTCGGTGAAGAAACAGGAATGGGTATATGTTCCTTTCTTCACGCTTCCCATGGGTTAAGTCAGTAATCCAATCGCGCTGTCCTCTAATCTGGTTTACTGTTCTTCTTAATTCCTCGACCGACATTGCCTCAGCGTAACCCTTGAGTTCACATAAGGCTGCGATTGATGAGAAACAGATCAGCAAATCAACTTGGTTGTGTGTACCAGTAAACCGTTTGCCCTGTGGAAGGAATGTCTCAATAAAGATGTAGCACTCTCCCCATTCAGATTCTTTAGAAAGGGCCCAGGATTCCAGGTTTTGAACAAACCGACGCGATGCTTTATCGGCAACCCATCGTTGGGCGTCGACCAATTGCTTATTGTCGCTAGCTCCAATCCAAATCTGCATACCAAAGGTTCAATGAGCAGTTACGAAGACTGCGTCTTTTCCGCGTCCTAGACAGCCGACGAAACCAGTTCTCCCCAGCGGAGGCGGTATCTTTTTTCACGCTCAAGAAATGCTCGTTCGCCTCCTTCAAGAATTTGGCAAACCAAGTTCCGAATTTCGCGATTTTCGAGTGAACCGCAGCGATAATAAATGTTTGGCAAACCGCCGACCTTCGTTCGTTCAGATGTAGCGACGATCAGTTGGTCAACATCTGTATTGACAACTAAATTCGCGTTATGAGTCACAATTATGACCTGCCTCCGCTTCCTAGCCTCACGAAAGTGAGGAACCAACTCTTCGAACACCGATTTTGGATCCAGGTTTTCCTCAGGTTGGTCGATCAGTAGCGGTCGCCGATCTTGGCGATCTATTGCGAGGTACAGTAGTAACAATACGATTCCGCGCGTGCCTGGTGAGAGTTGTTCGATGGCGACACCCTCGTATTCAATTCCATAAGTGATCTCGAGATGGTCGGTGTCATAAAGCCAAGTTGCCAACGATTGGATCCACTTTGACTTATCAATCGCGGTTAGTCCCTTTGGCATGCCGGCAAGAAGCGCATCCTTGTGTTGCGTTCGGAAATTATCAATTGCTTCCGCCACCTCCTCAGCAGAACCGGTCCGCCACGCCTGCGCAAGTTCTTTTTCAACTTCTTTGCTTAACGCACCATAACCGTGTAGTGGCGTACGTCGCAGGTCCAATAATTTTTCACCACTTTCGATCCAGGTTTTCAGATTAACATTGCGACGCACCACAAACCGAAGCTTTGAAAGCGTACCTGCCGCCCCAATCAACTCTTGCTGGAGCGGCCCATAAAGTTTCTCGAGCGTCTTTTGCTCATCGACTAAAGTTCCGAATACGGTAATGTATGCAGATCGTCTCGACTCAATGAGTTGTCGACGTCGTTCCGCAGAGCCTTCCGCGTTCTTGATCTCGGCCACTAAAGTCCTTAACGCCGTTTCTTGGTTTGTGATGGCTTGCTGCAGCAGTTTGTATTTTCGCTGTTGATTTGCATCTACAACGACGGCCTTCTTAATAGCATCTCGCGCCTCTCTAAGGACGAGGAGGGGCCAGGTTTTCGGAGCATCCTTTTTTGTATCGACCGGAATAGAGGGATTTCCATTGGTTATTATTTTTATCTCGGCATCGATCTTTTTCTTCGCTAGGCTAATGATGCTACTGACGTCCCCGACAAAATCCAGCGAGAACGCCTTCCACTCCTCGTCTGTAAGTTCAGCGCCATTAAAACGTTTGCGCATGCCGAGTAACCGGTCAGGCTCTGACTGTTGTCGGATGTGGTGTGTTTCATCGAGAAGATCGTCGAGGATCTTATTACGCCGGCGAAGCCTCTCAATTTTCGCCTCCGCCTCCGTACAGAGTTCTTCAAGCACTGCGAGACGTTTAGCGCGGTCCTCGTTCCCCTTGGGCAGGAGCAATTTGAGATCCTTACGATCTTGAGTGATCTTCTTCTCGACGGTCGCGTGGTCTTTGCGCAGTTTCTCAAGTTTGTCGCGCAATAATTCCTCGCGAACGATTTCTTCACTAGTAGATCGAATGCCTTCGCGGAGCTGTTCACGACGGTGACGTATCGGCTCTAATAAAAGATCGGTCAGTTCTGAGAACGAGTTCGTCTCATACCTGTCGGTCATACCGGTAGAGTCGAACACAACACGTTCAATCTCTTTTCTGAGGTCAGTCGCTAATCCATCGGCTGAACAGAGTCGACTGACAAAATGCTGAGACAGGTAGCAAACTTCTTCAGAGGACTCATCGTCGGTGAACATGAATCTAGGATTTATTTGAACGGTTTGAGTAGAATTGTCACTCCAGGAAAGACAGACTTCCGCGTCTCCGAGAAAGTCCACTGGGTCGGAAGCACGCCCTAAAAACGATGACTCCCCAAGGGAGCCTGCCAATGAGCTCGCACCGGCCGCAATGATGTCCACTAAAGCCGTTTTCCCAGATCCTCGGGCTCCAATCACAGCTACCATTCCAGGATTTAGATCAATTTCAGCAGTTTCAAGCCATTCTGTATTCCGCGTCTCAACAGATTCGATAAAGATCGATGGTTTGCTGTGCGCGGGCGGCTCTGGACCGATCCATACACGGTCCTCGGGCTCAATGACTGCTTGACGAAGTGATTCAAAAATTGGATCGCCCTTAATCCAACAGTACCTCTCGAGATCTGGCTCCAGAACCTTCTCGATTCGATGAGCATCTGAACCATGAAGGCAAGGTTTCAATGACCCATAGGTGTGTTCAATACTTGCTTTATCTGCCGGTAGCTTCTTGCCTAACCAAAACTCACGTTGGCTCGGAGTAGCTGCAAAAATGATATCGGCAAAACGCTCTATCTCGCGCCGAGTTGCCGCAAAGGCATCATCGTCTTGAAGACCGGCGGTTCCGTCATTCAAGCTGCCCGCTACGGCAACTAGGCAGTTTTCCCTTAACCATATCTCTTCCCGGAATAGCTGTTTTAGATCCTTTAATGTGACTTTGAACTGATTAGCCCCAACTCTAATAGCGCCGTCGCGATCCTTCTGTGTCGGATCATAGGCGCGACCGAGATCTGCCAGCTGGTCCAACGTACATTGATAAAGGCGATCACGGAATTCAAAGCGTAGATGGCTCAGAATTCGTTCGATGTGTGCTTCGTGATCCGGATCTTCTGGCGAAAAGAGAAGGTGAAGGTTGATCGGCTTGGCCTTGCCTGTCTTAATGTCGAGGCGCATCTCCACGTTAGGGAAAATTAGCGCCACGTCTATCAGTCGACTTTGACGCTTCCATTCACGAACCTTCCGATATGTTCCAATGGAGAAGTAATCTGTTACACCCAAGGCCTCGACCGGCGTTTCCGCTTCCTCGATGTATTTGAGATATGTTTGCCAGTCGCCTTTGAACTGGTCACTTAGGAGAGTTCCTGGCGCATGAAGATGTGGATCCCAACGCCGCCATTGCGAACCCCTGGGGCTTGTGAGACCTTCATCCAAAGCGCTTTCCTTGTTAGGTAAAGCCCAGGCAAAAGTAGGTTTTGAGGACCAACTGGGCTGATTAACAGCCGAGACAATATGCGAAGTACTTTGGCAAGTCAACGATAATTATAGTGACCGCCTATATCAATCGGTTGTAGTTGTTGCCACGGCCTCACGTTGTTGCTGGTCCTGCCTTACTTCACCAAGTACAGTTTCAAGAAGGTTCGCAAACCATTCCTTTTCTCGCGCCGCCGTAACCAACATTCGCTGCCATGTTGAAACTGGCTCCGTGATTGAGGTCTGGCCGGCAAAGATTAGCCGGTCTTTAGGCTTTCGGTAATAGGAAATTCGAATCATCGGTTCGTTCTCTCCGTCAAACTCGATCAAATCAACGACGTCCCAATAGGGCACAAGACCAACCGGCCCGCTTGTAGTTACGCTTCTATCTTTCAAAACGCCTAACTTTTGACCTTCGTCACCTGGATAAGTAAATCGCACCGGTCTGCCTATGCAAGACAATATTTTTTCGATTACACTGGCCATTAAAACCCTCCCGAGAATTCACTTCGTAAGAATAGTGCACCGAGTACAGCATCTAAAGGTCAAAGAAAGCCTGCTCAGCACTGGCACGCAAAGAAGCCCAACAAGTCCCTTGCAAATTGCGAGTGAGTCACCGTTGGAGTCGGACGAAACCGAACTGGAAATAAGAGACCGGACTATCTACAACTATGGGGAGCATTTCGTTTCGACGTTCCCGCCTGCTCTCGTCTCTACGTTGCCGCCGACCCTGCTCTCTATTTCAGGGTTGGCCTTGCTTTGGTCTCCGCTAGTCGTCTCCATCGCTGGGCTGGCTTTGGTTTCCACGTCCCCGCCGACCCTGGCATCCTTCGCGTCGATTCCCGCTGCCAACGGCCCTTCGTCTACGTAATCAGCCACTGGCACAGCGACCCTCATTCTAGAGATCCGCTTGATTGACATATCGGACTCCTTTCGTGTTTAAGGACTTGACGGGCGGAAAGACCTGCAACGGTCTTCAAGCCATCGGTTTTGGTTTGACTCTCTCCGGACGGCGTGTCGCCCTCTGAAACTCCTTCAGGAATTCAACCCAGACTGTTTGCTGAGCAAAATCGAGGCGTTGGTAGAAGGCTGAAATTTCAGTCAGCGGAAAATAGATGGAAAGTCCATAAGAGTATTGCGCGCTCACGCCGCGGTAGACGGATTCTACAACGAAATTCTCACGGGCGATAATATTCATCACACTCTGACACGCGTCTTTGACCTCGGCCTGCTCGCAGTTTTGCTCAAGCAAACAGCAAAAGTCATAAAGGTCAACGTAGTCGGTTCCCTCATAAGCCTGGACCTGCCAGCGTGCCAGAATAATTGCTTTCCTCACCTCTACATCGGGCAGGTGGGTGATGAGTGTTTTGGCTAAAGAATCGGCGGCTCCGACAAGCGACGGGCATCGGTCGAGATCGCAAATCGATTGCGTCACACAGACGTCTTCATAGTCGGCGTAAGCGGCGAGATATTTTTTGACGATAACGCGCGCTAGTTTCTTCGGCTCGAGCCATGGCTTCTTAACCAACTCGGTAAGGATCTTGTCGTAGGGCCAGCCGTCGAGAGGACTGAATCCTTCGGGCGCAACGGTGAAGTCTACGCTGTCGCGTACCTGATAGCAGACCTCGATGCCACTCATCAGACAAGCGTCCATGCCGAGGATGTCGATCTTCCTGCCAACTCGTCGGCTCGCCGCGGCGAGCGCCTTCTTGAACCTACGGCTATCAAGAAAATCAACCGTCTGGCTGTCAACGGTGGCATAGCCGAGCGCGATACCCTTGGAACCCTGCCGATCACGCCACGTCATTTGCAGCGAGTCGCGGGTTTGGGCCAGTGGTTCAGGCAGAGAGTCGTCCGGTTGATGAACGGGGCGAGACGAGGCCGGAAGTTTTTCGTCGTCGGCGCCATTGCCGTGCCCCCACATGATGAGCATGTAATGACGGGCCGGAAAGTTTTCGACGCCCCAGCCGATGAAGTCGGCGAGGGCTTCAGGAGAGGAGGTTTCGATGCGTCCGAGTTTGGCGACCACATCATCTGCGAGCGCACCTTCGCGCCCGCTTTTGGTGAGATAGTAACGGTTCGTGGGCCGGTTTTTTACACCCCGGCTGAACTGTGCGAGGAGGGCCACCTCCGGCGACGAGCCCGCCTTTTTCATCTCTTTGAGATCGGCGAAACCGTTGTTGTCGAGGTTGGTATAGTCGCCAACCATATAGACCATGACAGTCCACAGTCTCCCACCCGTATTGTTCATGCGCTTCGCGGTCATCTCTTCCGCACCAATCTTAATCACACTTGGGTTTGTTTGGTCTCGCCCTTGTTTCTTTTCGTGTGTGGAGTCGGCAGCCGATGAAGGGTCAGCGTTTCTCCTCGTCGCTTCACAGCTACCGCGACTCACCAGAGCCTCTTTAACGACCCAGATCCGAGAACCGACAGCTTATACCAATCCCTCGATGCGTCAAGACTAACGAATGACGGTTAGCCGACATCGAGAACTTCACGCCGCGGAAGAACCACGACTCCTACGATAATGCATTCAAGCTCTTACGTGACCTGAATACGAGCGGCGAATCTTCCCGTTGACAGCCCGTAGCTCCGGTAATATCGTTCCTCGCGCTTTACCCTGACGTCTTACAGGACCGACAGAGATGGCCGGCCCCGGAAGCGCATTCAGCTCAATCATTAGTCCTTGGTAAGTACCCGAACCTTGTAAACGCTTAGGTACCTCATGGCCCCAAATAAAGTCTCTGATGATTTCACTGTCTTCATAAGTTATGCACACAGCGATAACGAGAACGCCGACCCGAATAAGCGATGGCTCAATAGGCTCCTGGAGTATCTACAGCCCCTCGTCATTCAGGGCCGGATCGGTGCGTGGTCCGATACACAGATTGAGGTCGGGGAGCAGTGGGATAGATCGATTGAGACGCAGCTGCACAACGCTAACGCCGCGGTCTTGCTAATCAGCCCCGCATTTCTTGGCTCGAAGTACATCCGCAACAGCGAGCTTCCCGCATTGCTTATGAACGCGATAAACAGAGGGGCAGCGGTTTTGCCTGTCATTCTGCGCCACAGCCACTTCGCCGAGACGACATTCAAATACCCCGACCCAGCTCAGGGCCCGAACGAGTTATCACTCTCTGTTTTCCAATCTGCCAACCCGCCGGACAAGCCGCTCAACTCAATGCAAGAGCACGAACAGGATGCCGTACTCCTTTCCGTTGCCCAGCGGATACTAGACCTGGCTCGTACAAAAACAACGACTGGCCTACCGATCGGAGGAGACACGTTATGGGCGGTCCCTTTCACGCCTACCCCTTTCTTCACTGGGCGCGACCAGGTCATCGACGACCTGCGCTGTGAACTCACTGCTGGAAGCAAGGCTGCGCTCAGTGGCATGGGCGGGACAGGAAAAACGCAGACTGCGGCCGAGTACGCCTACCGTCACCGCGGAGATTACAAGGCGGTACTTTGGGCGAATGCTAACAGTGAAGACTCGCTTAAGTCGGACTTAGGCGCGTTAGCAATCAAGCTCAACCTGTTAACGCAAGATGATACGGACAGGGAAACGGCCGTCTTCGCCGTAAAGCGGTGGCTCGAGAGGCAGTCCGGCTGGTTGCTAATACTCGACAACGCTGATGAACTCGGGCTCGTCTCCGATTTTCTGCGGAGGGACTGGGCCGGCCACATTCTGGTAACGACTCGCTCACACGCCACTGGCGGCATCAGGCGCGTGGAGCTGAGGGTGATGGAGTCGGACGAAGGCGCGCTGTTCCTGCTTCGACGGGCCAAGATCATTGCCCTCGGCGACCCGCTGGGGGTAGCTACCGGCGACGAACGGGAAATGGCGGCAGAGATCGCCACAGAAATGGGCGGCCTCCCTCTGGCCCTCGGCCAGGCCGGCGCATTCATCGAGGAGATGTCGAGCAGCCTCGCCGAATACCTGGAGTTGTACCGTAGAGAGGGTGATAAGTTGAGGGCGGAGCGTGGCGCTTATATCACCGACCATCAGCCAGTGACAGTCACTTTCTCGCTCGCCTGTCGAAAGGTGGCAGAGTCGAGTGCTGCGGCAGCTGACCTGCTGCGCGTGTGCGCGTTCCTCGCCCCGGACGCAATCCCTGAGGAGATCTTTGCCTGCGGCGCGGCGGAGATGGGGGAGAATTTGGGTCCGGTTGTCGGCGGAGGGATCAACCTTGTGAAGGTCATGGGCGAGGCCGGTCGCTTCTCGCTCATCCGGAGGGATGCGAAGGGCGGCAGGATAGAGATGCATCGCCTGGTGCAGCAGGTCCTCAAGGATGAGATGAGTGCCAAAGAGCGGCGGCTGTGGGCGGAACGTGCCGTTAGGGGAGTGAACGTGGCCTTCCCGGAAGTGGAACACAGGAGTTGGCCGTTATGTGAGAAGTTGCTGCCGCACGCGCTGGAGGCGGCGCGGATGATCAGCGAGTATGACTTGGCGTTCGCTGAATCCGCACGATTGTTGAATGATGCAGGTCACTACTGCTTTGAGCGCGCGCAATACGCGGAGGCAGAGGTGCTATTCAAGCAAGCCTTGGCTGTCCGCGAGCGGGTGTTCGGATCAAAGCACCAGGACGTGGCCATGAGCCTTAGCAATCTAGCCGCCCTTTACGACCATGAGGGCCGGCCCGAGGAGGCCGAGCCGCTATTCAAGCGCGCCTTGGCTATCCGCGAGCAGGTACCCGAGCCGAATCATTTGGATGTGGCTTTGATCCTTAACAACCTAGCCGCCTTTTACGATAGTCAGCGCCGGTACCTCGAGGCCGAGCCGCTCTATGCGCGTTCTCTCATCATCCGCGAGGAGGTACTCGGCCCGGATCACCCTAGCGTAGCAACGAGCCTTAACAACTTGGCCGCCCTCTACGACCATCAAGGCCGGTATGAGGAGGCCGAGACGTTGTTCAAGCGCGCCTTGGCCATTCGCGAACAGGCGCTTGGGCCGGATCATCCGGACGTAGCGGGGAGTCTCAACAGTCTGGCGGGCGTCTATAACAATCAGGGTCGTTACGCAGAGGCCAAACCGCTGTTGGAGCGTTCCCTGATCATTCGCGAGACGGCATTGGGGCCGGACCATCCGGACGTGACGAGGAACCTCAACAACTTGGCCGCCTTCTACGAGCGTCAGGGTCGGTATGTGGAGGCCAAGCCGCTGTTGGAGCGTTCCATAGCTATTTCTGAGAAGAGACTGGGCCCGAACCATCCGAACATAGCTCCTATACGAAGACAGTATGCTGAGTTGCTGAAACGAATCCCGGACAAAGCTGAAAACCGGAAGCCGGTTTCCTAACAGTCATGACAGTAGATGCAAAGGCAACCTCACGCCCTTACGTAGGTGCCCAAGAAAAGAAGAACGACGATATCTCTATGATATTGTTTCGCCGGCAACCGTGGCGCAAGTTCATCTGCATCATCAATAATCGCTTCCAAAAACTCGCCGCGAGCTTGCTTTGGGATAGACAGCAGGACGTCTAACGTCCTCGCAAGAATGCCTTGTATGAAACGACACTGCAGCTGGTAACGCGAAGGCGCATGTATTTCTCAGATATTCAAATTTCGAATTATAAAGGCTATCGCCAGTCAGAAACGTTGAAGCTTGAGACTGGGATAAATATTATTGTAGGCAAGAATAATGTTGGCAAGACGGCCCTCCTCGAAGCTCTGTCACTAAGATTCGAATCCAATCCACATCGAACCATAGGAACAGTTGCGACGTCTTCGATGAAGCCAAAGCCTTTGTCATCGGTCACCTTCACGGTCACGTTAACTAGAGATGAAATAGTTGATTTGATGATTACTCGACAAGGAGACATGGAATTCAGCTTGGCACTGCCGGCGCTAAACGGGGATGTCGCCAGTGAGTTAGGGCTGAAGCAATACGACGATTCGAGTGCAAAGAGATTCGGAGAATGGTTTTTTGCTCACGACTCATTCACATTCCGCGTAAAACGCGAAGGACTCGGTACCGAGCAAGGCAACTGGTATGTGTTCCATGATTCGTATCTGGCCCCTCAATTTGAAAGAGGCACGGAGAACGATGGCACAGTAACTCACTACAGCAGGTTTGGAGTCGACCCGATCGAGCGGACGTTCTCGTTTTACGGGCAAGTTACCGCGAGTGCGAGCAAGGATAACTTTGATGATTTTATCCGGCGGTTGGGCCAAGCATTAGGTCGCTACATCTATCGGTTCCAAGCCGAAAGGATTCCATCGGGACCGTGCACTTTAGGCACTCAGCGTTTGTTGGCGGCTGACGGAAGCAATCTCGCAGAGGTTTTGAGCCTCCTGAACGGAAATCTTGAGCAGTTCACCGAGTACAATCGACTCGTCCGAGAAGTTCTTCCGGAGGTCAAGCAGGTTGGTATCAACCACCTCGCTGAGAATCGTGGAGAAGTAATCGTCTGGAATAACGAAAAGACTCTGTCCAGGGACGATCTCGCTTTCAACTTAAAGGATTCAGGCTCAGGTGTGGGTCAGGTTTTATGCATGCTCTATGTAATTGTCTCAGCACGAGAGCCACAAATGATTATTCTGGACGAACCGCAGGGCTTTCTCCACCCAGGCGCGGTTAGAAAGCTGATTGATGTTGTTCGGCGCCACACAAAAGATAAACATCAGTTAATTATCGCGACGCACTCTCCGACCGTCATTACGTCTGCAGACCCATCATCGATAACCGTGATCAGGCAAGCTGATGGCGAAGCTAGGTTTGAAACAATCGACATCCGCGAAGCAAGTAAGCAGCACGCGTATTTAAACGCTGTGGGAGCCAGGCTAGCAGATGTTTTTGGCTACGATAGAGTGCTATGGGTAGAAGGCCAAACCGAAGAACTTTGCTTTCCGCTAATCATCAAGGAACTAACCGATCACCCTTTGTTAGGCACCGCGATCATACGCGTTCAACAGACTGGGGACTTCAACCGCAAGGACGCTAAAAGCGTCGTCGCAATTTACGAGCGCCTTAGTCATCTCGAAGGAGGCTTAGTTCCACCCGCCGTCGGTTTCGTATTCGATGGAGAAGCGCACTCGGCGACAGAGCAGGCAGATCTAGTAAGACAATCGCGCGGCCGAGTTCACTTCCTTCCGAGACGCACCTTTGAAAACTACCTAATGAATGCTGCGGGTTTAGCGGTTGTGTGTAACAGCATTGAAGGATTCACCAAACGTACACTGTCAACCAGTGCCATTAAGAAGTGGTTATCCGATCATAAGCACGACCCAAAGTATTACAAGCCGCTCAAAGTACCAGCCCGCACTGCGAAGAAGTGGACTCATACCGTAAACGGCGCACGTTTGTTGGAAGATTTGTTCAAAGAGTTATCGGAAGGCCGAGTGTTCTTCGACAAGACCTCGCATTCGCCGATGCTAACGGAATGGATTCTGAAGCATTCAGCGAAAGATTTTGCAGAGGTTGCAATACTGCTAACAAATGTGCTGCCAGAGTCGGACGAAGATTAGCGCGCATCTATTCGCGAACTTCTTTGGCGCGTCAGCCGTTCGTCACTTTTTGAGAGATCGAAATGGGATGTCCTTTTCATCGTCGATGATTGCTTCGAGGATCTCACCGCTTTTGCTACGAGATATTGCGCGCGCGTAAGCGAGCAAAACATTCAGAGTGGGTTCCAAAAGATCGTTCTCGAATTTAGAAACATAATCACGCCCAATTTGGTTCTCGAGGCCCAGATGTCTGACCAATCCTCCCTGTGAAAGACCAAGCTCCTGACGAATTAACAGCAGCTTCTCAGCAAGCCTGGCTGGTCTTAAGCGCTTAGACTTTGAACTCTGTCGACTTTTTCGTTTTTTTCGTTTCCCTGCCATCTCAGGATTCCCTCCTGAGAAAGCAGTGTCGATTTGGCTGGTCTAAACTCTTGCCTTTAGAGATGTACGTCTCTAAAATACGCCCGAAATCATAATCTGCCGCTTGGTTGAGCCGACGGCTCTTAGCGACAGCCTCCATTACTCGAAGTTATGGAGGGCTTGGGCATTATGTGATAAGCAAGTTCAAAGAATCCGTTCCATAAGATAGCAAACTCTACGTTTGTTCTGGTAGAGCACGGTACGAGAGACCACTTGTCTACGAAAGACCATAATGAAACGATCGCCGGCATTCATTTTGCGTTCGGTGGATTTTTGGTCCTGGTATTGGTGATTGCTCCTGTGCTTCTAAGACGAGATTTTGAACGGCACCCCGAGCAAGTTCCAGTTGTGCTCGTTATCTTCGTCGTCATGCTTGGGGTAGCGGTGTTAATGATCTCGACTGCTGTGGCTATGAACAAGAAAAAGCGTTCTGGCAGAAAGCTAGCGCTCTGGGCCGCGCCTTTTCTCTTGTTAATGTTTTGGCCCGCAGGGATCTACAGCTGGTGGTTCTTACACAGTGAGGGAGCCAAGCAGATGTACGGAGTTGAGGAAGATCAATGACTCATAGCGAGCCGAAGAAAGCGAGGGCGATTGCTGGCGCCTACTCCATTGACACTGTCGCAGAGATGATTTGTGTACACCGATCGACTGTGGAGCGACTTCTTGAGAGCCGCAGGCTCGGCTTTTATCAAGTTGGCCGTCGTCGGGTCATCGGTCAAAGACACCTCAATGACTACCTAGCCCAGGTTGAGCGGGAGCCGATGACGAATAGTCCCCGACGGTAAGTGCTCTCATACACATAGCATAATGACTCTGACGAAGCGAAAGACTCGGATAAGTGCCAAGCGCATAGCCGAAATTATTGGCTGCTCGGAAAAGACTGTGTACAACCGTGGTGCCGGCACCGATAAATTGACGCTCATTCGTAACGGCCGACGCCAGGTGCGTTTCATCCTGGAAGAAGTTGTCGCGCTCGCCGAGAGACAGGAAAAGGAAGCACGGAGTGGGGTCAATCGTCGCTGGCTCTCGAACCAAACCGACAAATGAAAACCAGGATCGTCTCGTTGTTCTAAGAAGGCGAGAGTGTTCGAACAACGAGATATCTCGGTAATGTCAATACCCAAGACAAAACATGGCTTCCCGCTGAGTGAACTATGGAAACGAACCCATCGAACCAACTGCAGATTAACCCGAATCTTGAGCGGAAGCGGGCGAAGTAGACCGTTGAAGATGTACAGCAGCTCTGTGGCGGCATCTCCCGCTCTACAGTCATGCGTGAAATCCGACGTAAACGATTAGCCTGTTACCGAGCACGTCGAACGTTGCGCTTCTCTGAAGAACACATCACGAACTATTTAGAGAGAGTTGAGCAAGGGATAAGATGAAGATGCGCGTTTCTTTCATACCCAAAGCCTACAAGTCTTCCTGAGCATCGAAAGGCTCCGTTTGTGTCTACCAAGATTACTGAAAAGAAATTTAGCATTGAGGAGGCAGCAAAGATCATCGGCATTAGTACCTCGGGCGTAAGACTGCTGCTCAATAACAAAAAGCTGGGGTATTACCAGTCAGGGAAAAGACGCATCATCGGCGAAGGTCATTTGACTGAATACCTAGCTAAGATCGAGCGTAATAAAACGAAAGCACAGATTTATTGAATGTTAACAAACGCTATGCGTTTGCAACGAGCTTAGTGATGTCAATCCCGTTGCTTTCACATAGATCTTTTAGGCAGGCAGATATCTGCTTTTTCTTGCCGGAGCTCAGCGCATCATAGAGATGGAGTGCTGTTCTCGAAGCACCTAGTCTCATCAAGTTCGCATCAAGCCTCCGTTTAGAAGAGACTTCACGCTCCTTCAACCGCGCAGCCCGTTCCGTTTTAGTTTCCCGGTACAAGCGCTTTCTTGCCATGGCAAAATAACGCGACAGCATTGGAATGCTCGAATGACCGGCGAGCTCAGCCGCCGGTAGCAGAACAGACGCAGCGTCGGGAATTGTGCCCAATTTTTCGAATTCACTCTCCAGTATGGCAAATATTAGCTCTGTCAAGAATCGAGCACGAACTCGGTGCATAGAACCGGCGACCCCAGCTTTCCTAAATGCCAGAGCGAACCGTTGACTTATGGAGTCCCCCTGAATCTTTTGACCGGTCTTCGTCGATAAGAAGATTTCTTCGGGCACTTTATAGTTGGCTCTCAAACGGGCTCGCCACCGCGTGATAATCTGTTTTCGTTCAACCTCGATGTATTCTCGCGTTTGAATCAACAGACCCGGCTCAGCAAGAATTGTCCGCTTCTTATTTCCCTTTCCAATTATGGTTAGCGCTGCTTTCTCTTCTGACTTTTCGAGTTGCTCGATCTGAACCCACGTGGGAATTTGGGTGATCTTCAAAGAGAGAGCCTCCTCGCGTCGAACGCCCGTTAACTCCGCCCATGTTAGTACCAGCGCGTCACGAATCATCAGGTCGATGTTCTTCTCGTAGATTTCAACTAGCGCTTGGTGGATTTTAGTAATTTCATCATGAGTAGGTGTCGGCAATACCGGCTTAGGAACCGTCTTTCTGAGCAGAGGGCTAACCAACCTGCTGTGGCCTCGCCTATCCGTGTTAACAACTACTGTTAATGGAAATTGCATTTTAGTTGTCAAGTCTTGCTGACCGATTAGCCCGTCAACGTAGCCCTGGCGTTCAGCCCAGAGGTACATTCGAGAGACAGTAGCGATGTAACCGTTGACGGTCCCGGCATCAAGATCCCTTAAGTCAGTATCTCTCCACCTAACCACGACAGCATCCTCAACTTCATCCCACGCCTTCCCAATGCTGCTAAGGTATTCCCACCAATACTTAAGGTGATACGCGTACTGCCTAACGGAACTTGCCGGCCTTCCTCTCGTGACAATTAACATTCGCAACCAATCCGAAGCTACTGCTACTACGCTATCATCCGGCGCAGTCAACAAAGGAATCGCTGGGTACGAACAGCCACCAATAACACAGTCCGAATCTGTAAAAGTTAAGCGATAATCGCTCTTCATAAGTGTCCCTCCGCTTCAGCTCGTTGCGCCATGTGAGCGCTTAACTGGCTGATCTCGATTAAGCTGACTTTAGGGGAACGATTGCATTGAGCTTTCTTATTAGCTCGCCATTGTCTCTCAGTAGTTCAGTGACACGGCTCTTCAAGCGCCTTTCACTTTGCCGAGCGCGTTCGCACTCATGTCGTGAGGCATGCCACTGATTAGTAAGATTGGTAATCAATTTATCCTTCTCGCGAGATTGAGCGCGAAGCGTTTCTTCTTCGTTCGAACGTCGCTTTTTCCGTCGCGCTTTATTCGCTATTTCCGACATGAGCTCTACGGCCTTTAGCTTTAATGATTTGTTATATTCTCGCTCCAATGTATTTGGACTGCCGATTTTCGCGACACCGATTTCTAAATCGTGCCAGCGTCGAAATTCAGCCAAGTTTCGGGGCACAAACGCGCCCCCAGGCACGCCTTCGCTTACATAGCGTTGGAGTATCTCTGTTTTCTTCTCGATGTTGTGTCTCATGTTTTCTTTTCGCAGCTCACTAATATGTCGTTGTTTTTCCATTAGCACTCCTCAAACAGACTCCGCACATCGGAAGGACTTTTTGTAATGTGTGCGAAGCACCTTCACATGTTCGCGACTTGCAGTGCGCAGAATTGGGCCATTCTTGCGGTCAGCGGCCGCCCGTTCATGGAACTCAATTTCTTCTCTTAAGAATGGTTCGAAGAGGTTCTCAGTCGCGTGGTGCGGGCAATTACAACAAACAACAGGTGAGCTGTTACTAAAGTCTGGTGCAACTGATTTCTTTGGATCTTTGCCACTGAGACAGCGAGCCTTGCTCAATTCGTGTGGTCTACTGCCGCACGCACAATAACCCCAGGGCATTCCCTTCAGTCGTCGGCCAGTTCTGGTCACATACCGATCGACTACTCTGCGAACTAGATTCGCTGAAACAACTTTTGTTGTTTTGGAAAAGCGAAGACACAACTTGCGAACGACGCCCTTGACGCGCTCACCAAAAGGGCCTGAGAGATTCCGGCTTCCGATCGCAGTCTCCGTTAAAAGTACGACAGTATGCTCTTTACCGACGTCTTTGAAGATCTCTCCCGTTTCACGCTCGGTGACATAGACTTGAGTCATTGCAGGATCCAAGTGCCGAAGCTGATAACTTAATGCTCCGAGATTTCTATACTGGTAACGCCAGTAGTACATGATTGCGAAGAACCTTCTAAATTGATGAGGCGTAAATATCCACTCACTACCATCAGACATAGGTGTGAGCTTGAGAAAAGAAACAAACTCCTTTAAGGAATCACCGAGATAGAATCGAAAAACTGGCTTAGAGGTAAGTCGCCGCAATTGAAAGAGATTGCTTCTTTCAGTTGCGCTGCGCGCTGGTTCACTCCATCTCTCGAGCACTCTAATAGCGGCTACAACCAGTTCGTTGCAGGGTGTCTTAACCCAATCCTGGCAAGTCTTTTCAATAAACAATTCCAGCCAGAAGCCCTCTTCATCCTGCGTGATACAACTAGCATTTTTTGGTCCAACGGCCCGCGCACTTAACACTTCTTCGTGACGACGTCCCGTAAAGGCACAAATGACCACGGCACATGCCGTGGGAAGGTAACGATTAACTGCAACGCCTAACTCCAGACCATCGGTTTTGTGTTTTAAGCTATTCGCATTAAGAGGAAACGGGCGACCCATACCCTCGGGAATATGTGTTTGTTTGATCTTGGCCAGCATTTGCCGACGCTTGCGAGGGTTCATTCCCGTTACAGCCAATGTAAGAAAATGGTCTCTCAAATCCAGGAGGATTGAAGCATAGTCGAGCACCCAATAGATGCTGCTATTGATTAATTCCATCGTCTGCTGAACAGGCGCAGTTTTTGTCCGACCACCTTTCGCGCATTTCTCATTCGCTAGCTGCCGTACTGAGTAATCCTCGAACGGGTTAAAGCGAATGTGATCCCCAGGAAGTTCATTACGCAGTAACCATTGTTGTGCCCAAGTTTGGATCGCTCGAGTGATTCCAATATCCGATAATAGTCTCGGCGAAGGTAGCTCTTTTTCCAGTCGTTCTATCTGTGAGACTGTAAGAGAAAATCCTTCATTGGCAGAGATTTCCGCCAGTTTATATGTAGTTGCATCGTCAACACGCCCTTTTCTGGGATCGATGCCAGCGGCTTCAAGCAACTTAACTGCGTTTAGCGTACGCAATGCGACGCGATCCCTCTTAACGGACGGTAGTTCTGTGCCAGATGCTTTCAACTCGTCAACGAACTTCGCCAATCGTGGTGCAAAACCCAGTAAGAATCCCGGTCCAAAACGAGCTGCCTCCACATATGCCTCAAAGTCGTCTTCCGTGAGGTCAGCAAATCTGTAAATTGAGTTTCCAATCATCCAGAGGGCCCAATTGATCAGGTTTCGCGTCATATCTTCATGGCACACTGCTGAACTAACACACGCATATTTTCCGGCGCGCAATGCCATAGACTGGCGTTTAATCGTATCTAACATGTCCGCGTATTGCGGATCAGTAAGTCGACAAATCTCGCCTGGGTGCCTTGGATCAAAAAGCTGAACATTCCATCTAATCTTCATGGCCGGCTTTGGTGAAGTCGGTAGATCATCAACAACGACCCAGACATCGTCATCATAATGACCTTCTATTAGCCAACGGGCGCTGAGTGAACGATCTCGCGCAACTTCTAGTGATTCCCACACTTCAGGATTTGATCGGCTTCGTGGCATACGGACTCACCAGAGACTTGGAAGGTTTACTTTCCCGCTGCGGATCCTTGTTTCCGCGAGAAGCTTGGCTTTCGTGAATTCGGCGGCTGTCCGCCCACGGCTAGCCTGCTCGATCACTACTCGGGTAAATACTAGCCAAGGTAGCCAATCCGTTGACCATTTCTCAGGTCTCGTGAGTTCCCATTCGCGGCGACTCTTCTCAAGATGATCGTTCCAAATAATGAGATCACGCAGATTCTCAGTTGTGGCCACGACAATTCTATTTGAACAACTATGGCATTTCTGTAGTTGGTTGCAGACCTTACCTTTGATGCTTCCAGGTTGTATGCCACCTTTGGGATTCAGGCACGCCACGCCAAGACCAGTACGGCAAGCTTCTCCAAAAAGCGTACTTACTTGGCGCGAGGTTAATCCGAGTTTCTTGGCAGCACCGCTAATACTCTGTATTGATACCGCCTGAAAAAGAGCTTGAAACTCTCGTATCATACGGACCCAAACCATCTTATTGGGGTATCGAAAAGCATAGTCCCTGGTCGGACTAAGAGAGTAGTGATCCGCCATGGCAGATGAGGCAATTATACCGGCGTCTTTATCAAACTCCGCCTGCATTAAAACGGACGGACGAATCATCTTCGATTCGATTGCCAGTTGTGAAATCTTCGGATGACGAATTCTAAAGACACGGAACCAGTTAGCCCATATTTGACCATCGATTGGGCGAATCTCCCCTGTCATTTTGCTGATATACAAGAATAGAAATTGAGATATCTTCTTTGGCGCAAGCTTCCTTATCGAAGCGGAAATTTCATGATAGGTTTCTAATGCTCGAATACTACTAACGCGGTGAGAAAGATCGTTGATTGGCAACTCATCGATGATTAATTTTCCACCGCTTCGAGTTTTTGTGCCTATGATTTTCTTATACCCCGAGCTTTCGGTCTTCTGAAGACATGTGACCAAAAGAGTGCGAGCTACAGAAACGTTGGCGCCGGTATCGCAAAGTAAGAGAGTGATGACAGAGTTAGTAAGGTCTATGTGTGGAAATATGAAGGCTTGCACTACTTCGGGCGATCCAAATCGAGTCAACTGGCGCGACATTACCCGTCCGAGGCTCCCCTTTTCGTGACCCAGAATCTGACCTTGATATTCTTTGTGATCCAAAAAAAATTTAATCAGTCGAGAGAGTGATATTGCGGGATCACTTGGAGGAAAAACGCGCTTAGCAGATCGTGAGTACCTTCTCGCCGCAACGGCGATTTCTTCAAACGACATGTCGCAACGTTCGAGTAATTGCCTTCCTTGTTTCCAATGATCGACCCACTTCAAGAAATCCTCCTCAGCGCAATTACGGACAGCCTCCAATCTCCTACTGTTAATTTTCATTAACTCGTTCGCATGTGCTTCAGGAGTACCCAAGATCTTACCGTTTTCATTGACGAGCGTAGTCAGAAAATCGCGCTTTACCTGAAGGTCAATGCCCGTTTCAGTTGAGTTCGACAGAACTCGATCCAGGATTTCGCTGTTCTGATTTGAATGTCCCTGCACGCTCACCTCGGCCAATGTTTTTGTAGGGCGACTCGGACGGAAACGTGACGGCGGGCCTATTAGAGAGAACTTGGGCACGACACCGAAAGCGACCATTTTCTTAATCACAATATTCAGTGACTTTATCAGGTTGTATTTTCGCCGATTCCGAACTTCGGTGTTGCCTATAACAACGTCGCGCCAAAGGGCGATCACGTGCTCCCACTCGTTAGGTTCAGCCTTCCGATAATCGGTTCTGAGTGAGAAAAGGAACGGCTCCAGATGTTCTTGGTGCCTGACTACCCATCGAAGAAAATTAACCACAGTGCTGAAATGGCCGAGAACCGTGGTTAAAGAAAGCGTTGAGCCGTACTGGACGTACGCGTTAGCGAATGCGGAGACAAATTCTTCTCCTATGATTCCAAACTGAGTAAAATCAAAATGGCGATCGTGCACGGCATCATAAGGCCGCAAAGGCGATGTCAATGCCGCAGCAGGTCCAATGCGTTTGGTTCTGATCGGCTGTGTGGACAAAGACTGATTAGGGCGAGTGCAGAATTCAGGCAGTCTTATATCCCAAAAACTACGAAGCTTGAAAATTACGCTTGTTTTATTTACAAAAAAGAAGAGGTAGGTTCTCGGCGTCGACCACTCACATTATCAACCCTCTCGCGATTTTCAAGAGCCATGAAGACCTAGCGAACTTGTCATTTTAACGTGCCTGCAGTCATGTGAAATTACTCTTACCGTAGAGTGCTAGGAGACCGGAGGGAAACGGCACCTCACCCCGTTCCGGAGAGTCTCAACATCGGCGCATTTGCTAGAGCTCAGTGTCGTTGTCAGAATCATCCGGCAGGTGTAATGACATTGGGGGTATCGTCTGCGAGAACTGCCATGTTAACCGCTACTGACGTTCACTATTTGGTAGGCTTTTTGACGATCATGTCGAATTCGGACGATGTGGAGATTACGCTCGGCCACTTCGTCTATGATGAAGCAGCAGAAGAAAAACGCGATGTTGATATCACCGTCACCTATTCGGACGAAAAGGGGTTGTTGTCTGCTTTTAGAGGAATAGAAGTTAAAAGAATCGGACGACCACTTGACGTAGCCCAGGTCGAGCAACTCGCGGCAAAATTCCTGGATATGCCATCGATAAACCACAAAGCGATCGTCTCAGCCAGCGGCTTTTCCAAAGCGGCCGTTAAGAAAGCCGCTGCGCACAATGTTGAGCTTTTCACCTTTGCAGATTGGGCAAATCCAATGGTGGGGTTCGATCATATAAAATTCGCGCCCTCCGCTACGGTCCAGCAGAACTTATACAGTTTTGCTTCTGCGCCGCAAGTGATTTTCAACCCAACAGATCCTATGCCAGACGAGATCAAGATTCAGATCAACGAGAACTCGCAGCTATGCGACCATAATGGAAACCCAAATCCTGAGTTCAAGACAATCCGACATTTGACTGACGCGATGGAGATCATGGCTTTAAACCAGGAGGATATCCATAGTTTTGTTCAATCGCTGCCCTCAGGACAACCAGAAAACATAAGTATGGATATAGAGTTGCCGGAAGGGGTTTTTCTTAAGGCTGACAATCAAAATGTATTACTAAAGACCGCATTAATGATCGGCCCGGCGATCCGAGTTGACGCTCCGTTGTCATTAACTTTTCGGGTACTGGTTAAGCAAGGAGAAACAACACCGGTTGCGGGATGCGCGATTACAGAATTATCAAATGGAACATTAGTAGCGATAGGACTTGGGCAAATCGATCGATCAGTCAAATTCGCTCCGATTCCTCTAAGTATTCGCAACCAGAACAAGATTCGAGATTTGAAACTGACCTAGGCCCCATCCCGTCGACGGGCGCGATCGCGTGTGTGCGAGCCTAAACGGCAACCGCCGCCGCAATCCGTGAGTGAGATTGATAATTCACTATTTCAAAGTCTTCAAAACGATAATCGAAGATTGTCTCTGGATGACGCTTAATTGAAAGCGTAGGAAGCGGGTAGGGAGTTCGTGTCAACTGTAACTTGGCTTGGTCTATGTGATTTGAATAAAGGTGGCAGTCGCCACCTGTCCAAATGAATTCATTGACGTCCAAGTCACACTGTTGCGCCACCATATGCGTTAACAACGCATAGCTCGCAATATTGAACGGAAGTCCAAGAAAAATGTCGGCGCTGCGTTGATATAGCTGACACGATAGGGCGCCGTTCGCAATGTAGAATTGAAAGAGTGCGTGACACGGTGGGAGGGCCATATTGTCTAGGTCAGCCGGGTTCCAAGCCGTCACGATGTGCCGACGACTATCAGGATTCGTCTTAATCTGCTGGATGACTTCGCTGATCTGATCGATTGTGCCGCCATCCCGCGTGGGCCATGATCTCCACTGAACCGGATATACGTTCCCCAGATTGCCTTCAGCGTCCGCCCACTCATCCCAAATCGTAACTTGGTTCTCTTTGAGATATGAGATGTTTCCAGACCCTCGAAGGAACCAGAGCAACTCATGAATGATCGATCGTAAATGAACTTTTTTTGTGGTGACTAGAGGAAAGCCGCGCTGCAAGTCAAAGCGCATTTGATAACCGAAGATACTCGAGGTGCCGGTGCCCGTGCGATCGCTCTTTCGCACCCCGTCTTGAAGAACATGATCTAATAGCTGGAGATAAGGTTTCATAACAGGTTATCAATCGGCTGCTCTCGACGATTCATTCAATGCTGCGCTATCCCCACTTCTTCTCTTCCTTGATGAGATCCTCGTAAGAAATGACGCGAACGGGCGATTTGTGAAGATACGGCGCCATCAATTCTCGGCTTACTACTATGAGAGGTTCTATCTTCCATCTCTTCGCTGAGTTTATGCCAAAACTGCTTAGGACGTCATTAATATTTGCTTTCAGCCAAACAGCTCTACGTTCGTGTTTTTCCACATAAGACTTTTTGTGTCCATGTCCATGAAATAGGCTGCTTATCTCATTGGCCATGTCGTGAGCAGTCCGGCCGATCGACAGGTCTTTGCACTCAATCGCAATCAGCTTCTTTCGTCGAGAATCGATTACCAGTACGTCGACGTCACCGAATTCCTGGGGCAGTCGGCAACTTCCAAATCGTGTGACCTTTTTGCCGATGATTAGTTTTTCATTCTCTGCGAGCTGTTCAGCCACTAACTGATTAAAGGCTTCTCCGCTCTCGTCGTTAGCTTCACCCATCAACTTCCGCATTCGTGGGCTCTTGCATTCTAGTCGTCCATTAAGCGTCAGACTAACAAGATTAATCCAGGCGTCATACACATGTCGGAAGCCACAAAGAACCTCAGTCCTCGTTCCGGTCTGTCGACGCAAAAAGGGGCGACGCACGTAGGAATAGGATCTGTTAAAGCGCCACGGAAACACCGACCAATTTGAATGTGGCGAGGGAGGCGTCAAAAAATCTGCTCGCTCTCTCAGCGAGAGCATCTCTACGATTCCCGCAACCTTTTCGTTGGTGTAATCCAAATTGACGGCAATCGCGGAATGAAAATCCTCCATATTCAAACACAAGAACTGTGATTCTGAGTCTTGGCCAATTCGGACTGCCTGCATCATTACCTTGCCGATATCGGTGAGTGTATATCCAAATTCTGCGATTGCTGCGTCGTCCAATTCAACCGCCCAGTCTGGTTTCTTAGAAGGCTCTCCGATACCGCGGGTTATCATTTCCTCGAAATTGTCAGCGAAGCGCCGTGTAGACCTAGCGATCCTTCCAGCCGCGAAGGCGTCCAAGTATCGCGCACTGGCTTCCATATACATCTCTCTATCTACGTCCAACCGACCTGAGGGCAAAACCGAGAGTTTGATATCTACAAGTTTGAAATGGATTAGGTCACTCTCGAAACCAAAGTTTACAAGGTGGTTCGCAATAGCCTGCAGCCGGTCATAAAAGTCGGTACTCAATGGACGAAGACCAACCGGTGGTCGAGCTACGACGTATTCGATTACAAATCTGCTTGCTAATGCAGCATTCGTATCATCAGGCAGTTCCTGCTTAATGATATGAAGCATCTCCGGCACGTTCTCAAACGCCGCAAGTCGCGTCGGCATTTGGAGTTTGTGCATCGCGGTTGAATGGACGATTGCTTCGTGTTTGGCGATCAAACGCTCAAGGAGTTCGTCGGGATTTAAGGTGGCAACAAGTTGCTGAAGCTTCCGGTAATAGAAGTCAACGACATCTTTCAACACAGCAGTGCGTTCCCGGTCGGCAATACGTCCTATAGGCAATTTCATCTCGTCGCGCACATGCTTACCGAGCTGATCCAAAAGCTCGCTCTCTTCAGTCGGCTGTAATTTGCGATAGGAAGGAAGCCCTCTCGGATCCAAGGGTGGTTCAGCCTGGGGAACAAGCAGTAACATTTTTTTCTTGAGACCCAGGGGTGCGTGAGTTTCTATTATTTCCGATATTAAGTCGTCGGTAAGTTGCTCACCTTCGGTCGGAAGTTCCGCAAAGTGTCGAAGAACAGACCTCATGAATTCCCGTTCGCCTGCGTTGTCCGCCGAATAAAACTGACTAAGAATGCCTGGTTGAGGCTCTAAGTCGAGTATGCCGTTATCAGTATCCCACGTTGCTAGAATCACCGATGGCAAGTCAGACTCGGCTGACGATCTTTTAAACCAAGCTTCATCTTGCGTGATATTTACTCGAATCACGATGTGGCGATAGCGCTGATTGAAAGGAGCAACAAACCTCGCCAAGGAGGGAGTAAATTGCCAAAGCCAGTACGCAATGAGTTCGACGAAATTAAGTCCTGTACTGAAAAAGGGACCGTCTCGGTCGATACTTTCCGCGTTAAGTATCCAGATTGGTAGCGGCAGCCCTTCCAGAATCACTTCATAGTTTGCAGTTAGGATCGATCGTGGACCGTACTGAGGGAACGCGACAGTATCATGCATCGTTCCCACTTCGACCGCTTCGTTTGATTTGTGGGATGCAACAGCGTGCCAATTGCGTTTGGGTACAAGTTCCCGACGCAACTGCCCCGCGCCACCTTCTCCTAACACAATCATGTTGGGCGTGGCGTCGTCCGATAGATAATAGGAGTAGTTGTTGGAACGGTAATAGTAATACTCGTTCAGCATGTTTGTGGGAGCAACCGAACTTATTTTCCGCACACTATGGGCCGCCTTTGCGAATTTCCAGACTGCCAATTTCTCACCGCTCTCGATTTGTGCGATCGTTTCCAAATCTGAAGCCGCAAGTCCGATCAAAGGGGCATCGACTGCAAAGTCACCGCCGTCGGACCCAACCATTACCGCCCGTCCGAATCCTGCTGAGAGAAAAATCGAAAGCAACTCATTAGGGGGAGTCGGTGAACTCAGGACCTGGCGTTGAACGCTTGTCAGTCGACTGTTCATCATTTGCTCGATTATCGGCGCCTGCCAATAGCCGAAGACTTCGTTTGCATCGTAATCCTCGAGGGGATCGGTAACTAATGCGACGTAAGCGAGCTTATCTTCGTCGAACTGGAAGAGTCCTTCCGAGAGCCAGGTCGGAGTAGATCTATCATCCGGCGCTAGTACCAGTTCTTGACGCATAAATTGGAATGTATCGATGCAAGTCTGCCAGGTGGCAGAATGGTAGCGGCTTGCAAACTCTGTCTGTACGCCGCGCGCGAGTGCTCGACATACGATCTGGTGCCTAAGAGCACACATAACATTCTGAGGATTCACCACGATGTATTCGTCCTCCGAAGAGAGCACAGGACGCGCTGCAACAGGACCGTCTCCGAGTCCATAGCTGTCGGAATTAATCCTGCCAAAGGGAAGGACCAGTAGATCGATTGCTGTAATGTCCACGCCGGCATCCCCGAGAAGCGATCTGATTTCTAATTTGGAAAAGGTCACTGCTTGCTTTAGGCGGGCCAGCGTGGGGGAAGGAGGTATTACGACTGAATCTCGAAATTCTGACTTGGGTTCAACACCGTAGGTCAATTCAGCACGTTCCGCTACCGCGTTAACTAGCGTGAGAGCCCCGCGCACCAATGATTTGGCCTCTCTACAGAACTTACCGTATTGACCGTTGTCTGTCGTTTCGATTGCCTGAAAAACGTGTCTCATAATAAAGGTCGTCGAATCGACGCCATTGCCGGGAAAGACGGTGTAGGCGCCACCTTCAAATGCGATGGACTCGGTGAAGGAGAATTCAAAAGGGTCCTCAGCTACAACCAAAGGACCGTTCCCTAAAGGCTCCTCGCGGAAGATCTTTCTCAGACGACTAACACTAATTTTGGGCTTTTCGCCGTCGTTCGAAAGTGTCGCAACTGCATGAGCGAGAGCAGGAAGAACAAGATATCGCCCCGCATTCTCCGGCATCAATTGAAGACCGCCGACGGTTGCAGCTAGATCAACTGGATCATAGCGGGCAAGGAACTGAGCTAAACCTTGTGATGGATTTACAGTTGACATCAGACCCAATTACTTCCGCGCCAGATCATCCTTCAACTTCTCGAGTGGAACTATCGGAACAGGTGATCGCTTCAAGTAAGGCGTAAACATTTCACGATCGACAACGATGAGTGGATGAACGGTCCATCCGCCCGAGTCAACTCCTAGCCACGACAATATCTGACCTAGATTTTTGCATACCCAGCGAGTCTTTCGTTGATGTGTTTCTACAATCGACTTCTTCTGAGTTGAGCCTATAAACAGCGTTGTAAGTTCGCAGGACATTTCAAAAGATGTTCGCGCTAAAGCCAAATCTTTGCATTCGATCACGAGCAATTTCTTTAACTGGTTATCCGCTACAAGGACATCGATGTCACCTAAATCACCTTGCTCATCAGACATTCGCAGAGAGCCTATTTTTTGACTTTGCTTCGAACTACAAAGCCGGGTTTCTCGGCGTACAAATTTGCCACCTTGATATTAAATCTCTCACCACGAGCGCGATTAAACTCCCCCATGATCTTACGCATTTCTCTTGATTGAGCTCTTAACCGACCGTCTGTGCAAAGATTGATCAAATTCCTCCAAGCATCATGTAAATGACGGATTCCCCACAACACTTCAACCTGATCATTTGCTCCAGAGCCACGTATCAACAAAGGGCGGCGAAAGTACGACAACGCACGATTGTAACGCCAAGGATAGGTATCTTCGCGGCGGTAATCTTCGCCAGGCTCCAAGAAGTTTTGGCGAGGTGTAGAACTGAACAAGGAGAGCACGCCTAAGGTTTTATCTTCGGACCAGTCGAGTGAAATTGAAATTTCATGAACAAAATCGGCCTTTGAGAGTCGCGCAACTACGGGGCTGATCGCTTGACTGATTTGGTTTAAAGTCGACACAAACTCGTGCAAGTCACCCATCGAAAACCCGAACTCACAAAGTGCTGCTTCATCAAGTCTTTCCCATCGCAGTTGTGTTGCTTCGCTCCGCTGAGTGTCATCGCGCCAAAGAGTCTCAAATGACTTGTTCGCACGCCTTATTTCACCGAACATCACAGTTGGGGCATATTGGGCGTGAGCGTTGTCGTAAGTGGTGCGATTCGCGCCCAGCCGACCTGAGGGAAGGATTTCCAATGGATAATCGGCCAAATTGAAATGAAGAAGGTCGCTTTCCCCACCATAATCAATAATCTTGGAAGCCAATGCCTGCAATCGATCGAAAACGCTCAAGCTAATTGGACGGAGTCCCTTCGGCGGTTGCGCTACTACAAACTCAATAATGAACCTGTTGGCAATTGCGGTGAGGCTGTCCCTCGGACTCTCTTTTTCAAGTTGCTCGATCATTTCCGCCTCGCTTCCAAAACACGCGACGCGCGTCGGTATTGTTACCGTGTGAAATACCGTGTGGCGAATAGCCGCTTCGTGATGTGCCACCAGCCACTCAATTAAGCCGTTCGGACTCAGCGTTGAGACGAGCGCTCGCAACTCTTCATAAAAGAAAGCGACCGCCTTTTGCAAGACAATCGTGCGGTCTCCGTTCGGGATCGGACCCGTCCGCATTCCATCTCGAGTCAAATGATCGCCCAACTCATCAAGCAATAAACTCTCATCTGCCTCCTGAAGAGGGCGGTATTGTGGCAACCCGTCGGAAACAATTTCAGGAACCGCCGTCGAATCAAAGAACAAAAGTTTCTTCTTGACTCCAACCGGCGCATGAAGATCGATGATCGCCGCAATCTCCTGTTGCGACAGGATCCTTTTGTTCTTCGACGGCAAGAGATCACGAAAGCCAGTCAGCAGTTCGCGCATCATTTCTCGTTCGCCAACATTGTCCGCCGTTAGAAGCATGCGGCTCATCTTTGCCCCTAGCTCGATCCGAATAACCGCCATTTCGGCATCGGTGTGAACGACAATCGGCGGCAATCCATCGTCGATGGGCCCACTCTTGTTCCACTCGTGAAGCTCTGCAAGATGCACTTGTATTAGAATTCTCTCAGTCCGGTTTTCAAGGGAACGTAATGCGATGTTAATTGAAGGTGAGAATTGCCAAATCCAGTACCCAATTGTCTCAGCAATTCGAGCATAGGTTCCTCGCGCTTCGACTTCTGCCCTACTCTGAAAAGGCGCATTCGTGATCCATACCGGAAGTCCGGATCCTTCGACCAGTATCTCTACCGCGGCGGCGTATAAACTTGGCTTTGTGATGTAAATCGGAACTTTACTATCGCTAAAGAGCAGAGTTACTTCAGTCAAGTCTATTGCTCGGCCTTGCGGAAACGAACGAACCCAATGCCAATCTCGCGCATGTCGCAATTCCTCACGTAACAGACCTGCGTGACCCGGCATGATCCCAATTGAGTTATATTTCTCTTTGTCCGAGAGGTAGTAGCTATGTCGATGGGTGCGATACAGCTGGAATTCGTCGAGTTCATTTACTCGAGTAATATCAGCGACATCCCTGACACGCTCTGACGCGTAAGCGTATTTCCACAGAACTAGCGGGTCTCCGGCTTCAAGATGACCCAAGGTCAATAAATCTCCACCCGTCATATAAAGGAACGGAAAGGCTGTTGGAGGGCGAATGTTCACTTTGTAGCTTCTACCCAGTCCTTGGATAATTTCACAAAAGAGGATGTCGTTCGGCGGTGTCGGAAGTGCGAGCAAACGCGCAAGCATCGAACCGAACGTGTCCTCGATCTGTTGTTGAAGGTTGCCGGGGTTCCAAACACCGAACGCCTTTCTTGAGTCGTAGTCATCCAGCGAATCCGTTCCTAATACGACGCACAGCGCTTTATCGATATCTAGTTTGAATACTCCTTCCTTAATGTCGGGTGCCGCCGGCAACTCTTCATGGTCCTCATCCACCCTCTCGATCTTGAGACAATCTATCGCCTCACGGATGGTTTCCCAGACAGATTGGGTGTAACGGGACACAACATCCTCTCTAACGCCTGCTTCGATTGTTAGGTTGACCAGGGCATGACGTAGCGCAGTTAGAAGCCTCGTGGGCATCGCAGCAATGTACCAGTCGTCAGTCTTAACGATTGGCCTCTCTAAGAGTGAACTTTCGTGCAACTGATAAGACTCAAGATCTAGTTCGCCAAGTCCCGTCACTAAACAATTCAAGATCGAGGGATCAATCGCACGACGCAACAAAACACTGTCGAGGTGTTTCCTGCTAAACACTACGGCATTTTTCAGCGATTCGAGATGCTTTGACTTTGGTATAACAACTGGCTCGCGATAAGAATTTTTCGGATCGAGCCCGCACTTCAGGCCAGCACGACTAGTGATCTGGTTGCTCAAATAGAGAACCGTCATGGTTAAGTCGAAGCACTGACTGAGGTAGTGGCGATCCGGAAGTTGTCGTCGGTGCCTGAAGATAGCGTTGAGCAGATTTTGGAGGATGTATACTGAATCGTCCTCAACACCAGGAAGCACCGTATAAGGTCCTCCGATAAACCCGATGGAATCTGTAAAGGCAAATTCGTGAGGGTCTTCGTCCTTTACAAACTGGATATCCCCTAAAGGCCCGGCATTGAAAACATAGTCCAGTTTCTTTCGACTGATTATTCGTCGTTTCGTCTGATTAACGGTTGCCGCAAGGTGGGCGGCGACCTCGAGTCGCAGAACTCTGCCGGCGTTTTCAGGAAGCAACTGCAGAGCCGCAACTGCGGCTAACAGATCTACCGAGTTGTAGGCCGATAGGAAGTTCCGGGCAGGGACAAGTAAGTTTTCGTTTGAATCAATGTAAGGATTATCACCTCGATATTACGCAAATCTTAACATGAGCAATGCCTTTGTGATGGCATTATTATTTCTGCAACCTTGAACCAAGCATTCACGTTGTGACGACTACAGTCTTGCGCCTGATAAGTCGGGAGTGGGATGGGTGGATCTAGGTAAGGCGACATCGAGGTCCGCCGCGCGGCGTTGGAGTGAGATCAGGAGACGGGTAAATCCGGTCTCCTCGAAGTGATCAACGCTTTGTCTTGATCGCAACCTCTCTGGGAGTTCGCATTCTTCTAATTTCAAAGGTATTAGATAAATTGTTCTATCAGGCTGGCGATCAGCGACATCAAGGGCGTACTTGATTTCCTTCTGGACAAACCCGGCCTTTGTGGTAGAGGTTTTTGACAAACATACAGCCACCACATCACTAGCGGCGACGGCACTCGCTATCTCCATTTCCCAGTCCTGGCCGGGCAAAAGATTTTCTTCATCAAACCAAGGCTCTATATTGTGATTAATTAATTGCGCATACAAGAGCCGCACTGCGGGCTTATCCTCACGCGCGTGACAAAGAAACACACGCAATCGTCGCTTGGTCGGTACAGTCTCATCACCTAGCGTGCGACTGCCACAATTGATAAGCCGTTTGAGCACTGTCGGCTCATTTGAAAGGCCTAACAGTTCAGCCGCACGCCGAAACAGTTCAGCTTGGTCTCTATGTGGAACGGATGAAGCGAGCTCTTCAAGCATCGTAATCGCAGCCCGTCCACTGCCTTCAAGGTCGCCGGCGTTTAGAGACACTTCCATTGCTCGTCCTAACACAGTTTGAGCCATCGAGTACTTGCCCATTCTGGCTAGACATACTCCATGCGTGGTTAGTGCCTCCCCCAACGACGCCATCGCGTCACTTTTCTCAAATTCCGCCACTGCATCGAGCACTATTCTCTCAGCCTCCGCGTACATTCCCTCGGCTATGAAGACGCGTGCGCGCGAGTCGTCTACGTTTGCAACCAGGGCTGTGTCACCGAGCTTAGAGAAAAGGCCTCGAGCCGAATCCAGATGACGAAGCGCGTCCTTGTTCCTGCGAATTGTGTGGTACAAGTAGCCCAGGTTGCTTTCAATCCGGGCTTGGTGCCGTTCATTACCCGCCTGCTCGTAATGGAATCTCGCGGCGGCGTATTCGATGAGGGCTCGATCCATATAATCTTCGCCGTTCTCTGGAGCAGCCAACCTTCGGAAAACCAACGCCACCTCCGCGTGAAAAGCTCCTTTGAGAACGTGGTCCTGGCTATTTGCTACAAGTGGCTCGGCTTGAGCGTAGTAGCCTAGAGCATTTTGAAGCCGTCTGGTTCGCTCTTCGATGATCCCCATTCGGACTAGCAGCACCGCTTTTAAATCGCTTTCGGAGTCTCCGAGCTGATGGAGAGCCTCCGTCAAATGAATGCGAGCCTCATCAAATGCACCTTCGCGCCAGTAACAGAGCGCCAAGTCGCCACGGGCTTCCGACGCGTGCTCGCTTGCGCCAGCCCTTTCGAAAAACTCCATGCTTTGCGTGATGAGATCCTTGGAACGTTCTTGGTTGTTTTCGGCGAGGTTCGGACCGCACAGAAACCCAATCAAATTGCCGACGCGGAGAAGTACACGCCCGCTTGTCTCGATGTCTAGATCTTGAATTATTGGTGTCTTGTTTCGATCAGGCCAAAACTCCGCCATTGCCTCGGCAGCAGATTCGTACTCACCGAGCTTCTCCATTTGTTTAGCTAAATTGCAACAGAGTTGTGCTTGCTCGTTTCGGCCTAATCCTTTCATCTGCGTACGTAGGTCCGTTAATTGGGCTGCTACATTCATCTCCCTATGAACCTTTCCGTCATTTCCGTTAAGCGTTCGGTTGGCACTAACACATAAATCAAAACGTCGACCAGTTGACCACTCTTCACCGATAATAACCAGGGAAAACAGTTTTCATGTTAGCCGCCTAACGAGTTACAAAGCGCCAGCCAACTCACTGAACGTTTGAACTGTCACCCATGTCGTTCCGAAATCACAACTACGGAACTATTTGAGACACAACCCCAATCTCCTTGATGAACACCAGTTCGTCGAATCTGTTTTGTCTCGTGAGGAAACCACATCATTCGGTTTCGAGCTGCAGAATCGGGAGCAATCGCGTCAATAACATTATTAACAAAGTATCCAATAGCATTTCCGGCAAATCGTATGAATGCCATGCTCAACAAGTTGGGTGCCTCTTTCGGGATCTTCGTTCCAACACCTGAGAAAGTAGGAAGGACCAATGCAAGCGAAAAGGACCTGCAACAACTCGTAGGCAGTCGCTATTGTTAAAGGTGTCATCTCCATAAGACAACAAGCACCCCATCGCATAATCACGCCATAACAAGAATCGCACAAGAATACGATCCGCTGTAAAAAGTATGGGCCACGTTCCCGTGAACTTCGCGTCCCAGTTCCTCAATCTTGTCCCGTGAAACCTACGGTATACTATCGCTCTGAGTTCTAATCGAAGCCGAAATGGGATCGCCGGAGGAAAGTCGTGAGCGCAGGCGAAGATCTTAACTCAATCAGGTCGCAAATCAACTTCAGTTTTGACTTTCCTGAGGTCCCCGTAGAAGAACTGATTCTTTGGAATCATCCTTGTTACTCGACAAACGGCTATGGTCAAACGGTAGGTCTTAACCTCTCCAATCTTTCGCTCGATCAGGTTCCGTCGGCTATTGCGCGACTGAGCGACTTACACATCCTCCGACTGCTCGGAAACAAGCTTAGCAGTCTTCCGGATTGGTTACCTACGCTCCAGAATCTTACTCATCTATATCTTCCCTTGAATCGGTTTGCCGAGCTTCCGCCGGTTATTACGAAAATGGATTCACTTGAGGTACTTGCCCTCAACGGTAATGAATTAAGAGCCGTCCCGCCCTCAATCTCGAACCTTCGGAGACTGACGAAGTTGGGTCTAAGCGGAAACAATCTGACCACCGTTCCGGTCCATTTGAAAGCATTGCCAAGTCTTGGAAGCCTATTCTTAGCACGAAACAGCCTCTCGGAAATTCCGGATTGGCTGAGTGAATTAAACCAATTAGAAGAACTTCGCCTCTCCCATAATCAAATTGAACGCCTGCCCGCTGAGATCGGAAGTTTGTCAGCGCTGCGCTTCCTGTCATTGAGACAAAACAAGATTTCGGAACTTCCGGACTCATTATTCAGTCTCAAGCGGCTCGAAGATCTCGATCTTAGAGAACTGCCTATTACGTGTCTTCCCGAAAATGTCTCAAACTTGATCGGCCTGAAAAGGTTGGACCTGACCGGCACCCAGCTTCAAACCTTGCCCAGGAGACTCGACCAACTAAAGAAGTTAATGATTCTTGAGATTGGCAACCTCAAGCTCATCGAGATCCCGCCGATTCTTTTCCGTATGTCAAAACTTCAAAAACTGAATTTGAGCGGAACAAGGGTTAGGTCCATCTCTTCAGAAATCGGACGGCTATCCGAACTTACCGATCTCGATCTCAGCGGGATGGGACTCTCGTCAGTTCCCCCAGCGCTTTTCAGCTTGAGGAACCTTAAGCGGCTAAATCTGATTGGCAATCGCCTCAGAGAGTTGCCGCCTCAAATCACACAATCAGATTTGCAAATTTATGCAGGGCGCGCTGAACGCAGCGAAGGAATACTTCTCTCAGGTAATCCGCTTGAGTCTCCCCCAATTGAGATTGTCCGACGAGGAGGTTGGGCAATTCGAACCTACTTTAACTCGCTTAAAGGCGAGATGAAACCAATCGACGAAGTAAAAGTCCTTCTTGTGGGTGATGGAGGCGCTGGTAAGACTTCCTTAGCCAAGAGATTGACAGGACGCGAGTTTGATGAAAACGAGCCTCAAACCCACGGCATCAACATTGACGACTCTCCCATTTTGTTTCAACGAAAGCGGATTAAGGTTCATTTTTGGGACTTTGGTGGACAAGAAATGTTGCATGCTACGCACCAATTCTTTTTATCAAAGCGTAGCGCATACATCCTTGTATTAGACGGTCGTAAAGACGAAAAGACGGAGTATTGGCTGAAGCACATTGAAGCATTCGGTGGTGACTCGCCCATATTAATTGTAGTTAATAAGATCGATCAGAATCCCTCATTTGATGTTAATCGGCGATTTCTTGCGGACAAATACTCCAGCGTAAAAGATTTCTTTCGCGTGTCCTGTTGCACAGGGGAAGGTATCGAGTCTCTTCAAAAGTCCCTTGCTGGCACAGTTGCGCGGATTGAGCACACAAAGACCATGTGGGCGGCGAACTGGTTCAATGTGAAGGAACGGGTCGAGTTGATGTCAGAGGATTTCATCAGCTATTCAACATTCAGGGACCTCTGTATAGAAGAGCACATAGATGATCCAAATGAGCAGGAGATCTTGGTCGAATTCTTACATGATTTGGGAGTGGCTCTCCGATTTAGCGACCTACCATTACGTGATACGAATGTAATTAATCCACGGTGGCTAACAGAGGGTGTCTACAGAATAGTTAACTCGCAGGAGGTTGCTAACGCGGAGGGCGTCCTGGATTTGGGGATGCTGCCGCGCATTCTAGATCAGGCAACGCACCCGGCAGAGAAGTATCATTTTATCATTGAGTTGATGAAGAAGTTCGAGCTATGCCATGAGATTTCCCCAGATAGCGTTTTACTTCCCTCGCTTCTGCCGATTGAAGAGCCAAAAGTTAACATGGGATTAGATGACTTCTTACGTTTTATCGTCGACTATGACTTCTTACCAAAATCAATTATGCCCCGATTCATCGTCAGAATGCACAGCGACATATACCAGCGCCAACGATGGCGTACAGGTGTTGTGTTAAGTAATTCGGCGTTCGATTCACGGGCGGTGATCCGGGCCGACGAGGTTGATCGGAGAATAGACATTGCGGTGTATGGATCGCAGCGACGGGAATATCTAGGGGTTATTCTACATACACTTCGCACAATAAATGAAAGCTTCGAGAAAATAAGATTCTTAGAGAAAGTGCCGATGCCCGATCGGCCAGACGTAACCATCAGCTACAACCATTTACTGCGTCTCGAAGCGAAAGGCATTCGCTCTTATATGCCCGATGGCACCGATAAAGAGTATGAGGTACAAGAGCTGTTGGGTTACGTAAAACCGGCTCGAAAATCAGAGGAAGAAATTCTAGCAATCCTCCGTCAGCTTAAGGACAAATCCGATACTGAGGAAAGCTTAATGGAGAAGGCGAACAAGTCGTTTCTTCTCCAACCTAATTTCTTTGGGTTAGGTGTGAACTTGAACGAACTCATAAGTCTCGTCGTGAGAGGAAAACGCAAATGACTTCGATGTGTCATACTTGAAAAACCTCTACTTACAATGGTCCAGATTTTAGGGAGGGTTACAAGGCAATTCTGCGAAAGAAAGTTATCGTTTCACTTCCTTCGTTGTTCCCGTTGGATTTCCGAAAGCAGAAGATTAACCACTTTGGACATCTCGGGATCCGTCGTCAGACATTGATCTATTTTTTCAACAGAGTGAATTACCGTGGTGTGATGCTTCCCCCCAAACTGTCGCGCAATCTCAGGATAACTCCTCTCTGTCAGCCGTTTACATAAGTACATCGCAATTTGCCTGGGAACTAATACGAAGCGTGTATTCGATCTACTCTTGAGACTTTCAATACTGAGATGGTAATGATTAGCCACCGCCTCTTGTATTTCAAGGACAGATGGACTGCTATTAGGGACACAAGTATTTTGCATTATCTCTTGAGCAAGTGAGAGGGAAACAGATTTGCCTCTCAACGATGCGACGGCAAGAAGTTTTATAAGAGACCCTTCCAGTTCCCTAATATTATGCTTACCTCGTATGGCTAAGAACTGCGCCACATCTTCTGATAGTTCCACATGTTGAACTTCAGCTTTTCTCTTAAGAATAGCGATCTTAGTTTCCAAGTCGGGGGCCTCTATGTCTGCAAGTAACCCCCATTCAAAACGAGAATGCAAGCGTTCATCGATCTCCGGAATCTCTCTCGGTGGACAGTCAGAAGTTAAAACAATTTGCTTCTGCGCGTCGAACAGCGCATTAAATGTGTGAAAGAATTCTTCTTGAGTTCTTTCCTTACCGGCTATGAACTGAATATCGTCAATAAGCAAAACATCGATTGACCGATAACGATTACGAAACTGCCTCGTTTTGTCATAGCCATACCGTATCGCATTAATGAGCTCATTCATGAAGCGTTCAAGCGACAAATAAGCCACTCTTAATCGCGGGTCGTGTTGCTTGATTGCACGACCTGTCGCTTGGATCAGATGTGTCTTACCTAGTCCAATATCACCGTAGATATAAAGTGGATTGTATGTTTGACCAGGAGATTCAGAAACAGCTCGCGCCGCTGCGTGCGCGAACCTATTACAATCTGCTACCACAAAGCTGTCAAAGGAATAACGCGAATTCAGGTTCGTTTCTTCACTTAGATCTTCCTTTTCGATAGACCGAGAATTTTCGTCCGCTTTTTGTGTAGTGGAAACTTCTACGTTGCTGGATAATGATTGATCGATAGTTAAGCCGCCTACTTGCGGAACGCTCCAACTAATTCTATTCAGACTGAGACTCATTTCGTCGACGCAACGTTCAAATACAAGACGATATTGGCTCAAAATCCAATCGGCGATGGCCTTATTTGGTGGAACAACTATTCCGGGATCTTGGGTCATATGGTTCGACAACCAAAACACATTTGAGCGTGACTGTGCGTTCGGATCGTCTTCTAACGCCACGACAGAAGCATTGCTACTATTATTCTCGGTCGCCGGATTGCTCGGCGTGATAGGCTGCTGTTTTGAGTTCGTGTGAGTCTTTGAATCGGCCACCTGCTGGTTCTTTGAGCTGTTCATTCCTAAATAGGACTCATGCAACGCACTATCGAAGTTATCTCCTTTGATTTGCTTCGAGATTGCTGAAAACAAAAGCCCCCACAGCTCTTTAGTCTCTTCTATATACTCTTGACTAGTTAAGCGATCTAAATCCGAGACATCTTTCCTCTTGATAACAATCGAACAACCAGCTTCTTTATCGTCTGATTGAGGAGAGAGGATTGTCAGTTCGCCAACGTTTCCCAAATCGTATGCTATTGCGCTCGATTGGGGGCCGTCCCCAGAAGGAACTGGAAACACTCCAAGTAAAAGCTCGCCCTCTGCGTCATCTCCAAAGACTTCTATATACGATGACTCGATTGGAATCGTAAACGACTCGGTTGAATTCGTCGCCATTGAACAACGTACATGCTCTCTTCCGTCGAGACACACGCGAAGCGTTGCCGAATGCCAAAACCGCTGGCGATTACGATTTCGATGAATTAGTAGCCTTAGAAGAGTTATCTCACGCTCGCTCAGATCATTAGGCCCAGTTCGAGGAAGAGTCTCAACTTCAGGGGCGTTTGAATCCGCATTATTCAACCGCATACGAGCCATTTCAAAAAGCTCCTTGAAGGCGGAATTCAAGATTAACCTCGAATCGTTGTTGTCTGCTGAATTGAGAATAGTTTCTTTTGACATGCTGTTAGCGCACTTCCCAACTCACTAAGTTACGAAAATCGCATTTTGCCAAGCGGGTGTTTCATAGCCGTAATTTCACCAGGAGTAAGCTCCTCGCCGTCACGGACATTAGTTTCGGAGGAGCCAGCGTCTTTCGTCGGAAAAATGAGAATCCGGTCATCAAATTTTGGCACGCGCAGCATTGTTTGCGGTTCCCTTAACGCTGTGCCGGTTTTGCTCTTGCTCTTGTTGTATTCCTTCACGAGTGCTTCAAACCCTGCAAAAGTCGGGTCGATGATCGCCCGGATGCGTACAAGCTCTGATTGCGAATCCAATCTTCCAAAGTGAGTCTCTAATACTGAGCTGCTACTCAGATTGCTCAAGGCGTAAGTGGGCGAAAGCACTTTTAACGCTTCCGTAACGAGAACTCGCTCGCTGTCAGTTGGTTCTCGCCGCGTTATAGTTCGTCCGTCATTTCCTATTATGCCGTGTGATTCGAATCTATTTATGACCCAGTCGGTTACGTATGAGCCGATCCGGCGAATGTTCTCTTGGTCAAAGTGATCCGGCGCCAATGCTGAGACGTCGCTGAGTTGGTAGCAATATAAGAAGTGTCCCAATGCTACCGCTGAATAACATGATGGACGATCCATCGTCTTCCAAATCAGCAACTTTAGATATCTTATGAGTTTGTCTTCGCTGGTTGGTGAATATCTGGCCGGTTTTCGGGGAGTATCGCTCTCTTGATCGATTTCCCAGCTTTGTGACGCAGCGTACACCGCAAATCTTGGAATCGTCTGAGGCGGCAGTCTCTGCTTGTGCGGATTTGAAGAAGGTGTTCGACGCTCCAGCAATTTTCGAACCTGTGGAATCCACGCACAAGCGTCCAGGGTCACAGAGAGTGCGACAACTCGCTCAGGATGCAGATAATATGCAAGCTTAAACATTTTCTGAAGATCGTCATCGCTTGGGATTAACTCGTCCTTCCTCATGGATGTCCAGTCGTTGCGAACACAAAGACAATTATGTTCAGCGTATCACCCCCCGCTCGATAAGCGCGTGTCAGTTTTGGCGTGTCACTCTTTTCCAGTTTCGTGATCGAATGTGTTTTTGCATATCGAGCGTTGCGTATTAAAAGAGGTCTGAATTAGGAGGCTCCGCCCAGTGATCGAATCTTCGACCTTCGCATACGCGCTCACGTTTTTTCTGGGGATCGTGCTGTATACGCCAATTCTGCTGTTTTCCACAGGCAAATATAAATCCGGTCTAAAGTGCGCCGCGGCAATTTGTCTCTGGCTACTTATGATGACCACGACCAGAACTTTGATGTCCTACTTGAACCCGGATCTCATGAATTTGTTAACGGGCACATCCGCGCAAAGTATTTCGAGCCCGAACATCACCTCAAGCCCGCAGAACGTAGACACACGATCCCTCCGTCATCACAGCAAGCCTCGTTCAAAAATAAAGAAGCCTTCTCGGTGCGCGGCAAGCGACAGGTCCACAAAGCATGACTGACGTGGAGGAATCTGATAATGGCCATTAGGCCTGGGCTCAGAACAGCCACGCGACCTCAAAGGCGCTTAACGCACGCCTCCACGCGATATCTCGCAGAATGTGTACGCGCAAATCGAAGAGAGCACACCTCGAGTGTACTGAGCAGGCAAGACGGGACAGAGGTTTAATCTAGGAGCAGCAGTAGGGTTTTGAAGAACGCTCACAGATGGATTGCAGCCATCTTTTTGAAGTCCAGCCTCTCACCAATTTCTATGAATACGCTTCACATAGAGTCTCTCGGCGGATGTACGGAAAAATCTGCTGCTATTTATTCACCTCGCTATTGATACGAGAGTCACATCTCGTAAAACAGCGGGGCCCATGTCGCCGGGCTCGCGTCCAAATCTGCGCGTGTGTTCTTCATCGGCCCATTCTTTCCAGATGTCGACTCCTTTCGCGCGCAGGTTCGCTTCGTCCGTATCGCCCGACAAGAACCAGAACAACTCTTCAGCAACCCAGCGAAAGGGAACGCGCTTGGTCGTGACGATCGGAAAACCGTCACGCAGATCAAAGCGCGTCTGAAATCCGAAATGCGAGATCGTCCCGACACCAGTCCGGTCCTGGTGCGGCGTGCCGTGATCGAGGATCGAGCGAAGGATGTCGTGATACTGCTTCATTGTGAATAATGTGTCAGAACCCGGAGAGATCGATGGGATCAAGACACAACGGTGTGGTAAGTCGAACAGCCTCGTGCTCTCGCGAGGGCTACTTGATCCGGTCGCTACCACTCGCGGTTCTGATATTACTGTGCGAGTTCGCGCACTGATTCAATCAACCGATCGATTTCGTCATCACTGGTGTAGCACGCGCAGCCGACTCGCACGAGACCTTCCGGTTGCAGCCCCAATCGGTCGACAACGGTCTGCGCATAGAAGTCTCCGTGCGAGACGAACAGGCCGCGCTCGCTTAAACGGCGAGCCACCTCAGTTGATGCCATCTTATCGATCGTGAAAGCGATCGTGGGCGTGCGGGCGACGTGCGGCGTTGGTCCGAAGAGACGCACGCCCGGGATTCCGGAAAGCGCTTCCCACATTCGTTTCACTTGCGGAGCGCTGTGCGCGCGCAGACCTGCGAATGCCGTCTGCAACTGGTCGCGACGCGAACGCAAGCTGCCAGCCTCCGCCGCCAGCGAAGCGTAGAAATCGACAGCGGCGGCGGCGCCGGCGATGCCTTCGTGATTCAGCGTACCCATTTCAACTCGTTCGGGGCCGCGATTCGGCGCCGGCTCAAGCTTGGGAAAGTCGATCGATTCGAGCAAATCACTCTTTCCGTAGAAGACACTGACGTGCGGCCCGTAGAATTTGTACGCCGAGCACGTGAGGAAGTCGCAATCCATCTCTTTCACGTCGCAGAGAAAATATGGAGCGTAGTGAACTGCATCGACCAACGCGAGCGCGCCAGCTGAATGTGCGCGTTCGACTGCGCGACGATAATCGTTCACGGTTCCGAGCGCGTTACACCCGGCGCCGAAGGCCACGACTTTGGTACGCGCCGAAATCAGCCGCTCAAAATCGCTCCAATCGAGCTGCCCGCTCTCCGGGTCCATTTGCGCTACCTTCAAAGTCACGCCGCGCTCCTTAACCAAAGCCTGCCACGGCGCCACGTTGGCATGATGCTCGAGTTCGGTGATGAGAATTTCATCGCCTGGCCCGAACGTTCGTCCCAAAGCGCGCGACAGGTGATAAATAATTGACGTCGTGTTGGGGCCGAAGACGATCTCGTTCGCCGACGCATTCAGAAAGTCAGCGAAGGTGTGGCGGGCCTCTTCGATGATCGCATCCGTCTCGTGACTGGTTGGATATTCCCAGTGCGTGTTCGCGTTGTGATTCAGTAAATAGTCGGCGACGGCCTCGACGACTACGCGCGGCGTCTGGGTGCCGCCCGGCGCGTCGAAATAGGCGACCGGGTGACCGTTATGCTCGCGGTCTAATGCCGGAAACTGAGCGCGAATCTCTGCGGTCGATGCGATCTGATTCACTGGATGCGGCGATGGTGTGCTCATAAGAAATCAGGGTTTAGGGTTTTGGGTGTAGGGTGTAGATATCAGCCGTCTCAATTGCCATCAAGTAACGCGGTAATGCGATCAAGTAACGCGTTATTGCCATCGGTTCACGCACTAATTCGATCAAGTAACGCGTTAGAATGCATGACCCAACTGCGTTGGTTCACCGTTCTCGACTCGGGTTACTTGATCGCAATTGAACACGACCAGGCAAAGGGTTTTGATTTCTACTTCGCGGTTCAACTCACGCAAAACTTCTTAAGCCCTTCGTTCGGGTAACTCACCGCTGACTAAGTCCCGGCAACGCGTAATCGCGAAGCTAACCTCCGACAGAAGCTAAACCCAACACCCTAACCCCTTCACCCTTTCAGTTCCCGTCGAGGCGAAGGGTTTTGATTTCTACTTCGCGGTTCAAAGTCCCCAAACTTAAGTCCTTCGTTCGGATGACTCACCGCTGACTAAGTTCGGCGGCTCCTTGATCCCCGAATCTAACATTCGACCAAACCTACACCCAACACCCTAAACCCCTCACCCTTTCAGTCGCCGATGCTACCAGAAAACTTTGGAAATTTCGCGGCTTGAACGCGGACAGTCAGCATGATCGGCACTCCGCTTGCACCAATGATAGTCCGAGCCGAACACGTTCGCCGAAATCGCTGTCTTATTGGGCAGAAAGGTGAACGCGCAGGTAAACAACTGTACGCGAAGGCGACACAAAGAATCGATCTCGGAACAGCATTTACAGCTAACTCGCAAGACGAGGAGAGGAGACATAATGGCAAAGCAAAGCAATACAACGAAGAAGAAAAATGGAGTTAACCACACCGTCTCGTTGGAGAAGAGCAAGGACGAGCTGGCGAAACTGGCGGCCACCCCGTTCGCGTTCATGCGCCGCTTCGGCGAAGAGATGGACAGCCTGTTTGCTGACTTCGGTATCGGCCGCGATTGGCTGGTGCCGATTGAAAAAGGCACAAACCTGGCGCAGGGTCTGTGGTCACCGCAGGTAGAGATGTTTGAACGCGGCAATAACATTGTCGTGCGCGCGGACCTGCCCGGTTTGACCAAAGACGACGTCAACGTCGAGGTTGCCGATAACGGCATCACGATCGAAGGCGAGCGCAAGAACGAAAACAAAGAAGAAGGTGAAGGCTACTATCGCAGTGAGCGCAGCTACGGCAAATTCTATCGCCGAGTACCGCTGCCCCATGGAGTCAAAGCCGATGACGCCGAGGCGACGTTCCGGAATGGCGTCCTGGAAATCACGATGCCGGCGACAGCGCGCGAGCAGAAAAAATCTCGCAAGCTACAAATCAGCGGCGAAGGCCAACGCGCACGGGGCCATGCGGCCTGATCGCTGCGGGTGACGAAAGCAAAAGAAGCACTGACAAGTGTCAGTAAGGAGTACGGGATGATAGCCAGTGAAATTATGACCACCAATCCGGAGTGTTGCCTGCCGACTGACTCAGTCATGGCAGCAGCACAGATAATGAAGTCGGAGGACGTCGGACCGGTTCCGATTGTCGAAAACAAAGAGGAGAAGAAACTGACAGGCATCGTAACTGATCGCGATCTGGCGATTAAGGTCGTGGCTGAAGCGCGCGATCCAAAGACCACCCAGATCGAAGAAGTGATGTCCGAGGGGCTCGTTACCTGTCGCGAAAACGATGACGTCCGTAGCGTCCTGCAACTGATGGAAGAGAATCAGCTGCGACGCATTCCGGTCGTCGACAAAAACGATTGCCTGAAGGGAATCATCGCGCAAGCGGACGTGGCCACCAGACTCAGCAGTGCGAAGGCTGCCGGTGAGGTGGTGCAACGAGTTTCACAGTGAGCGCCGGCCACAGTCGCACCCGAAAAGAGCCATGCCCTGAATGGCGGTGACTAATACTGCGACGAACCAACATCAGCGCTGCGATCATTGTCGTCGTCTGCTTCTTTCTGCCGTGGGAACAGGTGAGTTGCGGCGGTGCTCATGACACTCTGAGTGGATGGGATCTCGCGCGGCACGATCAGACGCTTTTGTTTCTGATTCCCTTGCTGATGTTGGCGGTCGTGATCGCCGGGGCGTGGCTGCGGCGCTCAGAGAAGCGCTCGCCGCTCGCAATTCTTGCCCTGGTTGCTGCCGGCGTCAGCAGCCTGCTGATGAACCAACAGCGCGCTCGCGTCCATGATGAAGGAGCGTTGCTTTCTGCCCAACTAACCGGCTGGTTCTGGTTGGCGTTCTTATCGACGCTGGCCGTGGCCATAACTGCAATTGGAATGTTGATTAACCGAAGACGGGAAACGTAACAAGTGGCTACAATGCTAAAAACCGAGCGACTGAAGCGCTACGCCGAAATCGTCGGGCTACTCGTGAAGTATGGCCGATCAGATCTCGTCGAGCAGTCGTCGAGCATCCTCGCCAGCCGGCTGTTGAAAAGTTCAGAAACGCCAAAGGCCGAGGAACTGGCCGACGATCTCGAGAAGCTCGGGCCAACTTTTATCAAGCTGGGACAACTGCTTTCGACGCGCGGCGATTTGTTGCCGCCACAATACCTCGAAGCTCTCGAGCGATTGCAGGACAGCGTCGAGCCTTTCCCCTACGGAGAAGTCGAACGGATCGTCTCTTCGGAGCTGGGCGCGCGAATTTCGAAACTCTTTCTTGATTTTGATACTCAGCCAACGGCCGCGGCGTCGCTGGCCCAGGTACATCGGGCGACGATGCGTGACGGGCGCGCCGTCGTCGTCAAGGTTCAGCGTCCTGATGTGCGCGAGGTCATCGTTGAAGATCTCGAAGCCCTGGAGAAAGTCGCGGAGTTCATCGATGGTCACACAGAGATCGGCAAGCGATACGAGTTTACGAATATGCTCGTGGACTTACGGCACAGTCTGCTGCAAGAGTTGGACTTTCAGCGCGAAGCTACCAACCTTGAGAAATTGCGGCAGAGCATGCGCGAGTTCGAAGACATAATCATTCCCGAACCGATCGATGATTACACGACGTCGCGCGTACTCACGATGGAATACGTGGCGGGCCGGAAGATTACCGAGGTCAGCCCGCTCCGGTTTGTTGAGCTGGACGGGCCGCGTCTGGCGGAAGAAGTCTTCCGCGCCTATCTGAAACAGATTCTGGTCGATGGCTTCTTTCATGCCGACCCGCATCCGGGAAACGTCTTTCTCACTGAAGACAACCGAATTGCCTTGCTCGACCTGGGCATGGTAGCGCATGTGTCCGGGAAATTTCGCGGACAGCTTATGCGGCTGCTGCTGGCAATGAGTGAAGGCCGCGGCAACGAAGTCGCTGAAATATCGATCCAGATGGGCGAGCCCAAACCAAATTTCGACAAGTCTGATTTCACGCGGCGCGTCGCCAAACTGGTGACGCGATATGGGGACGAGTCGATCGACCGTCTCAATGCCGGCAAGATGGTCCTCGACATTCAGCGCATTGCCGCGGACTGCTGGTTTCGCGAGGCGCCGGACTTCACGATGATTGCCAAAACCATGATGAATTTGGACCGCGTGGTTTTTGTCCTCGATCCAACCTTCAATCCGAATGAGGTCATCCGGCAGGAAGCAACCAACATCATGATGCAACAGACGGCGCAGGCTCTCGAGCCGGGCGCCCTGCTGGCGCGCGCTGTTGAGGTGAAGGAGTTTGCCGAAAGACTACCGACCCGGATCAGCAAGATTCTCGATGCGGTGGCCAATAATGAAGTGAAGATTGCCGTTGATGCGATTGATGAGAAGGTCCTGCTCGACGGACTTCAGAAGATTGCCAATCGCATTACGCTGGGCTTGATTCTCGCAGCTTTGGTCGTCGGCGCAGCTTTGATGATGCGCGTCGATACAACTTTCAAGATCTTCGGTTATCCGGGACTGCCGACGATCTTCTTCGTACTGGCGGCCATTGCCGGGGTCATCCTTGCCGGCAGCATCCTGTTCACCGACAAAAAGCCGAAAAAGCAGGAGGATGATGAATAGACTACGCGGCTTTGCGCAGCGAAGCCGGCGCGTCTTTAAGATCCAACTCCTTCAGCAGATAACCAGCGCCGCCGAACTTATCCAAAATAAATAAGACGTAGCGAATGTCCACCGAGATCGTCCGGCCCTTGGCGTCATTGTAGAAAAAATCGCTTCCCAGGCCTTCGAAGTTGCCGTCAAACACAATACCGATTTGCTCGCCCCGGCCATTCATGATCGGCGAGCCTGAGTTTCCGCCAATGATGTCGGTGGTCGAAAGAAAGTCGACCGGCACGTTCTTTCCGTCTGGCGTCGCGTAAGGTCCGAAATCGCGCGCGCGATAAAGCTGTTTCAGTTTCTCAGGCGCGTCGAACGGCTCGCGTCCCGTGTCTTTCTCAATCACGCCCGAAAGCGTAGTGAACGGCTCGTAGGTGGCGGCGTCCTTGGGAACGTATCCCTTCACCAACCCGTAAGTGAAACGCAGCGTGCGGTTGGCATCAGGATAAAGTTTGCCACCGCGCATCTCGCTCATCCCACGAACCAAAGGCAGCCGCCAGCGCGCCACAGTTTCATTAAATGCCGCCGTGCGTGCCTGCGCGTCAGCAGCCAAGGTATTCAAATCAGTTAATAAGTCGATCAAAGGATCGTGCAAATCGCGCAATTGTGCAGCAGACATGTCGAACAATTTGTTAAGGCTATCTGCGGATGAAATGTTCTTGCTTTCGACCACGGCCCGCGCGAAATCCTCTTCGGCGCGAATCCGTGCCGGCCCGCTAAGACTTCCAAATCGTTTCTCGATGGGTGCGAGCTTCTGGCCCGCCGGCAATTCAGCAGCTTCACGCAACAGGAAAGCAAGCACAGTTCGTTCGAAACCCGGCAGGCGTTCAGCGACCACGTCGGGCGCGAGCACGCGGGCCTGCAAAGCTAACGCCGCGAGGCGGGAATCGCGTTGCGCCTTGGGCTTTTCCTTGTCAACCGCGAGGCCGGCGATGATTCCGACGATCTCGAACACATCGCTCACACTGGCGATCTGCGGAATCAGCGCATCGCGCGGCTGAAACTTGTTTAGCTCGTCGTAAGCTTTGGCGAGCGACGGTAAGGCCTCGCCATATTTTTTCTGCCGCTCAGGATTGGCGTTGACCCATTGCGCAAACTCGGCTTCCTGCTTTCGCTTCTGTTCGACGACGCCCTCGCGCCGCAACGCGATGACCGATCCTTCAAAATCTTTCAGCGTATTCGCCAGATCGAAGATGCGGCTCTGCAGTTTGATTTGCAGGTCGCGGTTCGCTTTGCCTTCTTCCTGGAGCGCATCAATTTGCGCGTGCAGCACGTCGATGAGTAACGGCAAGTAACTGTCCTGGTTGTAGGCGACCGAATAACTCTCGCGATAGCGTCGCGTCGAACCGGGGTAACCCATCACCATGGTAAAGTCGTTTTCCTTCACGCCGGCCATCGAGATCGAGAGAAACTTCTTCGGCTTATAAGGCACATTGCGGGGCGAATAATCGGCAGGCCTTCCGTCGGGACCAACGTACACCCGCATGAAAGTGAAGTCGCCGTCGTGCCGCGGCCATTCAAAATTGTCGGGGTCACCACCGTAAAACCCAATGTTCTTTGGCGGCGCATAAACAATGCGCACATCGTTGAGCTCGAGATAGTGAAACAAATAGTAAGACAACCCTTCGTTCATCGGCACGACCGTCGCGGTGATGCTCTCCGCCGGCTTGGCCTCGGTCATTTGGATTGAACGAATCTTCGAGGCGATCGCCGCAGCTCGCTCGGGCGGTGACATGGCATCATTCACGCCGCTCAGAATTTCGGCCGTGACGTCTTTCATATCCACCGTAATCTTCGCCGTGTAATCCTTCGCCGGCAGTTCTTCGGCGCGCGTCTTTGCCAGGTAACCCTTCGTCGCGTAGTCCTTGGTTTGATCAGAGGCGGCGACCAGAGCGTCAAACGCGACGTGGTGGTTCGTGAGCAGCAAGCCTTCGTTGGACAGAAACTCGCCGGTGCCGCCGTCGACGATCACCACAGCGTCTTTAATGCTCGGGCCGTTCGGATTGTAAATGTCTGTGAGTGGAACCTTCAGGCCCATCTGCTGCAGCTTCTTGATGGGCAGATCGTTGAGGGCGTCGGGTAAGAACATTCCCTCATCACCAAGAACTCGGTTGGGAACGATACTTACGAAGAGCAGAAAAGAAATCAGCAGCGCAGTTGCGCGCGAGCGAGTAACGGCCATTAGGTTTTCCTTAGCGTGGATTTGAACGAGGAGAGGATGTTAACAGACGCAGAATGAATGCGGAACGAGAGATTTGTAAATTCTGGGGCACAAAGGAAAAGCAGCAACCCTCGTATGCGAACGATGGTTGCTGCTCAATTCGAACGTGCCTACTGATTACTTCTTGTCAGCCATAACCGCGGCGGCGCCTGGCAAATACGGCTTCGGATCGACTGGTTGATTGTTGATGCGAACCTCGTAATGCAAGTGCGGGCCGGTTGAGCGTCCGGTCGAACCCACGAGTCCGAGGATGTCACCGGTATTCACCGTCTGACCGACGCTTACATTGATTTTAGAAAGATGACCGTATCGCGTCGAAAGACCACTACCGTGATCGACATAGACGACGTTGCCGTAGCCTCTCTGCCAACCGGCGATCGTCACTTTACCTGCGGCTGCTACTTCAACGGGTGTGCCCCAGGCGGCGTCAATGTCCTGGCCTTCGTGATATTCATGACCACGGCCGGTAAACGGATTGCGCCGGCCGCCAACTCCACTTTCGAGTCTTCCGAACACGGGCCAGATGGACGGTATCACGCCGCGCGAGCGCAGGAACGATTCGTACATGCGCATTTCGCGTTCGAGCTTCTCGGTCTTGGCCTCGAGGGCCGCGAGCGCAGCTGCGCTGTTCACAGGCCTTGCGGGTCCGCCCTGTCCGCTGGGCGCGGCGGCTTCTTTCTCAACTCCTGACACCTCAGCCAGCTTCCGCGAAGTATCTTCGACAGCATTGACGCGGTTATTCAAATTCTGAAGTGCCTGGCGCTGGCGATCATTTTCTTGTCGCAGCCGCTGGTTTTCGCGCTCAATGCGCAGATGTTCGGCTTGTTGGGTTAATCCATAGAAGCCGTAGATCAGGCCACACAGCACCACGAAAAGTCCGGCGGCGGACATCTTCAACCAACGTTTATGAACGCAGACTCTGCGAATGTGGGCTCTGGATCTGGATGTTCGGGCAACTATAAAAGCATAGAAACGGTCGTCTCTGGTCATCTTCTGCTCCTGTCGATCGCAGCGCGAGCTTGATAAAACGGGGGCCGCTCTGCGACCTTAAAGGTTTACAGACGCCGACGGAGGGCGAACTGGAAACTATTCAAATATGAGGTGCTAAAACTAACGAACCTGCTAGAAGGTTCAAGCCCTGCTTGAAACTAGCAACGGAATTTCCGATCCGAATCGCCGGGTTGTCGATTCCGGAATCGCGTCCTGAATCGCTGCTAGAGCGGCAGACCGTATCATACGAAATAAGTGAAGGCAAACGCGGAAGTGTCAATCCGGTGACGAAGATCACCGAATCCGTAACAATCTTGGCACATTGATTGGTTTTGTACGGAAGCGAGACGCAGGAACTACACGTCCTTGGTGGCGCTCTTGTTAGACCAATCGCGCAGCATGGCGACCGCAATTGAGATCAGCAAGACCAGAAAAAGGATGATGATGGCGAATTTCAAAATGGCAAACAGAAACCCGAAGACGATGATAAATTTCTTCAATAACGCGAAGCCGAGCATGATGGCTGCCGCTATTGAGGTACCGCGAAGAAGTCCAATTAGAATTGCCATGATGTGTAGCGCAAGTTGTTAAGTTGCGATTCGAATTAGCTGCAAGTTACTCACTATTTCGCCTGCCGAAGCTGTCGCGAACTTACCTGGGTCGGGAAATCCGCGCCCAGTCTGGCGGAATCGACGCGCCAGCTCGATACGACTGACGAGGGAGGATTCATTTCAACTCCACGCAATTCCTCTCGTCTGCGGCGGCGCTTCAAATAATCAAACAACATGTACGACCCGAGAATCACGAGCACGACCGGCAGTGTCCGTCGCACCGGAAACTGAATGCCCAGCAGAGTGTGCGACAAGAAAGCCAGACCCAAAGTGACCAGCGTCACGCCCCACGCCAACGGATTTCCGTAAAGCTGCCGCGCAATCGCGTCCTCTTCGGCGTCGGGCGCCAGGCCAGCCCGCATAAGTTGCGCCGTGCGACACGCGTCGACCGCGGCAAACAGCCACGTCGCAAAGATACCTAACACAAAGAAGGTCACCCCGTCGGTAACCACCGCCATCTGAAAGAAGCTGGCGAAAATCGCAAAGTGAACAATGGCCTTCGACGTCTGCCCGTTATACGCGGCGCCCAGTCCGGGCACGAAGAAAGAAAGAAACGTGGCGATGAACGGCGACGTCTGGCGGCGAATTACGTGCGCGTCGGTCGTCCGGGATTGTTGATAGCGAAGCATCTCGACGCCGGCGACGATGCAATCCTGACAAAACGGAAAGCCGCGAATGCGATGGTCACACGCCGGACACAGAGAGCGCGCACACTGGCTGCACTGCACGGTCGCGGGATTCCTTGTGTGATACGAGCAGGTCATCAACTCAATCGCCGTCGAAGCGCCTAGCGACCCTTCGGTTCCGGACTTTCCTTATGTTTACTTGGTGAATTCTGGGGAGTGTTGTTTTGATTAGCCGCCTGATTCTTGTTTGTCTGATCCTCGGGTTCAGCGGCTTTCTGGTTGCCGATGACATCATTGAAACTGCCCTGGATTTTCTTCACGCCGTCGGGAAGCACCGAACTCCTGGTCGCGTTATCAGCGGTTCTCTGCGCCAGTTGCATAGTCGCCGCGTAGATGCCGCCGACCGATCCGTCAGTCGAAACGGTATTAGTCAGAACAAACACGGCAACGAGCAACATCGTGGCGACGGTTGCGAGCTGCGGCGAAACGATCGGGTCGAGCGCCCCTCGTATCCACTCCACCAGGCGTGAACTGATCGGGGCGCGCACTTGCTGGGGCAACACATTGCCGATGGTGCTTTGCAAGATCCGCGCTTCGAGCCCTGCGGGCAGCGCTAATTCATCCTGCTTGTACGTATAGCAAGCGCCAATCGAACGAACCACGTCGCCCGGCAATTCACTGCAACTGTCGCAGAGCGCCGCGTGCCGCTCCCAGCGGTGATAGAGCGGTGCGACCAGAAAACCGTCAAGATAATCAGTCAGATACTCTTCGAATTCAGCGCAAGTTATCGCGCTCTCAGGAACAGTCTTCAGGAGGATGCGAGCTTCCAACTCCGGACCGGCCGGAGGAGCTTCGGACGCCGAACAAGCGACGAGCGTGCCCTTCACGTCACCCAGAAGATCGTGACAGACAGGACAACGCAACGCGTGTTCGGCAAAGTTCTTGTGCGCCTCCACGTCGAGCATCCCGTCGAGGTAATCAGTCAGTTGATCTTCAAATTCGTGACAAAGCATCGCTATTCAATATCAAATCTCAAATTTCAAATCTCAAATGGATTCCACCACGCGTCTGCCGGCGTTTCAGCAAGACCTGAAAATTGAAATCTCAAAGTCCTTTCGAGGCTAAGCCTCCACTACTCGCATACGACGCAAGATCTTCGCAAGTTCGATGCGACCCCGATTAATTCTCGATTTAACGGTTCCTTCCGGAATCTTCAACAGATCTACAATTTCCTGGTAGCTCAACTCCTCGATATCGCGCAAAATTACGCACGTCCGCAGATCCGGCGAGAGCTTATCGATGCCTGACTGAATCTGCGCTCCCAATTCGCGGCGTTCCATCTCACGCTGTACGGTGCCGCCGGCCGCGCGCAGATGGTACTTGTGGTCTTCCAGATCGTCCGCGGCTTCGTCCTGTGGCGCGCGCTGACGCTTGCGGTAATCATCAATAATGAGATTGCGCGCCAGCCGCATGAGCCAGTTCTGCAAATCACCCTGTTTCGGATTGTATTGCTCGAGCGAGCGATAGACGCGGATGAAAACTTCTTGCGTCAGGTCTTCGGCGGAATCGGCGCGCGAGGTAAAGCGGTAAGCAAGGTTGTAAATGCGCCGGCTGTAGGTCTGGACAATCTCTTCCCATGCCGCGCCATCGCCCTTGCGGCATCTTCTGACTAATTCCGCGCCTTCACTGGTAGCCAAGAGTTTGGCGGCTCCCACAGTTTCCGTTCTCCGATTCGTGCGGCGTTACAAGCTTGCTGGCGACTGTCAATCCAGCGGCTGACACGAGCCTCGTACGCTGGGCCGAGAAACAAAGTTCCCGGCGATTATCGATGCACTTTTAGTTGATCTGAGCGATTCTTGCGCGCACCAGTAAACTGTTGTAGCCTCTTCACGCCACCCAATATCTTGTGGTTATCCTGGTTTCGTAGTCAAGTGAGTGCCCTGTTTTAAAGTCGCGTGAAGACCCTGTCCAACTACCGAAAGATAATCGAATTCGTCGCGCTCCTGGTGCTGGCGGCACTGATAATCTGGCTATTTGGGCGCAAGCTTGACTGGCAACAGGTAAAAGTCTCGGTCCAGAATTCAGACTGGCATCTGATCTTAATCGCCATCGTAATTATTCTGCTGGCCTATCTTTGGCGCGTCGTGCGCTGGCAAGCGCTGCTCAAACCCTTGACGCCAACCAGTCTGCGTGAGGTTTGGATTGCCACCTGCGTCGGCTTTGCTGCCGTTTTGACAATTGGCCGCGCCGGTGAAGTGGTGCGGCCCGTCGCCTTACCAATGCGCGACCGCCGCGTACGACCGGCCGCGGCGTTCGTGACGATCATGATCGAGCGTCTCTACGACACCATTACCGTCGTCCTGATGTTCGCGATCAATCTGCTCTGGTTCAAGCCGACCAGTTCCGCAGCTGAGTTTGGTTGGGTGCGAATTATCGGATTCAGTTTTCTGGCCGTCCTGCTGGTAGGAATTGGGTTCCTCGTTTGGTTCAGACGGCGATCGGCCGAGCTAATCAACTGGCTCGACAACCGGATAGTCCCGCGCTCCAGCCTGGTCCTGCGCATCAAGAAGGCGCTGTTGAGCACACTGGAACAGTTGGCGACTGCCCTGAGCGTCCTGTCCGACATTAAATTGCTGGGCGTCACGATTTTCTGGTCTTTTGTGCTGTGGGGCTCAGTCATCGCAGCCAACATGCTGGTTTGTCGCGCCTTCGGAATCAGGTTTGGCGTTTCTCAGGTCATTTTCGTTTTAGGATGGTCGATGGTCGGATCGGTAGTACCAACACCGGGCGGCGCCGCCGGCGCGTTTCATGCCGCGACCGCAGCGGCTTTGATCCTGCTCGGAGTCGGCCGCGATCAGGCTGCGGCCACAGCGATCATCCTGCACCTGGTTGATTTCGGGCCCGCGGCGGTCTTCGGGCTGTTTTATTTCCTGCGCGGCGATGTGAATCTCGCGCGATTAAGATCGTTAGTTTCAACCGAAGCGGTAGAGCATGCAGTAGAAGATGAACCGGTCGTAATCCCTGGAGGCGCTTAAGCCTTCATCTGCATTGAACCTTTCTGTAGCGCACTTGTTGAGCTGCGATTCGCGAGGGCAACTTGCGCTACAAACGTGAGGTGATGAGAAAATGAAATGCCCTTTTTGCGGTTTCCTCGAAGACAAAGTGGTCGATTCGCGCGAGTCGCGCGAAGGAGATGCGATTCGCCGCCGGCGCGAATGCCTGAAGTGCGAGCGGCGCTTCACGTCTTATGAACGCATCGACGAAATCCCCTACATGGTGATTAAGAAGGACGGCCGGCGCGAAACCTTCGATCGTAACAAAGTCATGGCCGGCCTGTTACGAGCCTGTGAAAAGCGTCCCGTACCGTCATCAAAGCTCGAGAGCATCGTCAACGGCATTGAGAAATATGTGCAGGAGTCTCCCGAGCGCGAGCGACCGACGAGTAAAGTCGGCGAATTGATCATGCGTCGCTTGAAAGAGTTGGACAAGGTCGCGTACGTCCGGTTTGCTTCTGTCTATCTTGAGTTCGAGGACGTTTCTGAATTCATGACGGAGCTGAAAACCCTGGTGCGGGCGCGCGCAAGTGGCTCGTTGAAGCGGGTGTGAAACTGGAGAGGTATGGTTAAGAGTACCGGCGCAGCCGGGCTGGAAAGAATTGAGCTCAAGCGACTGGCTGAGCGCGTCGAAAAAATCTATTCAGTTTTGCGCGAAGCCGCGGAAGCTGAACTCACGCCGCTGGCCGCCTTCAAACCACCGACTGACGTTTGCGAATCGGCAGACGCGGTTTATATCCGCGTCGAACTTCCCGGCGTTTCCGCCGCGCAAATAAAAATCGCGCTGATGAGCGACAAGATCAAAGTTTATGGCGAAAAGAAAAAACGAAACCCGCGGCAAAAGGTCGCCTCGCATCTTTGTTCGGAACGAAACTATGGCCGCTTCAGCCGCGTAGTGCCGCTGCGTTGGACCATCAGCGTCAAGGACAGCAAAGCCGACCTCAAAGACGGCGTCCTGATAATTCATTTGCCCAAGACAAAGGACCGACGCGGGTCCGAGTTCAGGGTACCGATTACCGAAATTGAGTAGTGAGAAACACCGATGACTGACAATATCAACGACGAAATCACAGTCGCATTGGAACCGGCCGAGCCCGATCTCGCGCTCCAGATCCCCGGTGAACTCCCGCTGCTGCCGCTGCGCGACATCGTGATTTATCCGTTCATGATCGTTCCGCTCTTCGTTTCCCGGGAAAAGTCGATCCGGGCCGTAGACAAAGCCCTCGGCGAAGATCGGATGATTCTGCTGACCTGTCAGAAGGATCTGGATAAGGAAGAACCGCAGCAGGACGATTTATACAAAGTGGGAACGGTGGCCGTCATCATGCGCATGCTGAAGCTGCCTGACGGGCGCATACGCATTCTGGTTCAGGGCGTTTCGCGCGCGCAGGTTGACTCAGTTGATTCCGCCGGCGAATGCCTGCAAGCAAAGCTCCAGGTAATGCCGGAACAAGCGGCCCCGGAACGCTCGCTGGAAGTTGAAGCCTTGATGCGCAACGTGCGCGGCTCGATGGAAAAAGCAGCGAACCTCGGCAAGAACATTTCGCCTGAAGTAATGGCGATCATAGCGAACCTCGACGATGCCGGACGGCTGGCTGATCTGTCGGCGTCCAATCTCGAGTTGAGAGTTGAAGACGCGCAATCTGTTTTGGAAATTGCTGACACGACCGCGCGACTTCGCCGCGTCAACGACCTCCTCAACAAAGAGATCGAGGTGCTGACGGTCCAGCAGGAAATCAATACGCAGGCGCGCGCCGACATCGATCGATCGCAGCGCGAGTTCTACCTGCGCCAGCAGATGAAGGCGATCCAGACCGAGCTGGGCGAAGGAAATGAACTGGCGGAAGAGGTCCAGCAATTCCGCGAGAAGATCGAAACCGCCAAAATGCCGAAGCCGGCCGAAGATGAGACTCTGCGGCAACTCAAGAAGCTCGAACGGATGCACCCGGACGCCGCCGAGACGGCCACGCTGCGCAACTGGCTGGAAATCATGACGGACCTGCCGTGGTCAAAGGCATCGAAGGACAATCTCGATCTTCATAAGGCCGAAAAGATTCTCAACGAGGACCACTTTGGACTCGAGAAGGTGAAACAGCGGATTATTGAAGCGCTGGCCGTTCGCAAGCTGAAGGAAAAGCCAAAGGGTCCAATCCTCTGCCTCGTTGGCCCGCCGGGCGTCGGCAAGACCAGCCTGGGTCGATCGATCGCCCGCGCACTGGGCCGCAAGTTCATGCGACTGAGCCTCGGCGGCGTTCATGACGAAGCTGAAATTCGCGGACATCGCCGCACTTATGTCGGCGCGATGCCGGGTCGCATCATTCAAGCCATTCAACAAGCCGGCACCAACAATCCGCTGATCATGCTCGATGAGATCGACAAAGTCGGCGCTGATTTTCGCGGCGATCCGTCTTCTGCTCTGCTCGAGGTTCTCGACCCGGAACAGAATTACAGCTTTCGCGACAATTACCTGGGTATCTCGTTCGATCTCTCCAATGTGATCTTCATGACGACGGCCAACATCCTGGACACGGTCCAGTCCGCGTTGCGTGATCGCATGGAAGTCATCAGGCTGGCCGGTTATACGGAAGAAGAGAAATTGGAAATTGCTCGGCGCCATCTGCTGCCGAAGCAAATGGAAGAAAACGGCATTAGCGCGCGCAATCTTAATATTTCACGTTCGGGGCTGCTCGCTCTGATTCAGCGTTACACGCAGGAAGCAGGCCTAAGGCAACTCGAACGCGAGATCGCTTCAATATGCCGCAAGGTCGCCCGCCGCCTCGGCGAAGGTGACTTAAACGTTGTGCGGGTATCGGCGAACAACCTCCACGAATTTCTCGGTGCGCCGAAGATCATTCCCGAAGAAGTACTGAAGAAAGATCAAATTGGCGTGGCGACCGGTCTGGCATGGACCGCCGTCGGCGGCGATGTTTTATTCGTCGAGGCGTTGCGTATGAAAGGCAAGGGCCTTTTGGTCCTCACCGGCCAACTCGGCGACGTCATGCGCGAATCGGCGCAAGCCGCCTACTCATACGCCAAGTCACGCGCGAAGGAATTGCAGATCGATCCCGAGGACTTTAATACCTACGACCTGCACATTCATATTCCTGAGGGAGCAATACCCAAGGACGGTCCGTCGGCGGGAATCACTCTGGCAACCGCTCTGGTCTCTGCCCTGTCTCAGCGACCGGTGCGCAAAGACGTGGCGATGACGGGTGAAATCACCCTGCGCGGCAATGTCCTCCCCGTGGGCGGCGTTAAGGAGAAAGTGCTGGCCGCGCGACGCGCCCGCGTTACGAAAATCCTTCTGCCAGCCCAGAACCGGCGCGATCTGGACGAAGTTCCCAAGGAACCATTCAAGGACGTTCAATTTGTCTTCGTCGACAACATGCGTCAGGTGTTTCGCGAAGCTCTGAAAGAAAGAGTTCCGGCGCCAATTGGCAGCGGAACACGGCCGGCACGTCTTACGTCAGCCAGTCGAAACCTCCCGCGACCCGTGTAATAGTTCGCCGACACATTTTCGAGGCAACTTACTCCGGGCTCGCGCATCTACTTAAAGGTTGGAAATGACACGCCGAGGCCATTTTTGGCTGGTCAGAATGGTTTGACACCCCCCGACCCGTGTGATAACCTCGCGACTCAAGTGGCTGATTTTAGGCCACATTATTCGGAACTTTTCCTGGTTCCGCACTGTTTTAGTAGTAGTGAATGCCGCAGCGCGACTCGGTGGAAGTCGCAGTCGTGGATTCGCCCGACGCAACACCCAGAGGAGAATAGCGATTGATGACCCGTGCTCGTCTTAGTTTAGCCGTAGGTACTTTATTTACAGCCGGTCTTTTTACCCCAGCCATCATTCAAGCCCAGGGACTCGGCGTTTCTTCAGCCCGCGATATTCCGAACGAAGTTCAGAAGGCCGAACCGCGCGTCGATCAATTGATCGAGAAGTCGGAAGCCTATTTCAAGCAGGGCAGATTGAACCTCGAGGACAACAAGCGCGACGCCGCCCGCTCGGATTTCGACAAAGCTGTCGATGAAATCCTGATGTCAGGGATGGATATCCGCGCCAATCAAAAGCTGCAAAAGTATTACCTGGAGCTGGTTGAGCGAATCTATCGCGAAGAGGTTCCGGTCCTGCAAATGCAGCAGCAGCAACAGGCCGCGCCCGTCGTAGCGCAGGACGCTGCGACCGCCAAGACTGACAAGGTCGAGCAGGTGGCCAAGGTCCAGGAACCAAAGCAGCTGCAAATCGGTTTTCGCCAACAGGGATTCGATGCTTCGCCGCTCGATCCGCTTAGCAAGCTGATTCTGACCGAGACTGAAAAGAAAGTTTCCGATTCAGACATTGCCCAGCTCGAACAGGTTAAGAACTCACTCGATTTCAACTTCACCATCAATCCGCTGATCCAGCAGTACATCAACTACTATCAGGGTCGCGGTCGCTCGACGATGGAAGCCGGTCTTCGTCGCTCGGGGCGTTTCATGAAGATTGCCCGCGAGACATTCCGTCAGATGGGCGTTCCTGAGGACGTCACCTGGTTGGGACAAGTTGAGAGCGCGTGGAGCCCGAAAGCCCGTTCGTGGGCCGCGGCCTCCGGCCTCTGGCAGTTCGTTCCCAGCTCAGGCGCGCAATACGGTTTGCGGCAAACCGCGTGGGTTGATGAGCGCAACGGAATCGAAAAACCAACTGCGGCTTCAGCGCGATATCTGAAAGATTTGTCCAAGCGCTATAACGGCGATTGGCTGCTGGCGATGGCCGCCTATAACACCGGTGCGCTGAATGTCGATCGCGCGATCTCGCGCGCCGGCGAAGCAAACTACTGGAAGATTTATCCCTACATCGCCCAGGAAACTCGCAACTATGTGCCGAACATTCTCGCGGTCATCATGATTGCGAAGAATCCGGAGAAGTACGGGTTCCACAACATCAAGCCGGAAGCGCCCATGTCCTTTGACACGGTGCCTGTCTCGGGCGCGACGAATCTTCGTTTGGTTGCTGAGATGACTGACACGAGTAGCGACTATCTACAGTCACTCAACCCGGAACTTCGACGGGACACCACGCCCCGCGGCGAGGTTTTCAACCTGCGCGTGCCGGCAGGCAAAGGCAAGCAACTGCAAGCTCTGCTCAAGCGTGTTTCGCCGGATTCCCGCGAGACCGCGCGTATCATTTCGATCGCTCCAGGTGAAGATTTGCAGTCGGTCGCCAGCCGCACCGGCGTCAGCGTCGCCACTTTGCAGACAATGAATCCGGGTATCGATCCCAAGAACACCACCAAGCTGGTCGTTCCCAATTCGAGCGTTCGCCTGACCAATTGGCGGCGTAATACTACCGACGCGTCCGCTCCCGGGCTCAATAAAGTTCGCGCACGCAAGGGTGACACGATCGCCAAGATTGCGGCGGCCAACAAGGTCTCCGCGGATGACGTTTCCAGGCTCAACGGCATTGCTCCGAATGTGGAACTCAACGCCGGTCAGGAAATCAAGTTGCCCGCCGCTTCGGCGCCGGCAGCTTCGGGCTCACGAAGGAGATAAGCCGGAACCATTTCCAAACCGCGACCTTCATCGGCCGCGCACAAACTCGCAAGCGCGCTTCGTTTCTACGAAGCGCGCTTGCTGGCTTTAGGAGTGCTTACCAGAGAATCGTTGAAGGCTCTATCGTTATGACCATTTGATTTCTTTCTTTAACCTCACATGCTGTTTCGCACCTTATCCGCCGCCGTCTACGGAATCGACGCTAACCTGGTCGATGTCGAAGTCGATCTGACGCCGGTCCGAAACGAGACCGACAAAGACGCGGGCGTCATCATCGTCGGCTTGCCTGATCTCGCGGTACGCGAATCTCGCGAACGCATTCGCGCCGCCATCAACAACAGCGCCTTCTTTTTCCCGTTCCACAAAACGACGATCAATCTCGCGCCCGCCGATGTTCGTAAGGAAGGCGCGAGCTTCGATCTGCCAATCGCTCTCGGCATCCTCGGCGCCAATGGCGACCTGGTCAATTCAGAGCATCTGACCGACATCCTCTCGGTCGGCGAGTTGTCTCTCGACGGTCGTGTGCGGCCGGTCCGCGGCGCGCTGCCCATCGCCTTGCGCGCGCGGAAATCGCAAACGTCGCACTTGCTTCTGCCTGAAGAGAACGCCAAAGAGGCCGCCGTCGTCTCCGGCATCAACGTCTATCCGGTTTCTGATTTGCGAAATGCGGTCGAACTGATTGCGGCCATTCGTTCCGAATCACCGCCGGAGCCAGTGCGCGTCGACCCTTCGGAGATTCTGATTCATGACGATAGCTACAGTGTCGACTTCAAAGAGGTTCGCGGGCAGCAAGCGGCGAAGCGCGCGCTCGAAGTAGCCACTGCGGGAGGTCACAACATCCTGCTAATCGGTCCGCCCGGATCGGGCAAGACGATGTTGACCAAACGGCTGCCGACCATTCTGCCGCCGCTCGAGTTTGAAGCCGCTCTGGAGTTGACCAAGATTCATTCGGTCGCCGGTTTGACCGGCCGGGCCGGTCTCGTAACCCAGAGACCATTTCGCTCGCCTCATCACACGATTAGCGACGCCGGCTTGATCGGCGGCGGCGCAGTTCCCCGCCCCGGCGAAGTTTCACTCGCCCATCAAGGCGTTCTGTTTCTCGACGAATTGCCGGAGTTCGATCGCAGTGTGCTCGAGGTGCTAAGACAACCGTTGGAAGATCAGCGCGTGACCATCAGCCGGGCCGCGATGTCCCTCACCTTCCCGGCGTCCTTCATGTTAGCCGCGGCGATGAATCCATGTCCTTGCGGCTTTTGGAATGATCCCACGCGCGAGTGTCGCTGCACCCCTTTGCAGATTCAGCGTTACGTCGGCCGCATCTCCGGGCCGCTGCTGGATCGCATTGACATTCACATCGATGTGCCGGCGGTAAAGTTTCGCGAGTTAACCGGCGACCCGCCTCCTGATGCGGAAGATTCAGCGGCGATTCGAGATCGAGTTATCAACGCGCGTCGCCGGCAGAGCGAACGGTTCGCCCACGACGGAATTTTTTCGAACGCGGCGATGACACCGCGGTCGATTCGCGCTTATTGCCGGATCGATAGCGAAAGCGAAGCGATGCTCGAACGGGCAATGACGCGACTGGGATTGTCGGCGCGCGCCTACGATCGAATATTAAAAGTCAGCCGCACGATCGCAGACCTCGCGGATGAAAAGGACATTAAATCCGATCATGTAGCCGAAGCCGTGCACTATCGGTCGCTCGACCGCACCTACTGGACGTAGTTTTTTCGGAGAGCTTTCTCGAGGGCAATAACCTACTTGACGAATCATATCAATTGAAGCTTTTCTCCTTTCTCCCCCTGGGAGAAGGGGCGGGGATGAGGGCTTAGCGCGTGCCCATTAGGCTTGCATCAATTTGCGAGAGATGAATCCCGACGAGTCGGGATTCATCTCTCGCCAAGTACTTAGGATTAGTCAAGCCGCGCTAAGCCCTCACCCAACCCTCTCCCAACGGGAGAGGGCTTAGCCGCTTCATTCGAGATCGAGAGTCAGATCATCCGGATCAAGAGACAGGTCATCCGGATCAAGAATCAGTTCTTTGTGATCAAGAGTCAGATCATTCAGATCGAGAGGCGCAGCTACGTTATTGAGAGGAGTTCCGTCGGCGGAGCGAAGTTGGCCTGTGCGAGGGGTCAGGAGAGCTGCGTCTCTGCAGGCCTAAGGGCACGGCCCAGCGCCAACGAGCTGCGAAGCAGCGCATGTAGCTAAGCCCAAGGCGAGGCTTGGCGAGCCTTGGGTACGTGGGCCCAATAGAATTTTATGGGAGCCGCGGAGCGGCGATCTTCTATCTCCACAGGTACTTCTCTTCGAACTCTATTCCGTGACTGGTCAAGAGAGCCTTAAATTCTTCCTCAAATGAATTTCTTGAATGATGCGCTTCCTGATTGCGAATGTAATTTCGCACGCGTTCAACTTGCGATTGGCTGACGGTGAACGCCCCATACTTAACTTGCCATTTAAAACGGCCGCGAGTCTTGCGATTGGCCCACCCTGACGATTGTGATTTGAGCTTGCTCAGGAATTCTGAAATGGAAATCACCGGTTTGATTCTGGCGAGGACATGAACATGATCCGTCACTCCGTTGATTACCAGCGGCGTGCCCTGCAGATCCTTTACCAGGCCGCCAAGAAAGCGATGCAGGTCAGGCCGCAGTTCTTTCGTAATCAGCGGCAAACGATCCTTTGTGCCATAAACGATGTGATACAGGAGATTCGTGTACGACATCTTTAGATCGTACCCCATTAGTAAAGCGATAATTTCGCGGGACCAGTTATTGGTGGGTAGCAATGTCATTAGATGGGTTTGCTACTTCCGACGTCGTTGATCTGATCATTAATGTAATCACACAACCAGCTGCGACGCAGCGATCATAGTTAAGCCCAAGGCGAAGCTCGGAGCCTTGGGTTAGGGTTGAATAATTTTATGGGAGCCGCGGAGCGGCGACGAAATGCCTTCGCCTTTCATTCCACCGTTGCGTTAACTCAACCAGCTGCCAAGCAGCGATTGTACCTAAGCCCAAGGCGAGGCTCTGCGAGCCTTGCGGGCGACATCGCCGCTCCGCGGCTCCCTGCAATTCTATTAACGTTATCCCAAGGCTCGCCAAGCCTCCCTAACCAACGTAGAAGTTGAGTCCAGCCGTCAACCAGCTGCGAAGCAGCGAATCATAGTTAAGCCCAAGGCGAAGCTCGGCGAGCCTTGGGTTAGGGTTGAATAATTTTATAGGAGCCGCGGAGCGGCGACGAAATGCCTTCGCCTCTCATTCCACTGTTGCATTAACTCAACCAGCTGCGAAGCAGCGAATCATAGTTAGGCCCAAGGCGAAGCTCGGCGAGCCTTGGGTTAGGGTTCAATAAATTTTACAGAGCCGCGGAGCGGCGACGAAATGCCTTCGCCTCTCATTCCACTGTTGCATTAACTCAACCAGCTGCGAAGCAGCGGGTGTACCTAAGCCCAAGGCGAGGCTCTGCGAGCCTTGGGGGCGACATCGCCGCTCCGCGGCTCCTGCAAATCGATTGACGTTATCCCAAGGCTCGCCAAGCCTCCCTAACCAACGTAGAAGTTGAGTCCAGCCGTCAACCAGCTGCGAAGCAGCGAATCATAGTTAAGCCCAAGGCGAAGCTC